>Ga0126307_10001902_pt1 | contig 13956 bp, 11 predicted proteins | sample Plot28_FD_89955 | JGI IMG/M metagenome (GOLD analysis project Ga0126307, IMG submission 89955) | Serpentine soil microbial communities from UC McLaughlin Reserve, CA, USA - Plot28 | ecosystem: Environmental > Terrestrial > Soil > Grasslands | place: USA: UC McLaughlin Reserve, Lake County...
TCCCGCAGCTCATAGCGCGCGTCGATCGCGTACGCGGCGAACGCGGCGTCGTGCATCACCTGCGAGTGGCGCCGGCGGAGCGGGTTGCCGATGAGCGCGACGCGCTGCGGCATCACGGCTCGAACATCGCGGGCACCACGTCGGGCGCGAGCTGCTCGTCCGCGACCGGCACGTACGTCTCGGGCAGCCCGTGCTCGCGCCGGATGATGTTGGCGCCCTGCGCGATCGCCGCCGCCTTGTAGAACGCCACGGTGCGCCCCGCGCCCTGCCGGCCGAAGCCGCAGTCGGAGGACAGGATCAGGTTCTCGAGGTCGATGTACTTCAGCGCGTTGCGCGCGCTGTCGGCGACCTCCTCGGGCCGCTCGGCATGCAGCGTGCGGTGCGACACGGCGCCGATGGCGACCTTCTTCGTCGTCTTGCCCTTCCACGCGCCGAAGAGCTCGATCTCCGCGTCGCCGCGGTCGTGCATCTCGACCGTCCACACGTCGCAGTTGACCCGGTCGAGGTAGATCTCGATCGCGTTCGCGTAGGAGGTGTTGTCGTAGACCCGCTGCATCATCGGGTTGCCCCAGCACGTGTGGACCCAGACCTCGACGTCCTCGAGCCCGGACAGCTCGTGGTTGACGGCGTCCACGAGGAAGTCGAGCGTGTCCGTGTCGTCGGGATAGAACCCGGCCATGAAGTGGATCGTCGGCTCCTCGACCTGGATGACCTTGCAGCCGGCGGCCGCGAGCTCGCGCAGCTCGCGGTTGATGGCCGTCGCCATGTCCCAGATCATCTGGCGCTTGTTGTCCTCGAGCCGGTACTCCGGCGTGTGGGAGTCGAGGAACAGCGCCATCACCTGGGCCGACACCGTGCCGAACTTGACCGGCTTCCGGGTCCGCGCCTGCGTCAGCCGCCAGAGCTTCGCGTACTCGAGCGGGTTGCGGGCGTTGTGCTCGATCTTGCCGGTGACGATCGGCCAGCGCCAGGACGTGTGGATCTCGTGCAGGAGCGTGCCGGCGGCGTACGAGCGCCAGTCGGACGGGGTGCTCGCGGGCTGGAGCTCGTCGAACTCCAGGCCCTTCCAGCGCTGCAGCGGGTAGTGGTGCCACGAGCGCCCGGCGAAGTCCGCGTCGAGGAAGTAGTCGCCGTTCGTGACGAGGTCGAGCCCCGCCCGCTCCTGGTCGGAGACGACGACCGCGAGCGCGTCGGTGAGCTGCTCGCGGTAGGCGAGGTCGAGCATCGCGGTGTCCAGCGGCTTGCCCCACAGGCTCTGGGTGAACCACGTCGGCCGGGGCCACGATCCGGTGACCGTGGCGGGCAGGATCAGGTCCTTCGTGGCGGTCAGCGCCATGGGGCGGGTCTCCTCGGGTCGGTCGAACGGGTGGGGTCCGCCGGGCCTAGCCGAGCGGGCGGGCCTCGCAGAGGGCATAGCTGTCGCGCCACGGCCGGTGCCGCTCCAGCGCAGCGCTGGCCGCGAGCACGTCCGCGTCGGCCCGCTGGCGGCCGACGATCTGCAGGCCGACGGGATGGCGGCCGCCGGCCAGCCCCGCGGGGGCCGAGGCCGCCGGATGCCCCGTGAAGTTGAACGGGTACGTCAGCGTCCAGCCGATCGAGGGGTCGACCTCGATCCCGTCGATCTCCGTCGGCCCGAACGTCTCGCCGGGCACCTCCGCGTTCGGCACCGGGAGGCAGCCGAGCGTCGGCGTGACGAGCAGGTCGTACTCGGCGAACACGAGCTCGATCGCGTCGAGGACCTGGGTGCGGAGGGCCTGGTCGCGGAACAGGTCGAGCACGCCCGCCTCCATGCCCCAGTCCATCCAACGCAGGTAGGCGTCGGGCAGCTGGTCGCGCTCGGTGCCCAGGAAGTCGTGGCCGGCCGCGCGCAGTCCCTCGAGCGTGCCGAGGTTGAGCGGCGTGATGAGGCGGCACCAGAGGTCGCTGAGCTCCCGCTGGTCCGCGGGCAGCGCGATCTCGACCTGCTCGACCTCGGCGCCCGCGTCGGCGAGCGCCCGGACGGCCTCGGCGACGACGGCGGCGACCGCGGGATCGACGGCGAAGCCGCCGAGGTCCGGGCTGTACGCGATCCGCATGCCGGCGATCGGCCGGTCGACCGCGCCGAGGGGATCGTCGTGGAACGGGAAGCTGAGCGGATCGCGCGGGTCGGGGCCGGAGAGCGCGGTGAGCGCCAGCGCGGCGTCCGCGACGGTCCGCGTCAGCAGCCCTTCGAACACGAACGGATCCGTGCCCCCGAATCCGTTCGGCCGCCCGATGAACGGGACCCGCCCGAAGGACTGCTTGAAGCCGTAGATGCCGCACCACGAGGCGGGGATGCGCACCGAGCCGCCGCCGTCCGTCCCCTCGGCGAACGACAGCAGCCCGTCGGCCACCGCCGCGGCGCCGCCGCCCGAGGACCCGCCGCTGTTGCGCGTGGTGTCGAACGGGTTGCGCGTCGGCCCGAAGAGCACGTTGTCGCAGGTCGCCCGGAAGCCCATGACCGGGCTGTTCGTCTTGCCGATCACGATCGCCCCGGCGGCCTCCATCCGCTCGGCCCACATGCACGTCGCGTCGATCACCTGGTGGCGCAGCGCCGGGATGCCGCCGAACGTGGCGGGCCAGCCGGGCTTGAAGTCGAACAGGTCCTTGATCGCGGTCGGCACGCCGTGCAGCGGTCCGAGCGGCGCACCGGAGGCGACCGCCGCATCGGCCTCGCGCGCACGCGCGCGCGCCTCGTCGAACGCGTGGTGGACGAAGGCGTTGAGGCTGGGATCGCGCGCCTCGATGCGCGCGATCGTGGCGTCGAGCAGCTCCACGGCCGAGAGCCGCCGCTCGCGGATCGCGAGCGCCAGCTCGGTGACGGTCATCCAGGCCAGGTCCGTCACGGTCAGGCGCGCCGCTGGACCTGTGCGTACAGCGTGACGAGCGCGAGGATGATCAACCCGTAGATGATCTGGCGGTAGGCGTCGTCGACGTTGAGCAGGGTGAGCAGCGAGTCCAGGACGGTCAGGATCAGCGCGCCCATGATCGTCCCGGAGTAGGTGCCGATGCCGCCGAAGATCGACGTGCCGCCGATCACCGCGGCCGCGACCGACGGCAGCAGCAGCGAGTCGGCCAGGCCGAGGTCGGCCGCGTTGATCAGGCCGGCGAGGAGGATGCCCGAGACGGCGGCGAGCAGACCGGACAGGACGTACGTCGCGAGCAGCAGCTGCCAGGCGCGCATGCCGGCCATCCGCATCGCCGTCGGGTTGTTGCCGTACGCGTAGAGCATGCGCCCGAAGCCGGAACCGCGCAGCGCGAGGATCAGCACGACGGAGACCGCGGTCCACAGGATCAGGCTGTTGGGCACGAAGCCGACGAGCGACTCGCCGCCGACGTCGCGGACGATCGACGGCACGTTGGTGCCGCCGAGCCGGTTGCCGGAAGCCCGCACGGTCAGCAGCCCCGTGACGATGCCCGCCATGCCCAGCGTCATGATCAGCGGCTGCACGAGGAAGATGCCGACGCCGATGCCGTTCGCCAGGCCGACGGCGAGCCCGACCCCGAGCCCGAGCGCGATCGCCCGGACCGTGCCGTCGGACGCGTTGGAGGCCATCACGTATGCCGCCGCGGTGGCGGTCGCCCCCATCGAGAGGTCGATGCCGCGGGTGAGCAGCGCGATCGTCTGCCCGGCGGCCATGATCGCCAGCGGCGCCGCGTAGCGGAGCACGGCGCCGGCCTGGTCGCCCGAGAAGTAGCTGGGCTTCTTGATCGTGCACGCGATCACCAGCAGCACGAGGATCGCGCCGAGCAGGACCAGCGGCTGGTCGACGATGAACGCCTTGAACCGGTCGGACGTGCGCGGAGGCGCGTCCTCGGCGCGCGCGGCGACGCTCATCCGCGCCGCCTCAGCAGCAGGCCGCCGAACATGACCATGAGCACGATGAGCGCGCCCTGGATGACCTGGCCGTAGTTCGCATCCACGCCCGCGAAGACGAGCACGGTGACCGCGGCGGACAGGATGAACGCCGCGATGATCGGCCCGAGCAGCCCGCCCTTGCCGCCCGCGAGGCTGACGCCGCCGATGACCACCGCCGCGACCGAGGTCAGCGTGTAGAACTCGCCCGACAGCGGGCTGCCGATGCCGGTGGTCGAGGTCAGCGCCAACCCGCCGAAGGCCGCGAACAGGCCGCCGAACGTGTAGGCCAGGATCCGCGTGCGGCCGACCTGCACGCCGCTGAGCCCGGCGGCGGTCGCGTCGCTGCCGACCGCGTACATCGCCAGTCCGATGCGCCGCGAGCGCAGCGGCACCCAGACGACCAGGTAGACGCCCGCGAGGATGAGCAGACCGTTGGGGATCCACTCCCACAGGTCGGACGCGGTGGACAGCTCCTGGAAGCTCGTGGGCGAGCCGCCGCCGGGCGTCGGCAGCACGATCAGCGCCACGCCGGCCCAGACGAAGCTCAGGGCGAGGGTGACGACGATGTCCGGCACGCGGCTGAAGACGACGGCGAGGCCGTTGAGCGTCCCGATCGCGACCCCGATGACGAGCACCAGGGCGGAGATCAGCAGCGCCGAGCCGAGCGTCTTCTGGTCCTGCATCAGCTGCGCGGCGATCACGTTCGTGAGCGCCATCACCGAGCCCACCGAGAGGTCGATGCCGCGCGACAGCACGACGACGCTCTGGGCCATCGCCGCGAACGCGAGCGGCATGCCGGAGATCACCAGCGACTGGACGTCGAACGAGGTGAAGAGCGGCGCGACGTTGGCCTCGATGATGAGCAGCACGACGAGGATCGCCACGACGCCGAGCGTCCAGGCCTGGCGCGAGACCGCGCGCCGCAGCTTGAATGCGCGCGAGGGCGCGGGCGCACCCGCGACGTGCCCGGCGGCGCTCACGGGACGGCGCCCGCCTCGACGAGCCCGTGCGCCGAGCGCAGCAGCCGCGCCTCGTTGGCCTCGGACCCCGGCAGCCGGTCGCTGATGCGCCCGTCGTGCAGCACGACGACGCGGTCGCAGACCAGCTGGATCTCCGTCAGCTCACTCGTGAAGAGCAGCACCGCGGCGCCGGCGCCGGCGAGCTCACGCAGCAACGCGTAGATCTGGCGCTTGGTGCCGACGTCGATGCCCCGCGTCGGGTCGAAGCAGAGCAGCACGTCGAATCCGGCGGCAAGCCAGCGCGCGATCGTCAGCTTCTGCTGGTTGCCGCCGCTGAGCCGGCGCGCCTGGCGCCGGGCACGGGTGTCGATCTGCAGCCGCGCGATCGCGTCGTCGACCTTGCCCGCCTCGCGGCGGGCGTTGAACGGCCCCCACCGCTTGATGTGGCTGTAGAGCGGCGCGGCGATGTTCTCGCGGATCGGGCGGTCCGGCAGCAGGGCGAGCAGCCGGTCCGAGGGCACGAGGACCATGCCCTCCTTGATCGCGTCGTAGGGGTCGCGCGGTCGGATCGGCTTGCCCAGCCGCTCGACGTGGCCGTCGCGGATGCGCTGGAGGCCGGCGAGCAGGTTGAACAGCTCCTCCTGGCCCTGGGCGTCGAGCGCGGCCACGCCGACGATCTCGCCCGAGCGCACCTCGAAGTCGACGCCGTCGGGACTCCCCTCGGTGAGCCGCAGGCCGCTCACCTTCAGGGCAGGCGGACCGGCGTCGCCGTCCGCTGGCCGCCCGGCGTCGCCCTCCTCGGCGTGTGCGGTCTCCTCGGCCTGCGCGATCTCGTCGGCGATCGCGTCCTGCGACTCGCCCATCATCAGCTCGACGATCCGCTCCTCCCCGCCCGCCGAGGGCTTCAGCGTGCCGACGGCGCCCCCGTCGCGCAGCACGGTGGCGCGGTCGCACAGCAGCGTGACCTCCGCGAGGCGGTGCGAGACGAAGAGCACCGAGCGCCCGCGGTCGCGCAGCTCGCGGGCGACGGTCAGCACCCGCTCGGCGAGGTCGGACGGGAGCGCGGCGGTGATCTCGTCGAGCAACAGCAGCTGCGGGTCGTGCGACAGCGCCCGTGAGAGATCGATCATGCGCAGCATCGCGAGCGGCAGATCGCCGACGAGCTCGTCGGGGTCGACCGAGAGATCCATCCCCCGCAACGAGGACTCGACGCCGTCCATCGAGGTGCCCGTGAGCTTCATGTTCTCGCGCACGGTCAGGTCGGGCACCAGCGCGGGGTCCTGGAACACCGACGCGAGGCCGGCGAGACGCGCGCCGGCGGGCGAGCCGACCGCGAGCGGCTTGCCGGCGAGGGTGATCGTGCCGGAGTCCGGGCCGATGACGCCGGTAAGGATCTTCACCAGCGTGCTCTTCCCCGCGCCGTTCGCCCCGAGCAGCGCATGGATCTCGCCGGGCTCGACCGTGAGATCGGCGGAGCGCAGCGCGATCACCGAGCCGTAGCGCTTGGCGAGGTTCTGGACGTTGAGAAGGCTCATGGGGGTGATTCGGACCCGGGGGCGCCCCTGCGGGCGCCCCCGGTCCGGAACCGCGTCGGTCCGGCTACTCGCCGGGACCCTTGCAGGCGGTCAGCTGCTGAGGCGTGAAGGTCGTGTACGGCTTGACCTCCATCACGGTCGAGTACGTCGGGGGCAGGTCGGGGTTGACGTTGTCCTCCCACGTGCTCTGGTTCTCCCTGTCCCACACCTCGGGCGTGAGCGTCGTGACACGCTCGGGGTCCTTGCCCGTGAGCGCGTCGACGGCGATCGCCGTGCCCACGCCGCCGATGATCGCCGGGTTGGTGACCGCGGCGCCGTCGAGCTCCTTGTCCTTCATGATCTGCTCGAGGAATCCGTTGTTGTCCGCGCCGACGATCGGCACGAGCGGCTTCTTGGCGGTCTTGTACGCGTCGACGATGATCGAGTCGATCCCGGAGGTCCACACGCCGTCGACCTTCTCGCCCGATTGCAGGATGTTGAGCATCTCCTTGGAGCCGGTCGGCCAGTCCCAGTTGCTGTAGACCGACTTCACGACCTTGATGTCGGGGTAGTCCTTGAGCGCCTCGACGAAGCCCTTGTGGCGGTCGGTGTCGGCCGGGACGCCCTTGGCCCCGCGCATCTCGACGATGTTGCCCTTGCCGCCGAGTTGCTCTGCCAGCCACTTCACGCCGAGCTTCGCGTACTCGACCTGATCGTTGGTGGCGATGTACGCCTCGGGCGCGGTCACGGACTGGTCGATGGCGACGAACACGATGCCGCGCTTCTTGGCATCGGCGATCACCGGGTTGAGCGCCGCCGCGTCGGCCGGGTTGGCCACGATCGCGTTCGCGCCCGCCGAGATCAGGTTGCGGATCGCCGCGATCTGCTCGGGCGCCCCGCCGTTCTGGTTCTGGACGACGACCTTGCTGATCTTGCCGCTCGCCAGCGCTTGGGCCTTGGCCGAGCAGATCATCTCCTCGCGGAAGCCGTTGCCCACCAGCGTGTTGCTCACGCCCAGCACGTACTTCTTGTTGGCGTCGCCGCCGCTCTGGCCGCTCGATCCGGAGCTGCTGCTGTCGTCGCCGCTGCCGCAGCCGACGGCCACGACCGCCATCATCGCCGCGGTTCCCAGTGCGAGGCACGTCGTGCCCCATTTCCTCACATCGCGCATCCTGCTCTCCTCCTACTCCTCGTTTGCACCCTCATTCCCCCCGGGACCACCTGTGCTGCTGTCCTTCAGAAGGCGAACGCGGGCCCCACGTCCCGCGCCGTGCACCACTGCCACTGGGTGAACTCCTCCCAGTTGGCCAGTGAGCCGAAGCGCCCCCCGTTGCCCGAGGCGCCCATGCCCCCGAACGGCGCGATCGCCTGGTCGTTGATCGTCGTGTCGTTGATGTGCACCAGGCCCGTCCGCATCGCGCGGGCGATCTCCATGCCCCGCCCGAGGCTCGCGGTGTAGATCGAGGCCGCCAGTCCGTACTCGGTCCGGTTGGCCAGCCCGACGGCCTCCTCGACGGAGGCGAACGTCGTGATCGCGGCGACCGGCCCGAAGATCTCGTCGGCGAAGGCGGGCATCGCCGGCGTCACCCCTTCGAGGACCGTGGGCCGGTAGAAGCGCTGCTCGTGTGTCCCACCCGTGCGCAGCCGCGCGCCGGCCGCCACGGTGTCGCGGACGATGCCGTCGAAGCGGTCGAGCTGGCGCTGGTTGATGATCGGCCCGAGCGCGACATCGTCGCGGAACGGATCCCCGACCTTGAGCGCCTGGGCGCGGGCGGTGATGGCCTCCAGGTAGTCCGCCGCCACCGCGTCGGCCACGAGGTGGCGGCCGGTCGAGAAGCAGAGCTGGCCCTGGTGCAGGAACGAGCCCCAGGCGCCGGAGGAGGAGGCGCGCTCGATGTCCGCGTCGTCGAGCACGATCAGGGCGTTGTTTCCCCCCAGCTCGAGCGACACCTTCTTCAGGTGCCGGCCGGCGAGCTCGCCGACCCGGCGCCCGACGGCGGTCGATCCCGTGAACGAGATCAGGCCGACGTTCGGGTCCACGACGATCGCCTCTCCCGCCTCGGCGGCGCCGGGGAGGGCGTGGAGGACGCCCGGAGGGAGGCCGGCGTCCTCGAAGATCGAGGCCAGCAGGAGACCGCCGGTGATCGGCGTCTGCACGTCGGGCTTGATGATGACGGCGTTGCCGAGCGACAGGGCCGGGGCGATGACGCGGATCCCGAGGATCACCGGCGCGTTCCAGGGCGTGATCGCCCCGACCACGCCGATCGGCACCCGCTGGGCGAAGCTCATGCGCCCGCGCTCCGTGGTCGGCAGCAGCTCGCCGAACGGCTGTCCGGCGAGGCCGGCGGCCTCGCGGATCTCGCCGACGCTGATCCGCGTCTCGTGGGTCGCGCGGGCGCGGATCTCCCCCGTCTCGCGCACGAGCCAGTCGATCACCGACGGAGCGCGCTCCTCGAGCAGGTCCGCGGCGCGGCGGAGGATCGCGGCGCGCTCCTCGAACGATGTCGCCGCCCACTCGGGCTGCGCCAGCGCGGCCCGCTCGGCCGCCTCCGCCACGTCGGTCGCGTCGGCCAGGCCGACCGCGCCCAGCCGCTCGCCCGACGCCTTGTCCTCGACGTCCACGGTGCCGCCGTGCGCGGTGCGCCACGCGCTGCTGTAGAGCTGGCCCTCCCACTTCGCTGGCGCGGTCACGGCCGTCATGGTCTCCCCTGGAGCTCGTCGCTGCTCATCCGGCGGGCACTCCGATCCGAGGAATGATCGAGAATCGATGATCCGCTTGTCAAGCCGCCGGCGTCAGGGACCTGCCGGTAGATCGGTCCGCGTGCCAGCAGCGGCTCGACGAGCCCCTCGTCCACGTAGTCGGGGATGATCTCCGGCCGCACCTCGACGGGGACCTGGCCGGTGTAGCCCAGGCGGCGGCGCACGTCACGGTGGATGTAGTAGCCGCCGACCACGGTCAGCAGCAGCGCATCGTGGGCGGCGGGATCGGCGTCGCGCAGGCGCGCCAGGCTGCCCTCGTGGTCGCCTGGGTCGACGCGCGCGAGCGCGCGCGCCAGCGGCTCGGCGAGGTCGGGGCGGGCGCCGAGCACGACGTCGAGCTGGCGATCGGCGACCCCGACCTCGCTCGCGGCCGGCATGTCGTGCGCGGAGGGGATGAGCACGTCCGCGAACACCCGCAGCCGGTCGCGCTGCGGGTCGCCGATCGGCGCCGCGCCGTGGCTCATGCGGCCACCTTCTGCCGGTCGCGCGTGCGGATCAGATGATCGGCGGTCCGCGCGGCGAACGCCACGATGGTGCTGGTCGGGTTCACGCCGCCCGAGGTCGGGAACACGCTCCCGTCGACGATGTAGAGGTTCTCGACCTCGTGCGCGCGGCCGAGGCCGTCGACCACCGACCGGTCGGGGTCGTCGCCCATGAGCGCCGTGCCGATCAGGTGCCAGCCGGAGTGGCGCATGAGCCGCTCTTCCTCGATCTTGTACGCGCCGGCCTCGAGCAGCGACTCCTTCGCGCGCTCGATCTGGAAGTCGAGGCAGCGGCGCGAGTTGTCGCCCACGCGGTAGGTGACCTTGGGCGCGGCGATACCGGAAGAGTCCGTGAGCTGCGGGTCGAGCGTGACGCGGTTCTCCGGATCGGGCAGGTCCTCGCCGAAGATCCCCCAGCTCACGCCGCGCCCCAGGTACTCGCGCATGTGCAGGTGGTGGTCCGCGCCCCAGGTGGCTTTACCCGCGCGCGTCGGCAGGGCGGCGTTGATCGGGCCGCCGGTCGGCGCGAGGCTCCACTTGGCGCCGCGCACGAAGTCGCGGCGCTCGTCGCTCTCGTAGAACTCGTAGGAGACGATCTTCGAGCCGATGTGGCCGTTCCACGACCGCAGCTGCTCGTCGAAGAGCCCGAGCACGTTCGCGAACGGATGGACCATCAACCGCCGGCCGACCATGCCGCTGCCGTTGCACAGGCCGTCGGGATGACCGGGGCCGGCGGAGAGCAGCAGCAGGCGCGCGGTGCCGATCGCGTTGGCCGCGAGGACGACCACGCCGGCCTCCTGGACGTGCTCCTGCCCGTCCCGCGTCACGTACTCCACCCCGGTGGCCAGCCCGTCGCGGCCCACGAGCACGCGGCTGACGCGCGCGCCGCAGACCAGCTCCGCGCCGTCGGCGATCGCCTGCTTCCAGTGCGTGTGGTCGGTGCTCGCCTTCGCGCCCTCGGGACAGCCCCACAGGCACGTGCCCCACTGCGCGCACGCCCGGCGACCCGCGGCGTGGACGGAGAGCACGGAGTTGGTGCCGGGCCACCAGTGCCAGCCGAGCCGCGTGTGCGCGCGGGCCACCTTGAGCGCGCCCGCGCCGATCGGCAGCGGCGGGTAGGGCGGCTCGAACGGCGGCGGGTAGGCGGGGTCGCCGCCGAGCCCGGACGCGCCGAACTCGACGTCGGTCTGCTCGTAATAGGGCCGCAGGTCCTCGTAGCTGATCGGCCAGTCGTCGGCGACGCCGTCCTGCGTGCGCACGCAGAAGTCGGACGGGTGCAGCCGCGACCAGTCGCCGGCGTACAGGATCAGGCTGCCGCCGACGCCGTTGAACATCAGCGTCGCGATGTCGGAGTCGTCCTCGTTGACGGGGTAATCCTCCGGCAGCGCGCGGTCGTTCGGGCTGTGCGCCCACTGCTTGCGGGCCAGCAGCTCGAACTCCGGTCGCGGCGCGGGAAACTCGTCGAGCGCGTGCCAGTCGCCCTGCTCGAGGCAGACGACGCCGAACCCGGCCGCGGCCAAGCGGCGGGCGACGACGCCTCCGGACGCGCCGGCGCCGACGATCAGCACGTCGGCTCGGCTCCGGCTCACGCCGCGGCGCCCTTCAGCAGCCCGACTGCCTCGAGCGTCTCCTCGAGGCGGTGGCGCTCGGCCCCGTCGAGCGCGAGCAGCGGCGGGCGGACGCTCGCGTCCTCCAGCACGCCGAGGATCCGCAGCGACTCCTTCAGGCGCGCGCGGTAGTTGGCCACCGGGGCGTCGAAGACCACGTCGGCAAGGCGCTGCACGCGCCGCCCGAGCGCGCGCGCGTCGTCGATGCGCCCGTCGCGCCAGGCGTCGATCATCGCCACCTGCTCGGAGACCATGATCGCCCCGAACCCGATCAGCGCCCCGGTGCAGCCGAGCATGAACGACTCGAGGATGAAGTTGTCGTTGCCGGTCAGATAGGTGAACTCGCCGGCGCGGTACTTCGCGGTCTGCTCGACCATCCGGAACGTGTCGAGGTAGCGGCGGGCGTCGAACGACGCCTCCTTCATGGCCACCACGCCGTCGAGCTCGATCAGCTGCCGCAGCGTGTCGGGGTCGAAGTTGACGCCGCCCAGCATCGGCTGCAGCTGGAACGCGATCAGCGGGAGCCCGACGTCGGCGATCGCCCGGTGGTACTCGACCGGGATCGCAGGATCCAGCGGCGCGGACAGGTAGGCGGGGATGGGGAAGACCAGCAGCGCCGAGGCTCCTGCGGCACGGTAGTCGCGGGCCTGCGCCACGGCCTGGGTCTGGAACGGCCCCGCGACGCCGGCCACGAGCGGCAGGTCGGTCTCGTCCCCGACGATCTGCAGGACGCGCACCTTCTCGGCATGCGTCAGGTGCGGGCCCTCGCCCGTGTCGGCGTTGATCGCGAGGGCGACGGGACCTTGTCCGGTGATCCACCGGACGTACCGGCGCAGCGCGGTCTCGTCGATCACGCCGCCGCCGGACATCGGCAGCACCGTCGCGGGGATGAGACCGTCAAGGTCGATTGTCATCGGATTCCCTCGCTCCTCCCGTCCCGGCGACGTCGCTCGCCTGAGACGGCAATGGTTTTCCGCGGGTAACTGATACTGGACGCCGGAAAAGAGGTCAAACGGTTCACGCTGCCTTAACCGGACCTGCGGCTGCACCGACCGGGAACTTCACATTGGGCACGATGTCGCGCACCCAGAGGTCCAGCTGCGCGATGTCCGGGGTCATCGTGTGGAGCATGAAGTAGCCGATGCCGGCCTCCACACGCGCCTGCAGCTGGGCAACGATCTCCTCGGGCGTCCCGAACAGGTAGACCGACTCGAGGTACTCCGGGCCGCGCGTCGCGCTCATCACCTTCAGGAACGCCGCGTGCTGCTCGCGGCGCGCCCGCTCGCCGTCGGTCGTGTCCACGAGGTGCATGAAGTTCTCGTGCGCGACGGTGAACCCCGCGAGGTCGCGGCCGCGCTCGCGCATGCCGTCCTGGATCTCCTCCCAGTCGCGCGCCTGGTCCTCCGGCGGACAGGTCGGGCGCGGGATCCAGCCCTCCGCCTTGAGGATGCGCTCCTTGACCGCCGGGACGAGCATCGGCTTGTCGGGCGACTTCTCGTTGGCCAGCTGGGAGCCACCGCCGATCCACAGCTCCGGCCGGCGGGCCGGGCGCGGCTCGATCGACACCTCGTCGATCGTGAAGTACTTCCCGTGGTACGTGACCGTCTCGCCCTCCATCAGCGGGATCGCGATGTCGAGGATCTCGTCCGTCCGCCGGCCGCGCTGGCTCTTGTCGCCGCCCGTGGCCCGGAACTCGGCCTGGTTCCAGCCGACGCCGGCGCCCAGGATGAAGCGGTTGCCGGACAGGTACTGGAGCGTGGAGAGCTCCTTGGCGAGCATCACCGGCTGGCGGGTCGGGAGGACGAGCACCGACGTACCGAGCCGCACGCGCTCGGTGGCGCCGGCGGCGACCGCGAGCGTGGACAGCGGCTCCAGGAAGTCGGCGGAGTAGAAGTGCCGCGCCGACAGCAGGTGGTCCGTCACCCACAGGGAATCGAACCCGAGCTCCTCCACGCGCTTGGCGAACGCGACGAGGTTGCGCGCCCGCTCGGGCCCGTCGTCGTCCCAGATGTAGCTGGGGAGGAAGACCCCGAAGTGCGAGATGTTGTCCATGGTGGGTTCGGTTCTCCGTTCCGGGAAGTCAGGTGCCGTGGAAGTCGGGTGGGCGCTTGGCGAAGAACGAGCGGGCGCCCTCGAGCATGTCCTCGCTGCGGAACACGCGCTCGGAGGCGTCGAGCTCCGCGGCCATGCCCGCGTCGAGGTCGAGGTCCCGGGCGCGCTCGATCAGGCGCTTGGCCTCGCGCACCGCGACCGGCCCGCGCTGGGCGATCCTGGTGCCGAGCTCGAGGGCGGCCGCACGGGCGCCGCCGCCGGCGACGACCTGATTGACGAGGCCGATCTGCTCGGCCCGCGCGGCACTGATGAGCTCCCCGACGAGGATCAGCTCCTTCGCGCGCGCCGGGCCGACGACGGCGGGCAGGCGCTGGGTGCCGCCGCTGCCGGGCAGGACGCCGAGGCGGACCTCGGGCATGCCGAGGCGCGCGGGCTCGCCCACCACGCGCAGGTCGCAGCAGAGCGCGAGCTCCAGGCCGCCGCCGAGCGCGTCGCCGTCGATCGCCGCGATGGTGGGCACCGGCAGCTCGGCGAGCTTGCGGTAGACGTACTTCTCGTAGAGCAGCTTGCCCTGGGCCACGCGGCCGGCCAGGCCCTCGAACTCCTTCACGTCCGAGCCGGCGCAGAACGCGCGCTGGCCCGCGCCGGCGAGAACGACCGCGCGCACGTCCCCGTCGGCCGCGAGCCGGTCCAGCGCGGCGTCGA
>Ga0126307_10001903_pt1 | contig 13956 bp, 14 predicted proteins | sample Plot28_FD_89955 | JGI IMG/M metagenome (GOLD analysis project Ga0126307, IMG submission 89955) | Serpentine soil microbial communities from UC McLaughlin Reserve, CA, USA - Plot28 | ecosystem: Environmental > Terrestrial > Soil > Grasslands | place: USA: UC McLaughlin Reserve, Lake County...
ACGTTGACTGTCACATCCGGACGCTCCCCCTCAATGCCCGAAGTTCGTCCCGCCGCGGCGCCCCGCCATCTACCGCCCCGCCACCCACTCCTCCACGATCCGCCGCTGCACGTCAGTGAGCCGCGGCTCCTCGCCGCGCTCCAGCGCCGCGGCGGCCTGGCGCAGCGTCATGCCGGTGCCGGTGAGGATCTCGCCGATCACGGGCGGGACCTCGGCCCCGCAGACGCCGGTGTCGCAGCCGTCGGTCATCGCAGCCGAGGCTAGCGGCGGCCGAACAGGCGCTTGATCCGGTCCCAGAGCGCGCCGAACAGGAGCGCGAAACCCTGGACGGGCTTGGCCGGCTCGGGCGCGGGCGCGGCGATGGGGACGGGCTGCGGCGAGGGCGGCGGCGCGGACGCGGCGGTGCCGGTCGGCGGCTCCGCCGCGGCCACCACGGTGTCCGGCGCGGCGTCGCCGGCGACGGCCTCCGCGCCGGTCGGTTCGGGCGTCGCCGGAGCGCTCGCCAGCCGGCCCTGCAAGCAGGTCGCGAAGTCGCGCATCAGGCGGTTCGAGATGTCCTGGATCATCCCGCCGCGGCCGAACGCGGCGAGGCGGCCGGTGATCGTGAAGTCGGTCTCCGCCTCCACGCGCGTGGCGCCGTGGTGCTCGGTCAGCGTGTTGACGATGGTCGCGCTCGCGCCGCCCTGGCCGCGCTTGTCGCTGCCGCGCGCCTTCAGCGTCGCCCGGTGGGTCGACTCGTCGGCGTCCTCGATCCTGATCGTGCCGCGGTAGGACGCCGTCGTCGGCCCGAGCTTGACCTGGAAGGTGCCGTGGTAGGTGCCGTCCTCGTCGCGCTCGGTGATCGATGCGCCCGGCAGGCACGGCGCCACGCGCTCGAGGTCGTTGAGCGCGGCCCACACCTCGTCGATCGGCGCCTGGACCTCGAAGGACTGCTCGAGCTTCATCGCCGTGCCAGCTCCTCTCGCGTGTCGATGTCCGCAGGGTCGGCCAGATCGCCCAGCTCGACCTCCCGTGTCCCGCCGAGCAGCCCGCGGAACCCGGTGTCGCCGCGCAGCTCGCCCGCGCGCGCCAGCAGGTCGCGTCCGAGCAGCACCGGGTGTCCCGGCGCGCCGTCGTACGTCGCCCGCGCCGTCGGCCCCGCGGCCAGGATCGCCGCGACGGCGGCGGAGGTCAGGCCGGGCTGGTCGCCGAGCACGATCAGCGCCGCGTCCACGTCGCCGACCGCGGCGATCCCGCAGCGCAGCGACGCCGCCTGGCCCTCCTCCCACTCGCGGCAGACGACCGGGCGGGCGCCGTGGAGGTCGACGGCGGCGATGATCTCGTCCGCCGCGTGGCCCAGCACGACCACGCGCGGGTCGACGCCCGCGACCGCCGCAAGCGCGTGCTCGAGCAGCGGAGCGCCGTCGAGCGGCGCGAGCTGCTTGGGCTCGTCGCCGAAGCGCCGGCTCGCCCCGGCGGCGAGGACGATGGCGCCGACGGTCAAACGCCGACCTCGTGGATGCGGCCGCTCGCCTCGGACAGGCGCCCGCCGGAGCGGCCGTGGCGCATGGCGACGATCTCGGCCATGATCGAGAGCGCGGTCTCCTCGGCGGTCAGCGCGCCCAGGTCGAGCCCGATGGGCGCGGAGACGCGCGCCAGGTCGGCCTCCTCGACGCCCTTGGCCAGCAGCCGCTCACGGCGCTTGGCCTGTGCGCGCCGCGAGCCCATGGCGCCGATGTAGCCGGCGTCGGAGCGCAGGGCCAGCACGAGCGCGGCGTCGTCGAGCTTCGGATCGTGCGTGAGCACCGCGATCGCCGTCGCGCGGTCGATGCCCCCGAGCCGCGCGAACGCCTCCTCCGGCCACGCCGCCACGACCTCCTCGGCGTCCGGGAAGCGCGCCGGCTGGGCGAACCGCGCCCGCGGGTCGACCACGAACGGGCGCCAGCCCGCGGCGCGCGCGAGCGTGCACAGCGCGGCCGCGAAGTCGACGGCCCCGAAGACGAACAGCCGCGGCGGCGGGAAGGTGACGTCCACGAACAGCGCGCCGCGACGCTCGGAGCGCTCGGCCCATATCAGCTCGTCGGCGTGGCGGGCGGCGTCCTCGTCGGTCACCGGGTCGCCGAGCGTGCCGATGCGCTCGCCGTCGGCGCCGACGAGCATCTTTGCGCCGGCCGCCGGCCCCTCGAGCACGGTGACCAGCGCGCCGCGGCCGCCGCCGCGCGCCAGGTCCGTGTAGGCGCGCTGCGGTGTCATGGCGCGTAGCGCTCCACCCAGACGTCGATCTCGCCGCCGCACGGCAGTCCGACATCCCACGCCTCCTCGTCGGCGATACCGAAGTGGAGGAGCCGCGGCGCGCCGCCGCGGAGCACCTCCTCGGCCACCTCGACCACCGCGCCCTCGACGCAGCCGCCCGACACGGCGCCGGCGATCTCGCCGTGCTCGTTGATCGCCATCTTCGCGCCGGGCGGGCGCGGCGCCGAGCGCTTCACGTCGATCACGGTGGCCAGCGCGACGGCGTCGCCGCGCGCGGTCCAGGCGTCGACCTCTTCGATCACGTCCTTCATGCGTCCTCCATCAGTGTTGCCAGTTCCTCCAGCGACCGCAGCGAGTTGCCGGGCAGCAGCCGGTCCACGTGCGGCAGCGCCGCGCGCATGCCGCGGGTGAGCGGCTCGTAGCGCGGGTCGGCCGCCAGCGGGTTCAGCCACACGACCCGGTGCGCGCAGCGGTGCAGCCGCGCCATCTCCGCTGCGAGCAGCTCGGGCTCGCCGCGATCCCAGCCGTCCGAGAGCACGACCACGACGGCCCCACGGCCGATGCGCCGGCCGTGCTCGCGGTTGAGCTCGGCCAGCGCGGCGCCGATGCGGGTGCCGCCCGACCAGTCCTGCACCGCGGTCGCCGCGCGCTCCAGCGCCCGGTCGGGGTCGCGACCGGCCAGCTCGCGCGTGATGCGGGTCAGCCGCGTGCCGAAGGCGAACGCCTCCACGCGGGCGCGCGCGGCCACGCACGCCTGCAGGTACTGGAGCAGCATCCGCCCGTACGGCGCCATCGAGCCGGACACGTCGCACACGAGCACGAGCCGCCGTGGCCGCCAGGCGGGATCGCGGTAGCGGCGCTCGAGCAGCTCGCCGCCGTGGCGCAGCGACGCCCGCACGGTGGCGCGCAGGTCGTGGACCTCGCGCCGGCGCTGCGTCGGCCGCGTGCGGCGCGTCCGGCGCTGCGGCCCGCGCGCGGCGAGGCGGGCGAGCAGCCGCCGGGCGGCGGCGCGCTCCGCATCGGTGTACGTCGCGAAGTCCTTCTCGGCGAGCCGCTCCTCCTCCGCCCATGCCGCGGGCACCGGAACGACCTCGTCGGCGGGCGCGGTCGGGCCGTCCGGCGGGACGTGCATCCGCGGGAGCGCCATGCGCGCGATCTCGCCCAGCTCGGCGAGCGCGTCGTGCTCGGGCGCCGGCGCGGCGAAGACCGTGGCCCAGGCGTCGGCGAAGGCCGCCATGTCCGCGCGCGAGGAGCACAGTGCGGCCCGCGCCGCGAAGAACGCGTCCGCGGGAGCAGCGGCGTCGACCGCGGCCAGCGCGCGGTGCGCCGCGAGCAGCTCGCCGACCCCGACGCGCGCGCCGCCCGCGCGCATTGCCGCCGCGACCGACGACAGCCGCGCCGACACCGCGGCGCCCGAGCGCGCCGGCGCGAGGTCCTCAAGCACCGCGCAGCACCCCGCGCTCGCGTACCCGGTCGATGTCCTCGCGCACCTTGAGCGCCACGCCGAGGGTGGCGTCGAGCGCCTCGGTGCTTCCGAGATCCCCGTCCCCGTCCAGGGCGAGCAGAGCCCGCGCCCACGTGATCGTCTCGCCCACCCCGGGCAGCTTGTAGAGCTCCTCGTGGCGCAGCGCGGCCACCGCCGAGCACACGCGCGCGGCGATCGCCTCCGGCACTCCCGGCAGCCGCGCGCGCACGATCTCGGCCTCGCGCTCCGGCGACGGGTAGTCGATCCAGTGGTACAGGCAGCGGCGCTTGAGCGCGTCGTGCAGCTCGCGCGTGCGGTTCGAGGTGAGCACGACCAGCGGCCGCCGCCGGGCGGTGACGGTCCCCAGCTCGGGGATCGTGATCGCGAAGTCGGCGAGGAACTCGAGCAGGAAGGCCTCGAACTCGTCGTCGGCGCGGTCGACCTCGTCCACCAGCAGCACCGCCGGGCCCTCCTCCTCCAGCGCCTCCAGCAGCGGCCGCCGCAGGAGGAACTCGCGGCCGAACAGCTCGCGCGCCGGCGCGCCCGCCTCCGCCGCCCGGATGGCCAGCAGCTGGCGCTGGTAGTCCCAGTCGTAGACCGCGTGGTGGAGGTCGATGCCCTCGTGGCACTGCAGCCGGATCAGCCGCGCGGCGCCCGCCGAGGCCAGCGCCCGGGCGACCTCGGTCTTGCCCACGCCGGCCTCGCCCTCGAGCAGCAGCGGCTGCTCGAGCGCGGCGGCGAGGTAGACCGACGTGGCCAGGCCCCGGTCGGCGAGGTAGCCCTCGCCGGCCAGGGCGGCCGTCACGTCGTCGGGCGCGGTGAAGCGCACACCGTCAGTTTGACGCAGCGTCCTCCAGCGCCCGGCGGCACAGGACCCGCGCGAGGTGGCGCTTGTAGTCGGCGCTGGCGTTCAGGTCCGCGGGCGGCGAGGTGCCCTCCGCCGCGTGCTCGGCCGCGGCGGCGATCGTGTCCGCGTTCAGCGGCTGCCCGCGCAGCGCCTCCTCCACCGCGGTCGCCCGCAGCGGGACGTTGGCCATGTGCGTGAGCCCGACCCGCACGTCCTCGCAGGTCCCGTCCCCGGCCTGCTTGACGCACGCGCAGACCGCGACCATCGCCCAGTCCTCCCGGCGGCGGTTGAACTTGCGGTAGCCGTGGCCGTAGCCCGCCATCGCCGGCAGCCTGACGTCGGTGAGGATCTCGCCGTCCTGGACCGCGGTGGTCAGGTAGTCCTGGAACAGGTCGGCGGCCGCGACCTCGCGCTCGCCGCCGGGCCCGCGCACGATCACCGAGCCCTCGCACGCCAGCAGTACCGCCGGCAGGTCGGAGGCGGGGTCGCCGTGGGCGAGCGTCCCCCCGGTCGTCCCCATGTTGCGCACCTGCGGGTCGGCGATCGTCGCCGCGGCGGTCGACGCCAGGCCGATGCCGGCGTCGACGACCGCGGTGTGGCGGACCATCGCGCCGATCCGGATCGTCCCGTCGTCGCTCTGCAGCCCGTCGAGCCCGGGCACCCCCCGCAGGTCGACCAGGAGGGACGGCGCCGCCAGCCGCAGCTTCATCAGCGGCAGGAGCGAGTGCCCGCCGGCGATGACCTTCGCGTCCTCGCCGCCGTCGGCGAGCGCGCTCAGCGCCTCGTCGAGCGACGCCGGCGCGACGTAGTCGAACTCCGCGGGGATCACGCGACACCTCCCTTCGCCTCCTGGACGGCCTCCCACACGCGCATGGGCGACAGCGGCATGTTCATGTAAGACACGCCCGCCGGCCGGAGCGCGTCGATCACTGCGTTGGTGATCGCGGCCGAGGCGGCGATCGTGCCGGCCTCGCCGATGCCCTTGACGCCGAGCGAGTTCACCGGCGACGGCGTCTCCGTGCGGTCGGTCTCGAACGACGGCACGTCGGCCGCACTCGGCAGCGCGTAGTCGGCGAACGTGCCGGTCACGAGCTGGCCGTTGTCGTCGTAGTGCACGCGCTCGTAGAGCGCCTGGCCGATGGCGTGGACGACCCCGCCGTGGACCTGGCCGTCGATCAGGTTGGGGTTGATCGCCCGCCCGCAGTCGTCGACCGCGACGTAGCGGACGATGTCCACCCGCCCCGTCTCGGCGTCGATGTCGACCACGCACGCGTGCGCGCCGAACGGGAAGACGAAGTTCTCCGGGTCGTAGAACGTCGTCTCCTCCAGGCCGGGCTCCATGTCCGCGGGCAGGGCGTCCGCCGGGACGTAGGCCTCGCCCGCGACCTCGGCGAGCGTCATGCCCTTGTCCGGCGAGCCCTTGACCGAGAACTTCCCGTCGCGGACCTCGATGTCCTCCGGCGCGGCCTCGAGCGCATGCGCGACGATCCGCCGCGCCTTGTCGGCGACCTTGGCCGTCGCGCGGGCGACGGCCTCGCCCCCCACCGACAGCGTGCGCGAGCCGTACGTGCCGAGGCCCTGCGGGCCCGTCCCCGTGTCGCCGTGGATGACCTCGACGTGCTCCGGGTCGACGCCGAGCCGGTCGGCCACGATCTGGGCGAAGCCGGTCTCGTGGCCCTGGCCGTGCGGCGAGGTGCCGGTGTAGACGGTCACGCCGCCGGTCACGCTGACCCGTACGAGCGCCGACTCCCACAGCCCGGCCTGCACGCCGACGACCTGCGGCCCCGCGACGCGCGAGGGCGCCAGCCCGCAGATCTCCGTGTAGGTGGAGAACCCGATGCCGCGGTAGATGCCCTGCGAACGCAGCTCGTCGGCCTCCGCGCGGACCCGGTCCGGGTCGATGTGCTCGAGCAGCAGGTCCAGCGTGCCGGGGTAGTTGCCCGAGTCGTAGGCGACCGCCAGCGGCGTCTGGTACGGGAACTCGGAGATGAAGTTCCGCCGGCGCAGCTCCAGCCGGTCCATGCCCAGCTCGTGCGCGAGCTGCTCGAGCGTCACCTCGATCATGTGCGTCGCCTCGGGGCGCCCGGCGCCGCGAATGGCGTCGGTCGGGCACTTGTTCGTGAACACGCCCGTGATGTCCACGCGCACGGACGGGATCTCGTAGCACCCGCTCATCACGAACGCGCCCAGCGACGGGATCACGCCGGTCAGCAGCATGAGGTACGCGCCGAAGTCGGCCGTTATCTGCGTGTGGAGCGCGGTGATCTTGCCGTCGCGCGTCGCCCCCATCCGCACGCGCGCGATCTGGTCGCGCCCGTGGTGGGAGACGAGCATGTTCTCCGAGCGCGTCTCGATCCACTTCACCGGCCGGTCGAGCCTGCGCGAGACCCAGGCGAGCAGGATCTCCTCGCCGTAGACCTGCAGCTTGGAGCCGAAGCCGCCGCCGACCTCGGGCGCGATCACGCGCACGCGCTCCTCGCTGATGCCGACGATGAGCGCGGTGAACAGGCGCACGAAGTTCGGCACCTGGGTGCTCGACCACAGCGTGAGCGAGCCCGCCTTGTAGTCGGCGAGGACGCCGCGCGGCTCGATCGGCGCGCCGGCGGTGCGGTGGTTGACGACGGTGCGCTCGACGACGACGTCGGCGCTCTGCAGCGCCTGCTCCACGTCCTCGGAGCCGAGGCCCCACTCGTGCACCTTGTTGGAGCCGAGGTGCTCGTGGACGAGCGGCGAGCCGTCTTGCAGCGCCGCCATCGGGTCGGTGACGGCGGGCAGCGGGTCGTACTCGACGATGACGTCCTCGGCGGCGTCGACGACGCCGTAGCGGTCGTTGCCGACGACGACGGCGACCGGGTCGCCGACGTGGTTGACCTCGCCCTTCGCGAGCGGCCAGTGGTCGGGGGTCGCGACCTCGACGCCCGGCGGCACCCAGGCGTGCGGGAGGCCCTGCTCCATGTCGAGGTCCTCGCCGGTGAAGACGGCGTGGATGCCGTCGCGCGCCTTGGCCGCCGACGTGTCGATCGAGGCGATCTTGGCGTGGGCCTCGGGCGAGCGCACGAACGCGCACCACAGCTGGCCGGTGACGTTGATGTCCTCGACGTAGGAGGCGCGGCCCATGATCAGGCGCGGGTCCTCCTTGCGCCGCATGCGCTGGCCGACGTGGCCGTGGCCATTGCCGCCGGCGCTCATGCGCCCAGCCCCTCGCGCGCGAGCTCCTGGCCGGTCCGCTGGCCCTCCTCGGGCGGCGGCGGCTCCTCGGCGCTGCCGGTCTCGCGGGTGCGCGCGGCCGAAAGCACGGCCTTGACGATGTTGTGGTAGCCCGTGCACCGGCAGAGGTTGCCGGCGAGCGCCTCGCGCACGTCCTCCTCGCTCGGCTCCGGATTGGTGTCGAGGAGGTGCGCGGCGGCCATGATCATGCCCGGCGTGCAGTAGCCGCACTGCAGGCCGTGGTGCTCCCAGAAGGCCTCCTGGAGCGGATGGAGGCTCCCCTCGGAGCCCATCCCCTCGATCGTCCTGACCTGGGCGCCGTCGGCCTGGACCGCGAGCACGGTGCAGCTCTTGACCGCCTCGCCGTTGATGTGGACGGTGCACGCGCCGCAGTTCGACGTGTCGCACCCGACGTGGGTCCCGGTGAGGCCCAGCTTGTCCCTGAGCATGTGGACCAGCAGCAGCCGCGGCTCGACGTCCGCCGATTGCCGCACGCCGTTGACCTCGAGCGTGACCCGGACAGGGCTCGCCATGCGTCTCCTTCCCTCTCGAAAACGCGACCGACCGCGGACCATACTCCTGGCCCGCGGTCCGAGCGCTTCCAGGCTCAGAGCGCGTCGCGCCAGCGCACGGCGGCGGAGGCCACGTCGGCGAGCGCCGCGTCGAGGCCGGCGCGGTCGCCGGCCGCCCGCGCGCGCGCGAGCCGCCGCAGCGCGGCCGCCAGCACCGCCGGCCCGGACGGCCCGCGGGCGCGCAGCGCCGCGATCTCCTCGGCGGTCAGCCGCCGGGGCTCGCCGACCGCGATCGTCGCGAGCTCGCGCAGCCGCCGCTCGAGCGCGCCGGCGCGCGCCTCGGCCGCGCGGGCGGCCGCCCATGCCCCGTCGTCGGCGTCGCCCGCGTTCCCGGCGCGCCGCGCCGCGGCGGCGTCCGCACGGGCGACGTCGGCCAGGCGCTCGGCCGTCGCGGCGCGCGTCTCGGCGTCGGCGGCGCGCGTCTCCGCGGCGCGCGCCGCGCGGCGCGCGTCGGTCGCGTCGCGCAGGGCGGCCTCGACCTGGTCCTCGGCGGCGCGCACGCGCGCGTCGGCGTCGGCGCTCACGAGCTCGAGGCGCTCGAGCGCCTCGGTGCTGCGGTCGCGCGCGGTCGCGCGCGTGCGCTCGCGCGAGCGGCGCGCGCGACCGGCCTGCTCGGCGGCGCGGCGGGCGCGGCGACGGGCGTCGCCCACGACGTCCTCGGCACGCTCCGCGCGCCGCTCGGCGGCGGCCAGGCCCCGCTCGAGGGCAGCCGCGCGCGCTTCGGCGCGCGTGGCCCGCGCGTTGGCCTCCAGCAGCTCGTCGGTGATCGCCCGCGGCGGCGCGGGCGCGCGCTGGGGCACGCCCGGCGCGGCCGCAAGGGCGGCGCGGCGGCGCGGGCCTGAGCGGTGCGGCTCCAGCCCGGCGGCGCGGATCGCCGCGTCGAACGACCCGCCGAACGGCCGCTTCACCGCGCTCGTCGACGGCCAGCGGCCGTCGCGGTAGCGGTCCAGCCGCCACTCCTGGGCGCGCCAGCGCGCCAGCGACGGGTTCCAGTCGGCCGAGCACGGCGGCTCGCCGTACCGGTCGTTCCACTCCAGGATCTTCGCGATGATGGCTTCGCGGGTCCAGCGCCTCACTCGACGCCCGCCCGCGATCTGCGCGGACGGGGCCATGGTCAGGTCCTGTCCGCTAGCGGCCGCGCGGCTGGCCGAGGATCACGGCGATGGCCGTCGCACCCGCGGCGGAGGCGGGCATCAGCTGGGCGAACATGCGGTCGCGGCTGGCCATCGGTCCCGTCAAGGTACAGCCTCCTCCGGGTCCCGTCCAACCGGGTTCGAACCCGCCGCAGGCGATCAGGCCACGAAGAACCAGACCGACCGCAGCCCGAGGCGGGTGCGGATGGTCGTGGCCGGCACCGTGTTCGTCCCCTCGGTGCCGACGATGCGCACGGTGGCGGCGCGGCCCGTCGCCGTCCGCGTCAGCACCTGGAGGCCCGTCGCCTGGCCGGCCACGAGGTCGCCGAGCTTGGCGTCGAGCTGCGCGGTGGTGAACGTCACCGTCCACCGGTGCGACGGCGACAGGTCGTCGTGCGGGTCGGCGACCGAGCGCAGGTACGAGATCGGCGCGCCGCCGAACGCCGCCTCGTTGTTCTCGGTCACGCCGCCCGACGTGGAGAAGAAGAACGTCTGCGCGACCTCGGCTCCGGCCATCACAGCCTGCGCCTGCGAGTCCTGCACCGCGAACGTGGTCGCCGCCGTCTCGGCCACCATGCCGCGGTAGACCTGCGAGCGCGTGTCGGCGAAGACGTCGTAGGCCGCGGCCGGGCGCAGGCTGCGCAGCGCGTACGAGCGCGCGGCGATCGCCTGCGCCTTGAGCGCGGCGTGCGGCCACGACGCCGGCATCTCCGACGGCACGACGCCGTAGACGTAGTGCTCCAGCGACACGCGGTTGACGACCAGCACGCCCGCGCCGTCGCGCATGACCACGAACGTGCCGCGGTAGCTGCCGCCGTCCACGCCGTTCTCGGCCACACCGCGGAGGCAGACGCCGTCGCTCCCGTCGGCCACCGTCACCGGCGCGCCGATCGTTGCCAGCGTCGCGCCGGTCGTCGAGTCGACCACCGCGAGTTGCGCCGTGCTCACCGGGTTCAGGCGGTACGCCCGGTCCTCGCGGAGCGTGACCACGCGTCCCTGCGCACCGGTGGCCGTGCGCGCGCTGCACACCTTCGCCGAAGAGCCGGCCTTCAGCCTGACGCGGATGGCAGTCGCCGGCCGCGTCTGCACGGTCGTGCCGGTGAAGTAGTGCCCGACGATGAACCGCGCGGTGCGCGCCTCGCGCAGCGCGTAGCCGTACGCCCCGTACTGCGAGAGCCCGACGCCGTGCCCGAAGCCCTGGCCGTCGAGCCGCACGTCGGCGGCGGCGGCCGCGGGCGCCGCGGCGAGCAGGAGGAGGGCGAGCGCGAGTACCCGCACCGATCCAGTCAAACAGGTGCCGGGCGCCGTGTCACCTTGCGCCATCATTCTCCCCGCCGATGGCCCCTCGGATGACAAGCGGCGTCGGCGCCCCGCTGTGGCGGCTGGGCATCGCCGTCTCGCTCGTCGCGCTGGCCGGCGTGGTGTGGTGGGCGGCGCACCAGCAGGCGCCCCCGCTGCCCGACGAGCCCGGCGAGCTCGCCGCGATGCTGGGCGCCATGGCCCTCTACGGCCTGGCCACGCTCGTGCGCGCCGAGCGCTGGCACTGGCTGCTCGTCGACGAGCGGACGCGCCCGCGGCGGGCCGACACGTACGCGCTCACCTGCGTCGGCTACATGGGCAACAACGTCCTCCCGGCCCGCGCCGGCGACGCCATCCGCACGGTGCTCATGGCGCCGCGCGCCGGCACGTCGAAGCGCACGGTCGTCGGCACGCTGCTCGCCGAGCGCATCCTCGACGTCGCCCTCCTGCTGGCCATCTTCGTCGTCGTCGGCTACGGCCTGCTCGGCGAGCTCGGCGCGCATGACCTCGAGATCGTGCTCGCCGTCGCCGCGGCGGCGGCGCTCGCCGTCGCGGTCGGCCTGCTCGTCGTGCGCCGCAACGAGCGCATCCGTGACTTCGTGTCGCCGATCGCCTCCTCCACCCTTGGCCTGCGCCGCGCGCGCCACGGCTCGCGGCTGCTCGCGATCACGGTCGTCATCTGGGCGATCGAGACCAGCGTGTGGATGTGCACCGGCGCCGCGGTCGGCTTCACCATGGACCCCATCGAGGGCCTCTACCTCGTCGCGCTGGCCAGCGTCTTCGCGATGATCCCGTCCGGCCCGGCCTACGCCGGCACGCAGGACGCCGCGGTGGCGATCGGCGTGCGTGCGCTGGGCGGCACGGGCGCGACCGCCGTCGCCTACATCGTCATGCTGCGCTTCGTGATCGTGGTGCCGATCACCCTCGTCGGGTTCGCGCTGCTGGCCACCCGCTACGGCGGCCTCTCCCGCCTACGCGGCGCACGGCTCGAAGCGCAGCGCTAGTGCGCCGCCGCCCCAGCCCCGAGGCGCTGGCCTACGCCGCGCTCGTCGCCGCCGCGCTCGCCGTCCGGCTGATCGACCTCGGCGATCGCCCGTTCCACCACGACGAGAGCCAGGACGCCTACTTCTCGTGGGTGCTGCGCACGTCGGGCGACTACGAGTACGACCCGCTGCTGCACGGGCCGCTGCGCTTCTACCTCACCGCGGCGACCTTCCTCGTCTTCGGCGACTCCGACTTCACGGCGCGGCTGATGCCGGCGGTCATGGGCACCGGCCTGGTGGCGCTGTGCTGGCTCCTGCGCCCGCTGCTCGGGCGGGTCGCCGCGTTTGCCGCCGCGGTGGCGTTCGCCTTCGGCCCCACGTTCCTGTACTTCTCGCGCTTCGCGCGCGAGGACGTCTACGCCGTCTGCGTCACGCTCGCGCTGCTCGCCGTGACGTTCCGCTTCCTCGAGCGCCCGCGGCCCCACCAGCCCGCGCTGATCGGCGCGCTGCTCGCGCTGTCGTTCGCGACCAAGGAGACGACGTACATCACCGTGTTCGTCGCCGGGCTCTTCTTCCTCGGCATGCTCGTGTGGGCGCGCGAGCGGCTGCTCGGGCCGGTCCGCGCGGTCGGCCTCGAGGCCTGGGGCTGGGCGGCGGCCGCGTTCATCGGCGTCTTCACGCTGCTGTTCACGACGTTCCTCACCAACGCGGCCGGCCTGTGGGACGGCCTGTACGAGAGCTGGCACTACTGGCTCGGCCAGCACGACGTGGGCCGCGGCGGCGAGAAGTGGTTCTTCTACCTGGTCGTGCTCGCCGGCGAGGAATGGCCGGCGCTGCTGCTCGGCGCCGTCGGCGCCGTCGTCGCCCTGCGCCGGCCCACGCTCCTGCGCGTCTTCCTGGTCTGGGCCTTCGCGGTCTCGCTGGTCGTCTATTCGTGGGCCGGCGAGAAGTTCGCCTGGCTCGTGCTGCACCCGCTGCTGCCGCTGACGCTGCTCGCCGGACTGGGCGTGCAGGCGATCTGGGAGGCGCGCGCGTCGTGGCCCGGGCGGCTCGGCATGGCCGCCGTCGCCGTCTGCGTCCTCTACGCGGGCGTGGCGTCGTACTGGGTCAACGCCGTCCACCGCGCCGACCCGCGCGAGCTGCTCGTCTCCACGCAGTCCTCGGAGGCGGTGCTCGGCATCCGCGACCGGGTGCTCGCGCTGCGCCACCCGCGCGTCACGGTCGACGGCGCGGACGGCGCGACGTTCCCGTGGGCGTGGTACTTCCGCGACCTGCCGGTCGCCTACATCGACCTCTCCGAGGGCGGCAAGCTGCCGCCGTCCGACGTCGCGCTGCTCACCGAGCGCTCGCGCGACCGCCTCGGCCTCGGCGGCCGCGAGTTCCCGTTCCGCGTCTGGTGGGTGCGCGACTACGGCGCGATCACGCCGGCGCGCTGGTGGCGCTGGCTCACCCGGCGCGAGCCGTGGAACGACACCGGCGGCCTGCCGGAGTGGCTCTACGTGCCCAGGCGGTAGACCTCGGTCCCGGCCTGCGTGAAGACGCGCCGGCCGAGGCGCGACCACTTCGCCACGCCGTTCTCGCCGTAGCCGGTGCGCTCGAGCGGCCCGACGACGACGTAGTCGACGCCGTAGCGGGCGAGGAGCGGCCGTGCGATGGCCGCACTGGGTGTCGTGTACAGCGTGCGGACGTCGTCGCGGCGCCGGCCCGGGTCGTGGCTCCACTGGAGCTCGTGCCCGGCCCAGCCGAGGACCGTCGCGCGGCCGGTGAACGTCGACATGCGGCCATGGCCGAACGCCGAGTAGTCCTCCCCCACGGCCTCCAGCACGATGGCCTCGCCCGGCGCGTGGTCGCGCAGCCAGCTGATCGCCGCCACGTCGCCCGGCGCGCCGTCGGCGAGCCAGCGCAGGCCGTCGAGCGAGGGCGAGTGGGCGAAGCCGTCCTTGCGCGCGTACGTGCCCGCGTAGGGGTAGATGCCGCCGAGCAGCAGCAGCACGGCAGCGACGCCCGCCCACACCGGCCAAGCGGAGCGCGGAAGCCACGTCCCGGCCCAGCCGAGCGCGAGCGCGGCGGCGATGCCGAGCAGCACGTACGCCTGGTAGCCGAGCTTGAAGATGGTGTTCATGCGCTCGAACGGGCCGCCGGCGAACGCGTCGCGGACGAAGACGACCTCGGGCAGCGCGACGCAGGCGATGCCGCCGGCGACGAGCAGCCACAGGAA
>Ga0126307_10001904_pt1 | contig 13952 bp, 10 predicted proteins | sample Plot28_FD_89955 | JGI IMG/M metagenome (GOLD analysis project Ga0126307, IMG submission 89955) | Serpentine soil microbial communities from UC McLaughlin Reserve, CA, USA - Plot28 | ecosystem: Environmental > Terrestrial > Soil > Grasslands | place: USA: UC McLaughlin Reserve, Lake County...
ACCCGCGAGGAACGACTCCGCGGCCGCGGTCAGACCGTACGGCCCGTCGCCGCCGGTGAGGAGGGGGGCGCCGTCGCGGTGCACGCTGAGGTGGACGTGACCGCCGTTACCAACTGTGCCGGCGGCCACCATCGGGGCGAACGACGCACGCAGCCCGTGCCGCGTGGAGACCGCGCGGACCGTCTCCCGGGTCAGCACGGCGGCGTCCGCGGCCGCGACCGGGTCAGCTGGTGCCACCGACACCTCGAACTGGCCCGCCGCGTACTCGGGGTGCACCTGCAGCACCGGCAGCCCCTCGGCGGCGAGCGTGGTGTGCACGTCGCGGCAGTAATCGGACAGCTCAACCAGCCGGGTCATGCCGTAGCCGGGCCCCTCACAGGCGGGCACGAACGCACCGTCCCGCTCCGTGCCCACCGCCCACTCGACCTCGATCCCGGCCCGGATCGTGCAGCCGACCTCGAGCGCCCGATCGGCCATCCGGCGGGCGAACAGGCGCTGGCAGCCGGGGTGCGGCAGGCCCTCCTGGGTGTATCGGTCGACCGGCGCCCACGCCCAGCCCGGCTGCGCGGCGAGGGGGGTGAGCCGGCGCACGTCCGGCAGGAGCCGCAGGTCGCCGTCCGGACCACCGCTCGGGGCGATGCTGTCGTCGAGCAGGAACGCGTCGAAGACCGGCGACATGCCGACCCCCCAGGCCGCCGCGTGCTCCAGCCCGGACAGCGGAATGGTCTTGACCCGGACGATGCCGGCGTTGTCGACGAAGGTCAGCGCGACCGCGCCAACCCCGCTGCCGCCCAGCGCCACCGCCCGCGCGGCGGCCTCCGCGCGCCGCCGATCCCGCTCGCTCCCCCCCAGCGCCGCCCCGGTTGCGGTCATCGACCCTCCACGGAGGACAGTGCTCGCGCCGGCGCGGTCGGATGCGGCCCGCCGGCACGGGTGCCCGGGCGCCGCACCGGATGCGGCAGCAGAGCACCGGCCCGGAGCGTACAACGAGCGGGCCGGCGTGCGGGGCGGGCGACTGACCCGGCTGATCGTCTTCGCTCCGAGGACCGTCGTAGTCACCGTACGCGCCACCGCGTTCCCTGCCGTCACACGTGGTAGACATGCTCCTCGGGCCGTGCCCTGATCGGGGCCTCGCGATCCCGGCGCTGCCGTCGTCGCGCCAGCTCGGCGAGCGCCATCAGCAGCGCCAGCGTCATGATCCCGGCCGCGGCGAGCAGCGCATGCGAGATCGCGGTGGGGTAGTCGTGGGTGCCGAGCAGGACGTTGTAGTAGATCGTCGCCAGCGTCGCGAGCCCGATCGACGCGCCGGTCCGCTGGGCGGTCTGCACGGCACCGCCGGCCGCCCCGGCCATCGACACCGGCACGTTCTGGAGGGTCAGAGTCATGTTCGGGGAGGTGACCATGCCGCCGCCGAGCCCGGCCACGAGCAGCGGCACGAGAACCGCCCACTGGGTTCCTGGCCCGGTGCTGTGCCGCAGCACCAGCGCCGTCACGAGGAGCCCGCCGATCGTGGCGGCGAGCCCGTAGACCGTCAGCCAGCGCCCGATCGGGGACACCAGTCGGCCCGCGATCACGGCGGAGACGGCCACCCCGAGCGCGAAGGGGGTCACGGTCAGGCCTGAGCGCAGCGGCGAGTACCCCAGCCCGTCCTGCAGGAACAGGGCGAACACCAGCCAGATGCCGGTGAACCCGAGGAAGTAGACCGTGCCGATGCCCACCCCCCAGGAATACCCGGGGGTCGGGACGAGCCGGGGATCCAGCAGCGGCTGTCGACCCCGGCGCACCACCCGCTGCTCCCACCGGACGAACAGTGGCACGAGCAGCGCGGCCAGCGGCCACAGGACCCAGAGCCGGCCCAGCCCGCCGCTGTCGATCTCGACCACCGGCAGCAGCACGGCGACCACGGTGGCTCCGAGCAGGATCGACCCGACCAGGTCCAGGTCCAGGTCCAGGTCCAGGTCCAGGTCATGCCACCGCCGGCGGGAGCCGGCCGGAATTATCCGAGCGGCCAGCAGTAGCGTGACGATCCCGATCGGCACGTTGACGAAGAAACACCCAGCGCCACGAGTCCGGGCCGGTGGCCAGGGCGAGGATCAGCCCGCCGAGCACGGGACCAGCCGCGGTGGCGAGCCCGATCACCGCGCCCTGGAACCCGAATGCGCGGCCGCGCTCGGCGCCGCGGAACAGCTCCTGCAACAGCCCGGAGTTCTGCGGGAGGATCATGCCGCCTGCGACCCCCTGGACCAGCCGGGCGGCGATCAGCAGCCCAGCGGTCGGCGCCGCCCCGGTCAGCGCGCTCGTCAGGGCGAACGCCGCCACGGCGACCAGGAACATGCGGCGCCGCCCGAGGACGTCGCCGAGCCGGCCCGCCGGAACCAGGGTCAGCCCCAGGGTGAGCGCACAGCCGGACACCACCCACTGGCCGTCGCCGGCGGCATGGCCAGCTCACGCTCGATGGATGGCACCGCGACGTTCACGATGCTGACGTCGAGCAGGACCATGAACGCGGCGAGCTGGATCACGGTCAGCGCTCGCCACCGCCTGGGGTCAGGGGCTTCCTGGTGAGCGACGTCGGCGCTCATGGGATGTCGACCAGGGCGCTCGGGGCAGCCGGCGGCCGGGTGCGCGGCGCCGATGGCGTCTGGTCCACTTCATCCCTCATCCTGCCGCCGACGGCTCAGATTCCGGACTGCCGATGCGGCATCCTTGACTCTGGGCGGCTCAGCTGGGCGCCATCATTCCGCTCGACGGCACGGTAGGGGGCGACGTCCACCGACGAGCGCGACGCGACGAGCTCGCCCACGGCGTGAACAGATGTGCAATACGCCGCTTATGCAATTTGCTTGAACAACCGCCACAAGGATAGGGCGGGCGGATTTCACTTCCTACCGTGCCCATATGGCTTCGCCGGTAGAGCCGGGGCCGGCGAGGGAGGCGGCTCCGGCGATCGAGCCGTACGGCGCGACGTCAGGCCTTCCCACCCGGGGACAGACCTGAGTTCGCGGCCCACTGGTCGACCGGACGGTGACCACCTGACCTAACTCGGCGAGGAAGGTCACGTGATGTACCGCAGCTACCTCTATGCCCCGGGCCACAACTCCAAGCTCCTGCGCAAGGCCGTCACCGTTGGCGCCGACGCGGTCATCTTCGACCTGGAGGACGCCGTCCCGCCCCAGCACAAGGCCGACGCGCGGACCATGGGGCACCTCCCTCGCCGAGCAGCCGGCCTGGGTGCGGGTCAACGCCGCGCGTACCCGGGATTGCGGCAGCGACCTCGCCGCCGTCGCCGATCTCGCGCTCGGTTTCAAGATCCCGAAGACCGAGCCACCGGAGGACGTGACGTGGGTGGCCGAGCGGGCACCGGGCAAGCGACTCATCTGCGCCATCGAGACAGCCCGCGGAGTCCTGGCCGCCCACGAGATCGCTGCGGTGCCCGGCGTCCACCACCTGGCGATGGGTGGCGTGGACCTCGAGCGCGACCTGGCCGTGGGCAACGGCAACCTGCACACCCTCTACGTGCGCTCCCACCTCGTCGTGGCCTCCCGGGCCGCCGGGATCCAGCCCCCCGTCGACAACGTCTATCCCCACCTGAACGACGAGGCCGGGCTGCGCGAGCAGGCGGAGTTCGCCCGCGCCCTGGGCTTCCTCGGCAAGTCGGCCATCCACCCCCGGCAGCTGCCCGTCCTGCACGAGGTGTTCAGCCCCTCCGAGCAGGAGCTGCTCTGGGCGCGCCACGTCATCACGGCGTTCGACGCGGCGGACGGGGCCGCCTGCCAGCTCCCCGACGGCGAGTTCATCGACCTTCCCGTCGCGCGACGAGCCCGCGACCTGCTCGACCTCGCCGCAACAGTCTCCGCGCGGGATTCCGACTGACGGGTAGTCCAGTTGGCCGCTGGCTGCCAAGTTCGGCACGGTCGTAGCCCGATGGTGGTGGCTAGGACCGTCGACCGGGCCGCCGGGCGGAAGTGCTGGGAGGACGCGGAAGTGCAGGGAGGATGAGGTGCACGGAGGCCGGAGGTGCTGGGACGATCTGGCGGACAGTCCTGCCCGTGCCCGCACCCCGCCGCCTAGCCGCCCAGGAGAGACCATGACTGGCGTTGCGCCCGAGGTCATCGGGGTGGCGGTGTTGGGGCTGCACAACGTCGTGGTGCACCGGCTCCTGCCGGCGCCTGCCGACGCGGCGTTGAACCTCGCCACCGCGGCCGGGCTGACCGCCTTCGCCGCCCGGGACGGATGCAGCCGGGCCGACCTCGGAATCGACGTCACGGACGCCAGGAGCGGATTGCGGCTGGGGTTGGGCGCGGCCACGGTGGCCACGGGCATGGTCGCGGTTGCCGCCGTCCTGCCGGCGTCGCGACGGCTTTTCGACGACCCCCGCGTCCGCGACGTCGGGCGCCGCGAGGCGGCATACCACCTGACGGTCCGGATCCCGCTCGCGACCGCCCTGGCCGAGGAGTTGCTGTTTCGTGGGGCGCTGCTGGCGCTGTTCCGGCGGCGGCGCTCGGAGGCGACCGCGGTGCTGTGGAGCTCGCTGCTCTTCGGCGCCTGGCACGTGCTCCCGACCATCGACGACTACGAGGGCAATCCGGTGAGCGACGTGATCGCCGACCGGAGCAGAGGACGGCGGCTGGCCGTGCTGGCGACGGTGCTGTCGACGGCTGGGGCTGGCGCCGTCTTCGCCCGGCTGCGGCTGCGTTCGGGAAGCGTGCTCGCCCCAGTCCTGGCGCACGCAGCGATCAACGTCTCGGCGTACGTGGCAGCTCGGCACGCGGTCAACCGCAACGCCGGAGCGGGGTGAGGTTCCGCCAAGACCGTACGTGCCTGGTTCGTCCGGCTCGGGTGCGGACGGCCCACCTGTGGCGCGGCAATCTCCGTTCGGGACGGTGAGGTTGGTGGTGCGGCGACTGACCAGCGTGATCGCTGGGGTGAACTGGTCGGAGGGTTGGCGGCGGCTGGCGGGATGGCTCGACCCGGTGGCGGCCTCGCCGGCATCGCCATCAGAGACGGTCGCGGCCGCCGCGCCGGTGCGTCGGCAGTTGGCGGCGCGGGCGCTCGCCGCCGACCAGGCCGCGCTCGCCGGTGTGCCGCTGCGCGCCCGGCGTACCGGCGGCGCTCGCTGGTCTCGAGGACGACGAGCCCTGCCGGCCGGCCGATGACGCCGCCAAAACCACCGCCTGAGCCACGACACCCGCCAGAGCCACGACACCCGCCAGAGCCCAGCGCCGCGACGGGCGGGGCTCCGGCCCGACGACGCCTCAGCGGCGCCTGGCGGACGGTGCTCTGGTCGGCGGTCACCGTCGCCGTGCTGCTGGTCGTCTTCGTCGGCGTCTTCCCCAACGTCGCCGACTACTCCCAGGTCTGGTCGTTGATCCAGCAGCTGCCCACTGCCTATGTCGTCGCGTTGGCCGTGGCGACGGTGGTCAACATCGCCGCCTACGTCTGGCCGCTGCGGGCGGCCCTGCCCGGGCTGGGCTACGGAGCCGCCTTCGTCGTGGGCCAGACCGGGTTCGCCGTCAGCAACGCCGCGCCGGCCGGCGGCGCGGTCGGACTGGGCGTGCAGTACGGCATGCTCAGCTCGTACGGCTTCGGCGCGGGAGCGGCCAGCGCCGTCGCGATCGTGGGCGTCTTCAACGTCCTCGCCACCCTCGTCATGCCGGTCATCGGGGTGGTGGCGCTGTCGGCCACCGGTGGGGCGACCAGGAGCGACCTGCTGATCGCGGCCCTCGGGGTCCTTGCCATTGGGGTTGCGGTGGGCGCCTTCGCCGCGGTGCTGCGCAGCGAGAGCGGTGCTCGTACGGTCGGGCGCTGGGCGGACCGGCTCGTCAACCCGCTCCTCCGGCGCCTGCGGCGCGCACGGTCGGTCGACCTCACCGCGAGGTTTGTGGAGTTCCGGTCCGATGTGGTCGGTGCCCTGCAGGCGCGGTGGGTGCAATTGATCTTGTCGAGCCTGCTGCTGCAGTTCACCTCCTGGGCGATCCTCTTCCTGGCCTTGCGCGGACTGCAGGGCGACGCCGTCACCGTGACGTGGACGGAAGCACTGGCGGCGTTCTCGCTGGCACGGGTCGTCTCGATCATCCCCATCACCCCCGGCGGCCTCGGCACCGTGGACGGCGCCTTGGTGGCCCTGCTCACCGGCTTCGGCGCCACCAGCAGCCAGGCCCTGGCCGCCGACCTCGTGTGGCGCGCGGCGGCCTACGTCCCCCAGGTGCTGCTCGGCGCCTTGACGTTCATCTGGTGGCGAGCCACCGCCAGGCGCCTTAGGCAGCGCGTCGCCGAGCGCAGCTCGAACGGCTAGCGGTCGCGCTCAGGCCGACCGTGGGCAGCCAGCTGCGCCGGGACTGCGAAGTTCACTTGTCACCCGAAGGGGCCACCGACTGACCGGCGCGGGGCGGCCCGGCGGCTTCATGCTCCCGCCCGGGCCCGCTCAGCCCCGCAGCACGGCGGCCAGCGCCGCGACGCGTTCCGAGCGCAGGACGTCCTCCAGGAGCATCGGGCGTCCGTCCGGCCCGGTCAGCGGCACCCGCCAGTTCGGGTACTCGTCGACCGTGCCGGGCTGGTTCTGGGTGCGGCGGTCGCCGACCGCATCGGTGAGCGTGACACCGATCAGCCTGGCGGGGGTCCAGGTGAGATAGCGGTGCAGGGCGGCCACCGTCTCCTCCTCGCCGGCGCCGTCGGGCAGCGCCCCGCGCCGGCCGAGCTCCCGCAGCCACGCGTCGCGCTCGGCCGCGGCCGCGGCCACCTCCTCCTCCAGCGGCCGGGTCAGCAGGCCCAACGACTCGCGCAGCCGGATGTGGTCGCCCGCGAGGTAGCCGGCGGTGGGCGGAAGGTCATGCGTCGTGACCGAGGCGAGGCAGTACTCCCGCCACGACTCGGGCCGGAGCGGACCACCGTCGCCCGCGTAGTCGAACTCGAACCACAGGATGGACGTGCCGAGGATGCCGCGCTCGCGGAGGTAGGCGCGCGCGGACGGCTCGACGACGCCGAGGTCCTCGCCGACGACGAGTGCCCCGGCGCGGAACGCCTCCAGGGCGAGGATGCCGATCATCGCCTCGTGGTCGTAGTACACGTACGTCCCGCCGGTCGGCGGGTGACCGGCCGGGATCCACCAGAGCCGGAACAACCCGATGATGTGGTCGACCCGCACCCCGCCGGCGTTCCGCAGCAGCGCGGAGACGAGCTGCCGGAACGGCGCGTACGCGAGCTCGGCCAGTCGGTCGGGCCGCCAGGGCGGCTGCAGCCAGTTCTGGCCGACCTGGTTGAACGCGTCGGGTGGCGCCCCCACGTGGATTTCCCGGGCGAGCGCGTCCTGCAGGGCCCAGGCGTCGGCGCCGTCCTGGTGCACGCCGACGGCCAGGTCGTGGACCACGCCGACCGGCATTCCGTAGTGCACGGCCGCCGCCTGCGCGGCACCCATCTGCTCGTCGAGCACCCACTGTAGCCAGCGGTGGAAGTCGACCTCCGCCGGGTGCTCCGCCCGGAAGGCGTCGACCTGGGGCGTGCGGGGATGCCGCAGCTCCTCCGGCCAGCCGTGCCAGTCCGCGCCGTACACCTCGGCCAGCGCGCACCAGGTGGCGAAGTCGTCCAGCCCGCCCCCCTCGCGCTGCCGGTACGCGCGGTAGGCCACCTCCCGGCCGGCGCTGCGTGGCACGGCGTGGACCCGTCGCAATGCCGCTCGCTTGGCCGCCCAGGCGACGTCGCGCTCGATCGAGTCGATCCCGTCGAGACGCACGTGCAGCTCGCCGCGGAGGCCCTCCACCTCGGCGCGGTGCGAGGCCGGGAGGTACGCGTACTCGGGGATGCGCTCGACGCGCAGGTACAGCGGGTTCGCGAAGCGGCGACTGGTCGGCAGGTACGGCGACGGCTCCATCGGCGCAATCGGCTCCGCCGCATGCAGCGGGTTGACCAGCACGAAGCCCGCGCCGAGCGCGGTGGCCGACCAAGTCGCCAGGTCGGTCAGGTCGGCCAGGTCGCCGACACCCCAGGACTGCCGCGATCGGACGCTGTAGAGCTGGGTGGTCAGGCCCCAGATGCGTCGTGAGCCCATCCGCGCGGGGAAGCCGAGCCAGGCCGGTGTGATGACCAGCGCGGCGGACGCCTCGGTGGCGCCGGATCGGGCCCGCAGCCTGTGGTAGCCGAGCGGCAGGTCGCCGGGGACCGAGAAGGACGCCTCTCCCACCAGCCGACCGCCGACCTCCCGCGGAGGCTCCCAGTTGTCGACCTGCCGCAGGTCCTGGCGGGTCCCTCCGGTCTCGAGCTCGATCCACACGTCCACCGGGTCGCCATGGGGAACGTGCACCGGGAAGGTCGGCGTCCAGCCCTGCCGGGTGACCAGGCAGGGCGGCAGCAGCCGGCTCCACCCGTCACGCCTGTGCTCCCTGAGCGCCACGGCGGCCGCTTCGGGCGTGGCCGCGTCGATCCCGAGAGCCCTGAGCACGGGAACGATCGTCTCGGCCGGAATGGCCACGTGGTTCCCGCGCCAGTCCCAGTACTCCGTCGCGACGCCGCACGCCTCGGCCAGGTCGCGCAGGTCGCTGCTCAGTTCCGACACTCGTCCGTCCTTCGCGGCCGCGGCACACACTCGTCGGGCGGCATCCTTCCGCAGCCGGCTGTCGATTTTCGGCCATGCCGCTCGACGGGTGGGTGGGGCGCACACGGGTGCGTCGCCGGGAGGACCACTCGCCCGTCCGCGGCAGGTCCTCCCGTAGGGCAACGAGAGGAGCCGGAAGTGAGCAGGTACCTGTACCTCTACCGGGGTCCGGCGACGCCGATGGAGGAGTTCACGCCCGAGCAGTCCGCCGAGCAGATGCGGGCATGGGAGGAGTGGATGGGCCGGGTCGGGTCGGCGCTGGTCGACCGCGGGGCGCCTTTCGGCTCGCGGTCAGCGCTCGGTGACGACGGGTCGAGCCCGACACCGAGCGACCAGAACGGCTACAGCATCGTCGAGGCCGACAGCCTCGACGGCGCGCGCGAGCTGCTCAAGGGCCACCCGTTCCTGGCCGAGGGCAAGGGGCGGTTCAGCGTCGAGATCTTCGAGCTCGTGCCGATGTAGCGGCATCGCGACGCGCGGGACGCCCGGCCGACCGGCCGGGCGTCCCGCGTCGCCGCAACCGCTTGCGGACTCACTCAGGGCGCTGTGCGCGTTGACCTCCGCGCTCCGCGACGGTCCGCAGCACCCGCATGCGGTCCGGCGCCGTGCCCACGACCGAATCCTTCCCCCGCGCCGGCATCCCCGATTGCGCCGTAGCCCGGACGGAAATCGCGACGGCTGGAATAGTCCGCTGGTCATGAGTTCCGAAGAGCGTTCCCGCGATCGGCGCGACACGGTGGTCCTGGTCTGGAACGAGGCCGTCCTGGCGGCCATCCGCGCCACCCGGCCCGCTCCCCCGGTCGCCGCCCGCGCCCTGGCGATCGTGCACACCGCGATGTACGACGCCTGGGCCGCGTACGACCGCAGGGCGATCGGCACGCGGCTGGGCTTCGTCCCGGTCCGTCGGCATGAGCGGCCGTCGGCCGCGAAAAGCGAGGCGGTCGGCATCGCGGCGTACCACTCGCTGCTGGACCTGTTCCCCGGCCGGAAGTCCGAAGTGGACGCTACGATGGCCGCGCTGGGTCTCGACCCGGCGAGTCCGACGGTGGATCTCGCGACACCGGCCGGAATCGGCCGTGCGGCCGCCAGCGCGGTCCTGGAGTGGAGGCACGGCGACGGCGCCAACCAGCTTGGCACCCTGGCGCCCGGGCCGTATTCGGACTGGACGGGCTACCGGCCCATGAATACCCCTGACCGCGTCCTCGACCCGGACCGGTGGCAGCCACTGCGGGTGCCGGACGGCCGGGGCGGGACCACGGTGCAGCGCTTCGCCGTGCCGCACTGGGGTCTCGTGACCCCCTTCGCCTCGGCGCCGGGGCTGACCGGCCCGGTCCCACCGCCGGCGCCGGCCGGAACGCGGCGGTTCGCGGAGCAGGCCGCCGAGGTGCTGGCCCTCAGCGCGAGGCTGTCCGACCGCGAGAAGGTGATCGCCGAGTACTGGGCGGACGGGCCCGGCCGGGAGCTGCCGCCGGGCCACTGGTGCGTGCTGGCCGGTCTCGTGTCTCGGCGCGACCGGCACGACCTGGATGCGGACGTCGTGATGTTCTTCGCCCTCGCGAACGCGCTGCTCGACGCGAGCATCGAGGCCTGGCACGCCAAGCGGACGTACGACTACGTGCGACCGATCACGGCCATCCGCGAGCTCTTCGCCGGCCGGCAGGTCCGCGCCTGGGCTGGGCCCGGTCGCGACGCCGAGCTCATCGACGGTGCGTGGTGGCATCCGTACCAGGAGCCGACGTTCGTCACGCCGCCGTTCGCCGAGTACTACTCGGGTCACAGCACGTTCAGCGCGGCCGCGGCGGAGATCCTTCGCCGCTTCACCGGAAGTGATGCCTTCGGCGCGGCGGTCACGGTCGAGGCCGGCTCGTCACGGATCGAGCCGGGACGGGTGCCCGCCAAGGACATGACCCTCCAGTGGGACACCTTCTCCTCTGCCGCAGACGAGGCCGGTCTCTCCCGGCGGTACGGGGGAATCCACTTCAGACAGGGCGACCTGGTGGGAAGGGCCGTCGGCCGGGCCATCGGAGCGCGGGTCTGGCGGCTGGCTATGCGCTATCGCACCGGCGAACCGGCCGATTGACCGGGCGGCGGCCGGACCGCCGCCGGACGCCCAGACCGAGAGCGAGCCCGGCGGCCACCACGGCGACGCCGAGCCACACCGCCGGCCCCGGCACCGGCCCGCCCAGGGCGATCCCGGTCGTGGCGGCGGCCACCGGCGCCACCCCGGTCAGCAACCCCGCCCGGCTGGCACCGAGCCGCTGAACGCTCGTGTACCAGAGCACGAACGCCAGCGCGGTGACGGCGACGGCGAGGTACGCGATCGCCAGCAGGTCGGCCACGCGCAGCTCCGCCACTGCCACCGGCCCCTCGTCGAACACGGCGAGCACGCCGAAGGCGGCGGTAGCGAGCCACGTGGTGTGCACCGACACCCCCCACGGGCCGTGCCGGCGCAGGACCGGGACGGCCAGGAGCGTGAAGCCGGCCTCGCAGCTGAGGACCACCGCGGCCCAGGCCAGGCCGGCGGCGTCGCTGCGGCCGAGGCCCTGCACCAGCGCCGCTCCGCACGTGACGACCGCGGCGGCCACGAGGACCACCGCCTTCGGACGGCGGCCCTCCAGCAGCGGGCCGATCGCGGCCAGCAGCAGCGGGACACAAGCCACCGCGACGCCGAGCACTGCCGGTTCGGCGTGGGCGGAGCCGCGGACGAGCGCGACGTTGAAGACGACGAGCCCGGCGAACGTCACCCCGAGCAGCCAGAGCCACTCCGCCCCGCACGGAGCCATCAGACGGCGGCCGCCTCGGCGGGCGAAGGCGACCAGCAGCAGGCAGGCGAGCGCGTACCGCACCGCCTGGGCAGTGAACAGCGGTGCGCCGGCGAGGACCGAGGAGACCGCGGTGCTGCCGCCGACGCAGGCCATCCCGGCGGCGCCGGCGAGCGCCGCCGTCCCCTGACCGGCTCCGGACGAGCGGGTCTGGTGCGGTCCCGCGGCCGGAGCGGGGGGCGCTGGCGTCTGGACGGCGGACATGTACGCGATGCTGGTCCGCAGAGCGGTACAGATAGAAGGACCAACGGCGGCGTGGATAGGTGGACCAATCGTGGAGATCGGCGGGACCGCGCGAGGATCGGACTTCCTGCAGCTGCGGCCGCCGTCCGCCCCGGCCCGCGGCCGGACCAGCTGGCTCGCGGGAGCGCTCCGCGCCGCCATCGCCGACGGGCGTCTGCCGGTCGGCTGCCGGCTGCCGGCCACCCGCATCCTCGCCCGGGAGCTCGGCTTCGCCCGCGGGGTCGTGGTCGACGCCTATCAGCGGCTCGGCGACGAGGGCCTGGTTGCGGCGCGAACCGGCGCCGGCACCGTCGTCATGGCGGTGGGAGCAGAGCGGGTCGGCCAGCCCGAGCCGCCGGCGGATCCGGGCCCACACCCGCGCCTGCCGCTGCCGCCGTCCCTCCGGTCGCCGACTATCGAGCTGGACCTGTCCCCCGGCGTGCCGGACCTGTCGGCGTTTCCCCGGGCCGCCTGGTTGCGCACGGAGCGTGCGGTCCTGGCCCGGGCGACCACCGGGGAGCTCGGCTATGGCGATCCCCGCGGCAACGCACGGCTGCGGACAGAGCTCGCCGGCTGGCTCGCCCGCAGCCGTGGCATCCGGACCAGCCCGGACTCGCTCCTGGTAGTCGCCGGCGTCGCCCAGGCGCTCGCCCTGCTCGCGCAGACCCTCGTCGCCCGCGGGATCGTCGACGTCGCGGTGGAGGACCCGGGATCCCGTGGCGCGCGCGACGCGCTGGCGCATTGGGGCCTGCGGCCGGTGCCGATCCCGGTCGACGAGGAGGGCCTGCGGGTCGATGAGCTGGCCGGCGCGCGCGTCGGCGCCGCAGTGCTCACCCCCGCCCACCAATTCCCCACCGGGGTCGTCCTGGCGCCCGCCCGGCGCCGCGCGCTGCTGGACTGGGCCGTCGGCGGCCGTCTCCTCGTCGAGGACGACTACGACGCCGAGCACCGCTACGACCGCGCACCGGTCCCGGCCCTGCAGGCGTCCGCGCCGGATCAGGTCGCGCACACTGGCAGCACCTCCAAGACGCTCGCGCCCGGCATGCGGCTGGGCTGGCTCATCCCGCCCCGACACCTGCACGCGGATCTGGTGGCGGCGAAGCACGCCAGCGACCTCGGCTGCCCGGGCCTTTCGCAGCTCGTCCTCGCGGACCTACTGGCCAGCGGCGAGTACGACCGGCACCTGCGACAGGTCCGCGCCCGTCAGCGCGCCCGGCGCGACGCGCTGCTGGCCGCGCTGCGCGAGCACCTGCCCCGTGCCCGTGTCGAGGGCGTCGCGGCTGGTCTGCATCTGCTCGTCACCCTGCCGCACCTGACCGGGCGGGTCGACGACGCCGAACTCGCCCACCGCATCGGCATCGCCGGGGTCTTGGTGCACCCGCTCTCCTGGCACCGGCAGCGCCCCGGCCCGCCCGGGCTGGTCCTCGGATACGCGGCCCATTCCCCCGACCGCCTGCAGGAGGCCATGAGACGCGTCGCCCGGATGGTTACGGAGTCCGAATAGGACGGTCCACTTGGGGCGCAAGTCGCACCCATCCCGCCGGCGCCCGGCTCCGCCGGACGCGGGATGCCGCCAATTTCCGATACGCTGGCCCTCCGGCCGCCGAGTAATTACAGTGGAAGTGCGCCGGCGGCACCACCGCGTCGATAGCCCGGCAATCCGAAAGGCAGCAACCATGGCACAGCGAACGGTAATCGAGCTCACGGACGACCTCGACGGCCGGCCAATTCCGGACGGCAAAGGCGAGACCATCCGATTCAGCCTCGACCGGCAGGACTACGAGATAGACCTCGGCGAGAAGAACGCCAAGGCGCTGCGGGACGCGCTGAGCAAGTACGTGTCGGCCGCGCGCAGGGCCGGCGGGACCCGTGGCCGCGGTCGCGGCGGGCGCTCCAGCGCCGCGCCGTCCCGGGACTACGACCCCAAGGCGGTCCGCGCCTGGGCCGAGTCGCAGGGCATCGAGGTCAACCAGCGCGGCCGCGTGCCGGCCGAGCTGGTCGCCCGGTTCCAGGAAGCCAACCGCTGACGGGCATCGGCGGCTGTCGCCGGCCAGGCCTAGGCTTGGTCGGCGGCCCGCCGCAGCTCGGCGATGTCGATCTTCTTCATCTGCAGCATCGCCTGCATCGCAGGCTGGGACCGTCCCGGGTCGGGATCGGCGAGCAGCTCGTGCAGCGCGGTCGGGGCGATCTGCCACGACAGCCCGTACCGGTCCTTCAGCCAGCCGCACGGGCCCTCCTCGCCGCCGGCGGCCAGCTTGCTCCAGTACTCGTCGACTTCCTCCTGCGAGCCGCAGGAAACCTGGAACGAGACCGCCTCGGTG
>Ga0126307_10001905_pt1 | contig 13952 bp, 10 predicted proteins | sample Plot28_FD_89955 | JGI IMG/M metagenome (GOLD analysis project Ga0126307, IMG submission 89955) | Serpentine soil microbial communities from UC McLaughlin Reserve, CA, USA - Plot28 | ecosystem: Environmental > Terrestrial > Soil > Grasslands | place: USA: UC McLaughlin Reserve, Lake County...
GGCGCCGGCGCCGTGCGAGGCGCGGGCCACGACCGCCCAGGCGATGAGAGCCAGAGCTGTAATCAGGAGGATCTTCCCGAACATGTGTTCGCCATGCTAACGCGAACGTCTGTTCGTGTCAAGCCGGAGTAGCTTCCCCCGGCCGATGCGCACGATCTGGGCCCTGATCTCGCTGATCGCCGGTGCCACCATCGCTGCCGGGGCGGCTCACTACGCGGAGGCTACGCCGCTCCTGACCTTCGTGATCGCGACGCTCGCCCTCGCCGGATTGGCGTGGATCGTGTCGTTCGCGACGGAGCAGGTTGGCGAGCGCTTCGGCCCGGCCGTCACCGGGGTGCTGCAATCGACGCTCGGGAATCTGCCCGAGTTTTTCGTGGTGGTGTTCGCGCTCTCGGCGGGCGAGGTCGTCGTAGCCCGGACCTCGATCATCGGCTCGATCTTCGCCAACGCGCTGCTCGTGCTCGGCCTCGTGATCATCGCGGGCTGCCACCAGAGCACCGACCGCGTGATGCGCTTCCAGGCGCGCCTGCCCAAGGACAACGCGACCTTGCTGCTGCTTGCGAGCTTCTTGATCGTGATCCTGGGCATCTCCGCGGCCAGCGGCGACAAAGCCTCACACCACGTGAAGGCGATCTCGATCGTCGGAGCGGCGGCGCTGCTCGTGACCTACAGCGTCTGGCTGTTCGACTATCTCCGTTCCGACCCGAAGACCGAGCCAGCGCACGCTCCGCCGCGCATTTCGATGACGGTCGCGCTGGTGCTTCTCGGAGCGGCCGGGATCGGGGCCGCGTTCGTCTCCGACTGGTTCGTAACGGCCTTGACGCCGGCGATGGACCGCATCGGAATCCCGAAGGCGTTTGCGGGCCTCGTGATCGTGGCGATCGCCGGCAACGCCGTCGAGAACACCGTCGGCGTGGTGCTTGCGCTCAAGGGCAATGCCGACCTGGCAATCTCCGTGGTCAAGAACTCCGTGGCCCAGATCACTGCGTTCCTCTTCCCCGCGCTCGTGCTCGTCTCGCTGCTGTTCGCGACCCAGCTCACCTTTGCGCTCGCCCCGGTCTACATCGGCGCGTTGCTTCTCACCGCACTCGCGCTGTGGCAGATCACCGGTGACGGCGAGGCGACCAGGTTCGAGGGTGTGGCGCTGATCGCGCTCTACGTGATCCTGGCCGTCCTGACCTTCTTCGAGTAGCGCCTTAGCCGAGCTCGACCAGGCGCGGCTCGACGCGCCCTGCTCGGACCTCCAGCACGAGCATCGAGCGCATCGGAGCCCTCCGGCGCTCGGTCGGGCTTCCCGGGTTGAGCACCCACAGCGCCTCGTGCCGCTCGACCTGCGGCGCGTGCGTATGGCCGTACACGACGGCCGCGCAACCGGGAAACCAAGCCGCCAGCCGCTTCTCCCGCCCCGTTCTCGGTCCGGGGATGTGCACAAGTCCGATTCGCGCGCCCTCCACCTCGATCACGAGCCGCTCTGGCAGCATCTCCTTCAGCGCGGGCTCGTCCATGTTCCCGTAGACGGCACTGACCGGCGCGATCGCCTCGAGCTCCTCGAGCACGCTCGCAGCCGTGAAATCGCCCGCGTGCACGATCAGGTCCGAACGCCGCAGCTCGCTGAGGCAGGCATCCGGGAGACGCCGCTCCCCGCGGGGGAGGTGCGTGTCCGCGATGGCCACGACCCGGATCAGGAGCCGTTCAGAAAGCGGCCGTCCTTGTAGATCAGCTCGCCGTCGGCGTAGATCTCGCTGCCCGAGCGGAGGTCGCAAATCATGTCCCAGTGCAGCGCGGAGCGGTTCGTGCCGCCGCACTCCGGATACGCGGTGCCGAGCGCGAGATGGACGGTGCCGCCGATTTTCTCGTCGAAGAGGATATTGCGCGTGAAGACGTCGACTGCCTCGTTCAGGCCGAAGGCAAACTCGCCGATTCGCCGTGCGCCCTCGTCCACGGCGATCATCTCGTGGAGGAAGTCCTGGCCGTGCGTGGCGGTCGCCTCGACCACCTCGCCCCCGTGGAACCGGAGCCGCACGTCGTCCACCTGGCGGCCTCGGAAGACCGCCGGGAAGGTGAAGCGAATCTCGCCCTCGGCGCTCGTCTCGAGCGGCGCCGTGAAGACTTCGCCGTCCGGGAAGTTCTCGTGGCCGTCGGCTGCGATCCACTGGCGGCCAGCCACCGTCATCGTCAGGTCGGTGTCCTCGGCGACGATGCGCAACTCCTGCTTGCCGGCCAGGAAATCGGCCTTCGCGCGCAGCCCTTCGCCGAACTCCTGCCAGCGGGCGACCGGATCCCCGTTGTCGAGGAACGCAGCGCCATAGATGAAGTCCTCGTACTCGGAGAGCGACATCTCGGCGTCCTGCGCCGAAGCGTTCGTCGGGTAGGCGCTCAGCACCCAGCGCAACTCGCCGCTCAGGGCGCGCTCGAGGTACCGGTCGCGCAGCTCGGAACGGGAACGCTCGACCAACGCCTGGCGGGCGGGGTCGACACTCGTCATCGCCTTGGTGTTCGTGGCCGCCTCGATCACGATCCGCACATCGGCGCGCTCGATGTCCTCGCGCCGGGCCGGGTTCACCCACGCCACCTGATCGTCGTTGCCCTCGGTCAGGAGCACGTCAGCGAGGTCGAGGCCGATTCGCGTGACAGGTTGGGCACCCGCTTCGAGCACCGCGCGGTACATCTCGCTCAGGAGCGGCTCCACGACCACCGGCGCCTCCAGCAGCACGAGCTCCCCGGTCTTCACGCGTCCCGAGTAGCCGACGAGGACGTCAGCGAGCCGAGTGAGCCTGGAATCAGACACGGGCGGGCTCGGGCTGCTCGAGGAAGTGCCCAGCCCGCCAGACGAGCTCGCCGTCGGCGTAGACCTCGCCGTCCTCGCGCAGGTCGCAGACGAGGTCCCAGTGCAGCGCGGAGGTGTTCTCGCCGCCGAGCTCCTCGAACGACGAGCCGAGCGCAACGTGCATCGTGCCGCCGATCTTCTCGTCGAAGAGCGTGTTGTTGGTGAAGCGGTCGATCTCGTAGTTCAGGCCGAAGGCGACCTCCCCGAGCCGGCGGGCGCCCTCGTCCACGTCTAGCAGCGCCTCGAGGAACTCCAGGCCACGGGCGGCCTCGGCGCCTACGACCTTGCCGTCCTCGAAGCGGAGGCGGATGTCCTCGACCTCACGGCCTCGGAAGAGCGCGGGGAAGGTGAACCGAATGTCGCCCTCGGTCACCGTCTCGAGCGGGCTCGTGTAGACCTCGCCGTCGGGCATGTTGTGGCGGCCGTCGGCTGGCTGCCAGAGCCGGTCCTCGACTCCCAGGCGGAGGTCGGTGTCCGGCCCGAGGATCCGGATCTCGCGCGCCTCGGAAAGCGCGTCGGCGCGTCGGCGGAGGTCGTCGCGCACGGCGTTCCAGTGGGCAACCGGATCCTCGGCGCCCTCGACATGGCACGCGCGGAAGACGAAGTGCTCGTACTCCTCGAGCGACATCTCGGCGTCCTGCGCGTGCGCGTTCGTCGGGAAGACGACCCCGCACCAGCTCAGCTCTCCGGCGGCGATCCGCTCCCAGCGCCGCTTGACGAGCTTGCGGCTGGAGGCGATCAGGCGCTGGTGGCGGTCCGGGGGGACGCGGGTGAGGGCACGGGTGTTCTCTTCGGCCCAGATCGTCACGATCGCGTGCACGAACTCGATCTCCGCGGCGGCGATCGGAGAGAGGAATTCGAGCTGGTCGTCGTTCCCCTTGGTCACCAGGATCTCCGAGAGCTGCTCCGGCTCGACGTTCGCGTACGGGTGGGCGCCTGCCGCAAGGGCGGCGCGGTAGAGCGCGGTGGCGAGCGGCGCCGCCACGGGCGGCACGTCGACTCTTAGGATATGTCCCGGCGCGAGCCCAAGCGAATACGAGACGATCAGCTCGCCCAGACGGTCGACTCGAGGGTCTCTCATCTGCGGCGAGAGCCGACGCGGAACGTCTTGCTCGAAAACACGGTGACGCGCTGTGGGTTCATCGTCGAGACCATTCGGATCGCATAGACGTACCTGCCTGGCTTGAGCCTTCGTATCGGAAAGTATACGACTCTGCCTTTGGCCTTGATCTTCCCGGCTGCCGCCAGGACGGGCTTGGGCCGTCCCACCGCCAGCCGGCGTCCGAGAACAGCCTTGGCCGGGCCTGCCTTGAAGATTCCCGCCCGGAAGGTGGCCTCTTCGCCCGCACGCGTCAGGAAGCTCCAGCGCGCGCGAGTGGTCTTTCGCGGCTTGCCCATTCTCCCCCACGAGGCGAACGCAGAGACGACGCCCGTGGTATGGGACCAGGCTTTGCTCGGTGCCTGGCAGTTCCCGTGGGTCAGGGCGATCATGGCCTTGACCGCGTCATACGAAGGCCGGCGCGAGCCGTCGGCTCGCATGAGCCCGCTCTGCCAGGTCTTCAGGTCGAGCTCGTCGGTCAGGTGGAAGAAATTCAGCAGGCGCACGGTCGGATCGCAGGCCGCCTGCTTGATCAAGTCGCCGTAGATCTGCGCCTGAGTCGCCTCGTCGGTGGTCGGGCCGTTCTCGACGCCCGAATAGAGGCTCGCGAGCGCCGGCAGGATCCCCACCTGCCAGCCGACCTCGTCGAGGTCGAACAGGAGCGGCTTGACATAGGTCTTCCCAGGCTCGGCGAAGGGCGTCTGCGCGGTGCCGTGGAAAGCATCCCAGACCGCCTGCTTGATCCGGTCGAGATTGGGCATGCCCGCGTTGGGCCAAACGTAGCCCGTCGTGACCGAATCGCGGCTCGTGCTCGGGTATGGGTGGAAGGCGAGCTCGTCCATCAGCGGCTTCGTTCGCTTGCTGGCGCGGTACGCGGCGCCGAGGTCACGCAGGAAGCGCACCGGAGAGCGGGAGGCGTTGCTGCTCGCGTTCGGCATGTCATTCCCGCGCGGTGAGAGGCCGATGCCGATAACGGTGATAGCCGGGTCGATTGCCTTCAACGCGTCGTAGGACTCCGCCAGGAAGGGCAGGTAGGCGGCGGCCGAGAGCCCCTTTCCGGCCGGATCGAACTGCGGCAGCCAGAAGCGGGGCTGATTGGGCTCGTTGCCAATCACGTAGTCCTTGACCGTGGGGAAGGTCTGGGCCAGCCGGCGCACGAAGGCGGCGAACTGAGGCACCGCAGCGGGTGAGCTGGTCATGCCGCGCGCGTCCAGCGGCGAGACGGCGAAGATGATGCGCGTGTGTGCCGCCTGGGCCTGCGGTAGCCAGGCCTCGATCTCCGCCTGGCTGTGGATCGCGTTCGGGTTTGCGACGTCCCACGGGATCGAGACGCGGTTGGCCGTGAGCCCGATGTCGGTCAGCGAGGCGAAGAACGCGGCGCCGCCGTCGGCCTTGCCTGCATCCTCGGTCACGCCAAGTTCCAGGCGTGCCTGGGCTGCCCCCGCCAGCGCGAGCGCCAGCGCGGTGCAGCAGGCGAGACCTGAGATTGTCAGTCGCATTGCAGCTCCTGGAGTAGACCCATCGTTAGGTTCGCACGTTTTTCGTCAAACGTGTAGCGGCTCCTCGAGCCTAATGATCGGCGGAGACGGCGGAGGCTTGAGTCTCGAACGCGGCGAGCACCGCAGCGAGCAGCGGCCCGGCTCCGAAGCGGACGGGGTCGTCGGCCGGAAGGCCGATCTCCGCGGAGGCCGCTGCGATCGCCGCGCGGGCCGCGTCGTCGTCAAGCCCGTCCGTGTTCAGCGCCAGGCAGGCGACCCGCGCCGGCCGTAGCGGCAACGCGACTCGCTCGTGCAGCTCGATCAGCTCGGTCAGGCTCGGCAGGCGATGCCCCGGGTAGCCCTCGATCTCAGTCGAGCCCGTCTTGTGGCAGAGCATGAAGACGTGCGGCGCCGCGCCGTGGATCAGCCCGAGCGTGACGCCGGCGTACGCCGGATGGGAGAGCGAGCCCTGGCCCTCGACGAAAAGAAGCTCGCCGCCGCGACGACTGCCTTCGACCACGAGCTGCTCAGCGGCGCCTGCGAGGAAGTCGGAGACGACGGCATCCACGGCGATCCCCCAGCCTGCGATCACGATCCCGGTCTGGCCGGTCGGGACGAAGACGGAAGCGTGGCCCTGGCGGCGGGCTTCGAGATCGAGCTCGAGCGCGACCGTTTTCTTGCCGATCGCGCAGTCGGAGCCGACCGTGAGTGCGATCCGTGCCGGGATCAGGAGGTTCTCGCCGGTAGGGACGTTCAGCTCGGGAGGCGGCTTGCGCAGGTCGCGGAGCTCGACGTTGTGGCGGGCGGCAAGTTGGGCGAGCTCCGGGTCGTCGCTGATGAACTCGTGCAGGCCGCTCTCGACGTCCAGACCTTTTGAGATGGACGCCTTGAGCAGCTCGCGCCACTCCGGCGGGAAGCGGCCGCCCTGGGTCGCCACGCCCACGAGGGCGGTCGTCGGGTGGAAGCAGAGCGCATCGTTCACGCCCGCGACAATCGGGATGCCGTCCTGCAACTCGCCGGCCCGCGTGGAATCGACGATCGCCACGGTTGGGTCGGGCGCGTAGCGGATCACCCCGCGTGCGGTCTTGCCGTAATGAGGGTCACCGGAGTAACCCTCAGCGAGAATCAGATACCGCTTCTCTGACACCGAGGCCCGGGTCTTCCGAGGGAAGTTGCACCCCGTCCACGAGCTCCACTCCCGGCCAGGGATCTTCGGCCAGAAGGAGATTCCCGTCGAGGTCGACGTGGTCGAAGAGGCTCGCGACCTGAGCCCCCGCCGAGACGGCGAGGCCCGATTCGTTCATGCAACCGAGCATCAGACCGAGCCCGAGTGCACGACCGGCGTGGGCGATCCGCAGGGCCTCGCGGATCCCGCCTGACTTGGCGAGCTTGACCGTCAGGCCATGGGCCCGCTCGGCGCAGGCGGGCACGTCGGCGAGGGTGTGGAGATCCTCGTCGACGTAGATCGGGAGCGGTGAGCGGCCCTTCAGCTCCGGGCCACCTGGGTCGTCGGCCGGAAGCGGCTGCTCGCAGTACTCGACCCCGAGCTCGGCCAGCTGCGGCAGCGCCTCCAGCGCCTCGTCAAGGCTCCAGGCCTCGTTCACGTCCACCTGGAGCGGCACCTCCGAGACCCCGCGCACCGCCCGCACGCGCTCGACGTCGAGCCCGTCACCTCCGCCGATCTTGAGCTTCAGGCGCTTGAATCGGCCCCCCACGCGCTCGGCCCGCCGGGCCATGTCGTCGGGGTCTCCCAACCAGACCGTCCACGAAGTCGGCGGCCCCGCTCGCTCGAGCCCGAGCAGGCGCCAGACCGGCAGGCCGACCAGCTTGCCGCAGAGATCGTGCAGCGCCGCGTCGATGCCCGCCTTGGCCGCCTGCTCTCCCGGCCGCTCCCGCAATCGCCCCTCGATCGCCTCCAATGCAAAGGGATCGTCGCCCAGCAGCTCCTCGGCCTCCTCGATGAACGCCAGCGCGGAGGCGGCGGTCTCCTCGTAGCGGTCGACCGGCGTAGCCTCGCCGTGGCCGCTGACGCCGTCGTGGCGGAGCTCGACGAACACCACCTCGGCCTCGTCCTGGGCTCCGCGTGAGATGACGAAGGTCTCCGCCATGCGCAGGGTCGCGATCCGGGCCTCGAACTTCATCTCGATACCTTAAAGCCGCTCCGTGCGCTCGCTGGCCGCGTACCTCCGCAAGCTCGACCCGCACCTGCCGGGTCAGGTCTGGCTGGTCCAGGCGGGCGGGGTGGTCAACGCGCTCGGAAACGGGATCGTGTTCCCGTTCATCGTCATCTACCTGCATAACGTGCGCGGGATCTCGTTCGCCGAAGCGGGCCTGGCGCTTGCCTTCAGCGGGCTAGCGGCGCTGGCGGCGGGGCTGGTGGCGGGCCCGACCGTCGACCGTATCGGCGGGCGGAACACGCTTCTGCTCGGGCTCGCGCTGCAGGCTGCCGCGTTCGTGCTCTTTCCGCTGATCCGTGAGCCGTGGCATGCGTTCGCGCTGCTCGGCCTCGAAGGCGTCGGCACGGCCTGCTTTTGGCCGGGGCAGTCCACCCTGCTTTCGCGCCTGACCCCCTCGGCGGACCGCCACTCCGCCTACGCCCTCCAGCGCGTCAGCATGAACCTCGGCCTGGGCCTCGGCGGAGTCGTCGGCGGCCTGATCGCCACCACGCGCCACCCCAGTAGCTTCACGACGCTGTTCGTGGCCGACGCGGTCACGTTCGTCGTCTTCGTGCTCGTGCTCTCCGCGATCAAAGAGCCGCCTCCGGTCGAGGTCGAGGAAGGCCCGCAGGCGAAGACCGGCTACCGAGCGGTGCTGCGCGACCGGAACTTCGTCGCGCTCCTCGGTCTGAACGTGCTCTTCGTCGCCGTCGGCTACGAAGTGTTCGCGCTCCTGCCCCCGTTTGCCAAGAATTACGCGGGCGTGAGCGAGCGCTGGGTCGGGTTCATCTGGCTGGCGAACACGCTCCTGATCGTGCTGACCCAGCTGCCGGTCTCGAAGGCGCTCGAGGGACGACGCCGGATGGCGGCCCTGGCGTTGATGAACCTCCTCTGGGCTGTTGCGGCGCTGATCGTGCTCGCGGCTGGAGAGCTGCTGACCGCCACGTCGGCAGCGCTCGTCTTCGTCCTGGCGACGATGTTCTTCGGCGTCGGCGAGACGCTGCAGGGGCCGACGCAGGCCCCTCTCATTGCCGACCTCGCGCCGGAGCACCTGAGCGGCCGCTACTTCGCCCTCAGTGCGATGTCGTGGAGCGCGGGCAGCATCCTCGGCCCCGCGGTGGGCGGTGCGCTGCTCGGCTGGCATCCGCTCGCGGTCTGGCCCATCGCCGCTGCCGTCTGTGTGGCCGCGGCGGCCGGGTGCCTCGCGCTCGAGCGCAGACTCCCGGAGCGCCTCCGGAGAACGCCGAAGCGCGTCGAGCCCGCGACCGTGACTCCGCTCACCCCGCCGCTAGACTTGGCCTCCGAGCGCCTGTAGCTCAGGGGATAGAGCGCGCGCCTCCGGAGCGCGAGGTCGCAGGTTCGATTCCTGCCAGGCGCATCTACCGCTTGGTTGGGCCGATTCGGAGGCCTTGGCGGGACGCGCTGGCCGGCGGTGTGACGGACCTTGTGCATTCGCTCACCGCTGTCGTGCCGCGCTACAACGCCGGCCCGTTGCAGGCAGGCATACCACCACTTGTGCAGGCCGTGGACGGCCATCGGCTGGTCGCGGAACTCGGTGATGAACTCCTCCGGCTTGTGTCGGTTCGGGCGCACGCTGCGGCGGCAGAGCAGGTATTCGTCCGGCATCGCCTGCCAAGCGAGAATGTGACGCTTGAGCTCCTTCCAGAAAGCCGCGTCTACGACAGGAACGGTCTGAACCTTGCCGCCCTTCGTGAAGATGGTCAGCGGACACCGAGCGAGCGCAAGCGTCGACGAGACCTGATCCCGCTCACGTCCGAGTGCATGGCAAGCTCTGTCCTGGCTATGGAGTGCTGCCCCATCCTGCGAGTGACCTGACCTGCGGTTACATCGTCGCTGTTGCTAGAGGCGGCGACGAAGAAGGCGAGCTTCGCGTTCTCAGTCGCTCCTGGAGCTCCACACGCGGGACGGGGGCAGGGGGATCGTCTAGAACCGCAGGCTCAGCCACCCACTCCAGATTCCGCGAAACACACTTTCAGCCTTCGCGGGAACGAAAGCGGTGACGAGCCGTTGGTTGGGTTCCGCCCCTGGGCGTGCCCGGTCTCGACTCGCTGAGCGCGTTCGCGGCGACCGAACGCTTCAGCGGGGCTGCACCCAGTCGAGCGGGTCACCGCCGCCGGCGAACCAGGGCAGCGACCGCAGGCGGCTGCCGTCGGGCCGCACGACGTACCATTTCGGCATCGGCTCGTCGCCTTTGAAGTGGGCGAAGACGATCTGGCCGCTTCGCAGCCAGGTATTGGCGGAATCGCCCCCAGGCCAGGCGGTGAGACGGTAGGCGCCAGTGCCGTCGGCGTTTATCACCCAAAGCTCAAAGCCGTGGCCGTTGTCGCTGCTGTAGAGGAGCCGCTTGCCGTCCGGAGACCACGCGCCGATGTGGTCGCCGCCGCTCCCGCGCGGGAGGGCAGGCGTGGGGAAGGTGAGCTGCCGCCGGTCGCTGCCGTCGCGGTTCATCGTCCAGATCGCCCAGTTGCCGTCGCCGGAGTGGCCGCTGTATGCGATCCGCCGCGAGTCGGGCGACCAGCCGACGCCCTCTTGCGCCGCGTTGAAGGCCGGCTCGGCGAGATCGCGCAGGTTCTTACCGGCCGGGGTGACGAGGTGGATCGACTCGCCCTCCAGGTCGCGCTGCAGTGTGCTGAAGGCGATCACCTGGCCGTCGGGCGACCAGCTCGGGAAGAGCCCACCGCGCGGCGGATGGACCGGGTGCTCGCGCCTTGTCCGGATGTCGACAACGAAGATTCCTTCGGCGCCGATCCCTCCCGGGTCGCGGATGTAGCGGCCCCTCGAGGTGCGGAAGACGATCGAGCGGCCGTTGGGCGAGAGACTGGGATCGAAGTCGAACCCAGGGCCGGAGCGCGTGACGCGCCGCCGCCCAGAACCGTTCGCGTTCATCACCCAGATGTCGCCGTCGCGGGTGCTGTAGGCGACGCGGCCCCTGAGTGCGCCCCGGTGGGCGGGCGGGATCGGCCCCGTGGGGTGAACGGGGGTGACGGCGGCCTGCCGACGGGCGCTCCCTAGCGACGTCGAGCACGCCGCGGCGACGAAGGTGGCGGTGATGACCGACGTGCAGGCAATGCCGATCCTGTTGCGCATCTGCTCCCTCCCATAGGACAACGCATCCTCTACACCGCGATGTGCGACTCCGTTCCCGTCTGGGGACGCAATCTGTCTCCCCAGTCCTAGGCGGGCTAGCGGCCAGGCCGGATGCCGACGATCCTCGGATCTCGGCGCTTCCTTGTCAAGTGATGCTGCTGCTTGTACCGGGTCACTTGCATAGCGCCGATCTATTTCGTAAAACCACCGGAGGCCGGGCGGCGAGCCAAACGCCTAGGGCGCTTCCCACGACTCGGCCCCTTGGAACCTACGGAGCGCCAGAGCGCCGGGCCGGATTCGGCGCGGCAAGAAGTCGAGGTCTCGACGCCAGTGGGGCGCCACGGCAAGGATAGGGTCGGCGTCCGGCTCCGGGGCCGGCCTGACCTCGACCACACGCAGTAGCCGGCCTCTGTCCAACGGGAACTCGTTCCCGAGGGCCAGTTAGGCGCGGCGGAGACGAACATCGGCGGATCGTCAGGCGCTCCGTTTGTCGTCTCCAGCTTGAAGGGAAAGGCTATTCGGTTCTCCCTTCCGTGGTCGGTTGGGGTCGAAGGTCAGGCGAGCATAGAGCAAGCGACAGCAGCCCTTCACCGTTGCGAAATTGCCAAAGAAAACCGAAGGGGCGCCGCTGAGCGCCCCTTCGGTTATCCAATCTCAGCGGCCGGTCACGGTGTCGGATCCGCGTAGGAACCGCCGAAGATGTCACTGTTCCCGAACGTCGCCGGGCAGTCCTGCGCAGGCGCGGGCCGGTTCGGGTCGGTCGCGTCTCCCGCGGCTGTCCCGTCGACAATCGCCTGACGGTAGGCGTCGATCGCTGGGCAATCTGCCGCGTTCCGGGCGTCGTTCCAGGTGGCGACGGCATAGGTGTTCGTCGCGAACACGTAGTTGTAGTCGCCGAGGAACTCGTCCGTGAGAGCGTTGGCGCTCGAGCCGCGAGCGTCGCCAACTGGCGCCCGGTGTAGATCGGCCCAGGCACCGACGGCCCCAGTTGCCGGATTGACGTCGGCGTGGCGGACGACACCCTGGAAGAGCCGCGGCGCGGCCGTCGTCGACAGCCACGGTTGCAGGAAGTTGTCGTAGGTCAGGTATGCGTCTCTCCCATTGGGGGAAATCGCGATGGCCGCGAAATCGGGCCGGTCTCCCGCCGGCGAGGCAACGCCACCAGACGTCCATGTGGCTCCGTGGTCGCGCGACCACAGCACTTTCACTTGCTCGTTTGGGCCGGGGCTGACGTCCGAGGGTGTCGGGCCATCAGACCACGCGAGCAGGATCTGATCGGTCGCCCCGATTCCAGTCGGGGCACCGTTCGCGATGTCGACGGTCGGGAAAGTCCCGTCTCGAGCTCCGGCCACACCGTCGAAGGTGAGGTCGCCCGACTCCGGATCCACGAGCCCTGTTTGGTCGATGTGAGTCACGACGGTCGGCGGGCGGTTGAAGTGCTTGCCGCCGTCGGTGGAGACCGCCATAAAGATCGCGAGTGTCCTCGTATTGGGATCCGTGCCGTCCCAGAAGACGTAGACGCGCCCAATGCTGTCGGTGTTGACGGCGCAATCCTGACGACCGCCGATTTGGCCGTTGTTGACCGACTGCGACAGCTGCGTATGGCCCCAGGTGTCGCCGCCGTCGGACGAGTAGTTGAGGACGATCGGCTCAGGTGCCGCGTTGCCGCGGCCGATGAATTCTGCGGTGCCGCGGAAGGCGGCATCGCAGACGTACACATTGCCGAACCGCGGACTCGAGGCCGCGTCGTCAACCGCGAGCATCTCGTGGTCGGAGAACAGCGCGGAGTTCTGCTTGGACACGATCACCGGATCGGCCCAGGCGGTGCTGTCGCCGGCTTGTGCCCGAGCGTAGTTCGCGCTGTCGAGGCGGGAGACGGCGATGCCCTCGAAGCCCTTCAGGTTGCTGGGGCCGATGCTGTACGTCAGATTCGCGTAGTAGAGGCGCCAGCCGTTCTGCCACGAGAACGACCCGTTGGATCCTCGCGCAGGCCCGAAGCCGAGCGCTGGGTCGCCGTCGGAGACGAGGTTGTTCTCGAAGTACCGGGGCAGTGTGCCGATTGGGCCCGGGTGTGGATCGCAGTTGTCGGCGGGGTTCGCCGGCTGCAGCCCCACAAGCCCGAGGCAACTGCGTGCCGAGAGCCCGGTGTAGGTGGGCTGCGACCAGGTCGTCGCGCTGTCATTGGAGAAGTAGATTCCGGAGACGCCAATTCCGAGCGTGAACGGACAGGTCACGTCACTGCGGTTGTTGCAAGCTTCCAGGTCGATCTCGTCATTGGCCCCCGCGGCCACGATCGACGGTATTGCGGGGTTGATCGCCACCGCCGGCTCGTTCTGCTTGTTCTGCGGGAACGGCGTGGCGGGGCTGCCGATGGTCACGCGGGTATCCGGGTTGAACGCCCAAGCGATCGCAGTCAGCACGAGCGCTGCTACCGCCACCAGCGGTAGAGCGCGAACGATGTGTCGCATTTCCTCCTCCTCCCCAGAAGTGAGCCGCGGATCCTATACCCAGAGCTCTTGAGGCTCAGCCCGTAACACTCACCAGGGGCGATGGGGAGAGACATGCGGGAACGTGACGAATGTGAACAGCGTTCACAGAACAGGGATCGCCCCATTGGCGGAAGCTAGATCCGAACAAATCGAAGCCAGCAATGAGGGTGAACCAGTCCGTTCCTGAGCTTCACGCTCTTGCCGAATTCATCCTCTCCCTCACTGAAAAGGTTTTGCTTACAACGTATGAAGCCAAAGCCGGTTCCCCGGCCTGGGGCGAATCTCGCGAGCGCCCTAGCCTCGACGTATGGTGCTGCCCTGGTTTCCTTCCCCGCCGGCTCCACATCCTCTCGGTGTGGCTACCGTCTACAGCCGCGCCGGTTCGAATCCGCGGCAACGAGAGCACACGCGGGCAGCTTGTCGTTCAGACTGTCTAGAGCGCCCCCTGGCGGGAACGTTGCGCAGGTTCGATTCCTGCCCGGCGCATCTACCGCTTGGTTGGGTGGAATCGCGAAGATTCTTCGAGGCAATGTGGGAGAGCGGCTACCGGAAGGCAGCCGCTCTCGCTGATCTCAGTGGTTGCCCACGGGCTGGAAGTAGTTCTCCAGCGTTCCACGGCCGCCAGAAGTCCCAGTAGTACTTGTCGTTCCAGCAGTTGATCGCCGAGTCCGCGGCCGCCAGGTTCATCATCGCGAGCAGGCGAGCGCTGTCGGCCATGTTGATCGAGCGCCCTTCGATCAGATCCGAGGCGACGTCGTTCCAGAGGATCGTCGACCCGCCTGCGCTCTGCCAGAA
>Ga0126307_10001906_pt1 | contig 13945 bp, 16 predicted proteins | sample Plot28_FD_89955 | JGI IMG/M metagenome (GOLD analysis project Ga0126307, IMG submission 89955) | Serpentine soil microbial communities from UC McLaughlin Reserve, CA, USA - Plot28 | ecosystem: Environmental > Terrestrial > Soil > Grasslands | place: USA: UC McLaughlin Reserve, Lake County...
CGCCGAGGTCCGTCTGGGCGACAAGGTCGTCGGTCGGGTGACGAGCTCCGCGCTGGCGAACGGCGCGCTCGTCGCCCTCGCCTACGTCCGCTCGGAGGTGCCTCCGGAGGCCGAGCTGGCCGTCGGGGCCTCCGCGGCCCGCCCGCTAGATGGCTGATCGCTGATTGGTGCGGTACTTGGCCATCAACCATCTACACTAGGCATTCGCGCGCCCGTAGCTCAGGGGATAGAGCGCTGCCCTGCGGAGGCAGAGGTCGCAAGTTCGAATCTTGCCGGGCGCACCTAAGCGCCTTCGAGTCCGGATACCGCTGGGCGGAGCAATGACGAATCGAAGCGGTTTCGATCAGCGACTAGGGTGCTCTGAATGAGAGTTTGCTCGCTCGTTCCGGCGGCTACGGAGATCCTCTTCGCGCTCGGGCTCGGCGATCGGGTCGTCGGCGTCACGCATGAGTGCGACTGGCCTCCCGAGGCGCGCGAGCGGCCGGTCGTCACCGCGTCGCTCGTCCAGACCGGGGATCTCTCAAGCGCCGAGATCGATGCGGCAGTCTCCGAGGCGGCGGCGTCCGGCCGTCCTCTGTACGCGATCGATGCGGACGTCTGGCGGGAGGTTGCGGCCGACATCGTCGTTGCGCAGGAGCTCTGCGAGGTGTGTGCCGTCTCCCGCAGCGGGGTCGACGACGCTATCGCGCTGACCAAGATCGACGTCGGCGTTATCGACTTCTCACCGTCGACCTTCGAGGACGTGCTGGACGGCATCGTCTCCCTGGGCTCATGGCTCGGTGCGGACGCGGCAGCCGCCGAGCTGGTTGCAGGCATGCGAGCGCGTGTGGACCGGGTGCAAGGTGCACTGTTGGGGATCGAGCGAGCGCCGCGGATCTTCATCTCCGAGTGGATCGAGCCTCCTTACTCGGCCGGACACTGGGTGCCCGACATGGTCGCGATCGCAGGTGGGGTCGACGTCGCCGGAATGTCCGGTGAGCCTTCACACCGTATGCGCTGGCTCGACGTCGCCGAACTCGATCCCGACGTAGTCGTGCTGGCCCCCTGTGGCTTCGACCTCGACAGGACGCTCGGCGAGGTCGTTACGCTCGATCTGAGCGCGCACCTTCTGGGTACAGCGGCCCGCCGAGACAGCAGGGTTTTCGCGGTGGACGGCAACGCCTATTTCTCCCGTCCCGGTCCGCGGCTCGCCGACGGTATCGAGCTCCTCGCCTATCTCCTTCACCCTGCCGCGTACAGCGATCCCGGAATCCCCTGGAGCCGCGTGCGCCTCTAGCCTTCTAGCCGAGGTCGATCCAGATCCGGTCGCCGCGGGCCTCCACGTGGTAGCGCCGCACGGGCTCCTCACCGGCGAGGCACGCTCCGGTCTCCAGGTCGAAGCGCCACCCGTGATAGACACAAACCAGGGTCTGCCCCAGGACGTCGGCCTCGATAAGCGGGTTGCCCTCGTGAGGGCAGGCATTGTCGACCGCATAGAGCTCGCCTCCCACGCGGAGCAGCGCCACGTCTCCCTCGGCGGTCGCGATCACCGCGCGTCCGTCCTCACCGAGGACGTTGGCGGGCACACTAAGCCAGCGTTCGGGCGAGACCGTCATTTAGGACCTGCGCAGCTCCTTCCACGTTCGTGGATTATCCAGCCATGCCTCTCTACCTGCGCGAGGCCGATGTCGACCAGCTGTTGTCGGCAGCCGACGCCGTCGAAGCGGTCGAGGCCTGCTTCGGGCGAATTGCGCGGGGCGCTGTCGAGAACCGCCCGCGTTACCGGCTCGGGCTCGAGGCCGGTCTCATGCACGTCCTGTCGGCTGCGGACCTCGAGCTCGGAGTTGCCGGACTCAAGGCGTATGTCGGCTTCGCGGAGGGCGCCAAGTTCGTGGTCGCCTTGTTCGCGGCCGACCGGCCCGAGCTCCTCGCGCTCATCGAAGCCGACAGGTTGGGCCAGCGGCGAACCGGGGCCGCGAGCGCCGTTGCAGCGCGGCATCTCGCCCGAGAAGGGGCCGCCTCCCTAGGAATCATCGGCTGCGGCTGGCAGGCCGAGAGCCAGGTGGAGTCGATCCGCTCAGCGCTCCCGATCGAGCGCGTCGTCGCCTACTGCCGCAACGAGGAACGGCTCAGTGAGTTCTGCTCCCGACTGGACGCCGAAGCCGCGGAGTACAACCGAGAGGCCGCCGAACAGGACATCGTCGTCACCGCGACGACGTCCAAGGACCCGGTTCTCCGCGGCGAGTGGCTTCGTCCCGGAGCACTCGTATGCGCGGTGGGTGCCAATCGCCTGGAGGCTCGCGAGCTCGACAACGCGCTCGTGGAACGTGCGGCCTTCGTGTGCTGCGACTCGAAGGAGCAGGCGCTGGTCGAGGCCGGCGACCTTGTGGAGCCCGTGGAGCGCGGCGTGCTCGACTGGCTGGAGGTGCACGAGCTAGCCGAGGTCGTCGGAGAAGAGGTCGCGGGCCGGCAGAGCCAAGACGACATCGTCCTGTTCAAGAGCCTCGGCATCGCGGCTGAGGACCTCGCGGTCGCCAAGCTTGTACTAGACCGCGCGACCGAGCGTGGCGCCGGTACCACGCTGTAGACCGGTCGCTGTCTAGGTGATCCGCTCGCGGGCCATGGCCGCGGTGTCCTCGCCGATTGCGTGGATCACCTCGGGGCGCTCGAGCAGACGACGGCGCTGCTCCTCGCTCGCACGGTTCTTCAGGTACGGGTCCTCGAGGATCTCTTCGATCGAGCGGCCGAGCCGGTGTTCGCGAACGATGTACGCGGCGAGCGCCTCCTCCTTCGAGCTCCCGCGCGAAGCGGTGGAGGTCTCTTTCTCCTCTCCCTTGAACAGGCGCTGAAGGAAGCCCACGCGTCGATTGTATCCTGACGCCGTGGAGCGAGACGCGGAGGCGAAGCGGTTCGCGCAGCGCGTGCTGCATGGTGTCGGCGAGGACGGCGTTCGCGAGGAGATCGTGATCTGGATCGAGCGAAGGCCCGGTGCGATCTGGTCGGTCGGCCGGGCGATCGACCCCAAGTCCCGTCCCGTCGTCGCACCTCGGCACGAGGACTTCGTGTTCGAGGGCTACGAGATGGGAGACGCACTCGAGGCTGCGAACAATGCGCTGTCGGACGACCTCAGTGTGTCGACGGGCGATGGGCTGAACGAGAACGTAGAGCCGTTCGTCGAGGACGAGCTACTGAAGCCGCTCGAGCGTTGGTTCTTCGGTCACCCTCTTCACTAGGAGTAGCTGAGAGTTAGGCGACGCCGATCTGCCCCGCGAGCTCGCGGGAGATGGCGTGCTCGCTCCCGGCGACGTCGATCGTGACCGGCCCGCCGAAGGGCGCCGCGCTCCGGACGGTCACGAGGCATCCTGGAAGCAGGTCGAGCTCGGCCAGATATCGGAGGAGGCCCGCGTCCCCGTCGGGGATCCTCTTGACGGTCGCCGCCTCGCCCGGTACGAGCGCGTCAAGGGACCGGAGCTTCGGGCGCTCGACGTTCAGAGCGGCGTCGGGAATGGGATCTCCGTGGGGGTCGTGCGTGGGATAGCCGAGCGCCTGATCGATTCGCGCCTCGAGCTCCTCGGAGATGACGTGCTCCAACCGGTCGGCCTCGGCGTGCACGGCGTCGATCCCGAGACCCAGGGTTTGCGCCAGGTACTGCTCCAGAAGGCGGTGGTGCCGGATCACCTCGAGAGCGATTTTCCTGCCGGCCTCGGTGAGCTCGACCCCCTGGTAAGGAGCGTGGTCAGCCAGCCCGAGGACGGCGAGCTTCTTCAGCATCGACGTCACGGACGACGGAGCGACCCCCATCCGCCGTGCGATCGCCGAAGTGGTCGCATGTTCGCCCGCCGCGTGGAGCTTGTAGATCTCCTTCAGGTAATCCTGGATCGCTTCGCTGAGAACAGGTTTAGACACGTCTCAAAGTGTACGAGGCGCCGCTCCCCGCGTCGCGACCGGAGAGGCATTGCTACCCTCGGCCGCCTTGCTGATTCGGCTCGGCCACAGCCCCAATCCGGAGGATGCATTCATGTTCTGGGGTCTCGCTTCAGGCGCGGTCGATCAGCGTGCGTTTGAGTTCGAGCACGTTCTTCAGGACACGCAGACGCTCAATGAATGGGCGCTCGAGGGCCGGCTCGAGGTGAGCGCGATCTCGCTGCACACCTACCCGTTCGTGCAGCGCCGCTACATCATTCTTCCCCACGGAGCCACCATGGGCTCCGGATACGGACCTGTGGTCATTACTCGCGAGCCTTTGAGTCCGGACGACCTTCGCGGCCTCGAGATCGCCGTGCCGGGGCGGATGACGACGGCGTATCTCGTCCTGCGCCTCTTTTTCGGCAGGGACTTTCGCCACCGCGAGGTCGCGTCGGACCAGGTCATGGCGGAGGTCCGTTTCGGGCGCTCGGACGCCGGACTCCTCATCCACGAGGGCCAGCTCACGTACGAGCGTCAGGGGTTTCACCGGATCATCGATCTCGGCGAGTGGTGGCTGCTGGAGACGGGCCTTCCCCTGCCACTGGGGATCAGCGTCGCGCGTCGGGATCTCGGTCCGGAGACTCTGCACGAGCTGTGCGAAGTGCTGGCCGAGTCGATCGAGGCAGGGCTCTCGAGCCGCACGGAGGCCCTTGCCTATGCGATGCAGTATGGGCGTGACCTCGACTCGGGGCTCGCGGACCGCTTCGTAGGGATGTACGTGAACGAGCTGACACAGGACTACGGCGACGAGGGTCGGCAAGCGGTTCGCGAGCTTCTCGAGCGCGGCGAGCGAGCAGGCGCCTTCGACGAGCCTGTTCGGATCGATTTCGCCAATTAGCCGGTTAGCACGAAAGTAGACTGGGCCTCATGGCCGAGGCAGTGGTTCTCGCGGGCGTCCGCACCCCGGTTGGACGCTACGGCGGCGCGCTTTCCGAGCACCGCGCCGACGACCTGGCGGCACTCGCGATCGCAGCGGCCGTGGAGCGGGCCGGGGTTGAAGCGGGAGAGATCGAGGATGTGTACTTCGGCTGCGCGAACCAGGCCGGCGAGGACAATCGCAACATCGCCCGGATGGCCGCGCTCCTAGCCGGGCTTCCAGAGACGGTCGCTGGGATAACCGTGAACCGGCTCTGCGCCTCGGGTCTCTCGGCTGTCGTGTCCGCGTGCCACGCCATTCGTGCCGGAGAAGGCGAGCTGTTCGTGGCAGGGGGTGTGGAATCGATGACCAGGGCACCACTGGTTCTGGCGAAGCCCGAGCGCGCGTACGAGCGAGGCGACCGGACCGTCTGGGATACGACGCTCGGCTGGCGCTTCCCGAACCCGCGGCTCGAGGAGAAGTTTCCTCTCGAGTCGATGGGAGAGACCGGGGAGAACGTCGCGGAGCGATGGTCGGTCTCCCGGGCGGATCAGGATGCCTTTGCGCTCGAGAGCCAGCGGCGCCATGCAGCCGCGGTCGAGGCAGGTCGTTTTCGGGACGAGCTTGTGCCCGTCGACGGGGTCGGCGCGGACGAGCAGCCCCGGTCGGACACGACCCTGGAGAAGCTCTCCACGCTCAGGCCGGCCTTCCGGGAGGGCGGGACCGTGACGGCAGGGAACTCGAGCGGACTGAATGACGGTGCGGCCGCCCTCGTCATCGCGACCCGGGAGAAGGCTCGCGAGCTCGGCGTCGAGTCACTCGGCCGCTTCGTCGCGAGTGCCGTCGCGGGCGTCGACCCGCGGGTGATGGGGATCGGCCCGGTACCCGCGGTGCAGAAGGCGCTCGCGCGGGCGGGAATCGAGGTCGCGGACCTCGACCTCGTTGAATTGAACGAGGCGTTCGCCTCCCAGAGCCTGCACGTGATCCGCGAGCTCGGGCTCGACCCCGGGCGGGTGAACGTGAACGGCGGCGGGATCGCCGTCGGTCATCCGCTCGGGATGAGCGGTGCGCGCCTGGTCGTGACGCTCCTCCACGAGCTCGGGCGCAGAGGCGGTCGCTACGGGCTCGCCACGCTCTGCGTGGGGGTCGGTCAGGGCCAGGCGGCGGTCTTCGAGCGGACCGAAGCGGCAGGCGGGTGATCCACGAGGGGGTGAAAGGTCGGGTCCGCGGGAGTTCAAGTGCGGGATCTGGTACCTGCCGCCTCGAGGGAGTGCCTCGCATCGTGGGACAGGGAGACTCGCTGCGGGGCGCGGAGAATCGGCTCGAAGACGTCACCCACATGTGCGCGCAGTCCGGCTAGAGTCGGCTCCAGGAGGGGGCCGATGGGGCCCCCACAATCAGACGCACGTCAATGGGTATGGTGCGCCTAGATGGCTGTCGCGACTGTGCGGGAGTACGGACTATTCATTGACGGTTCGCTCGTCGAACCTGCATCGGGCGAGGTTCGAGAGCTTCACGAGCCCGCCACAGGGGAGCCGCTAGCCCGCGCCGCAATCGCTGGTTCAGAAGACGTAGACAGCGCTGTCTCGGCTGCTCGCCGCGCGCTCGACGGGCCCTGGGGAAAGACGCCGCCGACGGAACGCTCGCGCCTCCTGCACGCGCTCGCCGACGCCGTCCACGCAAGCCGAAAGGAGCTCGTGGAGCTCGAGACGCGAAACGTCGGCAAGGCGATCTCGTCGGTCAAGGGCGAGGTCGTGACGGCAGTGGAGAACTTCCGCTACTTCGCGTCGGCGATCGGGTCGATCGCCGGGCGCTCCAACCCGATCGGCGGTTCCGTCCTCTCGTACACGCTCCGCGAGCCGGTGGGCGTCTGTGCCCAGATCGTTCCCTGGAACTACCCGATCATGCTGGCCGCCTGGAAGCTCTCGCCCGCGCTGGCCGCCGGCTGCACGGTCGTCCTGAAGCCGGACCCTGCAACCCCGCTGACCGCACTACGCCTGGCCGAGCTCGCAGTCGAAGTGGGCATACCCGCCGGGGTCGTCAACGTCGTCCCCGGCGACGGCCCGACGTCCGGCGCCTACCTTGTCTCCCACCCCGGGATCGACAAGGTCGCATTCACCGGCTCGACGCGGACCGGAAGCGAGATCATGCGGCTCAGCGCCGAGCCCATCAAGCGCCTTTCCCTCGAGCTTGGCGGTAAGAGCCCCAGCCTCGTCTTCGCCGACGCGAACCTCGACGACGCAATCCCCTCGTCCGTCTACGCGATCTACTACTCGGGCGGTCAGAGTTGCGACGCCCGCTCGCGCGTGCTCGTCGAGGAGTCCATCTACGACGACTTCGTGGCGCGCTTCACCGAGACGGCGGGCAGGCTCAAGGTCGGTGACCCACTCGACCCCGAGACCCAGATGGGCGCTCTCATCTCCGAAACGCATCGCCAGAAGGTGCACGACTTCGTCGAGCAGGGGCGCGGCGAGGGCGTCGAGATCGTGACCGGCGGTGAGCTCCCGGACGGGAAGGGAAGTTTCTATCCGCCCACGGTGCTCGCAAAAGTCGACAACCGCATGCTCGTGGCCCAGGAAGAGATCTTCGGTCCCGTCGTCTCTGTGATCCCGTTCGAGGATGAGAAGGACGCCGTCCGGATAGCAAACGACAACAGGTACGGCCTGGTAGCAACCGTTTGGACGGGCGACCCCGGGCGCGGCCATCGACTCGCGCGCCAGATCAAGTCTGGGACAGTCGGCATCAATGCCCCGTACTCGGCCTTCCCCGGGTTTCCGTTCGGAGGCTACAAGCAGTCAGGCTTCGGCCGGGAGCTCGGGATTGAGACACTCGACATGTACCTCGAGACGAAAAGTGTTTTCGTCTCGACCGGGTCCAAGCCGGTCAATCCTTTCGGTCTCTAGCTAGGGTCCTCGAGCGGCTCGAGCGCCTGTACGAGATCGGAGGCGAGAGCGACGCCCCTCGGCCGCCTCGCCGATTAAGCGACCGCCAAGCGGATTGGCTGGGCGCCGTCCCAGATGACCCGCCTGCCGAGCTCCGGCAGCTGTTCGACCCCCTCCACCAGCGTCGCGAAGTGGTTGCCCGCCAGCTGACCGGCCATGCTCGCGAAGCACGTTCGTCCGTACGGAAAGAGGATCTCGGTCTCGCTGACGCCGCCGGGATACAGCAGAAGCTCGCCAGGAGCGGGGTAGCTGGTGGGATCCTCCGGGCCGACGCCAGCATCGAGCTCCCCGAGAGGAACCCACGCAGCCTGGCCGCTCCAGCGGGCCTGAAGCAGGTGCGCCTCCAGGGGAAAGAGCTTGCGAGCCGCCGCCACCGTTCGCGGCGAGAGCTCCTCCTCGAGACGGGCCTTGAAGCGAAGGTCGCCGACGACGATGTCGAGCACGCGCTGAACCTACCGCCTCAGCGTGAGACCGATCATGCCGTAAGGCGGGCGTGGATCCGTGTAGACCTTGACGCGCTCGTCCGCCTCGGAGACCTGGGCGGTGTCCCAAAGCCGGTTCTGGGCTTCGAACGAGAGCTCGGCGATCGCGGGGAAGCGGTCGAGCAAACGGCGCCCCATCTCGTGGACGAGGTGCTGGATCGACTTCGAGTTGAAGTCGTCGAACGTCTCGGCGAGCGAGTCGCGCACGTCGGCACTCCAGACCGGGCCGGCTTCGTCGCCGTACCGCCAGTGGACGTCGAGGTAGACGAACAGGGGGCGATCGACTGTCTCGGGAAGGGTCGTGTAGTCGTCGCGCGCGAATCGGGTGAACGAGCTGCCGGTGATCTTGATCAGATGAACGCCTTCCCGTCCGGAGCGACGATCGACCACCCCTTCGCGGGCGAGTTCGAGTTCGGCCACGCCCGCGTCCCCGTACCGCCGTTGGAAGAGCACGTCGCTCTGCCGCTCGAACGGGATCTCCCGCACCTTCAGCCGGATCCGCTCGACATGGTCATAAGTGTGGAGGAAGCGCTCGCCGAGGAGGTCGAGGAGCCCTTCGAGCGACTCGCCCTCGTACTCGAGCGCGTTTGCGTGTACGAAGTTCTTCATGGTGTCCGTCGCCACCACCAGCGAGTTGTCGCCGTCGGTGTAGGCAGGCATGAAGTTCTCGCCGAAGACGTCCAGCGTGACGTCGGCGGCGAAGAGCGAGCTGACCCCGTCGGTCCGATAGACGCCGATCTCGGCCTTGCCGTAGTGGATGCTCATCCCTGCCTCCAGCGGTCGCGGGCGATTGCGACGAGCTCCTCAAGCGCCGTCGTCAGCTCCTCGTCCCGCGTCCGGGCGAGTCGCGCGCGGAGGATGGGCACCAGATCTGCGCGAGGCCGGCGGTTCACGAAGACGACGAATCGAAAGCCGAACCTCTCCTCGTAGGCGCGATTCAGCCGTTTGAGCTCTGCTGCGACCTCGGGCTCGGCGTCCTGACCTTGCTCCCGAGCAGACCGTTTGGAAAGGCGCTGAGCGCCGATGGCCGGGTGCGCCTCGAGCGCCTCGATCTTCTCGGCCTCGGTCAGGCTGGCGATCACATTTTCGGGGCGACCGAGTGGATCCTCGGAATCGGCGAGGTGCTCCACGAGTCGCGTCCGTCCCTCGAAGAGCTCAGCGAGCTCGTCCACGCTCAGCTGCCGCGGTAGGTCACGCACGCGTACGAGGAGACGAGGAGGGGCACGTGATGATGTCTGTCTTCGAGTGCGAGCTCGAGCTCGACGCGCCGGAAGAGCGGCGAGGGGGGGTGGAAGACGAGGCGGTACCGGCCGGGGTCGAGCGCTCCCCCGAGGTCGCCGATCCGACCCTCGGCGTCGGTTTCGGCGGTGGCCAGAACGTCACTCTCCCGATAGAGCTCGACCCGGACACCTCGCGCCGGCTTCCCGCGCTCGACATCGAGCACGTGGGTGGAGAGCGATGCACTCATGCCGCGAACTTCTCCGCCTGTCTCCGGTGCTCCTGCGCGATTTCGGCCGTCTCGGCCCGTATGAGTTGCCCGTCGCGGACGACTTCCTCGCCACCCACGTAGAGCCGGTCGACGCGGTGCGGCCCGGCCAGGACGAGCGCGGCCACGGGGTCGCTCGCGCCAGCAAACTCGAGGCCGTCGGTCCGCCACACGGCGAGGTCGGCGCATTTGCCGGGCTCAATCGAGCCCAGATCCCCACGATGGAGCACCTGGGCGCCTCCTCGAGTGCCGAGGTGGAGAGCCTCGCGAGCCGTGAGCGCCGCCGGGCCGCCGCGGCCTCGCGCTGCGAGCAGCGACTGCTTGAGCTCGGCTGAGAGATCTCCGCGCTCGTTCGATGCCGACCCGTCCACACCGAGGCCCACCCTGACCCCACCGTCGAGGAGCGCCCGCACCGGCGCGATGCCGGCGCCCAGACGAAGGTTCGATGTTGGGCAGTGAGCGACACCGGTGCCCGTGGCCGCGAAGCGATCGATGTCGGCCTCCGAGAGGTGGACGCAGTGCGCGCACCAGACATCGGAATCGAGCCAGCCCAGCTCGTCCATGTACTCGACAGGGCGGCAGCCGTAGAGCTCGACGCAGTACTCCTCCTCCTCCACGGTCTCGGCTAGGTGGGTGTGGAGCAGAAGGCCCAGACGCCGCGCCAGCTCCGCAGAATCGGTCATCAGCTGGCGGGTGACCGAGAAGGGCGAGCACGGCGCCACCGCGATTTGGATCATGGCGCCAATACCCGTCTCGTGGAGGTGCGCGAGGCTCTCGGTCTCGGCCAGCACCGCGTCGGCATCCTCGACGAGCTCATCCGGCGGCAGGCCGCCTTGCGACTTGCCGAGGTCCATCGAGCCCCGTGAGGCAACCAACCTGACGCCGAGCTCTCGCGCCGCCTGTACCTCGGCCTCCACGATACCCTCGCGCCCCTCGGGGAAGACGTAGTGATGGTCGAAGACCGTGCTGCAGCCCGAGAGCGCCAGCTCCGCGAGCCCCGTGCGCGCGGCTGCGTACTCGGACTCGGCGTCGATCCGACTCCAGGCCGGGTAGAGGGTCCGAAGCCAGGTGAACAAATCGGCCTCCTGCGCTCGCGTCCGCGTCAGCGTCTGGTAGAGATGGTGGTGCGTGTTGACGAGCCCCGGCGTCACGAGCGCCCCGCGTAGGCTGGTCGTCTCGCGAGCGTCCGGTCGTGGCCCGTCCCCGACCGCGGCCACGAGCCCGTTCTCGACGAGGATCCAACCCTCCAGCTCCCTGCCGTCATCGTCCATCGTCGCGACGTGGGCGTCTGTAAAGAGCGTGCTCATGAACGAAGCGGCACGAGCTCGAAACGTTCGACGTCGACGAGGCCGCGGTCGGTTATCTTGAGGCTCGGGATCACGGAGAGCGCGAGAAACGCCATCGACTGGAAGGGGGCCGGCAACGTACAGCCGAGGTCCGCCGCGGCCGCCGTGACCGCGCGGCTCTGGGCGATCACCTCTTCGAGCGGGGCCTCCGAGAGGAGCCCCGCCACGGGCAGGGGCATCTCGGCGCGGACGCCGCGACTCTCCACGACCACGATGCCGCCACCGAGCTCGGCGAGGCGCGCCGCTGCCCGGGCCATGTCGCCGTCGTCCACTCCGACGATAACGACATTGTGCGCATCGTGGGAGAACGTCGAGGCGAACGCACCGCTCTGGAGCCCGAAGCCGCGGACGAAGCCGAGGCCGATCCGCCCGGTGCCTAGATGGCGCTCGATGACGGCTACTTTCGCGAGGTCGCGCTCCGGATCGGCGACCGCTGAGCCGTCTTCGACGGTGAGCTCGTCCGAGAGCGAATCGGTGACGATCTGGCCGGGCACGAGCCCGATCACGCGCGCCCTTCCACCGTCCCAGGGAATCTGGAAGTCGTTCGACGCCACCGGCTGGATGCGGACGCTGTGCTTGACCCACTCTGGAACCCTGATCTCAGGGATCTCGGGAGGGAGATGACCGGCCTTCAAGACGAGGTCCGGCACGAAGCTCTCGAGATCCGGGAGCACGACGAGGTCCGCCTGGTAGCCGGGTGCTACGGCGCCCAGATGGTCGAGACCGTGCCAGTGCGCGGCATTCAGAGAGGCGATCACAAGGGCTTCAGTGGGGGGAATTCCGAACGCGACCGCGTCTCGGACGAGCGCGTTCAAGTGGCCGTCGTCGGCGATGTGCTCGGGCTCCCGGTCGTCCGTGCAGAAGGCGATCCGCCCGGGGCCGAACTCTTGCACGAGGGGCAGAAGGGCGTGAAGATTTCGAGCTGCTGTCGCCTCGCGGATCAGGAGCCACATGCCGGCGCGGAGCCTCTCGCGGCCTTCCTCCGCGGAGTACGCCTCGTGATCGGAGCGAATGCCCGCGGACGCATAGGCGTTCAGCTCTTTTCCGAGCACTCCGGGCGCGTGCCCGTCGACATGGCCGGCCTCCCCGAGGCGGAGCTTCTCGAGCTCGTGCTCGTCGCCCGCGATCACGCCGGGGAAGTTCATCATCTCGGCGAGTCCGATCACCCGGCGGCGGTGAAGGAGTCCTTCGAGGTCACCGGCGGTCAGCGGTCTGCGCGGTGACTCGAACCGTGAGGCGGGGACGCACGACGAAGCCATGAAGAAGACGTCGAGTGGTACGTCGTCGCAAAGATCTGCAAGCCAGTGGATTCCGTCGGTGCCCAGAACGTTGGCGATCTCGTGGGGGTCTGCGATCACCGCGGTCGTACCCAGTGGCAGCACGAGCCGTGCGAACTCCCCGACGAGGAGCTTCGAGGTCTCGATGTGCATGTGCGCGTCGATGAACCCCGGGACGACGAAGCGCTCCTTCGCGTCGATCAGCTCGTGTCCGTCGTACTCCCCGAGCCCTGCCACGAAGCCGTCGACGATCGCGACGTCGGTCTGGAGCCACTCGCGCGTGAAGACCGACAGCACCGACCCGCCCCGAATGACGAGGTCGGCCGGCTCGTCGCCCCTGGCGACGGCGATGCGCCTCGCGAGGTCAATCATTGGCGCTGACCATAACCGGCAGGGTTGGGAATTTCTGCCGGCGCGTCGTATAACCGGATGCTGTTGGAGGTGATGACCCCACGCTCGCTGGACGAGGCGCTGCAACTAAAGGCTGCGCACCCCGCGGCGCGCCCGATTGCCGGGGGAACGGACGTGCTGGTCGATCTCAACTTCGACCGCTCGCGGCCGGGTCACATCCTGAATCTGAATGAGGTGGCCGAGCTGCGAGGGTGGTCGCGCGACAACGGCGTAGTCAGGCTCGGAAGCGGGCTCACGTTCACGGAGGCGATGCGGACGCCGCTCGCCGAGGCGTTCCCTGCGCTCGCCGAGGCGTCGAGGACCGTGGGATCGCCGCAGATCCGCAATCGAGCGACGATCGGCGGGAATCTCGGAACCGCCTCTCCCGCCGGCGACGCTCTGCCACCGTTTCTGATCGAAGGCGCAGTTGTCGAGGTCGCGAGCGTGCGCGGCACTCGAGTACTCGCGCTTGCCGACTTCCTGCTCGGACCGAAGAAGAACGCACTCGAGGAGGACGAGCTGATCCTGGCGGTACGAATGCAACCGTCCGGAGCCCCGCAGACCTTCATGAAGGTAGGGCCCAGGAATGCCATGGTGATTGCCGTGGTCTCACTCGCTCTCGTGGCCGATCGAGAGCTAGACGAGCTTCGCGCCGCTTACGGCTCGGCGGGGCCGGTCGTCGGGCTCGTGCGCGCCTCGCTTTCCGAGCGGGGCGAGTTTGCAGAGCGAGTTGCGGCCGACGCAAGCCCGATAGACGACGTCCGCGGAACCGCTGTCTATCGTCGTCACGCTCTTCGCATCCTCGTCGACCGGGCGCTGGAAAGGTGCCTGACATGAGGATCGCGCTGACCGTGAACGGCGAACCCCACGAGGCCGACGTCTGGGGCGGTGAAAGCCTTCTCTTTGCGCTTCGGGAACGGCTCGGCCTGCCGGGGTCGAAGAACGCGTGCGAGCAGGGAGAGTGCGGCTCCTGCTCGGTGTTGCTAGACGGGACGCTGGTGTGCGCGTGCCTCGTCCTTGCCGCGCAAGCTGACGGTCACGAGGTGGTGACCGTCGAGGGCCTGGCTGAGGAGGGGAGGCTGCATCGTGTGCAGGAGGCCTTCGTCCAGGCGGGTGCGGTCCAGTGCGGGTTCTGCACCCCCGGCCTCGTGCTGGCGACGGCAGATCTCCTGGAACGCTCCCCGGATCCGGGTGAGGACGAGATCCGGGAGGCTCTCTCAG
>Ga0126307_10001907_pt1 | contig 13940 bp, 10 predicted proteins | sample Plot28_FD_89955 | JGI IMG/M metagenome (GOLD analysis project Ga0126307, IMG submission 89955) | Serpentine soil microbial communities from UC McLaughlin Reserve, CA, USA - Plot28 | ecosystem: Environmental > Terrestrial > Soil > Grasslands | place: USA: UC McLaughlin Reserve, Lake County...
GACCTCGAAGCCCACGTCGAAGAGCACTTGCACCGGCCCGTAGGAGAAGTCGACGTCGGCGACCTGCAGCGCGGGGATCTCAGTGGGCGACTCCTGCTGGCGCCGGTGCTCGGCCATTTCCTCGCGCAGCTCTGCAACCACCAGCGAGAGGTCGTTGCGGATGAAGCTCGCGCCGCGAATGATGAGCAGGCCGCCGATGATCGTCGACGGGATGACGATGACGAGCACCGCGGTGCGGGGGCCGAACTCGTCGGTGAGCAGACCGGAGAGGAGCGCGCCGCCCGTCGCACCGATGAAGAAGATGTAGATCGCACCCAACGCCGACCCCATGCCGCGCAGGCGGTAAGGGGCAACGGACTGCAGGACCGGTCCGACCATCGTGAACGAGATCGACAGCAGGATCAGCTGCGGGATCCCCATGATCGTGAACGCGATGACGTTCGGCATGAAGAACTGGATCGGCGTGAGGATGGCCGCCGGGAGGAGCAACCACCCGACGAACCGGAGCGCGCGCGCGGGATCCCGGCGGTACAGGTTGTCGTAGTACTTCCCGACGAAGGGCAGCACGAGCAGCACGCCCACGCCGCCGATGGTGCCGAGCACCCCGCGGTCGAAGGTGTCGGTGCCGTAGTGGTCCTCCATGAAGAGGTTGGTCAGCACCGGCACGGTGAAGAGACCGAAGCCGATCGCCGAGAACGCGACGATCACGGTCTTGAGCGTCCGGATCTGCCAGAGGCGCGCGAACGCGGCCTCGATCGAGATCGGCGCCGGCTGCTCGTCCTCGATGACCTCGCCGAGCACGTCCTGCTTCTCGAACTGGCCGCGTGGCGGTTCCCGCAGCTTGAACGCGAACACCGCCACCACGGCGACCGGGATGCCGAGCAGCAGGAAGGGCCACCGCCAGCCGTCGTCGCCCCCGATGCCCGATGCGATGCCGGCGACGATTACCGGGCTCAGCACGCCGACGAGGCGCGAGCCCATCGCCAGCCACGCGTTGATGCGTCCTCGCGCGCTGATCGGATACGCGTCGCCGATCATCGATCCCTGGACCGGGATGGAGTTCGACTTCGCGATGCCGACGCCCAGCCTCGCGAAGAACAATTGGAACGCGCTCGTGACCGCACCGCACAAGGTGAGGAACGCGGCGAACGCGAGGTTCGCCCAGCCGATGACTGGCGGACGGCGGTAACGGTCGGCCATCCACCCCATCGGCAGCGCGCCGAGCACGAGGAACGCGCCCGATGCCGCGGCGAGGAACACGATGGTGCCGTCGCTCACCCCGAACGCGTGGCGGAGGTCGGGTGCGAGCACCGACAGCGTCGCCGACTCCAGCTCCTCCAACGAGCGCAGGAGCAACAGCACGACGAACGTGCTCACACCGCCGATGCGCACGGCCTGACCGAGCGAGACCTCCTCCTCGCCCACCCCGGGCAGGAGGTCGGTCGCGAAGAGCACCTCTTCCTGTGCCGCGGCCTGCTGCGCCTCGCGCTCGGCCTCGGCGTCGAGGACCGCGACCGCGAGCTGCGCAGCGTCACCCGGCGTGGTTGTCATGGGAGCGACCTCGTCGATCTCAGCCGATCTTCTTGTCCTGCACCAGTTGCTTCGTGGTGGCGTCGTACTTGTACGTCCACAACGGCTGGGCCCAGGTGTGGGTCTTCGGGTCGTACTTGATCGTCCCCAAGCCCGGGATCGTCACCGAGCCCAGCTTCTGCGCAGCCTTGCCGAAACCGGCGACGGTGAGGTCCTTGCCGGCCGCGCCGGCAAGCTGCGAGAACAGTGAGATGTACTGACAGGCGATGCGCGCCGACGCCTGGTAGTCGGGCGTGCCGGGCGGCGGGCGCTCGACGATCGTGTCGCCCGTCGCCTTCTCGACCATGCCGTAGCACTTCTGGAGGCTCGGATCCTTGAAGTCGGCGGCGATGTCGGAGGTGACCGATCCCTTCCACAGCGCAGGGTCGGTCGCCTTGTTGAGCGCGGCTCCCTGGAACGTCGAGAAGGGAACGCCCACGAGTTTGGGTCGGTAGTCGGTGTTCTTCAACGCGTTGCTGACGACCGTGGGTGTCGAACCCACCAGGAGAAGCGTCTTGATTCCCTCGGACTTGAACTTCTCGCCGATCGTGCCTGCCTGTTGTTGGGCAGCGACCGTGTCCGTGAGTGGAACATCGATGATCGCGTCCGTGTACTTGACGCCGTTCCGCTTCAGAGACGGCACCACGACGGCGTCGAGGAGGTTCTTCTCTTCTTGCGCGACGGCGACCACGCCGACCTTGCCCTTGAACGCTCCCCCTGCGGCGAGCGCGTCGATGGCGCGCGGCGTCACCTCCGGACCGGAGTCCAGCGTCATCCACGGCGCCGTCGCCTGCTTCAGGTATGTGGGGTTCATCGTGCCGCCGAGGATCGGCGTGTCGTGCTGCGCCACGTAGCACAACGGGGCGTCAAGGATGAAGAAGCCGACGACGGCGAAGACCTTGTCGTCCTCGGTGAGCTTCAGGCACACTTCTTGAGCTGGCGCAGTGCCGAGAGGATTGACCTTCTCGTACACGGGCACGAGCTTGCGACCGTCCACCCCGCCCTTCTTGTTGAGGTCGTCGATCACGGCGTTGAAGGTCTTCACGTAGTCGCCGTGACTGATGTCGACGATGTCCTTGATGGGTTCGAAGTCGACGTAGGTCACGCCGAGCTTGATCTCGTCCTTGGACACGCCGGGTGCGGTCGCCCACGCAACTCCCGCGACACCGAGCACCGACACGAGTGCGACGACGAGCGCCGAGATCTTTCGCATCGCTGGTTCCCCCTGGCCCCAGTTTCGCTTCTGAGCGAACTAACAGACTCTAGCTCCGATTCGGCGGGCGGGGTAGATGGCCGGGCCGCGCATCGTCGCCCGCGATGTTCGAAGTTGTTTGATCATAACCTTCCGCACGCTCCTGCGCATCCCGAAGCCGACGTCAACGCGTCCGGCGACGCTCGAGCTGGTCCACGAGCCCCGCCATCGCCTCGACCGCTTCCTGGTGGGCGGTGTCGAACCCTCTCACTTCGTCCTGCACCACGATGAGGGCGAGGCCCTGCGCCGCGGCAGCGATCAACGCGGGTGGGAACACCCCTGTGTCGATGCCGTATTCGCCGAGGATCGATCCCAGCATCGCGATCTGCATCTCGCTGACGTCGTGCGCGAGCTTGGCCACTTCGGCCTGGAGCGCAGCGCGATGGTTGGCCGCGGCCGTCAGCTCGACGAAGAGCGCGGTGCCGCGGGAGTCGGAGAGGATCTTCCACCAGGCGCGGAGCGGTTCCGGCGACGTCAGCGCCGCATGCAGGCGTTCGACGTTGCGCTCGGCACGCCGTCGGAACACCTCGACGAACAGGTCGTCGAGCGTGCCGAAGTGGTAGTGGAGCTTCAGGCCGGCTTCGGCCTCCACCCGTCGCGAGGTGACGGCCGCGTACCCGTCACGCAGCATGATCCGCTCGGCGGCGTCGAGGAGACGCGTGCGCTTCTCCGCAGTGGCGGCGCGGGGTCGCCGGGGCTCGGCCATGCGAGGAGTTGTAGTACGCACGTCGCTCACCCCGGGGGTTGACGTCGGGTCCCTGGTAAGTTAGAACAAACGCTCTAACTTTGCGAGGGGGACGACGGATGTCCATCGTGCACGACACCGGGGTGTACTTCGACCCCTACGACGTCGGCATCAATGCCGACCCCTACCCCACCTACACGCGCATGCGCGACGAGGCGCCGATCTACCACAACGAGCGCTTCGACTTCTGGGCGCTGTCGCGCCATGCCGACGTCGAACGCGGGCTCGTGAACTGGCAGACCTTCACGAACACGCGCAGCGACATCCTCGACATCATCCGCGCCGGTGTCGAGCTCCCCGGCGGGGTGATCATGTTCGAAGACCCCCCGCAGCACGGCATGCACCGGGGCCTCATGTCGCGAGTGTTCACGCCGCGCGCGATGGCCGAGCTCGAGGACCAGGTGCGGGAGTACTGCATCGGCATCCTCGACCCGCTCGTCGGCTCCGGCGGCTTCGACGTCATCACCGAGCTCGCATCGGTGATGCCCATGCGGGTCATCGGCATGCTGCTCGGGATACCCGTCGACGACCAGATCGCGGTACGGGAGAAGACCGACTCCGACCTGCGCACCCGACGCGGTGAGCCGATGCAGGTGCGACAGGAGAAGGTCGCCAACGGCGACATGTTCGCCGAGTACATCGACTGGCGCGCCAAGCACCCGTCCGACGATCTGATGACGCGCCTCTTGAACGCCGAGTTCGAAGACGAACAGGGCGAGCGGCGCACGCTCACACGCGACGAAGTCCTCACGTACACCGCAGTCATCGCGGGCGCCGGCAACGAGACCACCGGAAGGCTCATCGGCTGGCTCGCCAAGCTCCTCGCCGAGCACCCTGACCAGCGTCGTGACGTCGTGAAGGACCGCACCCTCGTCCCCAAGGTGATCGAGGAATCGCTGCGGTTCGAACCCACGGGTCACGCCACAGCACGCGTCGTCACCCACGACGTCGAGTATCACGGCACGACCGTCCCCGCCGGCAGCGCCATGCTGCTCCTGATCGGCTCGGCGAACCGTGACCCTCGCCACTACGACCAGCCCGACCGGTTCGACATCCACCGCGACGACGTCTCGCACCTCACGTTCGGATGGGGAGTGCACCATTGCCTCGGCGCCGCGCTCGCTCGCCTCGAAGGACGCGTCGCGCTCGACGAGTTCCTGAACCGCTTCCCCGAATGGGCCGTCGACCACGACGGCATCGAGCTCGCGCCGACGTCGACCGTGCGCGGATGGCAGCACATGCCGATCGTCCTCCCGTGACGCGCCCGGCGTCGGAACCGGTCGTCGTCGTCTCCAACGACACGCACATCGGTCCCCGACTCGTCGACGATCTGCGCGCCTACTGCCCGTCCAAGTACCTCGACGAGTTCGATCGATTCGCCGCGGAGACGGCGACCGATCGTGAGGCCGCGGTCACGATGCTCGAGGGCAGCGGCTACCTCGACCATCCCAACTTCCGCACCGCCGGGCACCACGACTCCGCCGCTCGACTCGCCGACTACGACGCCGACGGCATCGCTGCGGGCGTCATCTTCCACGGCTCGATGAACCTCGAGCCGATCCCCTTTGTCGCATCCGCGCTCGGCAAGCCGAAGCCCACTGGCGACGTGGAACTGGTGGGTGTCGGGCAGTCGATCTACAACCGTTGGCTCGCCGAATTCGTCGCCGAGGCACCCCACCGCCACATCGGGCTCGCGTACCTGCCCATGTGGGACGTCGAGGCCGCGGTGTCGGAAGTCGAATGGGCCCACGGAGCCGGACTGCGCGGCGTGAACTTCCCCGCCATGCGCGACGGCGAGCTGCCGCCGTACAACCGGCGCAGCTGGGAACCGCTCTGGGCCGTGTGTGCCGACCTCGGCATGCCGCTGGTCACGCACGTTGGCGGTGGCACCAACACTCGCTATTCCGGCCTGGAGTCGGTGGCGCTCCTGCAGCTGGAGTCGGCGATGTTCTCGCGCCGCGCGGTCTGGTGGCTGATCTTCGCCGGCGTGTTCGAACGCCATCCCGAGTTGAAGCTGGTCATCACCGAGACGCCGGGAAACTGGTTCCCGCCGACCGCGACCGAGCTCGACACGCTGCACGCGTTCTACGACTCGAAGCGCGACGAGCCGTTGAACAAGGCGCTCTTGGATCAGGTCCCGCGGCGGCCGAGCGAGTACATGGCGAACAACGTGTACTTCGGCGCGAGCTTCGCCTCGCCCTACGAGGTGGAGCAAGCGGTGCTGCACGGCCTCGGCTCGCAGCTGCTGTGGGGATCCGATTACCCGCACCTCGAGGGGACGTTCGTGTTCGACGACGGGCACGCATCTCCATCGGTCACCCGGCTCGCGTTGCGGAACACCTTCTGCGAGGTTCCCGCGGTCGAGACCGAGCGGATGGTCGGCGGCAATGCCGTCGACGTCTACGACCTCGACGACGACGCGCTGCGCGCGGTCGCGCGGCAGATCGACGCCCCGACGCTGAACGAGCTCGCCACGCCGATCGACGCCGTACCCGCCACCGCGAGCGTCACCGCGTTCCGTTCCGGAGCCGGTGGCTGGAGCTGAGCAAGATCGTGCACGAACATCGGGGACTGACATGAGAGAACAACGCCGGGGCGGGAAGATCGCCATGGCCGTCGAGGAGCGCGACGCGTTCCTGGAATCGGAGCGCACCGCTCGCGTCGCCACTGTCGGCGGCGACGGAGCACCTCACGTCACCCCGCTCTGGTTCGTGTGGGACGGTTCAGCCCTGTGGCTGACGTCGATCGTTCGCAGCCAGCGATGGACCGACCTGCAGCGCGAACCGCGGATCAGCGTCGTCGTGGATGCGGGCAGCGACTTCATGGAGTTGCGCGGCGTCGAGATCCGTGGTGTCGCCGAACCGGTCGGCGAAGTGCCACGGACCGGTGAACCAGTCGAGGCGCTCGACGTTCCCGAGCGGCTCTACGCCGACAAGTACGCGGGCGGACACGTGCACCACGACGGTCGTCATGCGTGGCTTCGCATCCGTCCCGACAAGATCGTGAGCTGGGACTTCCGCAAGATGGGCTGAACGTAGCGAGCCACGCCCGCTCGACGACACACGGAGGGGAACGACAGATGGCAGTGCGAGTCGTGCAGTGGACCACGGGCAACGTCGGTCAGCGATCCGCGCGCGCGGTGCTCGCACACCCGGAGCTCGACCTCGTCGGCTGCTACGCGTGGTCGCCCGAAAAGGTGGGCCGCGATGTCGGCGAGCTCTGCGGGCTGGACCCCGTCGGTGTCATCGCGTCCGACGACGTCGACGCGCTCCTCGCCCTGCGGCCCGACTGCGTGCTCTACACACCGATGTGGTCGGACGTCGACGAGCTCGTCCGCATCCTCGAGAGCGGCGTCAACGTGGTGAGCACCGCGGCGTTCATCAACGGCAACGGGCTCGGATCCGAACGAGATCGCATCGTCGCCGCCTGCGAACGGGGCGGCTCCTCGATGTTCGGGAGCGGCGTGAGCCCCGGGTTCATCGAGGTCCTGGCCATCGTCGCCGCCAACGTCTGCGATCGCATCGACAAGGTCACGGTGGTCGAGGAGGCGGACACCACCCTGTACGACTCCCCCGAGACGGAGTTGCCCGCCGGCTTCGCGCGACCGATCGGCGACCCGGAGCTTCCCGCGATGGCGGCGCGGGGCACGGCTGTCTTCGGCGAGGCGGTGGCGCTCGTCGCCGATGCGCTCGGTGTCGAGCTCGACGAGATCGCGTGCGAGGCGGAGTTCGCCCAGACCACCGCGGATCTCGACCTCGGGTCGTGGCAGATCCCGGCCGGACACGTGGCAGGTGTGTACGCGTCCTGGCAGGGGCGCATCGACGGGCGCACCATCGTCGAGCTGAGCGTGCGCTGGAAGAAGGGCACGACGCTCGAGCCCGACTGGCAGATCAACGAAGGACACGTGATCGAGATCGACGGTCGGCCGACCATTCGCACGACCGTGCAGTTCCTTCCCCCACCCGATTTCGAAGCGACCACGTTCCAGGACTTCATGGTCCTCGGGATGATCATGACGGCCATGCCCGCCGTGAACGCGATCCGCGGCGTCGTCGCCGCCTCGCCCGGCATCGTCACGTACACCGATCTGCCGTTGACCCTGCCGCGCGGTTGGGTGCAACCCAGCGTCGAGTGAGCGCACCGACGCAACTTCGCGTCGAGCACCTCGGCGACGGAGTGCTGGGCCTCGGAGGTCGTCGTCCGCGGCTCTCGTGGTCGCTCCCGGACGGCGCGGCGCGGCAGCTCGCCTACCGCGTCGAGGTGAACCGACGCGCGCTCGATCGGATCGAAACCAGCCAGAGCGTGTTGGTTCCCTGGACGGGTGATCCGCTCACCAGCCGCGAGCGAATCGCCTGGCGCGTCAAGGTCTGGACCGACCTCGGCGAGAGCGAGTGGTCCGAGACGGCATGGTTCGAGACGGCCCTCCTCGAGGGCGCCGAGTGGATCGCGGAGTGGATCGAGCCGTACGAACCGGTGCGCGCCGAGGCTGGTGCACGTCCCGCGTACGTCCTGCGGCGCCGCTTCGAGGTCGACTCGCTCGGTGCGGACGCGCGCCTGTACGCGACGGCGCACGGTTGCTACGAGACCTTCGTGAACGGGCACAGAGTCGGCGACATCGAGCTCGCACCCGGGTTCTCGGCGTACTGGGCCCGACTCGATGTCCAGACCTACGACGTGACCGACCTCCTCCTCGCGCGGGAGAACACGTGGACCGTGGTGCTCAGCGACGGCTGGTACCGCGGTCGCACCGGCTTCGAGCAGCTCCCGGACAGCTACGGCGACACCGTGGCGTTCCTCGGTCAGCTCCACATCGGCGATGTCGTCGTCGCGACCGATGCCCAGTGGCAATCGTCGACGGGCCCCATCCTCTCCGCCGACCTCATGGCCGGACAGCGCGAGGACCGACGCGTGCAACCCGACGAATGGCATCCGGTCACCGTCACCGACGGCGGTCTCTCCGCGCTCACCGTCTCCGCGTCACCACCGGTTCGTCGCGTCGAGGAGCTGCGCCCGGTCGGTGTGCGCCGCGTCGACGAGGATCGTCAGGTCGTCGACCTGGGTCAGAACATCAACGGGTGGATCCGGCTGCGCGACCTCGGACCGGCCGGCACCGACCTGACACTCGTGCACGGCGAGGCACTCGACGCCACCGGCGACGTCACCCAGGACCACCTCGCCGGGGGCGACCACACAAGCGGCGGCACACTGCCGGTCGGGCAGATCGACCGCGTGGTGTCGGCGGGCCGTGAGGGCGACGCCTTCGAACCTCGGCACACCACCCATGGATTCCAGTACGTGAGGATCGAGGGCCATCCCCACGCGCTCACGCCCGACGACGTCACGGGTGTCGTCGTGCACACCGACCTGCGCCGCACCGGCTGGTTCCGCTGCAGCGACCAGCGCATCAACCGCTTCCACGAGATCGCCGACTGGAGCTTCCGCGACAACGCCTGCGACATCCCGACCGACTGCCCGCAACGCGAGCGTTCGGGCTGGACCGGCGACTGGCAGATCTTCCTCCCGAGCGCGGCGTTCCTCTACGACGTCGCCGGCTTCTCGCTCGAATGGTTGCGCGACCTCGCGGTCGAGCAGCGTCCCGACGGGTGCATCGGGAACTACGCCCCCGATCCGCACCTGCCCCGTCGACCGGGAGGGACGCACGACTTTCTCCAAGGGTCGGCGGGGTGGGGCGATGCCATCGTCATCGTCCCGTGGGAGCTGCACCGGATGTACCGCGACGACGGTGTGCTCGCGGAGCTCTGGCCCGCGATGGTCCGGTGGATCGAGTATGCGGCGGAAGCTGCCCGGTCGAGCCGCGCCCCGGCGCGCGTCGCGGCTGCGTCGGATCCGGCGCCGCACGAGGCGTACCTCTGGGACACGGGATTCCACTGGGGCGAGTGGCTCGAGCCCGGCGAGAGCGAGTGGGAAGCTGATCAGGGCCACGTGGCAACCGCGTTCCTCCACCACTCCGCGTCGCTCGTTGCACGGATCGGCCGGCTGCTCGGGCACGACCGCGAGGCCGAGCGGTTCGAAACGCTCGCCGCGCGCGCAGCCGACGCGTGGCGAACGGAATACATCGGCGCCGACGGAGCGCTCACGCCCGACACCCAAGCGAACCACGTGCGCGCCCTGGCCTTCGGGCTCGTCGAGTCCGAAGGTCGCGAGGGGATCGCGGCCCGTCTCGTCGAGCTGATCCGACAGACCGGCACGCACCTCGGCACGGGGTTCCTTGCGACGCCGTACCTGCTCCCCGCGCTCGCCGACACGGGACATCTCGACGTCGCCTACGAGGTGCTCCTGCAGGACACGCCCCCGTCGTGGTTGGCGATGGTCGCGCGTGGCGCCACCACGGTGTGGGAGGACTGGGACGGGATCGCCGAAGACGGAACGCCCAAGGCGTCGCTGAATCACTACAGCAAGGGCGCGGTCATCTCGTTCCTGCACCAGTACGTCGCCGGCGTGAAACTGCTCGACGACCACCCCGGCTACGAGCGCTTCCGGATCGCACCGCGACCGGGTGGAGGGCTCACGTGGGCCCGGGCAGTGCACGACTCGCCGTACGGACGCATCGAGTCGTTCTGGCGCATCGACGATGGTCGGTTCCATCTCTCCGTCGCCGTCCCTCCCGGAACGACGGCGGAGGTGCTCCTGCCCGACGGCACACGGCGGGAACAGGCGCCGGGCGTCGCGTCCTACGAATGCTCGCTCAGTGCTTGCGGATCGGCGGCGTGACGTCGGCGCTGGTCAGCAGATCCACCAGGGCGTCGATGAAGTCGTCCGCCGGGAGACCGCGATAGGGACTGTCTTCCAGCAGGGAGAGCTGACCGTATCCGACCAATGCCGCCATCACGATCCCGGGAAGCGGGTGCTCTTCCCAACCGAGCTGCCACTGGTCGAGCTCCAAGTCGGTGGTGAACGTCTTCTCGAGCTCGGGGAAGCGTTCGCGCTCGGCCCTCATCAGGCGAACGATGGGATCGAACTTCTGGATGGCCGCGAGCCGCATGTGGAAGTCGCGACGGAGCCTCTCCACGGGATCGTCGATGCCGTCGAGATCTTGGAGGATTCCGAGGAACTCCTCGATGTACTCCGTTGCACTCCGTTCCACTGCGGCGACGAAGACGTCGTCCTTCGACCGGAAGTGGCGGTAGAAGCTGCCGGTTCCCGCGGCGAGACCGACGGCACGTTCGATGTCGCTGACCGTGGTGCCGTCGAATCCGCGGTCGACGAACAGCGCGAGCGACGCGGTGAGGATCCGCTGACGCGTGTTCGGACGTCGGCGAACATCAGCTCCCGACGGGTCGCGGACGTCTGACTTCGTCATCTCGTGCGTGACCCTACGCGCGATCGCTCAGGTGATCTGCCGCTCGGCGACGAGCCGCTTGAGGTCGGGGTCGTAGCGATAGATGAACATCGGCAGCGAGTAGGTGTGGGTCTCGGCGTCGTAGGTCATCGTCCCCAAGCCGGTGACGTCGACGGTCTTGGTCGTGTCGATCGCCTTGCCGAAGCTGTCGACGGTCAGGTTCTTGCCCGCGGCCTTCGCCAGCGTGCTGAACAGGCTCATGTACTCGCACGCGGTCTGGGCCGACACCCGATACTGCGGCTGGCCTTGCGGCACGTTCTCGACGATCTTGTTGCCGGTCGCCTTCTCGATGAGTGCGAAGCACTTCTTCAGCGCGGGGTCGCTGAAGATGAACCCGGCGTCGGCGGCGATTGCGCTCTTCACCACTGCGGGATCAGTGGCGGGGTTCGACGCGGTCGAGGCCAGATTCCTCGCGTTCGTGGCTGAGAGCTTCGGCCGGTAGTCGCTCTTGGAGAGCGCATTCACCACCGCAGTCACCGCGCCGCCGACCAGTAGCACGGTCTTGACTCCGTCCGACTTGAACCGCTCCATGATGGTGGTCGCTTGTTGCACGTTCGCCAACGGATCGCTGGACGGCGCGTCGATGATGGCGGTGGTGCCGCGGAGCTTGTGCTGCTTCAACGCGGGGAGCACGACGTCTTTCAGCTGACTCTGCTCCTCGTCGGCGATCGCGACGATGCCGAGCTTGCCCTTCAGCGCGCCGGCCTTCACGAGCGCGTCGATCTGGCGCGGACCCAGCTCCGCGCCCGACTCCAACGTGGCCCAGGGCGCCTTCGCGTGCGAGAGGTTGGTCGAGGTCGTCTGACCTCCGAGGATGGGGGTCTTGTGCGAATCGACGAAGCACAGCGGAGCGTCGGCGTTGAAGAAGCTCATCGCCGCGAACACCTTCTCGTCCTCGGTGAGCTTCAGGCACGCCTCCTGCGCCGGCGCGGTGCCGAGTGGATTGATCGTCGCGAACACCGGAACGATCTTGCGTCCGTTGATGCCGCCACGCTTGTTCAGATCGTCGATGACGGCGCGATAGCTCTTCTCGTAGCTCCCGTGGTTCGTGTTGGTGACGCTACGGATCGCGTCGAGATCCGGGTACGTGATCCCGATCTTGATCTCGTCCTTCGTGACCCCGTCCGCGGCGGTGGGCGTGGAAGCCGTCGAGGCGCCCACTGTCAGTCCCCCCACGAGCACGACCACGGCGACGACGGTCGCGAGCGACTTCCGCATGCCTTCCCCCCTGGCTCACGCCGGCGCTCCGAGCGGCCGGCGACGAGGATCGTAAGACGGCCAGGGACAGAATGCAAGGGTTCCCTTGCATTGCTCGGGAGGACCTCGTAGGGTCGAATGCGGGCCGACGATGGGGGCACATGGGGATCGACCGGTGATTCGATGGGGCATAGCCGGCCCCGGTGAGATCGCGACGCGGTTCGCCGAGGGAATGCGCGAGCTCCAGGGCGGAGCGGTGGTCGCGGTCGGGTCCCGTTCCGTGGAGCGCGCGCAGGCATTCGCGGCGCGGTTCGAGATCCCGCGAAGCTTCGGGAGCTACGAGGCGCTCGCCGAGGATCCCGACGTGGACGCGGTGTACGTCGCCACGCCGCACTCCCGGCACGCCGCCGACACCTTGCTGTTCCTCTCCGCGGGAAAGCACGTGCTGTGCGAGAAACCGTTCGCCCTCAACACCACGCAGGCGCAGGCGATGATCGCGGCGGCTGACGCCGGGCAACGCTTCCTCATGGAGGCGATGTGGTCGCGCTTCCTCCCTGCGTACCGGGAGCTGCGCGCGTTGCTCGACGAAGGGCGCGTCGGCGACCCTCTGCTCGTCGAGGCCAGCTTCGGCTGGCGTGGGGACGTGGTCCCCGCGCATCGTCACTTCGACCTCGACCAGGGCGGCGGCGCGCTGCTCGATCTCGGTGTGTACACGGTGAACCTCAGCCAGTTCGTCCTCGGACCGGTCGAGTCGATCGTCGCGCGTGGCCACGTGGGCGACACGGGAGTCGACGAACACGTGGCGGCGGTGCTGCAGCACGCGGACGACCGGCTGGGCGTGGTGCAGGCGGCGATCCGCACACCGCTCACCTGCACGGCGCGCATCGCGTGCACAGCCGGTGTGATCGACATCCCGGCGTTCATGCACTGTCCCGATCATCTCGTGGTGGTCACTCCGGCCGGCGAGGAACGCATTGACACTTCGTGGGACGGTGAGGGTCTGCGCTTCCAGGTCGAGGAGGTGCACCGGTGCCTGGCGGCTGGACTGATCGAGAGCGCGGTGATGCCGTGGAGTGAGACGCTCGGCATCGCGCGCGTGCTCGACGAGATCCGCGCCCAGGTCGGTGTGCGGTACCCGGGCGAATGACGGCAGGGACTCCACGTCCGCTCGCGGCGCTCGCCATGTTCCCCGGCGTGGAAGCGCAACTGCTCGGGCCGGACGCACGTGCGCAGCTCGAGTCGATGGTCGACCTCGTGGACGCGACCGCGGTCGACCTCACCGCGCTTCCTGCCGAGCGCTTGGCCCGCATCGAGATCGTCGTGGGTGGGTGGGGCTGCAACGTGCTCGACGACGACCTCCTGGCGCGGATGCCGAAGCTCCGACTGCTGGCCTACGGGGCGGGGAGCGTCAAGCACACCGCCACGCCCGCGACGTGGGAACACGGCGTGCTCGTGTCGAGCGCAGCCGCGGCCAACGCCGTGCCGGTGGCCGAATTCACCTTCGCCGCCATCGTGATGATCGCCAAGGACGTGTTCCGCACTCGTGACCGCCATCGCGAGACGCGTGGACGTGAAGCGGTGGCTGGCAGCGGACCGACCGGCGCGCTCGGCACCCGTGGAGCGCGCGTCGGCGTCATCGGTGCGTCGGCGACCGGCCGGCTCGTGATCACACGGCTCCAGAGCCTCGAGGTAAGCATCGCGGTTTCCGACCCGTACCTCGACGACGACGGAGCTCGCTCGCTCGGCGCCACGCGCATGGACCTCGACGACCTGTTCCCCTGGGCCGACATCGTCACCGTGCATGCGCCGGCGCTCCC
>Ga0126307_10001908_pt1 | contig 13937 bp, 12 predicted proteins | sample Plot28_FD_89955 | JGI IMG/M metagenome (GOLD analysis project Ga0126307, IMG submission 89955) | Serpentine soil microbial communities from UC McLaughlin Reserve, CA, USA - Plot28 | ecosystem: Environmental > Terrestrial > Soil > Grasslands | place: USA: UC McLaughlin Reserve, Lake County...
CGCTCGTCATGTCCGTCACGTTCCACCTCCTCGTGGCCGAGACCGGATACGCGAACGCCGGAGCCCCGAGGGGCCCCGGCGTCCACGCGTCGTGGCTCGCGTTACGAGCTTGCGGGTGACTCGCTCGGGCTCGCGAGCATGTCGCTCGCGCTCGGGCTCACAAGCACGGGCGTGCTCTCGAGCGGGGCCGCGCTCGCACCGGTGCCGGCGCTGCTGCCGCTGTTGCCGCATGCCGCTGCGACGAGGGCCGTCAGGCCCAGGGCAATGGCGATCATGGTCTTCCGCATCGGTGTACCTCGCTACGTTCGGGGAACCGGTCAGGCCCGTAGGTCCTGGGTTCCGGAGCCTCGCCGTCGGGCAGACGACGTGCACCTGTTGGCGGTGCCAACCCTACGGGCGTACCTGCCGTGTCCATGGCACCTCTCCACGCCGATCCCTTGCGCGTGACTCGCAAACTGTGCCGCCCTGGCGCGGGCTTCCGCGGCTGCGCTGCGGGTGTCGCGAGCCTCGCAAGCGGGCTGAAACATCAGATCTGTCGTCTGCGCTCCAGCATGCACGCCCGGCCCGGCATCGTGCAGCGAGCACGCGCGGCCGCAATGTCCATGGCCAACTGCGCCAGACTCCACCACGCCTGCCCGGCAGTACCACCCGGAGTGCCCAGCGATGACGGAACGAGCGATCCGCCCCGAGCCCGCGATAGCGCGTCGCGATCGCGAGCTCGCCCTCGACGAGCGGTCGATGAGGGTGGTGGAGCTCGTGCTCGCCGGGCTTGCGCTGACCGCGGCGGTCCTGCTCACGGTCGTCCGGTAGCCCGACGCGCTACGCCGCGGGATCCTCGTCCATGCGCTGGAGCGAGAAGCCGAACTCGGCACCACCATCGTCCGGCCGCCTCGCCCAGATCCGTCCGCCCATGGCGCGGATGAGGCGGGCACATACGAACAGGCCGATCCCGGCGCCCGAGACGCGCGTCGCCGTCCTCGGGGATCGGAAGTAGAGCTCGAACAGGCGGTCCCCCTCGTCCGCGGGAAAGCCCGGGCCGTCGTCCACGATCCGCACGATGACCTCGTCGCCGCTGCCCTCCACGATCGTCCGCACGGCGACGCCGTCGCCGCCGTACTTGGCGGCATTCGAGAGCAAATTCCGGACGACCTGCTCGACGTAGGTCGGCTCGGCCGTCACCGTGGGGAGGCCCGAGGCGACGTCCACGCTGAACCTCGCCCCCGGCCAGCGGCCCTGCTCGGCGCTGATGATCCCGGGCAGGATTCGCTGCAGCAGCACCGGCTCATGCCCGATGTCGATGCCTTCCTCGCCGAACCGCTGCAGCGCGATGACGTCCTCGACGAGCCGATGGAGGCGCTCGGCCTCGATGTGGATGTCGGTGAAGATCGCCTGCCGCTCGTCGTCCGACATCCGGCTGTTGCGGGCGAGGAGCTTCGCGCCGCCGAAGATCGTCGTGATCGGCGTCCGCAGCTCGTGCGACAGCACGCCGACGAAGGTCTCTCTGAGGGCCTGGCTGAGCCGGGCGTCGGTCACGTCGCGAGCGACGACGATCGTCTCCCGGCGATCCTGCCCGGGGAGCAGCCCGACGGGGTAGGTGGCGATCTGGAGCCAGCGCTCATCGGAGCCCCGCAGCCGGAGCTCAACGGGCCCGCCACGGGAGCCGAGCTCCGGGGCCGCGTCGGGGTCGTCGAGTGCGGCCCGAAGGTCGTCGTAGGTCGCGAGAGGCGGGCCGCCGACAAGCTCGCGGATCGCGGGGTTCGCGAGCGTGACCGCCCCGTCCGCTGCGCACACGAGGACGCCGTCGCCCATGGCCCGGATGACCGCGTTGAGCTCGGCGGCCCGGGCGTGCTCCGCCTCTGCGAGCCGGCGCAGGCGGGCCTGCGTATCGAGCCGTTCCGAGATGTCACGCGCGATCGCGAGCGCCGCGAGCGGCTCGCCGGGTAGCCGCACGCCCTGGACCAGGACCTCCATCGGGACCTCGCCGTGCGCGCCGGCGAGGCGCAGGACGAGCGTCCGGGCCTCGGTACGACCCTCGGTGATCGGGCGCACGAGCTCGCGCAGGCGGTCCGCGTCGGCATCGGCGAACAGGTCGGCGACCGATCCCGCGGCGAGCTCGGCCGCGCCCCGGCCTGCGGCGGCCGCCGCGCCGTGGTTCGCGTAGTGGACGCGCAGGCTCTCCGGGTCGAAGAGCAGGACCGCGTCCGTGTGCGCATCGATCATCCGCCGGAAGCGGTCAGCGTCGCGGAACAGCCGGGCGTTCTCGATCGCCGACGCGGCCCGCACCGCGAGCGCCTCGGCAAAGCCGACGTCGTCCGCCCCGAACAGCCGCCCGGAGTCGGTGCTGACGAACGTGATGGCACCGACGACGCCCTCCCGGCCGTGGAGCGGCACACACATCAGGGACCGCAGTCCCAGCTCCTCGGCGACGGCCCGCAGCTCCTCGCCGCGCGCCGCGGCATGGACCGCCTCGGGCGGGAGCTCCCGGATCAGCTGTGGCTGCCCGCTCCGGATCACCGCGGCCGCGCCCAGCTCTCCGTCCAGGTCGACCGGGTATCGCCGCCGCAGGTCGCGGACACGTTCGGCCTTCTCGGGGTCGCGGTGCTCGACGATCAGCTGTCGCAGCTCGCCGTCCTCGAGCAGGTCGACGCTGCACCAGTCCGCGATCCGTGGCACCGCGAGCCGGGCGACCGTACGCAGCGTGTCCTCCCACTCGAGCGACGAGGCGAGGACCGCGGACGCCTCCGCGAGGTACCCCTGGTTGATGAGGGCCTGTCTGCGCTCCGCCTCGCGGGTCTCGGCGCTCATCACCCGCGCGAGGGCCTGTGCGACGACGCCGCCGATGGCACGCACGAGATCGCGCTCGTCCGGCGCCCAGGCGTGCCCCTCGAGGAACGAGAACCCCACGGCGCCCACGATCCGGCCCTCGTGGACGAGAGGCATCGCGGCGGTTCCGTGCGTTCCGGTCAGCATCGCGGTCGGGTCGACCGCGCCGGCGGCGGGACTGGCCAGGTCCGCGACCCAGCCCTCCTCGCCCAGCCGGACGGCGCGGGCCGCGGGCCGCTCCTGGTCGAGTGGCAGCGTCCGGACGAGGTTGCGCATCGACCGCGGATAGCCAGCGCTCGCGACCAGCTCCGCGGACGTTCCATCGGCTGACCGCACGTACAGGTAGCCGCGCGCAGCTCCGAGCGCCGCCCGTCCGTGTCGGATGGCGACGCGGGCGACCTCGCGGCGCGTCCGCGCGCCCGACAGGGCCCGGGTGAGGGCGAGCAGTGGGCGCGTGGGGTCCGCGGAGTGCTTGCGCTCGTCGTGTTCGTGCGGCACGCGCGTCGCGGCTTCGACAACCGGCGACGCGGACGCCTGAGTCGGCTCGTCTGACTCCGGCTGCCGGCCTCGGGCGTCGCCTGACCCCGCGGACGTGGCGGCCGATCCTGGAACCCTGATCACGCGGACGACAAGACCTCCCTCGGGCCTCGAGCGGGCCCCGGCGGAGCAGACCACGGCGTGCACGACGGGGGCCGCAGCGCGGGGTGCCCGCTACATTGCAGAACCATCACGGTGGCGGCGGAAACGAGTCGTCCGCCTCTCACCCGGGACGGGCGCTGCGCCGCGCGTCGGGGAGCGCCTGCTCGATGGTATCGCTGTCCGATCTGTCCGGCGTCTCCACCGCGCCCGGGTCCTGCGCGACCGGCACCTGCCGGTCCTGCAGCCGGCCGAGGACGACCTCGATCGCGGCCGCGACGGGCACCGCGACGAGCGCGCCGAGGATCCCGCCGGCGGCCGCGCCGACGAGCAGGCTGAGGGTCACGATGAGCGGCGACAGGCCGATCGTGTTGCGCATGATGACCGGCACGAGGACGTTGTTCTCGACCACCTGGATCACGACCGTGACCCCGACGACGAGCAGGGCGAGCTCGGGCGAGACCGTCGCCGCCGCAAGCACCGCCGGCACCGCGCCGATCACGGGCCCGACGAGCGGGATGGCCTCGCAGATCGCCGCGATGAGGCCGAGCAGCAGCGCCGACGGGACCCCCAGGAGCACGTACGCGGTCCCGCACAGCACGCCGATCGTCCCCATCAGGATCAGCTGGCCGCGGAACCACATGCCGAGCCGGCCCTCGATCTCGTTCCAGGCATTCCGGACGCCACCCCGGCGGGGGAGCGGGACGAACGCGAGCACGTAACGCTGGAGGCGTGCGTGGCCGACGAGCCAGAAGAAGACGAGCGCGAGGACCGCCCCGAGTGACGTCAGGGCCTCGGCCAGCGTCAGCCCCAGCTGCACGACGTCGTCCGTGCCCGGCGTCTCGGGCTCGAGGTAGCCGCGAGCGGCATCGGTCAGGGACCCGATGACCTGGCCGAGCGCCTCGGGCCGGATGTCGTGGGCCCACTGGTCCACCTCGTCGAGGAACCCCGGCAGGCTGCGCATCACCTCCTCTGCCTGGGTGAACGCCGCCGGCAGCACGAACACCGCGAACAGGACGACGACGCCGAAGAAGATTGCGTACACGAGCAGGATCACGGGCCCGCGAGGGACGGCGGTGTGCGCCCGCATCCACCCGATGAACGGCTCCAGGGCGGCCGCGAGGAGGATCGCGATGAACGCGAGCCCGATGACGTTGATCGACGACGCGGCCAGGCCGGCGATCAGGCCGACGAGGCCGACGCCGATCGCCAGCCCGGCGCCGCGGGCGGCCCAGGAGACGACGAGACCGCGCATTCGCTACGGGGCCGGCTCGTCGCCGCCCGGCGGCGGTTCCGGCGAGGGCTCGACCGGCTTCTCGTTGCCCTTCCCGCCGTCGTCCTTGTCGCCCTTCTCGGGCTTGTCGTGCTTCGGGACGATGATCGGCTTCGGCGCCGGGCAGGGACCGGCGAGCCGGCCGCCCCACCCGGAACGGCCCCAGAAGTAGGCGGTCCGCGACCCGAGGGTCCCGAGGACGCCGGTGCCGCGGCGGGCACGCGCGACCCAGTCTGCGACGTCGTCGTCCCAGCTGCGCGGCCCGAGCTCCGCCTTCACCGGATCCACGACCCAGCTTCCGCACGCCTGTGCGTAGAGCAGCCCGGGCTCGTCGACCTCGCGCTTGCCGCCCGGCTGCGTCCCGGAGCGGAACAGCTCCGTCCTTCGCTCGTGCGTCCACGGACCAGGCTTGCCGCCGCTCCAGGCGTCGATCCTCGCCTCGACGATTCCCTTCGGCCGCTTGAACCGCGCGATCGGGTCGCCCTTCGTCAGCTGGCGCACGAACGCCTGCCACAGGGGCGCGGCGGCGGTCAGCGACGTCGCAGGCTGGCGGGCTCGCGGCATGGAGTGGTTGCTGTTGCCCATCCACACGCCGACTACCCAGGCGGGCTCGTCCGCGTCCTTCGGCGCCGGGAGATACCCGTACGTCGCGAGGTCGCGGGCGTCGTTCGAGGTACCGGTCTTCACCGCCGCCGGCCGCCGCTGGCCGTCGGGGCCGTTCCGCAGCTCCAGCTTCGCGGCCCAGATGGGGTTCTGGCGCGGATCGGTGTTGCCCTGCAGGATGTCGCTCACGAGGAATGCCGAGGTCGCGCTGATCGCGCGCCTGGCGGGCGCCTCAGCCTTCCACACGACGTTGCCGGCCTGGTCCGTCACCTCGAGGATCATCCGCGGCGGCACGTGCACGCCCCCGTTGGCGAGCGTGCCGTACGCGCTCACCAGGTCGAGCGGGCGGACCTCGACGGTCCCGATCGCGCCCGCGAGCCCGGCCTGCAGGAAGGCCTTCTCGCCACCCGCGAACTGGAGGCCCAGCTTCGCCGCCTGCTTTGCGACCGCCTTGCTCCCCGTCCGTTCGAGCGCCCGGATCGCGGGAATGTTGAGGGACATCTGGAGCGCATCGCGCACGAGCACCGGACCGCGGTCCAGCTCGTCGGCGTCCTTGGGCGCCCAGTCTGCGCCCGGCGCGAACTCGGTCGTGATGTCCAGGAGGAGGGATCCCGGCGTCAGGGCGCGCCGCTCGAAGGCGGTGGCGTACAGGATGGGCTTGAACGCGGACCCCGGCTGGCGGGTGCCAACGCCCGCCGCGTCGTACTTCGGGTTGAACCGCTTGCTGGCGAGCGAATCGCGGTAGTAGCCGCCCGACCCGACATACGCCCGCACGTCGCCGGTCCGATAGTCGAGCGCGACGAGGGCGGCGTTGTGGAGGTCCTTGCCACGCAACGCGGCGATCCAGCCCCGATCGACGCGCGGGACCTTCAGCTGGTCGAGCAGCCGCTCCGCCCGCGACCGCTTCACGTTGGGCGCGATGACGGCCGCCGTGACGTTGCGCTCCGCCAGCTGCTGCGCCTTCCAGTCGAGCGTCGTGCGGACGCGGAAGCCGCCGGTCTCGACCGCCTTCGCGGACCCCAGGATCTGTTCCAGCTGCTTCCTGACCTGCCACGTGAAGTGCGGTGCCTTCCACACGGCCGGCCGGTCACCACGCAGGATGACCGGCTCGTCCTGGGCGCCAGCAACCTGCTCCGGCGTGAGCTTCGTCCAGCGGCTCGTCGACAGGTTCTCCAGGATCCAGTCGCGTCGGACGACCGCGGGTGCGTCGGACGGCACCTCCAGCTTGCCGTCCTCGTTCTCCTTGGCGAACCGGTACGGGTCGAGTGTCGACGGAGACTGCGGCAGGGAGGCCAGGAGCGCCGCCTGTGCCGGCGTGAGCTTGGCCAGGTCGCGGACGCCGAAGTACACGTCTGCCGCCGCCGCGATCCCGTACGCGTCGTGGCCGTAGTAGATCTGGTTGAGGTAGGCCGTGATGATCTGCTGCTTGCCCGTCTGGCCCGGGAATGCCGAGGTCAGGCGGGCCGACTGGATGACCTCCTTCGCCTTGCGCAGGTAGACATCGGCCCCGGGCGCGACGACGTCGTCCGGCAGGAGGCGTGCCCGGACGAGCTGTTGCGTGATCGTGGACGCGCCGCGGCCGTCGCCCTGGACAGTCTCGACCGCCGCGGCGACCATCGCCGTGACGTCGAAGCCGTCGTTCTCCCAGAAGGTGCGGTCCTCGGCCGTCGTCGTGACATCGAGCACGAGCGGTGGGACGTCCCGGTAGTCGATCACCGACCGCTTCGTCCGCTGGAAGCGCGCGAGCTCGGTCTTCCCGGTGCGGTCGTAGACGATCGTCGGCTGGTCGAACGACAGCGTCGCGAACGCGGACGGGTCGGGGAGTCCCTGTGAGAGCGCCGTGATCGACGCAACGGTGACCACGCCTGCCGTCCCGATCGCGCTGGACAGGATCAGGACGACCACCAGGCCGATCGTGCCGAGGACCGCTGCCGCGGTGGACATCGCGGACCGGCCGGACGGCCGCGCCGTCAGGCTGTGGCGGACAGATGCCGACGAGGCGAGCGAGCGGCGGCGGACGCGCGCGGCGACGAACGATCCACGCCGCGAGGGAGATGCAGGGCGCATCCGAGCAGGGTGCGCGGACGTGCGTCTCGCCATCGGCGCTGTGGCGTGGGACGAGGGTTGCAGGTGCATGGCGAGCGCTGTGCCGCGCGCGGTGTCAGGGTGACCTGCAACAGAATGTCAAGGCCGCTTGACCATCGTTGCCGTGCGCACTACGATCCCTCCATCGCACGCGCCCTCGGGTGCCACCCGCGATCCCTCCAGCGACAAGGAGCATCCACTTGGACGTCGGGTCCTTCACCAGCGGCCTGTTGACCGGTCTTCGCGAGGGCGTCGAGGCCGCGCTGATCGTCAGCATCATCCTCGCCTACCTCGCGAAGACCGGGAACGAGCGCCACTTCGGCCGGATCTGGCTCGGAACCGCGGCGGCCGTCGTCCTGAGCTTCGCGCTCGGCGGCATCCTGTTCGCCACCGTCGGCGGGTTCGAGGAACCGTACGAGCAGATCTTCGAGGGGCTGACGATGCTCCTGGCCGCCGCGGTCGTGACCTGGATGCTGTTCTGGATGCGGCGGCAGGCCGCGTCGGTGAAGGGCGACCTCCACGCCGCGGTCGACCGCGCGCTGACCGAGGGCACGCTGTTCGGGCTGACCGTGCTCGCGTTCACGGCGGTGATCCGGGAAGGCCTCGAGACCGCGCTGTTCCTCGTGGGCCAGGCGACGTCCGCGGACGAGGGGGCGCTCTCCGTCCTCGTCGGCGCGCTCGTCGGGCTCGGGATCGCCGTCCTGATCGGCGTCGGGTTCTACCGCGGCGCCCGGGTCATCAACCTGCGCACCTTCTTCCGCTGGACGGGCATCGCCCTCATCTTCATCGCCGCCGGCCTGCTCTCGCACGCGGTCCACGAGTTCATCGAGATCGGCTGGATCACGGTCGGGACCCAGCCCCTGTTCGATATCTCGGCGATGCTGCCGCACGAGGCGGCGGACGGCGCACCGGGCGGGATCGTCCTGCTCGCCGGCCAGTTCCTGCGCGCACTGTTCGGCTACACCTCGCAGCCCGAGGCCCTGACGTTTATCGTCTGGCTCGTCTACGTGGTGGTCGTCCTCGCGCTGTTCCTCCGACCCGTCAAGCCGCGCGCCGCGCAGGCAGCGCCGGCGACCGGACCCAGCCCGGCGGCCTGACCGCCCCACCAGCCGCCGGCGGCGTTCCGGGAGCGACATGGCGAAGCACGAGTCGAGGGCGACCAGGCACAACCTGCCCGTACCGGGACCGGCCCGCACGCACGTGGCGGTCACCGGGACGGGGCGGGTGGAGCGCGCGGCGGACACCGCCCAGGCGACCTTCATGGTGGAGGGCATCCGCGCGACCGCCGCGGAGGCTCGATCGGTCGCCGCCGGGATCGCGGCGGAGGTCCTCGGCTCGCTGACCGCGGCCGGGCTGCCGGCCGCCGACATCCGGACGGCCGGCATCGAGGTGACGCCGACCTGGGATCACGACGGCAATCGTGCCGTCCGCACCGGCTTCACGGTGACCAACAGGATCTCGGCCCTCGTTCGCGACCTGGAGCTCGTCGGGGCGGTCCTCGACGCTGGGCTCGAGTCCGGGGCGACGGGACTCGATGGTGTCTCGTTCCAGCTTGCCGACGCGACCGGGGATGCGACGCAGGCGCGCCGCCTCGCGGTCGAGGACGCTCGCGCGCGTGCCGCGACGATCGCGGAGGCCGCCGGCGGGACCCTCGGCCGCCTCGTCTCGATCACGGAGGACGCCGTACCCGGCCCGACGCCGCGCCCGGCGATGCGAATGGCCGCGCTCGCCGCCGAGTCCTTCTCGCCGACGCCCGTGCTGCCGGGATCGATCGAGGTGGCCGTCACTGTGACGGCGGAGTGGGAGGTCGAGGCGGCCGGCCGCTAGGTCCCGATCAGGCCGGGTCGAGCCGGAGGAGCGCCCCATCGCCGAGGTCCGTGAGCCAGACCTCGCCCGTCTCGTCCATTCCGATCGAGCTGAGCTGCCGCCCGGTCTCGGAGAGGAGCGTCGGCTCCTGCGGCCCGTCGAGACCGGCGTCGATCGCCCAGAGTCGGCCGCTGCAGTAGTCCGCGAACAGGTAGCCGCCGCGCAGCGCGGGGATCGCGTCGCCTCGGTAGACGACGCCCCCGATGACCGAGCACCCTTCGGCGTGCGAGTACTCGCTCACCGGCATCGTGACCCCGTCCGCGTGACACCCCGCCTCCTCATCGAAGCAGTGGCTGCCCTCCCAGCGGCGCCAGCCGAAGTCGAGGCCGACGGCCCCGGCCCGCGCCACGTCGACCTCCTCCCACTCGTTCTGCCCGACGTCACCGATCCACAGGTCGCCCGTCTCGACGTCGATGCTCGAACGGAACGGGTTGCGCAACCCGTAATGGAGGATCTCCGGCCGGGCGCCGGCCTGCCCGACGAACGGGTTGTCCGCCGGAACGGAATAGGGGACGCCCTCGGGCGCGCCCAGGACGTCGATCCGGAGCATCTTGCCGAGAGGCTCGCCCGGGTCGCTCGCGCGGTTCTGGGGGTCGCCGCCGGACCCGCCGTCGCCGAGCGCGACGAGCAGCATGCCGTCGGGGTCGAAGCCGATCCAGCCACCGTTGTGGTTCGCGTAGGGCTGGTCCGCGGTCAGGATGATCCGCTCCGACGACGGGTCCGCCCGGTCCGCGTCCCCGGCGACCGTGAGCGCTGCGACCGTGGTGTCCCCGTCGAGGTCGGTGTAGTGGACGTAGACCTCCGGTCGCTGGGGGCCGAACCCGGGTGGGAACGCGAGCCCGAGCAGCCCACGCTCACCGCCGGCGGCGATCCTGTCGGAGAGGTCGACGAACGGCTCCCGGAGCGCGGTGCCGTCCCGGACGACGCGGATGATGCCACCCTGCTGGGCGACGAACAGGCGGCCACTCGAGTCGTTGGCCGCCGTCACGAACAGGGCGTCGTCCAGGCCGTCCGCGACCGGCGTCAGGGAGATGCGCACCTCCGCGAGGTCCGGGCGCGGGCGATCGGTCGCGGGCTCGAGCGAATCGACCTCCGAAGCCGGCGAGGGCGACGCCGGCCCGCTCGAGGTGGCGCTCGCCCGAGCGGGCGTCGCGTCGGTGGACGGGACGGCGACACTCGGTGAGCCGCCGTCGGCGCCGCACGCGCCGGCCACGATCACGAGGGCTGCGCCCGCGACGAGGAGTGGGCGCGGGACGGGGCTGACGGATCGCATCGGCACCACGTAGCGTATCCGGGATGGCCGTCTTCCCTCTCTCGGGCCTCCTCGAGCGGCACGCGTCAGCCGGGGGCGCGTGGCTGGAGTTCCTCCGCGTCCCGGACCTCTCCGCGGGGCTGTACGTCCTCTCGCCGGGCGCGATCGACGAGCAGCAGCCCCATGGCGAGGACGAGGTCTACGTCGTGCTGACGGGGCGGGGACGCTTCACGGCCGCCGACGAGACCCGCGACGTCGCGCCGGGCGACACGATCTTCGTCGCGGCGGCGGTGCCCCATCGCTTCCATGCCATCACGGAGGAGCTGCGGCTGATCGTCGTCTTCGGGCCGGCGGAGCATTCGCGTGCGGCGTCGGCGACCCGGCGAGATCCTCGCACCCCGCCGCCTGCGCCCGCGCCGGCCGACGACGACTGACGGAGCCGCGCCGACATCCACGCCGGCGTCATCGCGAGTCACGAGAGGGCCCGGACACGGTCGACCCGCGCCGCGAAGCCCTCCGCGCGGATCGCGCTCGTGCCGTCCTCGTCGTGACGGAACAGCACGTAGGCGTCGAGCCCATCGTCGAGGAACGGGACGAGGCGCCGGGCCCAGGCGTCGAGCTCCTGGTCGGTGTACGTCGCGCGTCGCAGCCGGAGGTAGAGGAACGAGCCGGTCCTGCGGATGTCCGGTGCTGCCTCCTGGTCGTCCAGATCGGTCGTGCACAGGACCGCCCCTGCGGCGCGAAGGGCCGCGAACGTCTCGTCCGCCTGCCACGACGGATGCTGGGTCTCGAGCACGAGCGGGATCGAGCGGGGCCACGCCGCGAGCAGGGCCCGGAGACGCGCGTCGTTGCGCGCGATCTCGTTGCCCACCCGGAACAGGACGGCGCCCAGCCGCTCCCCGAAGGTCGGAAGGAACTCGGTGAGCCACGCGACGGACGCCGCGGGATCGTCGCCGTACAGCGCCCGGACGCTCGCTCCACGCTGTGCCTTGACGACGAACCGGAACGTCTCAGGGACCGCGTCGCGCCAGGCGCGGATGCGGTCCTCCTTGGGACGCGCGTAGAACGTGTTGTTGAGCTCGCAGGCCGGGAGCCGCGACGCGTAGTGGCGGAGCAGGCCGTCAGAGCGCAGGCCGGGCGGGTAGAACACCGGCGACCAGCCCGCATACGCGAACCCGCTCGTGCCGGCGAGGACGCGGCCGGGCGGTGGCCCCGTGCCCGTCAACCCCGTGTCAGGCGCGGCCGGTGCCCGGCGTGCATTCGGCCTCGGTGGCCGTCGGACTCCCGAGGTTGGCGAGCACCCGATCCATCGCCCGCTGCACCGCGGCCCGGTCGGCCGGCTCGACGACGTCGAGGAACAGCCGGCCGACGCCGTCGAGGTGGGTCCTCGACGCGGCGCGGAGCCGATCGAGGCCGTGCGCCGTCAGCGCCGCCTCCGCGCCCCTCGCGTCCGTGGAGCACGCCGACCGCTCGACCATCCCGGCAGCGACAAGCCGGTCGACGAGCCGGGTGATCCCCGACCGCGAGAGCAGGACGCGGTCCGCGAGCACGCTCATCCGGAGGCGGCGCCGGGGCGCGTTGACCAGCTGCAGGAGCGCGTCGTACTCGGCGAGCGAGAGCCGGTGGCTCGCCTGCAGCTCCTCGTCGAGCGTGCGGGTGAGCCGCGCGTGGGCATGGATCAGGCTCCGCCACGCGTCCAGACGGGGGTCGTGGGGTGCCACGGCGGTCGCAGCCCTGGCGGTGATGGGCGTCGTTGTCCCAGGGCGGCCCCCCGCGAGGTCGGCTGTCATTCCGCCATCCTAGCGCATCGGACATGTAGTTGACAACGCAACAATCCATCCGACGACGCATCCGTCGTCGCGCGCCGCGTCCGCCGCGCTAGCATCGCGTTACCCATCCGTCGCGAGGCCGCTGCCCATGCCCGAGCTCGATGTCGAGGCGCTCCGCGCACGCTTTCCGGCGCTGTCGCTTCGCCACGACGGGCAGCCGATGGCGTTCTTCGACGGCCCGGGCGGGACGCAGGTGACCGACACGGTCATCGAGGCCGTGAGCCGGTACTACCACGAGTCGAATGCCAACCACGGCGGGCCGTTCCCGACATCCGAGCGCTCCGACGCGATCCTCGAGGAGGCGCATGCGGCGCTCGCCGATCTGCTTAACGCGGCGTCGCCCGCGGAGATCAAGTTCGGCGCCAACATGACGACGCTGACGATGCACGTCGCCCGGTCGATCGTCTCAACGCTGGCGCCGGGCGACGAGATCGTCGTCACTGGCCTGGATCACGAGGCGAATGTCGGTCCGTGGCGGAGTGCGGCCGCGGACCGCGGGATCAATGTCCGCACCGTGGACATCCGCCGGGATGACGTCACGCTCGATGTCGAGGCCTTCGACCGCGTCCTCCACGGGCGCCCGCGGCTGGTGGCGTTCGGGTGGGCCTCGAACGCGGTCGGCTCGATCAACCCCGTCGCCGAGCTCGTCGGGCGGGCGCACGAGGCCGGGGCGCTGACGTACGTCGACGCCGTCCACGCCGCGCCGCACCTCCCGATCGATGTCCAGGCCGTCGGCACGGACTTCCTCGCGTGCTCGGTGTACAAGTTCTTCGGGCCGCACGTCGGCGTCCTGTACGGGCGCGCGGAGGTCCTCGACGCGTTGCCGACCTACAAGCTGCGGCCGGCCGAGGACCGCTTCGAGACCGGGACCCTCAACCACGAGGGCATCGCGGGCTCGCTGGCCGCGGTGGACTACATCGCCGAGGTGGGAGAGCGCTATGGCACCGATTTCGAGGCGGCCTTCCCGGGCATGACGGGGCGCCGCCTGCGAGCACATGCCGGCATGGCCGCGATCCGCGCGTACGAGATGCCGCTGTTCGAGCGGCTGCTCGCCAGGCTCGAGGCGATCCCCGGCGCGCGTATCTGGGGGATCACCGATCGGTCCAGGTTCACCGAGCGGACCCCGACGGCCGCGGTCACGTTCGCCGGCATCACGCCGGAGGCCGTGTCGACGGCGCTCGGCTCCCGCGGGATCGCGACGTGGTGGGGCAACTTCTACGCGGTCGGCGTCCTCGAGCGGCTCGGTCTCGAGCCCGACGGCGTGGTCCGCATCGGGCTCACCCACTACAACACGCGGGCCGAGGTGGATCGGCTGCTCGCCGAGCTGCAGCTGATCGTGCCGGGCCCGGGCTGATCGGGCAGCCGGAGTGCCATGACCGCATCGGACGTCGCCATCGTCGGGGCGGGCATCGTGGGCGCATCGCTCGCGGCGGAGCTCGCCGGTCGCGGCGTCGCGGTCACCCTGTACGAGCAGGCGGAGATCGCCGCCGGGGCGTCGGGCCGGAACTCGGGCGCCGTGTGGTATCCGTCCGATCCGGTGCTCGGCGCGCTCTACCGGGAGTCACTCGCC
>Ga0126307_10001910_pt1 | contig 13933 bp, 17 predicted proteins | sample Plot28_FD_89955 | JGI IMG/M metagenome (GOLD analysis project Ga0126307, IMG submission 89955) | Serpentine soil microbial communities from UC McLaughlin Reserve, CA, USA - Plot28 | ecosystem: Environmental > Terrestrial > Soil > Grasslands | place: USA: UC McLaughlin Reserve, Lake County...
GACCTGCCCCTCCTCGCCGCCGCACCAGACCGTGCCATTGCCTTCGAAGGCGAGGTCCTCGACGTGGTCCACGAGGCCGAACCAGACTGGCTCGACGGCGTCGATGGAGATGAGCGGCGTGCCTAACCCCATTGGAGCGAGAGCCTATGCCGTCGGCTTCCAACCGTGATAGTTATCGGCCATGCGGGTCTTCCTGACACTGCTCTTCGTCGCGCTTTGCGCCACATGGCGCGCAGCTAACGGCGCTCGCTTAAACGTGAACGGCGCCGGAGGCTGAAGCTCTCCGGCGCCGTAATGGCCTGATCGGCTCCTAAACCGTGGCCTTCATGTCGTCGCGGAGCTTCTTCGCGACGCTCTCGACCTCGCGAAGTGCCTCCCGCTCCTCCTTGAGGTTCTCCTCGAGGAGACCGACCGCCTCGCTCTCGCCGAGCGCGCGGGCCATCTCGATGAGGCCGCTGTAGGCAGCGATCTCGTAGTGCTCGGTGCGCGCGGCCGCGCCCGTGTCGACGATGTCGATGAGCGACTCGCTCACCTCGCCGACCATCTCGTCGTGCTCCTTCTTCAGCCCCTCGAACCCGAGGCACTTCTCCGTCTCTGACTGCTCGCCCATCGAGTCGAAGATCTGCTCGAGGTTCGTGACGTGGCCCTTGGTCTGCTCCAAGTGCCGCTCGAGACCCTTGCGGAAATCCGCGTCCTGGACCTCTTGGATGAGCTTGGGCAGGACCTCTTGTGTGAGCTTCTGCTCGACGTAGAGGATGTCGCCGAGCTCGTGCAGGAAGAGATCCCGCGGTGTGCTGATGTCTGCCATCTGACCCCCTCGAATCGGTTTGCAGAGGAGCGGTACCCGCGCGGGGATCCTGCAAACTGGGAGAATTGCGGCGTGCTCGACCCCCTGGGACGTTGGCGGCGCTACGGCGAGAAGCCCGACTTTGCGGGCCTGCTCACGTACGGGGGCCAGCCCTACACGGAGGATCCGGCCGAGCTCACCGGAACCGACGTCGCGATCGTGGGCGCGCCCACCGACGATCTCGTCTCCGACCGGCCTGGCACCCGCTACGGGCCGCGCGCGATCCGCGCGGCGAGCTGCCCGCCGGGGCCTCACCTCGAGGTCGGCGTCGACGCGCTCGAAGAGCTCTGGGTCGTCGACTTCGGCGACGCGCCGGTTCTTCCGGCCGACGCGGTCGCCTCCCAGAAGGCGATCGAGGAGACCGTCGCCCAGGTCGTTTCCACTGGCGTCCTTCCCGTGATTCTCGGGGGCGACCACTCGATCACGGAGCCGGACGTCCGCGCCTGCGCCGTGGGCGGCCCGGTCGGGCTCGTCCACTTCGACACGCACACGGATACGGGGGCCGAGGTGTTCGGCGTCGCGCTCTCGCACGGGACACCGATGTACAAGCTCGTCGAAGCGGGGATTGTCGACCCTCGGCGCTACGTGCAGATCGGGCTGCGCGGGTACTGGCCGGGCGAGAAGGAGTTCTCCTGGCAGCGCGAGCACGGGATCCGCAGCTTCTTCATGCACGACGTCCGCGAGCGCGGGATCCGAGCGGTCGTCGAGGACGCGCTCCGCGGCCTGGGGCCCGGGCCTGTCTTTCTCACCGTGGACATCGACGTCCTCGACCCCGCGTTCGCGCCCGGAACGGGGACGCCCGAGCCCGGCGGGATGACGACAGGGGATCTTCTCTGGGCCTGCCGGGAGATCGCCTCGCGCGTCGAGCTCGTCGGCGCGGACGTCGTCGAGGTGATTCCGACGGCGGTCGGCTCCGCGGACATCACGGCGCTCGCGGCCGACCGGATCGTCCGCGAGATCCTCACCGGTCTCGTGCTCGCTCGGAGGGCCGCTAGCCTGTCCTCGGAGTGAGCTCGCGAGCAGGAACGATCCACGAGGCGGCGCGGGGCTTCGAGCACGCGCCCAAGCCGTACGAGATCGGGAGGCCGCCGTATCCGGCCGACGCGATCGCGCGACTCGAGGCCGAGCTCGGGCTCGAGGACGGCAAGCGGGTGCTGGACCTTGCTGCCGGAACGGGGAAGCTGACCCGCCTCCTCGTGCCCACCGGGGCCTTCATCGTCGCGGTAGAGCCGGTCGAGGCGATGCGTGCCGCGCTCTCGTCATCGCTGCCGGATGTCGAGGCCGTCAAAGGCACCGCCGAGGCGATCCCCCTTCCTGACGGCTCGGTGGATGCGGTCACCGTCGGGCAGGCGTTCCACTGGTTCGATGGCGACAAGGCGCTCCGCGAGATCCACCGCGTACTGCGGCCGGGCGGGCGGCTCGGGCTCATCTGGAACGTGAAGGACGAGTCCGTCGACTGGATCGAGAAGCTCGGCGGGATCATGGAGGCGTACCGCGGCGCAGCGCCCCGCGTGGCGAGTGGGGCGTGGAAGGACGCGTTCGACCGGACGACACTGTTCACTCCGCTCCAGCGGGCGCGGTTCTCGTTCGTGCACGAGGCGGACTTCGCAGCCGTGGTTGCGCGGGTGACCTCCGTGAGCTTCATCGCGGCCTTGCCGCCGGCCGAGTTCGCGCGGGTCGTCGACCAGGTGCGGACCCTCCTCGCAACGCATCTCGAGACGAAGGGGCGCTCGACGTTCGAGCTGCCCTACCGCACCGGCGTCTACTGGTGCGAGCGCCGCTAGCTCGTTCGCTGGCGGACGACCGTGAGGCCCCACGCTTTGCCGCTGTCGAAGAGCTTGTCCTGGTCGACCTCGTCGGCCCAACCAATGAAGTGGCGCTCTTCGTTGTCCGGCGTCGAGCCGAAGACGGCGGGCCGGTCTATCTCCTCGGGCTCTAGCCCGGTCAGCTCACCGCGTTCGAGCGCCTCGTAGCGCTCCTCGGCGGCCGGTCCCTCGGCGTAGCCCTTTCCCATGCTCCGATCCTACGTGCGTGGTCCCGACTTCGACCACTCGTCGAGCTCATACCAGTGGGTGTCCTGCAAGGCGGCCGCGACTCGGGGGTCGGTGTGCGCGCTGTTGTAGACGTTGTGGTCGAGGTCGGCGCAAAGCGTGAGCGCCTCGCGCGGCACGTCTGCGAGGTTGACGAGGACTTCGCCCGGCAGGCGCGCCTCGGCGATCGTGTAGTGCTTGAAATGGAGATCCGGCGAGATCTCCAGCAGGGCCGGCCAGTCGCCGCAGCTACGCGTGCTCACGGAACTCGATTCGCGCCGACTCGTTCAAGACCTGCTCGACGAGCATCGCGAGCGCGCGCGCGAACTCCGGCGCATCGTTCAGGGATTCGATGCGGTCGAGCTCGAGGCCGAGCTCCGCTGCTTTCTTTCTCGCTTCCACGTCGATGTCCCAGAGGATCTCCAGGTGGTCGGAAACGAACCCGACCGGTGCGACGAGAACCTTGCGGACCCCGTCGGCGTTCAGGCGCTCGAGCTCCTCGAGGATGTCCGGGCCCAGCCAGGGCTCTCCCGTGGGGCTCGCGCTCTGGAAGGCGAACGACCAGGTCTCGACTCCCGCGCGCTCGGCCACCAGGCGCGACGTCTCGAGCAGCTGCTCCTTGTAGGGATCGCCCTCGGCAAGGATGCGCTCGGGAAGGCTGTGCGCCGTGAAGACGACGTGGGCGTCGGTGCCGCGGATCCGGTCGGCGAGGATGTCGAGGAGGGGGCGGTGGTCGTGCCAGCTCTCGATCATCACAAGCTCCGCCCGGTCCCCGACGGCCTCGGCGAGGCGGTCGCGGTAGCCGCCGATCGAGATGCTCGAATAGTGCGGCGCGAGGACGAGGCCGACGATCCTTTGCGCGCCCGCGTCGAGGGCCTGGTCGGCGGCCTCGGCGATGCGCGGCGTCCAGTGCTTCATGCCGACGTAGACCGGCGCGCCCAGCTCGTGCTCGAGCGCGGCGCGCTGGCGCTCGGTGATCTGGTTCAGCGGCGAGGAGCCGCCGATGCGACGGTAGCGCTCGACGAGCTCGGCGACGGCTTCGGGGCGTACGGGCCGCCCGCCGCGGATGTCTTCGAAGTAGGCGGGGATGTCCCCGGGGTCGGACGGGCTCCCGTAGGCCATCAGGACGACGGCCGTTTTCACTTCCGGCTCATTCCCCGAACCACGGGCGCGCTCTTGGGGGCTACGCTCGAAAGCGGGTGGTGGAGCGGGGTGGCCCCATGAATAGTCGGACCCATCACGCCGAGACCTCGACGGACGTTCGGGCGTGCACCAGCTCCACCAGGCTCGCCAGATCGGCAGGATCGGTGTCCGGAAGAACCCCGTGCCCAAGGTTGAAGATGTGCCCCCTGCGCCCGGCGACGGCGTCCAGGATCCGGGTCGCCGCGGCTGCCACGCGCTCGAAAGGGCCCAGTAGGAGTGCGGGATCGAGGTTCCCCTGCACGCCGCGGTCCGGGCCCACGATCTCCCACCCGCCCTCGATCGGGATCCGCCAGTCGAGGCCGATGACATCGCCGCCGGCCTCCCTCATCGCCGGCAAGAGATGCGTCGTCCCGGTGCCGAAGTGGATCGTCGGCACGTCGACCGCCGCCAGCACGCGTGCTGAATAGGGCGCGACGAACTCCTCGTAGTCTTCCGCCGAGAGCGTCCCGACCCACGAGTCGAAGAGCTGGATGACGTCAGCGCCCGCCGCCACCTTCGCGCGCAGGTAGGCCGCGAACGTGTCCGCCAGCTTGACCATCAGATCGTGCCACACCTCCGGCTGCGCGTACATGCACCGCTTGGTCTGCACGAACTCGCGCGTCGGCTTGCCTTCGATGAGGTAGCCGGCCACGGTGAAGGGCCCGCCGGCGAAGCCGATCAGAGCCTTCTCCGGGGGAAGCTCGGCGCGCACCAGCCGCACCGCCTCGAGGATGAACGGCACTTCCTCCTCGGGATCGGGCACGCGGAGCCGCTCCACGTCCTCACTCGTCCGCACGGGGTCTGCGATCACGGGCCCGACGTTCTCGACGAGCTCGACGTCGACCCCCATGCCGATGACCGGAAGCATGATGTCCGCGAACATCACCGCCGCATCGACTCCGTGGGCGCGCACGGGCTGCAGCGTCACCTCGGCGCAGAGCTCGGGCTGGCGGCAGACCGAGAAGAGGTCGTGGCGCTTGCGAAGCTCGCGGTACTCCGGCAGCGAGCGGCCGGCCTGGCGCATGAACCAGACGGGAGTCCGTTCGACGATCTCCCGGCGGCAGGCGCGTGTGAGGAGCGGCTCGGCCACCCTCCTAGCCTAGCCGCGTAGGGGTTTCCTACCCGCCGATGATCAGCGCGAGCTGGGCGCCCTGAAGATCGGTCTTCGTGATCCCGTCCAGTGGAGTCACGGCCTTGACGCCCATGTCTTTCGCGAGCCGCTGCGCCGCCGGCTTGAACCCGGGCCGAAACATGACCATCGAGCGCGCGAAGTCGGTGCTCGGAGCGTTTCCCGTTGCCGTGACGACGTAGTGGAACGAGTGCGCCTTGTCGGCGTTCACGGCGGCGGCGCCCGGGATGCCGTTCCCGTTCAGGATCACGACCGAGGTGCGCCCGCGAGCAAGGACCTTCGGAGCCTCCTGCTTCTGCGACGCCTCCGCGGGCTTCTGCTGCTCGGAGGCCTGGATCTGGGCGGCCTGCGGAGCCTCGCGCTTGATGGCTGCGATCGTGGCCGTCTCGGTCTTGTCCGAGAACGCCTTCGCGCCGACCACGAAGCCGATGAGGAGGAGGATGAAGAGCTCGACCGCCGCGATTCCCGTCGCGACCATGGCGGCAATACGCCAGGGCTGGAGAGGCTCGTACTCGACCGGATGATCCATGGGGCCGACTAGTTCGCCCCGGCTTCGCCCTCTCCTTCCGCTGCCCGCACGAAATTCCAGGTCGCCTCGAGCCCCGCGTCGAGCGACGTTGCAGGACTCCAGCCGAGCGCGGCCTGCGCCCTCGACGGATCGAGGACGCTTCGCGAAAGCTCGCCCAGCCTCGGCGGGTCGAAGACGAGCTCGGCATCGACGCCGCTCGCCCGCTTGCAGGCCTCGGCGAGCTCGAGGACGGACGTCTCGGTCCCGGTGCCGACGTTGTAGACCCCCTCCGAGCCGGAGGCCCCGGCCAGCGTGGCCGCGACGACGTCACGGACGAAGACGTAGTCCCGCGTCTGCCGCCCGTCCCCGAAGATGTGCAGCTCCTGGCCGCTCGCGATCCTCCCAAAGAAGATCGCGACGACGCCCGCCTCGCCGTGCGGGTCCTGCCTCGGTCCGTACACGTTTCCGTAGCGAAGCGCGACGTGGCCGGCGCCGTACAGGCGGCTCCACGTCCCCAGGTACTCCTCGCCGGCGAGCTTCGAGGTCCCGTAGGGCGCGAGCGGGAGCCGGGGCGAGTCCTCGTCCGCGGGCCCATCGCATTCGCCGTAGATCGCGCCGCCGGTGGAGGAGAACACGACCTTCGCCTCATGGGCCCGTGCTGCCTCGAGGACGTTGGCGGTGCCGATGACATTCACCTCGGCGTCGAACGCGGGCTCGGCGATCGAGACACGAACGTCCGCCTGGGCGGCGAGGTGGAAGCACGTTTCCGGCTTCGCCTCCGCGAACGCGCCCGCGACGGCGACCGCATCGCGGACGTCCGCTTCGACGAGGTGCGAGCCATCGTTGAGGTTCTCGCGACGACCGCTCGCGAGGTTGTCGAGCACCCAGACGTCGTCGCCGCGCTCGACGAGCGCGTCCACGACATGCGAGCCGATGAAGCCAGCTCCGCCTGTTACGAGCGCCCGCACAGCGCTTATCCTAGGGCGGCTCCATGTTCATCACCTTCGAAGGCGTCGACGGCTCGGGGAAGAGCACGCAGGCGCGGCTCCTGGCCGATCGCCTTCGCGCCGAGGGACGCGAGGTCGTCGACACCCGCGAGCCCGGCGGGACGGAGGCGGGGGAGCGGATCCGCGATCTCCTCCTTCACAGCGGCCGGCTCGCCCCATGGGCCGAGGCGACGCTCTTCAGCGCCGCGCGCGCGCAGCTCGTGGACGAGGTGATTCGTCCTGCCCTCGCCGGGGGCGCGGATGTCGTCTGCGACCGCTACATCGACTCCTCCCTCGCCTACCAGGGCATCGCGCGCGGCCTCGGAGTCGAGCGCGTGCTCGAGGTCAACCTCGCCGTCACAGGGAGCCTCCTGCCCGACCGCACCTTCCTACTCGTCGTGCCGGGAGACGTGGCCGCGATGCGGCGCGGAACATCGCCCGACCGCATCGAGAGCGAGGGAGACGAGTTCGCCGCCGAGGTCGACCGCGCCTACCGCGAGATCGCCGAGATCTTCTCTCAGCGCGTCGTCGTGCTGGACGGAACGGCGAGGGCGACCGTGCTCGCCGAGGAAATCCGTGGACACGTTCGAGACCTTCCCTGAGCAGGAGGAGGCCAAGGGCCTCCTCAGAGCCGCGCTCGCCGAAGGGCCGGCGCACGCCTATCTCTTCCACGGCCCGCGCGGCGTGGGGAAGCGGCGGGCTGCGCTCGCATTCGCCGGCGCGCTCCTCGGAGACCCGGACAGGGTCTCGCGCCGCACCCATCCGGACCTGTACGTCCTCGAGCCGCTCGGCGACCAGATCCGCATCGACCCGGTACGAGACCTCCGCCGCGACCTGCACATGCGCCCCTTCGAGGCGGATCGGCGGGTCTACCTCGTCTTCGCGGCGCACACGATGAACGAGGACGCCGCCGACGCGCTCCTCAAAGATCTCGAGGAGCCGCCCGACTACGCGGTGATCGTGCTCGTCGCCGACGACCTCGGCCCGCTCGCGCCCACGATCCGCTCGCGCTGCCAGCATGTCCTCTTCAAGCGTCTGTCCCAGAGGGCGGTCAAGGCCTACCTATCCACCCGTGGGGCTAGCGGCGAGAAGCTCGACGCGCTCGCGCGGCTCGCTGGCGGGAGGCTCGACCGCGCCGACCGGCTCCTGAACGAGGAGGCCGGGCAGCGGCGGGCGGTGCTGATCGAGCTTGCGCGCTCGGTCTACCGGGATCCCGGGTTCGATCCGGCGACGGCATCGGGCAAGGTCGGGGAGCTCGCGCAGGCTCGCGCGGCCGAGGCCCGCGCAGAGGCCGAGGCGGCCGTCACGGGCGACGAGTCGCAGCGCGAGCACGAGCAGCGGGTCCGCCGCGCCGCACGGGGAGCGGAGCGCGAGGAGATCATCGACGCGCTCGACGTTCTCTCCAGCTGGTACCGCGACCTCGTGGTGGCCGCGGCCGGCGCAGAGGGCGCCCTGGTCAACTCCGACCGGCTCGCCGAGCTCGCCGAGGACGGAGTCTCCGAGCGCTCGCTCGCAGCCGAGCGGGCCGCCGAGGCGGTGCGCGAGACCTGGCGATCCTTCGAGTTCCAGGTACAGACGGGCCTCGCGCTCGAAGGCCTCTTCGTCAGGCTCAGGCGCGAGCTCGCCTCTCCGGCTCAGGCGCGCTAGCGTTTCCCGCATGGCAACGGCGGTAGGAGTCGTGTTCTCCCCGGGAGGCAAGGTCTACTCCTTCGACCCGAACGGCCTCGAGCTCGCGTGGAACACGAAGGTGATCTGCCACACGTCGCGCGGGCAGGAGCTCGGGCGGGTGGTGCAGCCGAACTTCGAGCTCGAGCACCGGCCGGCCCAACCCTTGAAGCGCGTCGTCCGGCGCGCGACGGCTGCCGACGAGGAGACCGCGGCCAAAAACCGCGTCGACGCGAAGGAGGCGATGAAGGTCCTCCGCGAGCTCCTGCGCGGCTCCGACCTGGAGCTGAAGCCCGTCTCGGCGGAGCTCGTATTCGACGGCTCCCGGATCGTCTTCTCGTATCAGGCGGAGAACCGGCCGGATCTGACCGGGTTGCAGGAGACGCTCCGCGGGCGCCTCGACCGGCGCGTCGAGCTTCGCTCCGTCGGCCCGCGGGAGTGCGCACGCCTCTGTGGCGATCACGGCCTCTGCGGCGACCAGCACTGCTGCCGCAAGTTCCCGTCGCACGAGCAGCCGATCACCCTGCGGATGGCGAAGGACCAGGAGCTCCCGATGAGCTCCGGCCGCATTACCGGGCTCTGCGGGCGGCTGCGCTGCTGCCTCGCCTTCGAGCACCCGACGTACAAGAGCTTCCGCGACCGCGCGCCGCGCGTGGGTGGCCGCGTCGAAACCCCGCACGGTGGGGGCGTGGTCACCGGCTACCAGGTGCTCGACGACACCTGCACCGTCGAACCCGAGGGCGGAGACAGCTTCGACGTCTCGATCGACGACTGCCGCGAGGTGGCCTGACCCTTTCGGGGGACGACCCGGCCTGAGGCCTCTTCCAGACTTGGAGGATGAGCGCGGCGCCTCAGCTCGCCGAAGAACTCTTCAACGAACACCACCGGCGGATCTACTTCTACTGCCTGCGACAGCTCGGCTCGCCCGAGGAGGCCGAGGACGCCGTGCAGGCGACCTACCTGAACGCCTGCCGGAGCCTCATGGACGGGTTCGAGCCGGAGGCCGCGCAGGCCTGGCTCTTCAAGGTCGCGCACAACGTCTGCCTCACGCGCCAGCGCTCCTCGTATCGTCGCGCACGCGTGGAGCGGCCGCAGGATATGCAGGCCGTTCAGGACGTCGTTGCCGCTCCGGAGACGTCGGGCGACGAGCTCTTCGGGCTCGACGACGCGCTCGCCGGTCTTCCCGAGCAGCAGCGCCGGGCAATTCTCTTGCGTGAGTGGCAGGGGCTTTCCTACCGGGAGGTGGCCGCGAAGCTGGGGGTCACCCAGGCGGCGGTCGAGACGCTGATCTTTCGTGCACGCCGTTCGCTGGCGAACTCTCTCGAGAAGCCGGTCAAGGCTCGGCGACGCGCCATGAACTCTCTGAACGCAGGCGCGCTTCTCAGCTCGCTCAAGATCTTGATCGTCGGCAACTTCGCGGCGAGCGTGGCGACGGCCGTCGCCGTGGCGGCGTCGGCAACCGCATTGACCGCGGCGACGATGCAGCGCGGAGATGACTTTCCCTCGCATGCGACGCCGGTGCCGCAGGTCGACAAGCCGAAGCCCGCCGCTCCGCGCACGCGCCTCGCCGACAGGTCGCTCACGCCAGCCGTGGCCGTCGACCTGGAACCCGGCTCGAACGCGGGAGGCAACGGCAAGGGCAAAGGCTGGAAAGGAACGCATCCGCGGGCGAACGGGAAGGCGAAGGGCAAGGCCAAGCCGAAGCACGAGAACAAGGGCGATCGCTCGACGCCCCCTCAGGCAGGCAACTCGAACGCGCCTGCCTCGCCCCCCGGCCAGGTGAAGTCAGGGTCGAACGGCAGAGCGCCGCGGCGCCCGCCTACGGGACGGTAAGGGCTAGCATCCCCTCGCTGGACGTTTCGCTTTACTTCGTATAGCGTCTTCTGCTTCAAAAAGGAAAGCGCTCGGAGACGGAGGGAGAGTTCGATGGCGGTTCGCGACGAGGTGCTCGAGGCCAACCGAAGCTATGCGGAGAGCTTCGACAAGAGCGAACTGGACGCGCCGCCTGGACGGCGCTTGGCGGTCGTCACGTGCATGGACGCTCGCCTCGACCCGGCGAAGTTCCTCGGGCTCGACGAGGGCGACGCACACGTGATCAGAAACGCCGGCGGTGTCGTCTCCGACGACGCGCTCCGCTCGCTCATCATCTCCCACTGGCTGCTCGGGACACAGGAAGCGCTCGTGATCGCCCACACCGGCTGCGGGATGCTGACCTTCACGAACGAGGACATCCACGCCAAGCTCGTCGACGAGGCAGGCGCCGACGCGACCGGCATCGACTTCCTTCCGTTCCCCGACCTCGACGAGAGCGTGCGCGCGAGCGTCGAGCGCGTGCGGAGCTCAGACCTCCTGCCGGAGAGCTTCACCGCGACCGGCTACGTCTACGATTGCTCCACCGGCGCGCTGCGAGAAGTGAGCTAGCCCGCGGCGTCGAACCGCTGGGCGACGGCGTCCCAGTTGACGACGTTCCACCAGGCCTCGAGGTAGTCGGGCCGGCGGTTCTGGTAGTTGAGGTAGTAGGCGTGCTCCCACACGTCGATCCCGAGGAGCGGCGTGTCGGAGGTCATCACCGGGTTGTCCTGGTTCGGCGTCGACACGACCGCGAGGCCGGTGCCGTCGTGGATGAGCCACGTCCAGCCTGACCCGAACCGCTTCACGCCCGCGTCGTTGACCGCCTTCTTGAGCTCGTCCACCGAGCCGAAGGTGGCGGCGATCGCATCGGCGAGGGCGCCGCTCGGCTCGCCGCCGCCGTCCGGAGACATGGTCTCCCAGAAGAGCGAGTGGTTGGCGTGGCCGCCCCCATTATTGCGGACGGCGACCCGCTTGTCCTCCGGGATCATCTCGAGCTCCGCGAAGACCTCGTCCAGCGGGCGGTCGATCCATTCCGTGCCCTCGAGCGCCGCGTTCAGGTTGTTCACGTAGGTCGCGTGGTGCTTCGAGTGGTGGATCTCCATCGTCTGCGCGTCGATCGTCGGCTCGAGCGCGTCATAGGCGTACGGAAGCGAAGGCAGCTCGTAGGGCATCGGGACCTCCTCTGTTTTGGTACGGCAGTCTAGGCAGCTGTCTCATCCAACGGCGGCCGGCCGTTCAGGCGCATGATCATGCGAGTGCCGCCGCCCTCGCCCGGCTCCGCCCGCACCTCGCCGCCGTGCGACTCGGCGACCTGCCGTACGATCGCGAGGCCGAGCCCCGAGCCGGGCATCCCGCGGGCGGAGCTGGCGCGGTAAAAGCGGTCGAAGACGTACGGGAGGTCGGTCTCGTCGATCCCGGGCCCGTGGTCGCGTACGACGACCTCACCGTCCTTCACGGCGACCTCGACCTCGCCGCCGGGCGGGCTCCACTTGGCGGCGTTGTCGAGAAGGTTGGCGACCGCGCGCTCGATGCTGGCCGGGACGCCGTGGACGAGCGACTCCTCGAGGTCGATCTTGAACCGGACCCCGGGGCGGTTGCGGCGCGTGCGCTCGACGGCGTCCGCGGCGAGGAGGTCGAGCCGCACGTCCTCGGCTTCTCCGGGCTCGAGCTCGCCGCGCGCGAGCTCGCTCAGCTCGGCGACGAGCGTGGTCATCTCGTCGAGTTGCTCGATTACGTCCCGCAGCAGGCGCTCGCGGTCCTCCGGGGGAAGCTCGCGCCCGCCTGCGAGCACCTCGACGTTCGTGCGCAGGCTCGTGAGCGGCGTGCGCAGCTCGTGCGAGGCATCGCCTATGAGCTGCTGCTGCGCCCGCGTCGATTCCTCGAGTGCGGCGAGCATCGTGTTGAAGCTCGCGGCGAGCCGGCTGAGCTCGTCCGTCCCGCTTGCGTCAATTCGCTCGGAGAGGTCGCCGGTCTTCGCCACGTTCTCCGTCGCGCCGGTCAGGCGGCGGACAGGTGCGAGCGCCGTGCGCGCAACTGCGAGGCCGAGAGCCGCGGCGAGCGCGATTCCGATCGCTGCGATGACGAAGAGGTAGGTGCGGATGCGGCTAAGTGAGCGGTCGACCTCCGTCAGCGGGCGCGCGATCTGGACCGCGAGCCCATCGGAGTAGGGATAGGCGACTGTGATCACGCGAACGTGGGTGTCGGCGACGTGACTGTCTGCAAGGAAACCCCCACGCTGGCCCGCAGCCACCTCGCGGACGGCGTTCGTGACCGGCAGCGCCACCCTCTCGTTCGGGGGGCGGATGGTGTCCCCGTTGGTGCTCACGACCTGCAAGTAGCCGGGCGCTCCTCCGAGTCCCGGGCCCGGCGCGATAGAGAACCCTTCGCCCGTCTGGATTCCACGGAGTGGCTCGCGCAGGATCTCGGCGGCCCGATCCCGAAGCGCCGAGTCGAGCGTGCCGCGGAGCTCGTTTCGAACCACGACGTACACGGTGACTGAGGCGAGGACGACCGCGAGTGCGACCGCCGCAGCGGCCGCGATGGCGAGGCGGGCGCGGAAGCTCACGGCTCCCGCAGGGCGTACCCCACGCCGCGGACCGTCTGGATCAGCCGCGGCTTTCCGCCCGCCTCCGTCTTGCGACGCAGGTACCCGATGTAGACGTCGAGCGAGTTCGAACCGAACCCGAAGTCGTAGCCCCACACCCGCTCGAAGATGACCGACCGCGTGAGCACCTGGCGCGGGTTTCGCATGAAGAGCTCCAGCAGCGAGAACTCCGTGCGCGTGAGCTCGATCGGGGCGCCGTCGCGCTCCACCTCGCGCGTTCCGGGATCGAGCTCGAGGCCCCCGAACGAGAGCTTGTCGGTCCCGTCCTCATGCGTTCGACGGAGCAGCGCACGCACGCGCGCGAGCAGCTCCTCGAGCGCGAACGGCTTCGTGACGTAGTCGTCGGCGCCCGCGTCGAGCCCGGCAACGCGGTCGTCCACCTCCACCCGCGCGGTCAGCATGAGAATCGGGAGGCGGTTGCCTTCGCGGCGCACACGTCGCGCGACCTCGAGGCCGTCGAGACCGGGCATGAGTACGTCGAGGATCATCGCGTCGGGCTCGTCGCCGTCTTCGAGCGCCGCGAGCGCGGCGAGGCCGTCGTCGGCGAGCTCGATCTCGTAGCCCTCGAGCTCGAGCGCGCGGCGGAGCGACTCGCGCACGGCCCGTTCGTCGTCCACGACCAGGATCTTCACGGCTCCATTGTGCGCCTTGAGTCTGAAAAGAGGCTAAGAGCGCCAACTCTTAGCCAGTTCTTAGACGCGTTTCAGGCTGGTCTTAGACGGCGCTGGTCGCATGGAGGGCGACGGATACCGAAAGGACTGAAATGAAGCGTCTCCCCTCCCGCAGCCTCAAGATCGCCGCCGCCGGCGCCGCAGCCGTCGTGCTCGGCGCGGGTGGCGGCGTGGCTGCTTACGAGGTCGCCTCCGGCACGGCGACCCAGACTGTCGTCCGCCAGGTGACGGTGACCGACTCTCAGCCGGCCGCCAACTCGGCGCTCAGCGTGAGCGCCCTCTACGACCGTGTGCACCAGGGCGTCGTCACGATCAAGGTGACCACCTCCGAGGGCCAGGCTCTCGGCTCCGGGTTCGTGATCGACAGCCAAGGACACATCGTCACGAACGACCATGTCGTCGACGGCGCAAGCTCGATCTCGGTCGAGTTCTCGGATGGCTCGACGTACGACGCCGAGC
>Ga0126307_10001911_pt1 | contig 13932 bp, 12 predicted proteins | sample Plot28_FD_89955 | JGI IMG/M metagenome (GOLD analysis project Ga0126307, IMG submission 89955) | Serpentine soil microbial communities from UC McLaughlin Reserve, CA, USA - Plot28 | ecosystem: Environmental > Terrestrial > Soil > Grasslands | place: USA: UC McLaughlin Reserve, Lake County...
GCGAAGAGCAGCACGAACGGAATGAGGACGAGCCAGAGCCGGCCACCGACGCGTCCGGTTCGGGGGCTGCGTGGTGCCTGCAGCCACAGGGCGTCCGTCAGCACCCGCCAGCGCAGCGAGCCCCGCTCCCGGTAAACCAGCATCAGCACCAGCACGAACTGCCAGATCAGGCCGACCGTCAGGCTCGCGAGAAGGGTGCGCGCCAGAGGTACAGGCCCGTCGAGCCGGCCTGCGACCAACGGAGCCACGACCCAGGCCAGTGCGGCCATCGGCAGCGCCGCGGCGGCCCAGATGCCCAGGATCTTTGCCAGAGAGTACTGCTCGCTAAGGCTCTCGCTCGGCACTCCTTCTACCGAGGATGCCCTTTCTACTCCGCCGAACGCAGTCTGCCCGTCCGCACTCATCTTCATTGCTCCTTGTGCCGAATCGTTGCTCCCGTCCATCGTCTTCACTTCTCCTTTCCAAGTCTGCAAGCAGCCTAATCCGCCCGCCGTCCCGCTGTCATGAGCCCGGCGTCCTGTACTTTGTCCCGCTGTGACAGGGACATCTGATGGACAACGAGGTTCGCAGCCTCCGGACACGAAAAAGGGGCCGGAGATCCGGCCCCTCTTATCCTTCTATGTTTGGTGGACTACGCAGGTATCTCGAGCACTATCTTGCCCATCCCGCTACCTTCTTGCATGAAGTGGAGGGCGGAAGCTGCATCTTCGAGGGGGAACGTCTCGTTGACTTTGGGACGCAGGCCGTGTTCGGCGTAGAGGTCGAGCATCGCGCCGAACTCTTCTGGGGTACCCATCGCCGTTCCCAGCACGTCGAGGTTCTTGAGCCCTATACGGATCGTCATCGCCTTCGGCGTCGGGCCGGCCGTCGCGCCGATGACCACGATCCTGCCCCCCGGCCTGGCGAGTGAGACGAGGGCGTTGAAGGTATCACCACCGACGTGGTCCGCCGAGAGATCAACACCCCCGGTCATGCTCTTGAGCTCCCTCGACCAGTCCTCCGAGTTGTAGTTGACGCCCCCTTCGGCACCGAACCCTTTCGACTCTTCGATCTTCTCGTCGCTCCCGGAGGTGACGAACACGTGGGCCCCGAGCGCGCTGGCGATCTGGACCAGGAACGTCGCCACCCCGCCACCGACGCCTGGCACGAGCACGGTCTCGCCGCCCTGGATCTGTCCTCGCGTCACCAGCGCCCGATAGGCGGTCAACGCGGCGAGCGGCAACGCGGCCGCCTCCTCGTGCGAGAGATGGGAGGGTTTGGGGAAGACGTGATCCGAAGGCACCTTGATGAACTGGGCGAACGTCCCGTCGTCGGGAATACCCAGAATACGGTACTCCTTGCCGGGCTTCCGCGGATCATCCCCCCAGTAGAGCGCCGGGTTGATGACGACCTCGGTCCCCTCGTCAGGACCCTCAGCGCCCTCCCCACGCGCGACGACCTCCCCGGAGCCGTCGGAACCCGGAATCCCCGGCAATATGTCCGGCTTGACCCCGGGATACTGTCCCTGGGTGGCGAAAAGATCCCGCCTGTTCAACGCTGCCGCGCGCAGCCTGACGACGGTCTCTCCTGGACCCGGCTCCGGCTCGGGCACGTCCTCGTAGACGAGCTCGTCGGGGCCTTCGAGTTCGTGCAGTCGGATAGCTTTCATTGGCTCTCCCTTCGGTCGAGCGATATCAGCTTTCAGCAGTCAGCTTAATGCTTTTGCTGCGGGGATGCGCGGGGACCTGCTCGATGGCACTATACCGTTGGGAGAGAGGAGATATCGTGCTGTCGCCGAGGTATGCGGGTGATCTCCGCGCTCCTGTACGTCGTGCTCCTGCTCGCTTCGATCTGGCAGTGGGGCTTCTACTTTTTCCTCGCGAACGTACTGATCTGGATAGAGGTGATGGCGCTCCACCTGCGGAACGTGGCGAACACATCGACCCCGCGCGTACGATGAGCGTCCCTACACCTGTGGCCTAGACAAACGCCGAGATGCCGGTCACGTCACGTCCCACTATCAGCGACTGTATGGTGTCGGTACCTTCGTAGGTGTAGACGATCTCCATGTCGGAGAGATGGCGCGCCACGTGGTACTCCAGCAACACGCCGTTGCCGCCCATGATGTCGCGGGCGTCGGCGCAGACCTGCTTGGCTTTCCTGGCGTTGTTCATCTTGGCCAGGGAGGCCATGGGGCCGGTCATCTTGCCCTGCTCCTGTAGCTGGGCGAGCCGCAAGCACATCAGCTGCATGTTGGTGATCTCCGCCAGCATCCCGGAGAGCTTGTTCTGGATCAGCTGAAAACTCGCTATGGGCTTGCCGAACTGCACCCTCTCCTGCGCATACTGCAACGCCGCCTCGTAGGCGGCTACCGCATGACCTATGGCCTCCCAGGCAACGCCGCTGCGTGTCGCGGTCAAGACCTTGTTGGTGTCCTGGAAGGAGTTGGCGCCCCTTAGGCGGTTCTCGTCAGGGACCCGCACGTCCTCCAAGTAGATGTCGGGTTGCCAGACGGCCCGTTTGCCCATCTTGCCCTTTATGAGCTCGGTGGAGTAGCCGGGGTGGTGCTCGCCGTTCTCGTTCTTCTCCAGGACGAAGGCTTTTACCTGGCCGTCCTCGACGTCGCGGGCCCAGATGATCACGAGGTCGGCGAAGGTGGCGTTGCCGATCCAACGCTTCTTCCCGCTCAGAACCCACTCGTCGCCGTCGCGCCGCGCGGTAGTCTCGAGCATGACCGAATCCGAGCCGTGGTCCGGTTCCGTGAGGCCCCAGGCACCGATCTTCTCCATCCTCGCCATCTCGGGCAGCCACCGTCTCTTCTGCTTCTCGGAACCACATATGGCCACTGTTCCCATCGCCAGCCCGGAATGGACCCCGAAGAACGTGTTCAAACTCCCATCCCCCCGCGCCATCTCGATGGCGCAAAGCCCGGCCGCAACCTGGCTCATGCCCGGGCATCCATACTCTTCTATGGTTCCGCCCGCGATGTTCAAGGCCGCGACCTTCGGCACCAGGTCGAACGGGAACTCGGCCCTCTCCCAGTACTCGTTGATGATGGGGATGACCTCGGCGTCCGCGAAAGCTCTTACCCGGTCCCGGATCTCCCGCTCCTCATCCGCAAACAACTCCTCGAGCAAGTAGTAGTCGGTCCCTAGCGACCTGGTGACGTCGGCGATCACGCGCGCTCCTCCTTGTATAGCCTCTCCAAGCCTACTCTAATGCAGACCCGATCCTTTACGCAAACTTATTATCCGTGTTATTATCATTTTTGACAAGTTTTCGATACAGGGGTTGGTAGAGAGGGTTGTGGCAGAGCCTGTGGGGCGATCGGTAGAGAGGACGACGCCGAAGGACATCTTTCTGAGCGAGATCAAGACGCGGGATGTGTTTCCGCTACTGGTCTTGCACATGGTGAGGGAGGAGCCTGCCTATGGGAACGCCATCATGGCGAGGATACGCGAGATCAGCGCCGGGACCATGAGCGTGTCGCCGAATACGATCTACCCGTTGTTACGGCGGCTCGAAGAGAAAGGGTACGTGGAGGGAGAGTGGGAGCGGCCCGACACCAGGAGCCGGCGCTTCTACGAGATAACGCCGTCGGGGGAAGAGAAGTACCAGGAGATCAAAGGCAGATTCGAGGTACACCTCTTGCGGGTAAGAGAAGCTATCGAGTCTCTGCACGGAGAGATCTACGGATAGGAGAAGGGCGTATGTCGCACAGGATCAGGAAGGTCGCCGTACTCGGGGCGGGCACGATGGGCGCGGCCATCGCGGCCCACTGCGCCAACGCCGGGCTTGAGGTAGACCTCCTCGACATAGCCCCGGATGACGACGACAACGATGCCGTGGTGAAGGCCGGCTTCGAGCGGATGCAGAACGCCAGGCCTGCGGCGCTGATGGCCGAGAACGTGGCAGACAGGATCAGGACCGGCAACTTCGAGGACGATTTTGCGCGCGTGGGCGAGGCCGACTGGATCGTCGAGGCCATAATCGAGAAGCTCGAACCCAAACGAGATCTCATGCAGCGTGTCGAGGCGACGGCGAGAGAGAGCGCCATCATCTCGACCAACACCTCGGGCATACCGCTGCACAGCATCTCTGAGGAAAGGACCGACGACTTCAAGCAGCGTTTCGTCGGCACGCACTTCTTCAACCCGCCGCGCTATTTGAAGCTCATGGAGATCGTACCGACGGAGGATACGGACCCGGAGATCGTCGAGTCCGTCAGGAACTTCGGGGAGCGCGTGCTCGGCAAGGGCGGCGTCATCGCCAAGGACACGCCCAACTTTATCGGCAACAGGATCGGCACTTTCGCGGGTATGCAATCCGCGCGCTACGCCTTCGAGAACGGCTACGGCATCGAAGAGGTAGACGCCATAACCGGGCCGCTCATCGGGCACCCCAAGACGGCCACGTTCCGGCTCAACGACCAGGTTGGGCTCGACATCGCCCTCGGCGTCGCCGAGAACCTCTACGAGGCCGTTCCCGAGGACGAGTCGCGCGAGGAACTGAGGCCCCCGCGCAAGCTCGAAGAGATGCTGGACCGGGACCTTCTCGGCAACAAGACCGGCGCAGGGTTCTACAGGCGGGACAAGCGCGACGGTAAGACCGTCTTCGACGTGCTGGATCTCGAAACCTTCGAACACCACCCCGCCGAGAACCCCGAAATACCCATCGCCAAAGAAGCCCAGGAACAAGGCGACCTCGGGGCGAGGATGCGCTTCCTCATAGACAGGGCCGATGAGGACAGGCACGCCCGCTTTATCAGGGACACGTTGCTGCCTTATATGGCGTACGCCTCCAGGCGCGTGCCTGAGATCTCCGACACCCTCGAGGACGTGGACCACGCCATGGAGTGGGGCTTCGCCCACCAGGCCGGCCCCTTCAGGATGTGGGATCTCCTCGGCGTGCGCGGGACCGTGGAGAAGATGAGATCCATGGACATCGAGGTCGGCGGTTGGGTAGAGGAGATGCTCGACGCCGGCAACGAGAGCTTCTACAAGACCGAAGACGGCACCGGGCTCCAGTTCAGCCCGGTCGAAAAAGAATACGTGCCCGTCCGCGATGATCCCATGTACGTCTCGCTCGACCGGCTGCGCGACGAGGGCAGGGAACTCGATCGCAACGACTCGGCGAGCCTGCTCGACCTCGGCGACGGCGTCCTGTGCCTGGAGTTCCATACCAAGGGTAACTCCATCGACGCCGGGATCGTGGAGATGGGCAACAGGGCGCTCGCTGCGCTGGAGCGCGACGACGTGGTCGGGCTCGTCATCGGCAACGAGGGCAGGAACTTCTCCGTCGGCGTGAACCTCGGGGAGATGGCGCACGCCGTACAGAACGGAGATCTGGATCAGGTGGGAGACAGCGTCGACGCCCTCCAGAACCTCCTGATGGCCTTCCGCTTCGCCCCCAAGCCCGTCGTCGCGGCCCCGCACGGCCAGACGCTGGGCGGGGGACTCGAGGTCTGCCTCCACTCCGACCGCATCGTCGCGGCCGGCGAGACGTATATGGGCCTCGTCGAGGTCGGCGTGGGCCTCATCCCCGCCGGAGGCGGCACCAAGGAGATGGCCCGACGCCTCGTCTCCCCGGCTCTCCACACCGCCCCAAACACCCCACCGCTCCCCTTCCTCCAGAAGGCCTTCGAACAGATAGCCCTCGCCAAGACCGCAACCAGCGCCCTGGAAGCGAAAGACATGGGCTTCCTAACAGAAGACGACCGCATAGTAATGAACGCCGACCACCTGATCTCCGCAGCCAAACGCGAGGTCCTGGACCTCGCCGACGGCTACACCCCGCCCGAGCACGGAGCAAACGTCTACGCCTCAGGCCGCACGGCGCGCGCCGCCCTCGAGATGGGCGTGAAGACCATGCAGTGGGGACACTACGCCAGCGACTACGACGGCGTCATAGCCGGCCACGTCGCCCGCGTCCTCACCGGCGGCGATCTCTCGCTCCCCCAGTGGGTGCCAGAGGAATACCTGCTGAAGCTGGAGAAACGAGCATTCCTCGATCTCCTGAAACAACAGAAGACCCACGAACGCATCGAAGCGCTGCTGACGACGGGCAAGCCGAAGAGGAATTAGCTTTTAGCTGTTAGCAAAGAGCCAACAGCCAATAGCTCGCGACCGAAGGGAGCGATGACATGAACGAAGCGGTGATAGTTTCCGGGGCACGGACCGCCGTGGGACGCGCGCCGAAGGGGACCCTGCGGGCGAGCCGTCCGGACGACATGGCCGCCGCCGCTATAGGTGAGGCTGTGGGGCGTGCGGAGGGACTGGAGAAGGAGGATGTGGAGGACATCATCATCGGGTGTGCTATGCCCGAGGGGACGCAAGGGTATAACGTCGCCAGGCTGTCTTCCCTTCTCGCCGGGATGCCTGATTCGGTGCCGGCGCAAACGGTGAACCGGTTCTGTTCTTCCGGGCTTCAGACCATTGCTATGGCCTCCGAGCGGATCATGGTCGGGAGCGCCAGGACCATCATCGCCGGGGGGACGGAGCATATGTCTTCGACGCTGGAGATGCCCAATTTTTCACCCAACTTGCGGCTCATGGAGATCAACCCTGCTGCCTATATGGGCATGGGGCTCACGGCGGAGCAGGTGGCCCGCGAGTTCGACGTGAGCCGCGAGGACCAGGACGAGTTCGCCCTCCGCAGCCACACGTTGGCCAAAGAGGCCGTAGAGCACGGGACGTTCGACGAGGAGATCGTGCCGCTCGACGTGGAGTTCGACTGGGTGGACGAGAAGGGCGAGCCACAGCACACGGAGATGACCTTCGGGCGGGATGAGGGGCCGCGCGATACGTCGGCGGAGAAGCTCGCCAACCTCAGGCCCGCTTTCCAGCAGGGTGGCACCGTCACGGCGGGCAACTCTTCGCAGCGGAGCGACGGGGCGGCCGCCGTGGTCGTGATGGACAGGGAGGAGGCCGAGAGGCGCGGGCTTACGCCGCTCGTCCGCTTTGTGGGGTTCGCCGTCGGGGGTGTCAGGCCGGAGGTCATGGGCATCGGGCCGATGGTGGCCATTCCCAAGGTGCTCGAGCAGACCGGGCTGACGCTGGACGACATCGACCTGATCGAGTTCAACGAGGCCTTCGCGGCCCAGGCGCTGGCCGTGATGCGAGAGGTCGGCATGGACCTCGACAAGACCAACGTCAACGGTGGGGCTATCGCGCTCGGCCACCCCATGGGCGCTACGGGCACCAAGCTGACGATACAGCTCATCCACGAGATGAAGCGGCGTGGCTCGAAGTACGGCCTCGTCACCATGTGTATCGGCGGTGGTATGGGAGCCGCAGGCATCTTCGAGAATTTGCAGCACTAGCTGCCGCAACGGCCCGCCCGAAATGCCGAAGAATGAGAGGCCCACCCGCGTCCGGTGGGGAGAGAGCGATCCCATCCTCAAGGTGCGGTGGGCCGACCGGCTCGGGGACTACTTCGCCGACCTCGACTTCGCTCCCATGCCGGAAGCCGGCCACTTCGCCCACTACGAGCGGCCCGACCTCGCCAATCGGGAGATCTCCGGCTTTTTCCGGACGATAACGTGACCGTCAACCCCTCGGATCTCGCCACGCAGCCCATCGGGGAGGCCGCCCTGGTGGTCGGCGACGTCTGGCAACTCAAGTTGCCGGTCCCTTTCCCGCTGCGCTTCGTCTCCGTGTACCTCGTCGAGGGCAGAGACGGCTGGACCTTCATCGACGCGGGCTACGATTACCCGCCGGCCCGCGCGGCGTGGGAGGCCGGGGCCGCCGCGGCCGGATGCGACCTCGCGCAAGACGCCGTAAGGATTATCATCACCCATTTCCATCCTGACCACATCGGAGCCGCACGCTGGCTGCAGGAGCGCACGGGGGCCCCGGTCTGCATGATGGAACGCGAGATCCCCTTCGCCCGCAAACTCTGGGGCTCCTCGCAAACCGGGGCCTTCGAGGCGTACCTGGCCCGTCACGGGATGGTCCGCAACATGGCCAGGAAGACCGCCGCCGAGGTCAGGTACGCCCTGCCGCTCCCAAATGAGATGGTCCCACTCCGTACCGACGAAAAGTTGCCGCTCGGGGAGAGCGTGGCCCGCGTCGTCCACGCCCCGGGGCACGCGGACAACCAGATCGTGCTCCACAACGAGGCGCGGGGCATCCTGTTCGCCGCGGACCACCTGCTGCTCGGGATCACCCCCCACATCGGGCTCTGGCCGGAGTCCGACCCGCATCCGTTGGCCCGCTACCTGAAGTCCCTCGACGGCATGCGCAGCCTCGACGCGAACCTCGTGCTCCCCGGCCACGGACCCGTCTTTCACCACCTGGACCGCCGAATAGGAGAGCTGATCCTCCACCATGAGGAACGTCTTCAGGCGATGCGGAGCATTATCGAAGACGGCCCAAGAACCCCGTACGAGGTCTCCCGCATCGTCTTCCGCGGGACCCTCACCCTCCACCAGCGATGCTTCGCGCTCGCCGAAACCCTCGCCCATCTCGACCACCTCGTCCTCGAGGACCGGGCGCAGAGGGTCGAGGACGGGCCCGTCACCTTCGAGGCCACATAGCTCTTACGCATCCCAGACGATAGTTGGCCGGTTAACTATTTGGAAATCGTATATCTGCGGGATCTTCCCACCAGTCGGGTACGTGGTTGCAGGCGTACAACGCCGCGTACGCCCGGCGACCGGCTGACGAGCCGCTGAGCGAAGCCGAGGCGGCGTGACGACAGGCGGAGCCCGCAAAGGCGGGGCATGCTGACAAATGGAAGCCGAAGCGTGCCGTCCCTCTGTCAAGACAGGAGAACGACAACGCCGATGACCAGCAGGACGACGCCGAGGACGAGGGATGCGGCACCCCCCACGCCGAGCCAGAGGACCGTCTTTCCGAGGCTCTGGGAGAGGCCTTCTTCCGAGCGGTGGCTGACGACGAAACGGTGGCCCTCCGCGCCGGACTCCGGGGTTCCGATGGTGCCTCCCGCCTGTACGGTGCCGAGCACGTAGATCTGCTCGTCGACCGGAAGGATGCTCTCGGTGAAGCGGTAGCCGATGGTGCGCTCGCCACCACCGAGGTTGACGGTCACCCCGCCGAGCGAGAACGTTCCCTCGTTCTCCGTGTTCCTGTCAAAGCGGTTTACCACCTGGCGGGCGTCGACCTCGGCGCCCTCCGCGTGTACCCCCACAAAGCCGGAATCATCCTCCACCATGAACGGCGCGAACTGCACGTTCTGGGCGATTATCTCCGAGCGCCGGTCCGATCCGACGTTATCGTCGTCATCGTGGTCGGGCCTCAGGTACTCGCGCGTCACCGTCGAAGAGTAGTAGGCGCAGGTCCTTTCGGCCATCTCGCTCGTGAGAGGCTCCTCGCAACGCAGCATCCCCTTGATCTCGACCAGAGATCCTGGCGCGAGCCCGGAGACGGCCGAGGCGTCGGACGTCTCCGTCTGGCCCATCAGGGCGGACTTCTGCTTGTTCCGGTTTCGAAAATACAGCAGCACGCCGCCCGCGACGAAAAAGATGACCGCGAACAACAACAGGATCAGGAACGGTATCATCTCACTCTCAATCTTCTAGCCAACAGGGATGATCAACTTCTCGACTCTACTACGCCCGCCCGACGTAAGGCAACCCAAGGACCTGTTAACCGGAGCGTGCTGACAGGGCGGCGCAGCCGCCGTGCTACAAGAGCAGCAAGGTCAGAAGGCCAAGGTAGAGCAACGCGCCGAGGGCCACGACCAGGCCGAACCCAAGGTTGCGTCGGGGGCCGACGTCGAGTGGGTGCCAACCCGTGAGCCGCGAGAGCATGGTGACGGTGGTGGAGAAGGGGGTGAGCAGGAGTACCGACTGCGAGCCTAGCAGCAGGGCCGCGGCCCACAACGCTGGTGCTGGTCCTCCGTCCAGAGGGAACGCCGTGTTCAACAGAAGCACCATCGGGATGACGTGGATGCCTGCGACGAACCCCACGGCCATGATGAAGGCGAGCGCGGGGGCGACCAGGGCCGTGGGCAGGGCCGAGAGCAACGCGCCGAGCGGCGCCAGGGCTCCGAGCTCCTTTAGAGACAGGACGAGGATTCCGGCGGATACGAACAGGGCGAACTCGGCGTGTGAGGTCGCGAGCGAGCCGCGCGTCTCTTGCCCGAGTCGTACCAGGGGCGAAACTCTGCGGGTGAGTACGGCCGCGAGCGTCGCGATAAGCACAACGATGACCACGACCGTCATGGCAATAGCCGCCGTCAGCGGCAGCGCGGAAAACGTGATGTTGACCAGAGCCACGGCCGAGACCAGCAGCACGGGATAGAGGAGGACCGCGGCGGCCCCACGGTCGAGCGGCGTACGGGGGATCTCCTCCCCCTCGCCCCCTTCCCTCTGGGCGAAGAGCAGCGTCGCCGCGAGGCCGACGAACACGAAAGGAAGGGTGACGGCCAGCAGGCTCGGATAGGAGACACCGGTCAGAACGATGGTCGTCGCGGTCAGGAGGTTGAGGTTGGTCCACAGGGGCGCGAACGAGTAGGCACGCCCGGCCCACTTCAAGGCGTCGGGACGCTCTTTGGGCGCGGAGCGGCCCGTGATCACATCTATCAGGACGAGGGCTCCCACGTCTAGAACGGCGCCGAGGACGTGACCGAGGGCCCCGGCCGTCGTCTTGACGCTCACGCCCCTGCCCGTCAGCGCCGCCATGAGCGCCCGGATCTGGACCTCGTAACGAGCAGCCCGGATGGGATAGCCCGCGATGCTGAGGACAAGAAGAACGGCTACGATCCCGAAGTACGTCGGCATGCCTCCGTAGTAGTCCGCGAACTCGAACCGGCCGGAGACGATCGTCGCACCGAGCGCGACGAAGGCGACGAGGGCGAACGCCTTGTGGAAAGAGCTCGACCAGGGTACTGACATCACGAACAACACCGCTCCCACGCCCAGAAAAAGTTCCGTGCCAAAAGATCCGGGCGCGAACGTGTAGAGCACGTACCCGGCCAGGAATACGACGCCGAGCACGGGCCGCAGGGCGTCCAGGTGGGACCCCACGCTCTCCGTTCTTCGTGGCTTGCCGGTGTTCTCTCTCACCCCGGGCCCGCGTTCCATTCGAAAGAATACGATCTCCAGGATTCTAGAGCATAGCCGGCGGGGGCCGCTGCGGTACCCTCTGGAGTGCAGCCAATGGAAGGTCTAGAAGATAACCGGGAACGGGAACGATAGGACTGGTGCCAATCTCCTTCAAGCACGCGGCAGGGAGGACATGCCAGGATCGCTTCGGATAGAGCAACTGTTTCGTAGGACCCTGTTGCTGGCGGTCCTGCTAACCCTGCTGCTCTCCGCCTGCGGACGGACCGACGAGGGGGGAGGGGACGGGAGAAACCCGATCACCACAGGACTTGGCGATAAGACGGAGCATACCGCCGGGTCTGACAAGGCTTCCGTGGAGCGGGTGGAGGTGGACACGCTCGTCACGAACCTGGAGGTGCCCTGGTCCTTCGCGTTCTTGCCCGGCGGGGACGCCCTCGTCACCGAGCGCGACTCGGGGAAACTTCTCAGGGTAGTCCCCTCAGGGGATATCCGGGAGATACAGACGTTGCCCGAGCGCGGTTCGGGCGAGGGCGGGTTGCTCGGCGTCGCCGTGTCTCCAGACTATGAAGAGGACCGTTACGTCTACGCGTACTACACGACCGAACGTGACAACCGTGTGGTCAGGTTTCGTCTCGGCGGGGAGCCCGAGCCCATACTAACGGGCATCCCGGAAAATTCGTTTCACGATGGGGGGAGGATCGAGTTCGGCCCCGACGGCATGCTCTACGTGAGCACGGGCGATGCCGGAGACGCCGAGAGCTCCCAGGACCGCGACTCGTTGGGAGGTAAGATCCTGCGCATAGAACCAGACGGCTCCGTTCCCCCGGACAACCCCTTCCCCGGCAACCCCGTCTACTCCTACGGTCACCGCAACGTCGAGGGGCTGGCGTGGGACGCACGAGGACGACTCTACGCCAGCGAGTTCGGCCAGAACACCTGGGACGAGGTGAACAGGATCGAAGCCGGCGAGAACTACGGCTGGCCCGAGGTCGAGGGCAGGGGCGGCGAAGACGAGGGTTACATAGATCCCATCACCGTCTGGCCGACCTCGGAGGCTTCGCCTAGCGGTGCGGAGATAATGGTCGAAGGATCGATCCCGCAGTGGGAAGGCGACCTTTTCGTGACCGCCCTCAGGGGCGAGCGGCTCTGGAGGTTGGAGCTTGACGGGGAAGGCAACGTCGTCAACAGGGAGAAGCTCCTCGACGGGGAGGTCGGCAGGATACGGGACGTGGCGCAGGCGCCTGACGGCTCGCTCTGGGTCTCCACCTCCAACCACGACTCCTACGGCAGCCCGGTCAGCGAACAGGACGACCGCATCCTGCGCCTCGCCGCGGCAGGGGAATAGAATAGGTTTCGTGGAAGACACGAGAACCACACCCGATGCCTACCCGGCAGACCTCGCCCACTTCGTGCGCGAGCGGTGGGACGAGGAGAGGGCCGGTCCGCTGCCGGACCTGGATACACTGGAAACCCTGATCTCCGCCTGTTTCCAGGCCAGTTTGTTGCGCGAGGAAGAGCGCGCCGTGACGTTCAGGGTCATCCTCTGCGACCCCGACCGTCTACCCCCGAACGAAGGACCACCAGGGGGTATCCACCGGCTGGAGTTCCCCGAGACCAGGCACTTCGACGTCCAGGAGATAAGGCGGCTCTCGCCCGCCGCAGACTACTTCCGCTCGCTCATCGGGATCTGCCTCGACGGGGAAGGCGAGTTGAAGATCTGGGGCCTCGTCCACACGGGGCCGAGGTGGCTCAGGGAGGGCCAGGGCGGCAGGGACGCCCCGCCGCCGTTGCCGCGGGCCCTGATCCTACGCGTCCACGGCCCCGGCCGCATCGGCGCCGACGTCGGCCTGCAGACGCTTTGCAAGCTGGAAGAGGGCCAGCTCTCGGACGTCTCGATAGACGTGTTCGAGTCGCGCTGGCTCCCCGGCACCTTCGCCCCGGTCAGGGCCGAGCTCGCCGAGATCCACGCCGGGCTCAGGGACCAGGCGCGCAAGAAGGGACAGGTGTGGGCACGCCTGGACAACGACATTACCCGCGTAATAGGTCAGCACACCATAAAGCGCATCATCTCCGCCGTCAGGGACTCGCACCACGGGGGCACCGTCGTCATCGTACCGCCCGACCTGGCCGGCGACATCCTCGAAGGCCGCTACGTGTCCCTCAAGTACAGGTTCGTCGACGCGGAGCCGCGCCGGCGCTTCCGCACGCTGATCGTCGACGTGATGAAGGAACTGGCCCGCAATTACGCCGGCGCGCCGGCCAGGGACCCCGTCGGCTGGGACGACTACGAAGCCAGCAGCGACGAAGTCTTGTCGTTGTTGGACGAGGCCATCTTCGAGGTCGCCCACCTCATCGCCGGCCTCACCGCCGTGGACGGGGCCGTGGTGATGACCCAGCGCTTCGAGATGCTCGGCTTCGGGGGGGAGATCTCCGGCGACCTTCCCGCCGTCACCACGGTCGCCGGGGCCCTCGACGTGGAGGCCGAAAACTCGATCGAAGAGTCCGCCGAAGGCGTCGGCACCCGCCACCGCTCCGCCTACCGCCTGTGCAAAGAACTGTCCAGCGTCATAGCCGTGGTCATCTCCCAGGACGGCAACGTTCGCTTTATCAAGTGCATGGACGGCGCCGTTACGTACTGGGATCAAGCGTGAGATAGCACGCTGGCTTCGCCAGCTTGTCAGCACGCCGCCTCGCTTTGCTCGGCGGCTTGTCAGCACGCTTGGCCTGCGGCCTTCGCTTGTCAGCACGGCGCCTCGCTGCGCTTGGCGCCTTGTCAGCTTGTCAGCAAGTCGTTTCGGTGCGTAACTGCGAGCATGGAACCCGAGCGCCTCGAACGGCGGCACCTCGTGCGTGGCAGGGCGAGGCTGTAATGGGGAAAGCTGACACGGCGGCGGTCAGGCAGCCGCGGGCTCTACTACGGCAGA
>Ga0126307_10001912_pt1 | contig 13931 bp, 17 predicted proteins | sample Plot28_FD_89955 | JGI IMG/M metagenome (GOLD analysis project Ga0126307, IMG submission 89955) | Serpentine soil microbial communities from UC McLaughlin Reserve, CA, USA - Plot28 | ecosystem: Environmental > Terrestrial > Soil > Grasslands | place: USA: UC McLaughlin Reserve, Lake County...
CGCCGACCGCCTTGGGCGATCTGACCCGGATCGAACTGGACAGGATCGCTTGGAAGTTTCTCGGTCCAACTTCACGGGACGAACTTATGCCGACTGGCCGATCGACCGACGTTTGGATGCCTACCTCTTGCACCACGGGTTGATCAACCTCATGAACGATGGCACGGTGTACGACGCTCCACTCGAGCGCGTGATGGCCAATATCGGGCCCGCGCTGCGCGAGGGACGGCTGGCACAGCAGCTCAATTAAGAACACCTGCGGGAATACAGACACCGTTGGCGTCCGGTGGTCGCCCAGTGCAACCAGCATTGCGACTGTCGTGCCGGCCGCGAATCCGTCGGGATCCCATCGACCGCAATGCTTTCGGCACACGCCGTCACAGGGCAAGGGACTTTCGGCCCTATATCGTCTTGGCGCCTATGGCGAAGATGAGGACCCTGCCGTTACTGAAGAAAGCGGGGCTATCTCATCGTGGCTGCACCCGAGTCGCCGTCAGTGCGGAAATCTTCCGATGTCGCTGTGATCTCCCGCGGCCGGATCACCGACTTCGAGGCTGCTCGCCTGAGGGATTCGATCGGCGAGCTGCTGGAACGTCGCGGGATCACCGGCGATGTTCGAGTTCGGGTGACGGCGGGCCACTGTGATCACGGACCGGTGGTAGTGCAGGTGAATTTGATCGTGGGCGACACACCGGCCCGTGTGCAGGCTGTCCCACCGGACCGAGATGAAATGCCCGCAGCGGTTGCGAGGTTGGATCGTCAGATCGAGCGGTTGTCGGCGCGGTGGCGTCCTCGACCATGGCCCGACCGGACTCGCCGGACGCTGACGGGTGCCGGAGACGGTGTGATTAACCGCCGCAAGGAGTACGAGTTGCTGCGCGGCGCGCCGATGCAGGCGGTGATGGTGATGGACGCCATGGACTACGACGTCCACCTGTTCACCGACGCCGAAACTGGCGAGGACGCCGTGGTCTATCGAGCCGGCCCGTCGGGCCTGCGGCTGGCACGCCAGCGCCGGATGTGTCCTCCGGGTTCGTCGCTCTCAACTTCCTCGCAGGTGGTGCCGCTTATCGTGAATCCGCATGCCACACCGAACCTCAACGAGGCCGCCGCAGTGGAACAAGTGCGCGACAACGGCGCACCGTTCCTGTTCTTCACAGACGCTGCTACCGGCCGCGGCCGGCTCCTATATCGCCGCTATGACGGCGATTTCGGGTTGATTGCGCCGATCGGCGATGGCAGTCAGGACAATTCGTGATGCCCCGTGACGTCGTCGAACTCGATCGGACCGAGGCGATGCGGCTGCTGGCCAGCGTAGGTCACGGGCGGGTGGTGTTCACCTCCAATGCGCTTCCCGCGATTCGGCCTGTCAACCACCTCGTCGACGGCGGCCGGGTGATCGTGCGCACTCGGCTCACCGCGACGGTCTCCAGCTTCGTTCGTTCGAACACCGGTTCCGGCGTGGTGGTGGCCTACGAGGCCGACGACCTCGACCCACAGCGGCGGTTGGGGTGGAGCGTTGTTGTCACCGGCCTGGCGACCACCATCACCGCGCCCGAGCTAATCGCCCGCTACGCGCAGTTGTTGCACCCGTGGGTGAACAAAGTGATGGACACCGTGATCGCGATCGAACCGGAAATCGTCACCGGCACACGCATCGTTGCCGACGATCGAGCGAGCTAGCCAGGACCCGCTGACCGAAGCCCTTCCTCAGCAGGGCCGTTGGCCCCTACTGCCGTGGGGACACAAGTGGTCGAATCGAGATCACAGCACCGAGGAGGTCGTGATGGTTGCGCACCGGCAGCACTTTTGGCCGCGACTGCGGCATCAGCGGACTCTGCACGCAGGAGCCACGGTTATCTATCAGGTTCAGGATCGGCTGCACGAAGGGCGTGCGGTCAACGTGCCGGCCAGCCTGGTCGCGGCAACCGTGTCCACGTGGTTGGCGGAGTTGGGCGCTCAGAGCCCGCTGGTTGAGGATCTTGCCCGCGCGATAGTCAGCGCGGACTGGCAGACAGCCCATACCATCGGCGAGCACTTAGCCATTGACATCACCGTCGCGGCCTGACGGAGGTGGTTGGAATAATGCACTGCCGCAGCATCTTTTGCGGTATCCGTAACCGACTCGCTGTAATTCACAGGATTCAGCATCGTGGCTAGCGCAATGTCCGATTCCATGGTCACCGAACTCGGCGCTGACCTTCTGAGGCCAGAGACCGCGTTGACGCACGCGTGTACGCGGGTGCCGACTGCCGCTCCGGCCGATCTGGTGTCGGAGACGCTCGACGGCATGCGGGGCAAGCACTTCGAGAGCGCGGTCGCCGTGGCCGTGCTCGACGGCGACCGCTTGGCGGGCGTCGCCACCATCGAGCGGATCCTCGCCGCGCCCGAGGGCGCCACGCTTCGCGATGTCATGGATCCGGCACCCCCGGTCGTCAGCCCCGAGACCGACCAGGAGCACGCTGCCTGGCAGGCGGTGCACCGCGATGAAGCCGTTCTGGCGGTGGTCGACGACGACGGAAGGTTTCGAGGCCTGATCGCACCTCGACAACTGCTCACCGTCCTGCTGCAGGAACATGACGAAGACATGGCGCGCCTTGGCGGCTTTCTCCATTCGGTCGAAGAGGTGCAGGCGACCAGTCTTGAACGCGTCGCGCGGCGGTTGTGGCACCGGATGCCGTGGCTGCTGGTCGGACTGGCCGGCGCCATGGTGTCTGCCGTCCTTATGGGGTCGTTCGAGGCCCAGCTCAGCGCCAACCTCGCGGTCGCGTACTTCGTGCCAGGCATCGTCTATCTCGCCGCCGCGGTCGGCACCCAGACGGAAACCCTTGCCATCCGCGGTCTCTCCGTAGGTGTCGGGATCCGCGGCATCGCAGGCCGGGAAGCGCTCACCGGACTGTCGATGGGCGTCATGTTGGGTGTGGTCATGTTGCCGGTGGTGACGCTGCTGACCGGCGACAAGATGCTCGCGGTCGCAGTCGCCGTCGCCGTTCTCGCAGCGAGCACGATCGCGACGGCAGTGGCGCTGGCGCTGCCGTCGCTATTGCAGCGCCTCGGCAAGGATCCGGCCTTCGGATCTGGTCCACTGGCCACCGTGATCCAAGACTTGCTGTCAATCCTGATCTACCTCGGCGCCGTCGCCGCGCTCGTCAGCTGACCAACTCCACCATCATTCGATTGAACTTGGCCGGTTCGTCCGTGAACGGCGCATGTCCTGAATCGTCGAACCAGACAAGGTCCTTGGAGGGCGCACTCAGCGCGTCGAAGTACGCCACACTGGTCTGCGGAGGGACCCAGCGATCGCGGCGGCCGAGAAAGAAGAAGACGGGCATCTGTAGCGCCGGCGCAACCTCCAGCAGGTTGATCCGCGAAACGTCGGCCCACATCGCGTCGAGCGAAAAGCGGAAGGCCCGCATGAGGTTCGGCAGGTCGACGATTGATGCTTCGGGCCCGTTTACCGCGATACGTCCCCAGTTCCACAGCGCTCTCGGACTCAGCTGGCCATCGAAACGCTGCAGCCATGTGCGCTCCGTCCACAGGCTGTCCGCGTTGTACGGCGGCGGGCCGATGGCACGCAACGCGCGCAGCGCCTTCCGGTTGTCGAGGCGCTGCGCCTCGGCAAGCGCATACGCGTAGGACGCCGACTCGGCCGCAGGCCAGTCTCCGATCTGGCCACTGCCGACGTATGCCGCGACTTTGTGCGGGAACCGGGTGGCATAGAGCACGCCAAGAACAGAGCCCCAGGAATGCCCGAAGATCACAACCTTGTTCTGTCCGATCCGCACGCGTACCGCTTCCACCAGGTCATCCAGGTCGGCGATGAACTGCTCGACCGTCATCGACGATCTAGGAATGTTGCGCGCGAACGACTTACCGGCGCCACGCTGGTCCCAGTAGACGACGGTAAAGCTGCTCTCCAGCGGGGAATTGAAGTGGCGGAACAGACGGGTCTCGCTGAAGCCGGGCCCACCATGCAGGTGTATGAGCGGCGGATTGCTCACGCTCTCGCCACGGATCATCACCCATTGGTCGACGCCGCCCAGACGCCGGTAGCCGACCTCGGCGATGCTGCCCGGAAGGCCCTCGCCCGTGGCCGTACGAAATGGCGGCGTGCGTCCTGGATGCCTCATGCGGCCGCGGTCACCCGGGTTCCCGCTGTGCCGGTGACGATTTCGGCGATGTCGGTGAGCGATCCGATGACAGCCTCTCTACCGGTGTTGCGCGCGAAACCGCTTGCGGCGTCGACCTTGGGCCCCATCGACCCCGCAGGAAGATCCAGCCCCACAAGCTCGTCCGCGGTGACCCGGCCCAACCGGGCCTGCGCAGGGGTGCCCCAGTCGGTATACACACCGTCGACGTCGGTCACGATGACAAGAAGGTCGGCGACGAGTTGCTCGGCGAGCAGAGCCGAGGCGAGATCCTTGTCAATGACGGCCTCGACGCCCCGCAGCTTGCCGTGTTCGTCGTACATCGTCGGGATGCCGCCGCCTCCTGCGCAGATCACGATCGTTCCATGCTCCACAAGGCTGCGGATCGGCCCGATTTCGAAGATGCGCCTGGGTTTTGGGCTGGCGACCACCCGCCGGAACATGTCGCCGTCCGGGGCGATGGTCCAGCCGCTGGCAGCAGCGAGTCGCTGCGCGGTCTCCCGGTCGTAGACGGGCCCGATCGGTTTGGTGGGATGGTCGAACGCGGGATCGTCGCGGTCCACCTCGATCATCGTGAGCAACGTGGCAAGCGCCTGCTCGGACGGCAGCAGGTTGCCCAGTTCCTGCTCGATGACGTATCCGATCATCGCCTCGGTCTGCGCCCCGAGCATGTCGAGAGGGTACGGTGCGACGTCGTGGTACGCCGCGGCTTGCAGTGCAAGCAATCCCACCTGCGGACCGTTGCCGTGCGCGACCACGATCTCGTTGCCCGGAGCCACGGCGGCGATGCACTCGGCCGCGGTCCGGATATTGGCCCGCTGATTCTCCGCCGTCATGGGCTGACCGCGCTGTAATAGCGCGTTACCGCCCAAGGCGATCACGACCCGCATGTGCTCAGGCCAGCGCGGCCACGAGGACCGCCTTTATCGTGTGCATCCGGTTCTCCGCCTGCTCGAAGGCGATGTTCGCCGGACTCTCGAAGACGTCCTCGGTCACCTCGACGCCGTTGGCGAGGTGCGGATACTGCGCGGCGATACCGGCGCCGACCTTGGTATCGGAGTTGTGGAATGCGGGCAGGCAATGCATGAACTTCACCCGCGGGTTACCCGCCGCCGCCATGAGTTCCGAATTGACCTGGAAGGGCAGCAGCATATCGATGCGCTCGCCCCACGTCTGCAGCGGCTCGCCCATCGACACCCACACGTCGGTGTAGATGAAGTCGACGCCGCTGACCGCCTCGCGCGGATCGTCGGTGATAGTGATCCGCGCCCCGGACTGAGCCGCGAATTCACGGCATAGCTTGATGTGTTCTTCAGCGGGCCATAGCTTTTCGGGCGCGCCGATTCGGACATCCATGCCGAGCTTGGCGCCCACCAACAGCAGCGAATTGGCCACGTTGTTGCGTCCGTCGCCCATGAACGCAAAGGCGATGTCGGTCAACGACTTCGGGCAGTGTTCGGTCATGGTGAGGACATCGGCCAGCATCTGCGTGGGGTGGAACTCGTCGGTGAGTCCGTTGAACACGGGTACCCCTGCGTACTCGGCAAGCTCCTCGACGATTTCTTGGCCGGCGCCTCGGTATTCGATCGCGTCATACATCCGGCCGAGCACCCGTGCGGTGTCCTTCATCGACTCCTTGTGGCCGATCTGGGACGATGCGGGATCAATGTACGTGACATGAGCGCCCTCGTCGTAGGCAGCCACCTCGAAGGCGCACCGAGTGCGGGTGGACGTCTTTTCGAAGATGAGCGCAATGTTCTTGCCCGCCAAGCTGGTCCGGCTCACGCCGGAGTACTTCGCTCGCTTGAGATCGCGAGAGAGATCGAGTAGGTAGTGCAGGTCGCGATCGGTGTGGTGGACCAGGCTCAATAGGCTGCGGTTGCGATTGTTGAACATGACGTTCCCTTCATGTGTAGAGCGCGTCGCGAAGGATCGGCCAGGTCATGCATCGACCGCCGCCGCGGCCCCGGCCCAGCTCGCTCGCGTCGATGGTGACGACCTCGACGCCGGCCTTGCGCAGCGCCGTGTTCGTCAACACGTTGCGGTCGTAGCCGATCACCACGCCAGGCTCCAGCGCGATCACGTTGTTGCCGTCGTCCCACTGCTCACGTTGTATGCCATAGACATCCCCGGCGGTGGTGACCACCCGGAAATCCACGCCGAGCGCCTCACCGAGGGTGGGGATCAGGCCCGTCGGTTCGCGCCGGACATCCAAACCCGATGGCAGGCTGTCGTCGGGCCGCAGGCTGAACGGCACGATGCCGTCGACGATCGGAGCGTAGGCCGTCACCAAGTCGTAGTCACAGAAGGTGAACACGGTGTCGAGATGCATCGCCGAGCGGGTCTTCGGCAGGCTCGCGACGATCACCCGCTCAGCGGCCCCGGCGGTGAACAGGTTGCGCGCCACCTGGGTGATCGCCTGATGGGAGGATCGCTCGCCCATGCCGATCAGCACCAGCCCCTTGCCGATCGGCATCACGTCGCCGCCCTCGAGGGAGGCTATGCCCCGGTCGCGCGCGACACCGTCCAGGTCGCCCAGCCACACGTCGAACTTGTCGTCGGCGAAGGCGGGGTGGAACTTGTACACCGCCGTGGTGAGTAGGGTCTCCTGGCGGCGGGCCGGCCAGTACATCGGGTTCAGCGTGACCCCCCCGAAGATCCAGGAGGTGTTGTCGCGCATGAACTGCGTGTTGGGCAGCGGCCGGATCACGAACGCCGCGGGGTCCAGTTCGCGGAATGCCCTCAAGAAGTTGCCGCCTACCTCGTCGGGTACGTCCTGGTAGGCCACTCCGCCGATGAGGAACTCGGCTAGCCGATTCGGCACCAATTCGGCTAGCCAGCCGCGGATCTCGTGGGTGAGCGCGGTGCCGACGAGGTCGTCGGTGACCGTGCGGTCCAGCACCCACTCACGGGCCTCGAGGATGGCCACCACGTCGGCGAGAAGCTCTTGAAGCTCAAGCACTTCAACGCCGCGGTCGACCATCTTGGCCACGAAGTCGAAATGGTCGCGGCGGGCCTGCTGCAGCCAGATCACGTCGTCGAACAGCAACTCGTCGCAGTTCTCCGGCGTCAGCCGCTGGTGGGCCAGTCCCGGCGCGCACACCAAGACTCGCCGCAGCCGGCCCGCCTCCGACCACACGCCCAGTCGGGCCTCGGTTTCGTTCATGAAATCGCTTTCCTTCCACGCAGTCACAGCACGGACAGGTTGCCGGTCGCCATCAGCGCGACGGCGGCCACAGAGGCCAATCCCACGACGGCGGCGATGACCAGTTCGGGTTTGGTGAAGGCGGGCAGCCGGCTTTCCTTCCGCGCCCACAGGTACAGCACCGTGCCGGCCAGATAGAACACGGCCGCGATCAGGACGTACTGCCAGCCGCCGGCGTAGACCAGCCATACCGCATACCCCAGGGCGACCACGCCGATGATGAGGTCGCGGGTCCTGCTCTTACCCGTCTCGTAGGTGTCTCCGCGGACGGCCAGCAGCACCTGGTAGGCCGCCGACCACAGGTAGGGCAGCAGAATCAGCGACGTGGCGAGCAGGATCAGGTTGAGGTAGGTGCTCTCGTTGGCCAGGGTCCACAGCAACATCACCTGAATGCAGAAGTTGGTCAGCCACAACGCATTTGCAGGCGCCCCGTGCGCATTTTCCTTGGCCAATGCTCTGGGCATCACCTGTTCGAGTGCGGGCAGGCGCAGGATCTCGGCGCACAGCATCACCCACGCGATCAGGGCACCGAGCAGCGAGATGACCAGGCCGATCGAGATGAAGGCCGCTCCCCAGCTGCCGACCTGGCTTTCCAGCAGGCCCGCCATCGACGGGTCCGGCACACCGGCCAACTCGGCCTGCGCCATCAGGCCGTAGGACAGCAGGTTCACCAGGAGCAGCAGTGCGAGCACAGCGGCGAAGCCCAGCACGGTGGCCCGGCCGACGTCGGAGCGCCTGACCGCCCGCTGGGAGTAGATGGCGGCGCCCTCGATACCGATGAACACCCAAACGGTGACCAGCATCATGTTCTTGACCTGGGTCATCGTGTCGCCTAGCGGCGCCCCGTCGATCTGGGTGGTGCGGCCCCAGAAGTCGGCGGTGAACAGACCCGCCTTGAATCCGACTGCAGCTATGGCGATGAACGTGACGATCGGCACCACCTTGGCGACGGTGACCACAACGTTGACGAACGCGGCGGTTCGTACGCCACGCAGCGTCATGGCATGCACGATCCACAGCACGATCGACGCACCGACGATCGCGGGCACGGTGGCGCCGCCCTCGAACGCCGGGAAGAAATAGCCCAGCGTCGAGAACAGCAACACCAGGTAGGCCACGTTGCCCACCCAGGCGGACACCCAATAGCCGAAGGCGGACGTGAAGCCGATGTAGTTGCCGAAACCGGCCTTCGCATAGCCGTAAACCCCGCCGTCGACCTCAGGCTTGCGGGCGGCCAGCGTTTGGAAGACGAAGGCCAGCATCAACATGCCGACGCCGGTGATCGCCCACCCGATAAGCAGCGGGCCAGGCGCGGCGCTGCCGGCCATCTGGGAGGGCAGGGCGAAGATACCGCTGCCGATCATCGATCCGACGACGATCGCCGTCAGGGCGGCCAAGCCCAGGCCAGCCTTCGGGCGGGCGGGGCGCGTCGCAGTGGGTTTCGGAATAACCGTGTGTGACATCGTCGTCTCCCAGGTTCAAATGATGCGGGGTCGTGGGTGTCGACCCGCGCCATTGACGTTAGGGATGCTTCCGGTGACGGTGAGGAGGCTTTAGTCCTTGATCTTGCGCCCTAAGTCCCGACGGGCCGGGTTCTGCTGAACGTGGCGTGCACCCCGTCGGACTCGCCAAAGTGACGGTGCCGCAACGGAGTCTCGGGACGGCTGGGCCTCTTGCTCCGGGCGGAAGTGAGGAATCATGCCGGTGACGTTGGTGACTTTCGTCCCTATTGCCGGCAATCCGGGCCCGAAACGATCAGGACGTTACCTCCGCGACCAAAAGGAATTTGCGATGGCGTCTACCGCGCTCGGCGATCTGACCCACCACGAATTGGACAGGATCGCTTGGAGGTTCCTCGGTTCGAAGTTCACCGGCCCGGCTTATGCCCAGTGGCCGATCGACCGGCGCGTGGACGCCTACCTGTTGCACCACGGGTTGATCAGCGTCATGAATGACGGGACGATCTACGACGCCCTGTTGGAAAGCGTGATGGCCAACATCGGTCCCGCGCTGCGCAGGGGCGTCCTCGTGCAGGCACATGCCTTCCCACCGAAGCACCGGCGGCCGTAGTGCCAGCCGTGGCGGCGAGCACGTCGGCTCCGGCCGCGGGCCCGGTGACCGCATCGAACCGGCGCCAGTGCCGGTTTTCCGCGACAGACATTCGCAGCGAGGGACTTTCGGCCCTAGATGGCGTTTGAGCGCGTGGCGAAGATGCGGACCTAGCTCCAACCGAAGAAAGCGAGGTCATCTCATCGTGGCTGCCCCCGAGCCGCAGTCGTTGCGGGAGTTTCCGATGTCGTCATGGCCCGCCGCGGTCAAGTCAGCCCGTTGGTGGCCGATCGCGTGTGGGGTGTGATCGGCGGGGTGCTGGAGCTTTGCCGCGTCGCCGGCGGCGCTCGCGGGTGACCGCGGGGGGTGTGACGGCGGGCCACTGGTAGTCCAGATGAACCTGCGAGTGGGCAACACGCCGGCCCGTGTGCAAGTTGTCATGCCGAGCAGACCAGCCAACGTCGGATTCGATGGCCGCTTCGCCGGAGACCGGAGGCATGGTCGCCGACATCGGAGAACGGATCGCGTTGGTCACGTATTACGGTGAGGAGCAAATGGCCGCGTTGCGGCTGGCCCGCGTGGGTTTCGACAACGCCGTCGGATATCTCACCGTGGACCGGGACGAGGTGTTTCCCGGTGAGTTACGGGATCTGGTGCGCACAGCGCCACGGACCACCGTTGCCGAACTGGACCGGTTGCTGGCCCAGGACGCGGCGATTCTGATCGACATTCGCAACCCCGGCGAACTGGAGTCGGGCACCATCCCCGGCGCGATCCACATCCCGTTGGCGCAGTTGCGATCCCGACTCGACATGGTGCCCACCGACAGGACGATCGTCGTGCACTGCGCCGGCGGCTGGCGCTCCAGAGTGGCCGCGTCGCTGATGCGGGCGCAAGGCTTTGCCAATGTTTCGGACCTGGCCGGCGGCTACAACGCCTGGGCCGACGCTCACGCGATCACGTAAGTGACTGATCACAGCGCAGCGAGATCGCTGCCCGCAAGGCCGCGGCGAGCGCGTGATCAGCCTGCCGCTCCCCATTTCTGAAGGAGTCAATCTGTGTGCTATCCCGTTCAGTGTCCTGACTGCGGTAAGCCCGGCTGGGCCGGCTGCGGTGAGCATGTCGACAGCGTGATGAACTCTGTGCCGGCATCCGAAAGATGCCGGTGCCCGAGGGATCTCGTCATCGGCGCGCGTGATCGCGCAGGACGGCGAGGCGATCCCGGTACTCGGTCTCGCTGATCTCGCCACGCGCGAATCTAGCGGCGAGCACCTGTTCGGCCGAAGCGGATTCGGCAGAACTTGTCCGCAGAGGCTGATCTCCGACAACGAATCTGGCCAGCGCGATGATCCCGATGATCAGCAGCGCCCAGAACAGCACCATCCCGATGCCCATCCCGGCATAGCCCCACCAGCCCATATCGTGGTCGTACCAGAACATCATGATCATTCCTCTCAGGCGGTGAATTGCTCTCGCGCTCAGGTTTGGCTACCGGTGCGGCCATCATTGCTCACCAGGGCCTGCCACTCGCGGTCCCAGCCGCAGTAACGCCGACGGGTCAGCCACATGCACACGAACATCGACAGCCCGACCACGCCGGCCATTGCGGTGAGCCACGCTCCGCCTCCGGCGAACGTCGCATCGACGGCTGCCCGCCACGTCGGCGTCGGCGCCGCAACCTGATTACCGCTGCCATCCACCCAGACATCCAGTTCGTCGCCGGCTTTGGTCGCGTTTGCCGAGTCGACTGAGCCGACATGCTCTGCACCATTGACGCGCCAACGCGCCTCGGTCCAAAAGACCTCGGCGTCCTGATCAAGGATGGCGGTGCTGTCCTCGATCGCCATGGCGGCAACGGTATGCCGCGTCTGCGCCTGTTCGGTATAGAGCCGGGCGCGCGACTCGTACACCACGGTGCCGATCGTGCCGGCGACAGGAGTGATGGCGAGCGCCGTTGCGAAGACCAGGACGACGACCGCGGCCTCGACCCGATCGCTGAAGCGCACGAGCGGGTTTCGTCCTAACGCGCGGATGGTCCAGGACCGTCCCCAGTCAACCGTGAAGGTATCCATCTAATCCCCTGCCATTGGCCGAGGTCAATATCGACTGGTCAATCGTCGGATCGACGGGTCGGTGAGCCAAGAGTCAAACGGCCCGCCCTGGGTCACAGACGGTCAAGGACCACTGGCATCAACGTATGGGACCAACGGCCCTGCTCGACCCAACCAGGCCGCAAATAGCGTGGATCACAGCAAGCGGCCCACACAGCGCCACCGCTCGCATAACGGAGGAATGCAATGGACTGGCCGACAGCTACCGTCTTGATCGCCATCGTCATCGCTGTGATGGCGGTTCTGACCACATACATCGCGGTGCGAAATCCGAAGAAATAGAACACTCCAACCAACATAAGGGATGTGAAATGTCAGAGCCCACAACCAAGTTCGGGATCCTGGTAGCTGTCGACGGATCCCCGGAATCGGACGCCGCCGTACGGTGGGCGGCCCGCGAGGCCGTGATGCGCGACGAGTCTGTCACCTTGATGCACGTCATCGCTCCAGTGGTGGTGAGCTGGCCCGTCGGGTATCTGCAATCAAGCTACGACGAGTGGCAGGAAGAAAACGCGCAACACGTTATCGAGCAGGCGCAGAAGGTGTTTTATGCCAGTTTGGGTGAGGCTGAGCCGCCCGCCGTGCGCGCCGCAGTCAAGCATGCGGCCGTCGCCACGACCCTCATCAATGCGTCCAGGGAGGCGCAAATGGTAGTCGCCGGCAGCCGCGGTATGGGCGCGGTAGGGCGCGCCGTGCTGGGCTCGGTCAGCGGCGGCTTGGTGCACTATGCGCATTGCCCGGTCGCGGTAATCCACGCCGACGAAGCCCAGGCGCCCGACCCCACCTCCCCTGTCTTGCTCGGTATTGACGGGTCGCCCGCTTCGGACGCGGCCACCGCGCTTGCATTCGACGAAGCCTCACGCCGAGGCGCGGAACTTGTGGCCTTGCACGCATGGAGCGATGTCGGCGTCTTCCCGGCCCTCGGCATGGATTGGCGGCAGTACGAGGACCAGGGGCACGAAGTGCTGGGCGAACGCCTTGCGGGGTGGCAAGAGCAGTATCCCGACGTGCACGTGCGGCGGCGAGTCGTCTGCGACCAACCTGCCCGCTGGTTGCTTGACGAGTCCGCGCAGGCTCAGCTGGTCGTGGTCGGCAGTCGCGGCCGTGGCGGCTTTAAGGGCATGCTCTTGGGCTCGGTCAGCACAAGAGTGGCCGAAGGGGCGAAGGCTCCGGTGATCGTCGTCCGCCCCTCAACAGATGTCTGACAACACACCACCGGTCGTCGTCGGCGTCGACGGCACGGACGCTGCGATGGGAGCGGCCAGGTGGGCTGCGGCCATCGCGGACACGTTCGCGGCTCCGCTGCACATCGTTCACGCAATGCCCGACGTCGGTCATTTCCTGTTCGACGCTGTGCGAGCGGCGCTGATCGCCGAGCAGCGCGAGTCGGCTGAAACCATCCTCAAGTCGGTTGAGGAGGCGGTGCGAGCGGAGTTCGGCACGCTGACCATCGCCACGACGCAGTTCGACGAGTCCGCCGACAAGGTGTTAACCGAGTTGAGCCGCCGGGCGCGGCTCATCGTCCTCGGGTGCGCTGACGTTTCGCCGAGTGCGGCGCTGTTGCTGGGCTCGACAACCGTTGCGGTGACAACACATTCGTCGTGTCCTGTCGTCGCCTGGCGTGGCGACATGGTCACGCCGACGGATCAGCCAATCGTCCTGGGCGTCGACGGAGAGCGAACCGGCGCGGCCGCATACCGGACCGCTTTCGAGTTTGCAGAACGACTCGGCGTCACATTGAATGCCGTTAATGCGTGGCCGTCCCGCCGCTCCCCTGGTGGTTTCGGGCTGCCATACTTGATCGACTGGGACGCCCTCGAAGCTGCACAGTGGACCTACCTCCTTAGTTCGGTAGAGCCGTGGAGCAGGGAATACCCGTCAGTCGAAGTGACGTACTTTGTCGAACCGCACGGGGCCAGCCAGGCGCTTCTGCGCCATGTCGCCGATTCCCAGTTAGTCGTCGTCGGTAACCGAGGTCGCAATCTTGTGACTGGCGCGCTATTAGGATCCACAAGCCTGAACCTGCTTCATCACTGCCCAGTTCCGGTGATGCTGTGCCACACCTCCACCGCAGATTCGGGATGCGCTTCATGAATGAAGGGGATTTGAGTCGGGCAGCATAGGTGAATACAGCCTGGAAGACGACGACCAACTTCAGCCGCAGGACACCCTCATCGACCGCGGCCTCGACGACGTACTCGACGAAGGGTTTTCACCGCCGGAGCGGCCGCACGGACGTGGCTCCTTCGGCACATCCCGTGAAGCCTCGACCAGCTGCTCGCAGAGGAGGAGCAAGATCCGGCTTCACGGATAAAGTCGGCTCGGGTCACGCCGCGGCGAGTGCAAGTAGGCCGTCCTGGAGACCCTTGGTGAACACGTCGATGTCGGGGCATGCATCCTCGTCGACCACGACGGTGA
>Ga0126307_10001913_pt1 | contig 13922 bp, 13 predicted proteins | sample Plot28_FD_89955 | JGI IMG/M metagenome (GOLD analysis project Ga0126307, IMG submission 89955) | Serpentine soil microbial communities from UC McLaughlin Reserve, CA, USA - Plot28 | ecosystem: Environmental > Terrestrial > Soil > Grasslands | place: USA: UC McLaughlin Reserve, Lake County...
GCGCAGACCGCGCGGTAGACCTTGATCGCGTTGCTGGTCAGCCCCGACTCGACCGACGAGCCGTCGGAGCAGGGGGCGTAGGTCACGCCGGCAGCCGGCCCGACGCTGGGCTGCTCGGGCTCCGGCTTCGCGGCGGCCAGAGCGTCACGGCGCACCCAGACCATGCGGCCGTTGCGCCGGATCTGGGCCCAGCCGTCGTTCACCAGGCCGGTCACCTGCACCTTGGTGCCGTCGTCCAGCTCGGTAAGCCGGTCGGTGCTGCGGGCCGGGCCGCTCCACACCACGACGTCGTCGGTGAGCCAGCGTGCCGTCAGGTGCAGCGGGGCGACCCGGTCGGCGACGGCCCTGACCTCGGTCAGGGTCGGCAGCTCGGGCTCGGTGCGGGCGACGGAGCGGGACACCGTCCGGACGTACGCCCGGCTGGCCTCGGGGGCCATTCCCCGGCCACCGGTGACCCGGTCACCTGCGGCGCCCGCGACGGCGGCGTCACCGGCGGTGGCGACACGGTCACCGGCACGGGTCAGGGCAGCGGCTCCGGGCACCACCGTGGCGACGGCAAGGGTCGCGACGGCAGGGATGCCCACCCGCTGCAGTCGCTGCCGTGCGGGCACGGTTCGTCTGTGGCGGCCGGCTGGCACGCGGTATCACCTGGGGACGGTCGGGGGGAGGGGACGGCCACGAGTGAAGCACATCTACCCGCCCGGGCCACAAACCAGTCCCCACGGCGGGTCCGGGCATTCCGGACGCGCCCGCCGCTCAGGCGGCGAGGCCGAGGGCGAACGGGAGGACGGCGTCGGCGCCGGCCGCCCGGAGCAGCCGGCCGGCCACCGTGACGGTCCAGCGCGAGTCGACCAGGTCGTCGACGAGCAGCACCGGGCCGTCGAGCGCGGCGAGGGCGCCGGCCATCGCCGGCGGGACCGTGAACCGGTCGTGCACGGCGGCCAGTCGGAAGGCGCTGTTGCCGCCGGGCTCGCCGGGGTCGCGGTCGTCGGTCAGGCCGAGCGCACCGAGGTGGGTGAGTCGGCCGAGGGTGGCCAGCCGGTCGGCCACCGACGCGACAAGCTGCGGCCGGCGACGGGACGGGAGCGCGACGACGGCCACCGGCCGCTCTGCCCAGCCCCAGCCGGCGAGCACCTCGACGCAGGCCGAGAGCAGGGCGTCGTCGGCCGGCGTGTCGGGCGCCGCGAGCACCGCCCGCACGCGCTGCCCCCAGCCGAGGTCGGTGAGCCGAGCCACGGCGCGGCCCTCCTCGAGCCGCTCGTCGGCGCTGATGCGGCCGGAGAGGGGGACCCCGAGCCGCCCCATGCCGGAGGGCCACTGGGACCGCGGGTCGATCGGCACCCCGACCCGGCGCAGGGTGCGCTGGGCGGCCTGGACTGCTCCGTCGGGGACGGTCGGGTCGACCCAGGGCCCGGCGCAGCCGTCGCAGCGCCCGCACTCGGCGGCGGCCGGGTCGTCGAGCTGCTCCTGCAGGAAGCGCATGCGGCAGCCGGTGGACCGCTGGTAGCCGAGCATCGCCTCGGCCTCGGCGGTCCGGGCCGCGGCCACCCGGGCGTAGCGCTCCTCGTCGTAGACCCAGCCCGCGCCGGTCGAGACCCAGCCGCCGCTGACCCGCGACACGGCGCCGTCCACGTCGAGCACCTTGAGCAGCAGCTCCAGCCGGGTGCGCCGCACGTCCGCGACGGTCTCCAGCGCAGCAGTCGACATCGGCCGGTCGGCGGCGGCCAGCGCCCCGAGCACGGCGTCGGCATCGGGCCGGCGCGGCATCGACGCGGTCGCGAAGTAGGCCCAGATGTCGCGGTCCTCCGTGGCCGGCAGCAGCAGCACGTCGGCGCGCTCGGTGGCCCGGCCGGCCCGGCCGACCTGTTGGTAGTAGGCGACCGGTGAGGCCGGTGCGCCGAGGTGGACCACGAAGCCGAGGTCCGGCTTGTCGAAGCCCATGCCGAGCGCGCTGGTCGCCACGAGCGCCTTGACCTCGTTGTCCCGCAGCGCGCGCTCGAGATCGAGCCGGTCCGCCGGGTCGGTCCGCCCGGTGTAGGCGCGCACGTCGTGGCCGGCCTCGCGCAGCAGCGCCGCGGTGTCCTCGGCGGCGGCGACGGTCAGCGTGTAGACGATTCCGCTGCCGGGAAGCTCGCCGAGCCGGGCGGCCAGCCACCCGAGGCGGGCGTCGGCGGTCGGCAGCGCGAGGACGCCGAGCCGCAAGCTGGCCCGGGCGAGCGACCCGCGCACCGTACGGACCGGTGCTCCGCCCGCGCCGAGCTGCTCGACCACGTCGTCGACCACGCGCTGGTTGGCAGTGGCCGTCGTTGCGAGCACCGGTCGCCCGGCGGGCAGCGTGGTCAGCAGGTCGCGGATGCGCCGGTAGTCGGGCCGGAAGTCATGCCCCCAGTCGCTGATGCAGTGGGCCTCGTCGACGACGAGCAGCCCGGTGGCCTGGGCCAGCCGGGGCAGCTGCTCGTCGCGGAACCGCGGGTTGGTCAGCCGCTCCGGGCTGACCAGCAGCAGGTCGACCTCGTCGGCGGCGAGCGCTGCCGACACGTCGGACCACTCGTCGGCGTTGGCCGAGTTGACGGTCACCGCCCGCAGGCCGGCCCGGCGGGCGGCGTCGACCTGGTCGCGCATCAGGGCGAGCAGGGGCGACACGATCAGCGTCGGCCCGGCCCCGCGGGCCCGCAACAGCGCCGTGGCCAGGAAGTAGACCGCCGACTTGCCCCACCCGGTGCGCTGGACGACCAGCACCCGGGCGCCGTCCTCGACCAGGGCGCTCACCGCCTCGAGCTGTCCGTCGCGCAGCTCGGCGTCCGGCCGGCCGACCAGCTCGCGCAGCAGCGTCTCGGCCTCGTCGGCCAGCGGTCCGGGCTGCGTCGCGGTCTGGTCGGGGGTCGTCGTCACCCGCCCACCTCAGCACAGCCCCCGGACAGAGGCAGCGGCGGCGGGCGGTGCGGCCGGGTCAGGCGGGGCGGCGCAGGCGGTCGTGGGCGCCGCCCATGACGGTGACGCCGCCGAGGTGGGCCTTCGCGAGCTTGGCGACCACGGTGTAGCTGGTGTCGACCACGTTGGCGATCGGGGTCAGCGCCGTCTGCGAGACCAGCTGGTAGGCGTCGAGCTTGGACAGCCCGGTGAGCTCTTGCACCCAGCCGACCAGCTCGGCGTGGGCGATCCGGAAGGCGTCCTCGAGCGGGCGGGCCGAGCCTGTGGTCATGATGAAGGTGTCGTCCTCGAGCCGCGGCCAGACGGTCGGCGGCACGTCGTGCACCAGGTCGAGCACCAGCTCGGTGTCCATGGCGCACTCGACGGCGACGCCGCAGGTCTCGCCCTCGCCCTGGCGGGCGTGCCCGTCGCCGAGGCTGAACATGGCGCCCTCGACGTTGACGCCGAGGTAGCAGGTGGTGCCGGCCCGCATCTCCGGCGTGTCCATGTTGCCGCCCCAGTCGCCGGGCGCGAGCGACGAGCGCACCTCACCGAGCGCCGGGGCGACCCCCACCGTGCCGTGCATCGGGTCCAGCGGCAGCGCGACCTGGAAGGGGGAGTCCAGGGCGTCGTACGTCACCGAGCCGGCCACCTGGTCGATCTCGTACACCCAGGTGCGCTCCGGCAGCGACTCGTGCAGCAGCGCGGTGAACCGGGTCGCAGTCAGCGCGCCGAACAGCGGCACCGTCGTGCTGACCCCCCGCCCCCCGCGCGGCGTGATCGACCGGAAGTGCACCGCGAGGGTGTCGCCCGGCCGGGCGCCCTCGACGTAGAACGGTCCGGTCTGCGGGTTGATGTAGCGCGGGTCGCAGACCTGGGAGACCAGGTCGGACGTCGACCGGACCCGGCCGGCGAAGCAGTCCATGGTCCAGGTCGACACCAGCGTCCCGGGGCGGACGCTCGCGAGCGGCGCGGCCCCGCCGAACGTGTAGGTGAGCTCGGCGGGGTCCGCGTCGGCATCCGGCTGGACGCGCAGGACCGGCGACGGACCGGGTTCGGTCATCCGGGCAGGGGACCCGTCAGCACCCGGTCAGTGTCGCGGCCCGGGCTGGGGAGGCACGGTCTCGCGCTCGTGCGCCTCCTCGAACACGGTGCGGCCGATGGCGTCGTAGACCTCGCGGTTGCGCGCCTTGAGCCAGTAGACCCCCGCCAGGCCGACGAGGAACGTCGCGACGACCAGGTAGGGGATCGCCTTGAAGAACGGTGCCGTGTTGGCGACACCGCCCGCGAAGTCGATGTTGTCCAGGAGCAGCCAGACGACGTACAGCATGCCGAGACAGCCCAGCGCCGGGATGATGCCGGTGGTGAGGACGTTGCCCGGGGCGGCCTTCTTGACGTGGAAGTACCAGATGACCGCGATGGACGTGATCGCCTGGACGATCAGGATCGCCATCGTGCCGAGGATGGCGAGCAGGCCGTACTGGTAGAAGTACGCGCCGCGGAGCGGGTCGTCGCCGTTGGTCGTGAGGAAGTAGAAGCCGAGGGTCAGGACGAGGGTGATGATGCTCTGGGTCAGCGAGGCGACGTGCGGCGTGTGGTGGACGCCGTGGGTGCGGCCGAGGTTGTTGGCGGTCGCCGGCACCTCGCGGCCGATCGCGTAGAGGTAGCGGCTGGCCGCGTTGTGGAACGCGAGTCCGCACGCGAAGGATCCGACGACGATCAGGAACAGGTAGATGTCGCCGATGAACGAGCCGCCGAGCTTGTCCTCGGCCAGGTCGACCCAGAGCCCGATGGAGTCCGTGTTGGCCTTCTCGATCGACTGCTTCTCGCCGTTGCCGACGATCATCATCCAGGACACGAAGGTGTAGAACAGGCCGAGGCCGACGACGGCGAGCAGGGTTGCCCGAGGGACGATGCGCCGCGGGTTGCGCGACTCCTCGCCGTAGACGGCGGTGGTCTCGAACCCGACCCACGACCAGAAGGCGAAGAAGATGCCGATGGCCGCACTGCCCGCAGCGATGGTCGTGCCGTCGATCGAGGCGCCGACACCACCGCCAGGTTCCAGGTTCTTGAAGGCGTTGACCGGGTTGACCGCCTCGGGCAGGTAGCCGTCGGGGCCGCCGCTGAACAGCACGGAGATGGCCAGCGCGCCGAGCAGGAGGACCTCGCAGATCAGGGTGATGCCCAGGAACCCCGCCGCGATGTTGATGTCGAAGTAGCCGAACGCGGCGATGATCGCGATGCCGACGATGGCGATGAGCAGCCAGTTGACGTCGACGTCCAGCCAGCGGTTCAGCGCGTCGTTGGTGAAGTAGGCGAAGATGCCGATCAGCGAGCCCTCGAACACGACGTAGGCCATGGTGGCCAGCGCGCCGGTGGCCATGCCCCACACCTGTCCGAGGCCGTGGGTGATGAAGCCGTAGAAGGCACCGGCGGTGGTGATGTGGCGCGCCATCGAGACGAACCCGATCGCGAACAGCGTCAGCACGATCGTCGCGACCAGGAAGCCGGCCGGCGCGGCGATGCCGTTGCCGTAGCCGACCGCGATCGGCGTGTTGCCGGTCATCGCCGTGATCGGGGCCGCGTTGGCGACGGCCATGAACAGCACGCCGAGCAGGCCGACCGCTCCTGCCTTGAGCTTGTGGGTGCTCTCGGAGCGGGGCACAGGCGCCCGCTCCATCTCCTCGCGCTTCATGTCTTCGGTCGACACCGGCTCAGCTCCGTCCAGACGCAGGATCTCGGCCCCCCGTCGCGCCGGGACGGCCGGTGCGCCGGACCGACGATCGATACCAGGCCGATTCCTGCTGCGCCCAGACCGATTGCCACTCGAGGCGACCGTTCGTCCCGAACCGTGCGGATGTGAAGCAGGTCACATCCGAGGCGGATCGTGGCAGCAACCGGTCGCCAGCGCAAGCACTTCCGCCGAACCTGTGTCGCCGTCCCGGCGGGTACAGCGGGTCGCCGTTGACGTCACCCGGTCGGGACGCTAATAATCCGTTGCCAGACCAATTCGCCGATTCGGTATGCGAAACGGGCCAGCTGATGACCTTCGACTACGGAGCGTTCTCCTTCGAATCCAAGGAGGACCTGCTCGAGCGGTCCCGGGAGTTCTGGAACCCCGGCAAGACCGACTTCTGGGTGGAGTCCGGGGTGCCGCTGGTCATCGACCGGCGCGAGGAGTACTTCATCTACGACATGTCGGGCAAGCGGCTGATCGACGTGCACCTCAACGGCGGCACCTACAACCTCGGCCACCGCAACGCCGAGGTGGTCACGGCGGTCACCCAGGCGATGGCGCACTTCGACATCGGCAACCACCACTTCCCGTCGCTGGCGCGCACCGCGCTCGCGGAGGCCCTGGTGCGCACCGCACCGCCCGGCCTGACCAAGGTCGTCTACGGCAGCGGTGGCGGCGAGGCGATCGACATCGCCATCAAGACCGCTCGGCACGCGACCCAGAAGCGCAAGGTCGTCTCGATCGTCAAGGCCTACCACGGGCACACCGGCCTGGCGGTGGGCACCGGCGACGACCGCTTCAGCAAGCTCTTCCTGGCCGACCGGCCCGAGGAGTTCCCGCACGTGCCGTTCAACGACCTGGCGGCGATGGAGGAGGCCCTGCACGGGCGGGACGTCGCCGCGGTGATCATGGAGACGATCCCGGCGACGTACGGCTTCCCGCTGCCGGACGCCGGCTATCTCGAGGGCGTCAAAGCCCTCTGCGAGCGCTACGACGCGCTCTACATCGCCGACGAGGTTCAGACCGGCCTGATGCGCACCGGCGAGCTCTGGGCGATCAGCAAGCACGGCTTCAGCCCGGACATCATGGTCACCGGCAAGGGGATCAGCGGTGGGATGTACCCCATTTCCGCCGTCCTGGTCGCCGAGCACGCTGCGGGCTGGCTGACGGAGGACGGCTTCGGCCACATCTCGACGTTCGGTGGCGCCGAGCTCGGCTGCATCGCCGCGCTCAAGGCGCTCGAGATCTGCAACCGCCCGGAGACCCGGTCGATGGTGCACTACATCAGCGACCTGGTCGGGCGCGGGCTGCGGGAGATCCAGGCGGACCACCCGGACTGGTTCGTCGGCATCCGGCAGGACGGCGTCGTCATGGGGCTGGAGTTCGCGCACCCGCAGGGCGCGAAGTTCGTCATGCGGCACCTGTTCGAGAACGGCGTGTGGGCGATCTTCTCGACACTGGACCCGCGGGTGCTCCAGTTCAAGCCGGGCATCCTGCTGCGTCCGGAGCTGTGCGAGGAGCTGCTGGACCGCACCGAGGTCGCGATCCGCAAGGCACGGGCGGAGGCCCGTCAGGGTGGCCGCGCGGGGGAGCGGGTGCCGGCGTGACCGAGACCCTGGAGGTCGGCGTCCCCGAGGCCGCGGGAGTGCCACGTGCCCGGCAGATGCTCGAGCGTGCCCGGTGGGCGGCGCGGACCTTCGCGACGTACGACCGGGCGAGCGTGCAGCGCATCGTCGACGCGGTCGGCCGCGCTGCCGAGGACAAGGCCGAGCACTACGCGGAGTGGGCGGTGCGCGAGACCGGCTTCGGCGTCGTCGAGCACAAGGCGCTGAAGAACCGGCTCTGCTCGCGCGGCATCGTCGACGCCTACCGCGACCACGACTTCGTCACGCCGCGCACCGACGCCGAACGCAAGATCGTCGAGATCCCGCGGCCGGCCGGTGTCGTGCTTGCGCTCACGCCGTCGACCAACCCGGTGTCGACGGTCTACTTCAAGCTGCTGCTGGCGCTGATGACGCGCAACGCGGTCGTCCTGAGCCCGCACCCGTACGCCAAGGAGTGCTGTGCCGACGCGGCCCGGACGCTGGGGGCGGCCGCCGTCGAGGCGGGTGCGCCGGACGGGGTCGTGCAGGTGGTCGACGAGCCGTCGATCCCGCTGATCGACGCGCTGATGACCGACCCGCGGACCGACGTGATCCTGGCGACCGGCGGCGTCCCCGTGGTCCGCGCGGCCTACGCGTCGAGCAACCCGGCGATCGGCGTCGGTCCGGGCAACGTGCCGGTGCTCGTCGACGCCACGGCCGACCTGCGCCGCGCCGCCGACAAGCTGATCAGCAGCAAGGCCTTCGACAACTCGGTGCTGTGCACCAACGAGAGTGTCGTCGTCGTGGAGGAAGCGGTCGCCGACCGGTTCGTCCGCGAGATGCAGCGCGTCGGCGCGCACCTGCTGTCCCCCGAGGACCGGGACCGGGTACGCGACACGGTCTTTCCCGGCGGCCGCTTCGACGTCTCGGTGGTCGGCAAGGACGCGGTGACCATCGCGGGCAAGGCAGGGGTCAAGGTGCCGGGCCGGACCAGGGTGCTGCTGGCGCCGTTCGAGCTGGCCGTCCCCGAGGAGCCGCTCGCCCACGAGAAGCTCTGCCCCGTGCTCGGGCTGGTCCGGGTGCCGAGCGCGCACCGGGGCATCCGCACCGCGGTCGCGCTGCTGCGCATCGGCGGCGCGGGCCACTCCGCCGTGGTCCACAGCACCGACCCGTCGACGGTGATGGCGTTCGCCGCGGCCGTCCAGGTGCTGAGGGTCACCGTGAACGAGGGCGGGAGCAACGGCAGCGCCGGCTTCGACACCCACCTGGCGCCCTCGATGACGATCGGCACCGGTTTCGTCGGGCGTAGCTCGCTGGGGGAGAACCTCGAGCCGCGCCACCTGGTCAACCACACCAGGATCGCCTACAGCACCGACCCGTCCGAGGTGCTGCCGTCGTACGAGGGCCTGGTGCCGTGGCAGGAGCCGCCGGCCCAGGTCCCGCCGTACCCGGTCGCCAGCAACCTTGCATCCGATGCACCCGGGGGGCTCACGCCGGTGCCCACCCTTCCGTCCGCCGCGCTCGGGGAGGTCGGTGAGCTCCGCGAGGAGCTGCGTCGGCTCATCCTCGAGGAGCTCGAGACCATCATCAGGGGCTGAGGCGTGGCCGAACTCAGGTCGTTCATCTTCCTCGACCAGCTGCAGCCGCAGACCATGTGCTACCTCGGCACCTGGATCAAGGGCAGCCTGCCGAGGGCCGACATGGCCGCGCAGGTCATCGAGGTCGCGCCGGGCCTGGACATCGAGCCGCTGACCGACGTCGCCTTGAAGAACACCGACGTGCAGGCCGGGATCCTGGTGGTCGAGCGGCAGTTCGGCTACCTCGAGCTGCACTCGCGGTCCACCGAGGCGGTGCGCTCGGCCAGCGCGGCCGTCCTCGACGCCCTCGACGCCAAGGCCTCGGACGCGACGCGGCCCACGGTGCTCGCCTCGCAGGTGGTGTCCCGGATCGACGCCCAGCACGCGTTCCTCATCAACCGCAACAAGATCGGCTCCATGGCGCTGGCCGGCGAGTCGCTCTTCGTGCTCGAGATGCAGCCGGCCTCCTACGCGATCCTGGCCACCAACGAGGCCGAGAAGGCAGCGGCGATCAAGGTGGTCGACTACCGGATGATCGGCGCCACCGGCCGGGTCTACCTGTCCGGCCGCGAGGCCGACGTCCGAGCAGCGGCCGAGGCCGCCGAGCGGGCGCTGAGGCCGGCATGAGCGCCGATGACGGGGTCGCGACGGCCGGCCTCACCTCCGAGCAGCTGCGCGCGGAGGTCCGGGCTGTGCTGCGCGACGTACTGCCGACGGCGCTCGCCGCCGGGGACGTGCACCGGCCGTCGGCACCCGCGCCGGAGCCGGTCAGCGTGCGCACCGACGCCGACCTGGACGCCCTGGTCCGCCGGGTGGCGACGCTGTGCGAGGACCCGCGCCGGCGCGAGGCGATGCGGGACGGCCGGCACGGCTTCCGGCTCGCGGCCGGGCCCGCGGAGCAGCCCGCCGGGACACCGGCGGCGGTGCCGACGGCCACCGCACAGACGGTGGTGCGGGTGGAGCGCGGTGCGGTGACCGAGCGGGCGGTCCGCCGCGCGGCGGCCGACAAGGCACGGCTCGTCCTCGGCCCGAGGGCGGTCCTCACCCCGCTGGCGCGTGACACGGCGCGCTCGCTCGGGGTGGACGTGGAGAGGGAGCACTGATGCTGAAGGCGACCGTGGTCGGCAACGTGTGGGCGACCAAGCGCGTGGAGGGCCTGCCCAACGGGGCGTTCCTCGAGGTCGAGGTCGAGGGCGGCAGCAGGCTGGTGGCCTTCGACGTCCTCGGCAGCGGGGTGGGTGAGCGGGTGCTCGTGGCGACCGGCTCGGTCGCCGCCGCGTACTTCCCCGACCCGCATCCGCCGGTGGATGCACTGGTCATCGGTTCGATCGACGAGTCCTAGCCCGTCCCGGGCTGCGACACCCAAGGAGGAAGCAATGGCGAGCAACAGCAGTGCCGCGATCGGGATGATCGAGACCAAGGGCTACGTCGCCGCGCTGGCGGCGGCGGACGCGATGGTCAAGGCGGCCAACGTCACCATCGTGGGCCGCGAGCAGGTCGGTGACGGCCTGGTCGCCGTCACGATCGTCGGCGACGTGGGGGCGGTCAAGGCGGCGACCGAGGCGGGCGCCGAGACGGCCGGGCAGGTCGGCGAGCTCGTCTCGGTGCACGTCATCCCGCGGCCGCACTCCGAGCTCGGCCGGCACTTCGACACGGACGAGTCCGCGAGCGCGTGACCGAGCTGCGGGTCTACCTCCTCGTCGTGGACCTGCAGCGACAGTTCGCGGCCTACCTGGGCACGCCGACGCGGGCCCGCGGCTACCCGCCGTTCGAGGGTCAGCACTCGCTGATCGTCGAGGTGGCGCCGGGGCTGGCGATCGAGCGGGTCATCGACCTCGCGCTGCGCGCGGTGCCGTCGGTCGAGCCGGGCATCCTCTTCGTCGAGCGGCAGTTCGGCGTGCTCGAGGTGCACGGCGCCGACCTCGATGACGTACGTCGCGCCGGCACAGCCATCCTCGACGGACTCGGGGCCAGCCCCGAGCACCAGCTGCGCCCGCACGTGCTCTACACCGACGTGATCGAGGACGTGACCGACCAGCACGCCGTCATCATCAACCGCAACCGGCAGGCCTCGATGCTGATGCCGGGCCAGTCGCTGCTGGTCGTCGAGATGACCCCAGCGCTCTTCGCGGCGGTTGCCGCGAACTCCGCCGAGAAGGTGGCACCCGGCGTCACACTGGTCGACGTGTCGATGATCGGTGCGGCCGGACGGGTCTACCTCGCCGGCACCACCGCGGACGTGACCCGGGCGCGCGACGAGATCTCCCGGGTGCTCGCCGAGGTGACCGGCCGGGACCAGCCGTGACCGCGCACCACGACCTGTCGGCCGAGGACGTCGCCGCGCGCCTCGAGCCGGTCGCCCGGCGGGCCCTGACCGAGTACGGCGTGCCAACCGACGCCGCCCTGACGCTGCTCAACGTGAGCGAGAACGCGACGTACGCCGTCGACGACCCGGCCACCAGCGAGCGCACCGTCCTGCGGGTGCACCGGCACGGCTACCACGACGGCCCCGAGATCGAGTCCGAGCTCGCCTGGCTGGACGCGCTGCGAGACGAGGCCGGCGTGCGCACGCCGCACGTGCTGCCCACCGCCGACGGCCGGCGGCTGCTGTCGCTGGACGAGGAGGGTGCCCCGGACCTGCGCCACGTCGTGCGGTTCGAGTGGCTGCCCGGTGTCGAGCCGACACCCACCGACGAGCGGCTGCCGGACTCCTTCGAGCTGCTCGGCGCCATCACGGCCCGGATGCACGACCACGCCACGCACTGGCGGCGGCCGGCGGGCTTCCGACGGTTCGCCTGGGACTACGACGGGTCGTTCGGCGCAGTCTCGCGCTGGGGGCGCTGGCAGGACGGCATGGCCGTAGGGCCGGCCGAGCAGGAGGTCCTGGGCCGGCTGGACGCGACGCTGCGCGAGCGGCTGGCGCGCTTCGGCTCCGGGCCGGAGCGCTACGGGCTGGTGCACGCCGACCTGCGGCTGGCGAACCTGCTGGTCGACGACGGGCGCACCTACGTCATCGACTTCGACGACTCCGGCTGGAGCTGGCTGCTCTACGACTTCGGCGCGGCCGTGAGCTTCTTCGAGCACGACCCGCGGATCCCGGAGCTGACCGACGCCTGGGTGCGCGGCTACCGCACGGTCCGCGACCTGCCGGCCGAGGACGAGGCCGAGATCCCCACCTTCGTGCTGATGCGCCGGCTGCTGCTGGTGGCGTGGATCGGGTCGCACTCCGGCACGGACCTCGCGCAGTCGATGGGGGTGCAGTACACCGCCGACAGCTGCGACCTGGCTGAGAGCTACCTGGCACAGTTCGGCTGACCAGCCGGCCGACCACACTCGAGGAGGCACCCGTGTTCACATCCCTGGACGGCCGGACCGTCGTCGTCACCGGGGGCAGCAAGGGCATCGGCAAGGGCATCGCCCGGGTCTTCGCCCGGTCCGGCGCCAACGTCCTGGTGGCGGCCCGCGACGGGTCGACGCTGGCCCAGGCGGCCGACGACCTGCGCGGCGAGGGCGGCCGGGTCGAGGCGGTCACCGGGGACGTCGCCAAGGTCGAGGACTGCCGGGCGATCGCGGCCGCCGCGGCCGACCGCTTCGGCGGCATCGACGTGCTGTGCGCCAACGCGGGCATCTTCCCGGACAAGCCGTTCATCGAGCTGACGGAGGCCGACATCGACGCGGTGCTCGGCTGCAACCTCAAAGGAACGATGTTCATGGTGCAGGCCTGCCTGCCGGCCCTCGAGGCGAGCGGCCGGGGCCGGGTGGTCATCACGTCGTCGATCACCGGGCCGATCACCGGCTACCCCGGCTGGTCGCACTACGGCGCGAGCAAGGCGGCCCAGCTCGGCTTCCTGCGCACGGCCGCGATCGAGCTGGCGCCGAAGAAGGTGACCATCAACGCGGTGATGCCGGGCAACATCGCGACCGAGGGGCTCGCCGAGATGGGAGGCGACTACATCCGCGAGACCGAGGCGGTCATCCCCCAGCACCGGCTGGGCGGCGTCGAGGACATCGGCTACGCCGCGCTGTTCTTCGCGACCGACCAGGCGGCCTACATCACCGGTCAGACCATCGTCGTCGACGGCGGGCAGACTTTGCCAGAGTCCCCGGCCGCCCTGGCCGGGATCTAGCCGGTGCCCGCCGAGGCCATCGGGCCGGCGGCCGAGGAGGTGCGACGACGCCTGCTCGACCAGATCGGGCGCGGTCAGCTGCGCCCGGGGGAGCGGCTGGGGGCCGAGCGCGACCTGGCCCTCGACCTCGGGGTCAGCCGGTCGACGGTGCGCGCGGCCCTGGCGACGCTCGAGGCCGAGGGCGTGGTGCGTCGGGTCCCCGGCCGCGGCGGCGGCACGTTCGTGCACCAGCGCAAGGTCGACCGGGACCTCTCGCAGGTGGTCGGCGTCCCGGCCCTGCTGCGCGAGCAGGGCATGACGGCCGGCTCGCGGATCGTCAGCACGAGCATGGTGGCGGCCGACGAGACCACGCGGGCCGCCCTCGGGATCGGCTCGGGGGCGTACGTCTTCGACGTCGTCCGGATCCGGCTCGCCGACGGCACCCCGATCTCGCTCGAGCACGTGCGGCTCCCCGCCGACCGCTTCCCCGGGCTGCTCGACCAGCCGCTCGGCGGCTCGCTCTACGAGCTGCTCGAGGAGCGCTACGGGACGGCGCCGGGCGAGGCGGTCGAGCACATCGAGGTGGTGCCGGCGGGTGAGGACGAGGCGTCGATCCTCGGTGTGGAGCCAGGTGCTCCGCTGCTGTCCATCTCGCGGACGACGCGGGACGACGACGGGCTGCCGTTCGAGCTCTCTCACGACCTGTTCCGCGCCGACCGCACCACGATCACGGTGCGCACGCCGGCGACGACCCGGGCCCGCGACGGCGCGGGGCGGGTGGTGCAGTTGCGCCCGCGGGGCTCCCGGTGAGCTGGTCCGCGCTCGTCGTCGCCAACGCCTCCGACGCGGACGCCGGGTTCGTCGGGGAGCGCCTCGAGCAGCGCGGCTACACCTTGCGGACCGTGCTGCGCGAGGACGGCCCGCCCCGCTTGGCCGAGGCCGGGCCGGTGGAGCTCCTGCTGCTGCTCGGCTCCGAGTGGTCGGTGCACGCGCCGGTCGACCCGCCCGC
>Ga0126307_10001914_pt1 | contig 13921 bp, 13 predicted proteins | sample Plot28_FD_89955 | JGI IMG/M metagenome (GOLD analysis project Ga0126307, IMG submission 89955) | Serpentine soil microbial communities from UC McLaughlin Reserve, CA, USA - Plot28 | ecosystem: Environmental > Terrestrial > Soil > Grasslands | place: USA: UC McLaughlin Reserve, Lake County...
CGCAGATCATGGTGCGCGAGACGATCCGCGGTGTGGCGGCCCGGCGCGGGCTCACCGCGTCGCTGGCGCCCAAGCCGTGGCCCGGCGCGGCCGGAAACGGTTGCCACATCCACTTCTCGATCTGGGAGGGGAGCCGCAACCGGTTCTACTCGTCCGACGGTCCGCTCTCGCCTGAGGGCCGCGCGTTCACCGCCGGGCTGCTCGCCCACCTCCCGGGCCTGTGCGGCCTCACCGCCCCCAGCTTCAACTCGTACCGGCGGATCTCGCCGCAGACGTGGTCGGGCGCGTACACGTGCTGGGGCTTCGACAACCGCGAGGCTCCCCTGCGCGTGCCGTCTGTCTTCAGCGGGATCGAGGAGGCGTCGACGAACGTCGAGCTGAAGGCGGCGGACACGAGCTGCAATCCATATGTGGCGCTGGGTGGGATCATCGCCGCGGGCCTCGACGGGATCGAGCGCGGGCTCGAGCTTCCGGATCCCGTGGACGTCGACCCTGCCACGCTCGGGGATACGGAACGGGAGGCGCGCGGGATCGTTCGCCTCCCGCAGACGCAGGCGGAGGCGCTGGACGCGCTCGAGGCCGACTCGCTCCTGGCCGACGCACTCGGCGAAGGGCTGCTGCGCTCGTACCTCGCCGTGCGGCGCTCGGAATGGGAGGCCTACTCGGCGGAGGACGAGGCATTCGAGCATCAGGGCCACTTTCTGAAGTACTAGACGCGGTCGGCCTCGTCGACCACCACGCGCACGGCGTTCTCCGGGAGCATCCGGAGACGCTGGACGACTTCCGCGCTCTCTTCTCGGAGAGCACGGATCCGCGCCAGTGGCCGCACGTGGCGACGTCCGTCTCCTACGTCCGCGCGATCATCGAGCTGGCGGCCGAGCTCGGTTGCGAGCCCGACGAGCGCGCGGTCTTCGAGCACCGGCGCGCGCAGTCCCCCGACGAGTACGCGTCGACGCTCCTCCGCGCCACCGGTACGGACGTGTTGCTCGTCGACGACGGGTACCCGGCGTCGGGCGACGGCTTCGGCTGGCAGAAGATGGGCGAGCTCGCCGGGTGCCGTGCGCGGCCGGTGCTCCGCATCGAGGCGCGCTCGAGACCCGAGGTCGACGTGAGGACGGCGCGCACGCACGGCTTCGCCGCGCTGAAGACGATCGCCGCGTATCGCGGCGGCCTGCGGCTGGAGCGCGACCACCCCCTGTGGCGCGTGCTCGAGGTGAACGAGGAAACCGGAGAGCCGCTGCCCGTCCAGGTCCATTGCGGCTTCGGCGACAGCGACCTATGCCTGCCGCTCGCGGATCCCGGGTGGCTGAAGCCGCTCATCGAGCGCTTCCCGGGCACGCATTTCGTCCTGCTGCACTGCTATCCGTTCGTGCGCGAGGCGGGCTGGCTCGCGCACGTGTACGCGAACGTGTCCTTCGACCTCTCGCTCACGATTCCGTACGTCTCGCGCTCCGCAGAGACGCTCCGCGAGGCGCTGGAGCTGGCGCCGGTGTCGAAGCTGCTGTACGCCTCCGACGCCGCGCGCGCGCCCGAGCTGTACTTTCTCGCGGCGAAACGCTGGCGGGATGCGCTTGCTCAGGTCCTCCCCGAGTTCCTCCCGGCCGGCCAAGCGCTCGAGGCAGGGCGCGCCATCCTGCGCGAGAACGCGCTGAAGCTGTACGGCTGAGCCCCGCGTGCGCCGCGTCCTCGTCCTGGCCGGAGCGATCGTGTTCGTGGACACGCTCTTCTTCGCCGCGCTCACACCGCTGCTGCCGCACTACGCCGACCGCTTCGACCTCACGAAGACGGGCGCGGGCCTGCTCGCGGCCGCGTATCCGCTCGGCGTCCTCGTGGGGGGCATCCCGAGCGGATTCCTCGCGGCCCGGTTCGGGGTCAAGCCGACCGCGATCACGGCGCTCTGCCTGATCGCGGCTACCTCGATCGTGTTCGGCTACGGCGACTCGATCATGCTGCTGGACACTGCTCGCTTTGCGCAAGGCCTGGCAAGCGCGTGCGCGTGGACGGCCGCGCTGACCTGGCTGGTATCGTCAGCGCCGGCCGGTCGCCGCGGCGAGGTGATCGGGAGCGCCCTCGGTGTCGCGATCGGGGGTGCGATGTTCGGGCCTGTCGCCGGCGCCATCGCCTCCGAAGCCGGGACCGGTCCCGTGTTCGCGGCCATCGGTGGGCTCTGCCTCGTGGTTGCTTTCTTCGCGCTCAGGATGCCCGCCCCACCCGCGCGGGCGGGGCAGCCGCTGCGGCGGCTCGGACGCGCGCTCCGCAACGGCACGATCATCGGCGGCCTCTGGCTGATCGCGCTGCCGGCGCTCCTGTTCGGCGCGCAGGGCGTGCTCGTCCCGCTCAGGCTGTCCGCCCTCGGGTGGGGGGCGCTCGCGATCGGAGCCGTCTACCTCGTCGCGACCTGCCTGGAAGCAGTTGCGGCCCCGCTGATCGGCCGGCTGTCCGACCGGCGCGGCCGTCGCCTCCCCGTGATGTTCGGCCTCGGCGCCTCGGCCGTCGCCACGGCGGTTCTGCCCTGGCCCGAGGTGGCCGGAGTGCTCGCCGTGACCGCCGTCTTCTCCGCGCTCTCCTTCGGGATCTCGTGGTCGCCGGCGATGTCCTTCATCACCGAGAGCGCCGAGCGCATCGGGGTGGACGTGGCCTGGGGCTTCGCGCTCATCAACCTCGCGTGGGCACCCGGTCAGGCGCTCGGCGCATTCGGGGGCGGCGCGCTCGCCCGTGCCACATCCGACGCCGTTCCGTATCTCCTCCTCTGCGGCGCCTGCCTCGCGACGCTCATTGCGGTCGTACACTCGCGCGGTGCGCGCGATGTTGCTGGAGGCGCCCCGGAGTCCGCTTCGTCCGGCTGAGGTCGGACAGCCCGAGCCCGCTCCCGGACAGGTGCTCGTCCGCGTACGCGCCTGCGGCGTGTGCCGCACGGACCTGCACGTCGTGGACGGCGAGCTTCCGGAGCCGAAGCTTCCGCTCGTCGTCGGCCACCAGATCGTCGGGACGGTCGAGGAAGCGGGGGAGATGTTCGCGGCGGGCGACCGCGTCGGCGTCCCGTGGCTGGGGTGGACGGACGGCACGTGCCGCTACTGCCTCTCCGACCGCGAGAACCTGTGCGACCAGGCGCGCTTCACGGGGTATCAGCTCGACGGCGGCTACGCCGAGTGGGTGGTGGCGGACGAGCGTTTCTGCTTTCCGCTGCCGGACGAGTACGAGGATCTGCAGGCTGCGCCGCTCCTGTGCGGCGGCCTCATCGGCTACCGCTCGCTGAGCATGACCGACGACGCCGAGCGCCTCGGCCTGTACGGCTTCGGTGCCTCGGCGCACATCGTCGCCCAGGTCGCCAAGCACCAGGGCCGCACGGTCTTCGCGTTCACGCGCGCGGGCGACGACGAGGGTCAGGAATTCGCGCGCTCGCTCGGTGTGGACTGGGCCGGCTCATCGGATGAGGCTCCGCCGGAGCCGCTCGATGCGGCGATCGTCTTCGCTCCCGTCGGCGCCGTCGTTCCGGCGGCGCTGGCCGTAACCGCGAAGGGCGGAACCGTCGTCTGCGCCGGTATCCACATGAGCGATGTTCCCTCCTTCCCGTACGAGCTGCTGTGGGGCGAGCGCTCGATCCGCTCCGTCGCGAACCTCACGCGCCGGGACGGCGACGAGTTCCTGGAGCTGGCGCCCCGCATCCCGGTTCGCACAGAGGTCCAGGAGTTCTCGCTCGAGCAGGCGAACGAGGCGCTGGACGCGGTCCGCGCCGGCCGCGTTCGCGGCTCGGCCGTCCTCAGCGTCGCTTCTGCTTGACGACCAGCTGCGCCTGCATGCCGCGCGCCCGGTGGTCGGCGACCGCAGCTCTGTGAAAATTCCGTTCGAGATGTCTGAAGGCCGAATTCGGATCGGGACGTGCTCGTGGGCGGACGAGGCGCTGTCCAAGCACTGGTACCCCAAGGGGCTCAAGGCCGGTGACCGGCTGGCGTGGTACGCCGAGCACTTCGACACCGTCGAGGTCGACTCGACGTTCTACCGGCTTCCCGTCGAGGAGATGGTGCAGCGCTGGGCCGATCGGACGCCGGACGGCTTCGTCATGCACGTCAAGGCGTTCGCGATGATGACGCGCCACCCGGTCCGCCTCGAACAGCTTCCGCCCGATCTGCGCGAAGGGGTGCCGACCGACGCCCGTGGCCGCGTCGACCGCCCGCCGCGCGAGTTCCGTGCCGAAGTGTTCGCGCGGTTCCACGGAGCGCTCGAGCCGCTGCGCGCGGCGGGGAAGCTCGGAGGGATCCTCCTGCAGTTCCCGCCCTACGTCGTGCACAAGCCCGTCTCGTTCGAGTACCTCGAGTGGGCCCAGGAGCAGCTGCACGGGGACGAGGCCCTCGTCGAGTTCCGCCACTATTCGTGGCTGGATGACGAGCACCGCGCGGACACGCTCGGCTTCCTCGAGCGGCACGCCATGACGCACGTCGTCACCGACTCGCCGCGGATCGAGGGTGCGAAGAACATGGTGCCGACGGTCTGGGGATCGACCACGCCAACGGCGTACGTGCGCCTGCACGGGCGGAACGCGCAGACGTGGAATGTCCGCGGCGGAAGCGCCGCCGAGCGCTTCAACTACCTCTACTCGGAGCAGGAGCTGCGCGAGCTGGCCGAGCCGCTGCGCGCGGTCGCGGAGAACGTCGAGCAGGCCTACGTGTTCTTCAACAACAACGGGCGAAGCCCCGACGGAAGTGGCGGCTGGATTTCGCAGGCGGCGACGAATGCGGCTCAGCTGCAGGCGCTCCTAGCGACTTGACACGCAAGCACTGAGGTTTTATACTTCCTATCGAATCATGTTCGACAAGGAGGCTGAGATGGCAGTCATTCGTCGCTCCCCCGCGGGCCAGCTCGCCACCCTACAGAGCGATATGGCCCGCATGATGAACAGCTTCTTCGGCTCGTCCACGTTCGGCCCGCCTGGCAACGGCTCCTCGGTGTGGCTTCCGCCCGTGGACATCGCCGAGGCAGAGGACGCGCTCACCCTGACGTTCGACCTCCCGGGTCTGAAGGAGGACGAGATCCAGGTCGAGCTCGACGACAACGTGCTCACCGTGAGCGGCGAGCGCGTGCGCACCAACGAGGCCAAGCAGGACGACTTCTACCGCTACGAGCGGCGCTTCGGGACGTTCTCCCGCAGCGTTGCCCTTCCCGGCGGCGTCAAGGACGACGAGATCGAAGCGTCATACGAAAACGGTGTCCTCGAGATCCGCGTTCCCAAGCCGGAGCAGTACAAGCCGAAGCGCATCCAGGTCGGCGGCTCCGCGCCGGCGATCGAGGGCACCGGCACCCGCAAGGAAGACTAGGTAGCCCAGGTAAATCCAATTGCGGCCGGCGCCGGCTCCAGAGGGCTCTCGGGCAGGCCCGGCCGCAGCTCGTTCTCGTTGTACGGCGTCGGCGCGAGGTCGTTCGGCGCGTCGGGATGGAACAGCGACGCCAGGTACTGGTTCTGGCCGCGCCCGACGCCGAGCTCGAACTGACCGCCGCCGTAGGCGCCGATGCGCTTTTCGGCCAGGTAGTCGTAGGTGTCGAAGAGCGCCTCGATGCTGCCGAACCGCGACGGCTTGATGTTGATCGTCTTCGGCGCGAAGGGGAGCGCCTCGATGTCGGCGACCGAGTGGATCGGCGCGTCCCAGGTGATCCGGTCGCGGTACGGCGCGAGCACCGGCTCGGTCTCGGGCGTCAGCGCCGGGTCCTCGATCCACGCGTCGGGGAAGCCGTCCGCCACCAGCCGGTAGAGCCTCGGGTCGGGCGGCTGGTCGACGACGGTCCCTTTGTACTGCCCCTTGAAGTCGACGGAGTCGACCGCGCCCGTCTCGGCGAGCCGCGCAACGAGGCTCTCGTCCCAGTCGCTGGTCGGGTCAAGCTTGAACCGCAGCGTGGGGTAGAGCTCCAGCCGGCGGAGCAGGCGTGCGATCGAGGGAGGCGAGCCGAGCCGCAGCGACGAGACGAATGTGACCGGCCGCGGCTCGCGGCCGAGGACGTCCGAGAGCGGCTTCCCCGCCTGGCGCAGCGCGAGGTCGAGCGCGGCGCTCTCGACGCCCCAGCGGCGATGGGAGTCCATCGCGTCGAAGAGGGCCGAGAAGCTCTCGATCGTGTGCGACCCCGTCACCGGGAGGATCGAGCCGGCCTGCTGGAATGCAAGCTGCTCTTCCTCGGAGTAGGTCGTGTCCTCGCCGATGCCCTCGTGGCCGCGGCCGCGCAGATGGATGATCGTCGTCCTCCGCGTGAAGCCGCTCGAGACCTCGGCCGAGAGCCCCGTCAGCTCGTCCGCGTCCAGCGTGAGCGGGAGCTCGCGGACGAGGTCGTAGGTGCGAGGGCGGCTAATTGCCGATGAAGATCGGCGTACCGACGTCGACGCGATCGTAGAGGTCGATCACGTCGGGGATCGACATCCGCACGCACCCGTGGGAGGCCGCGCTCCCGAGGGAGCCGATGTCCTCGGTGCCGTGGATGCCGGCGCCGTCGTAGATGCCGAGCCAGCGTGCCTTGAGCGGATCGTCCGGCCCCGGCGGGATGACCTTGCCGGCGAGATCGCCGGCCCAGGCGCTGTTCGGCACGTGCCACCACGGGTCGACCTGCTTGTCCTGCACGGCGTAGATGCCGGCGGGCGTCTCCAGGCCCTGCTGCCCGACGGCGATGGGATAGCTCCTGGCGAGCTTGAGGTTCTGGTAGACGCGCAGCGTGAAGTCCCCGCGGTCGATCGTGATGTAGGACCGGTATTCCTTCTTCAGCGCCGCGATCGTCACCTCCGGCGTGACGGCGCGCATCGGAACCTTGTACCAGCGCCGCGCGTGACGGCTCAGCAGCGAGTGCCTGATCTGCCAGCGCAGCAGCGCCAGCTTCACCTCGGCGCCGTTCTTGCCGCCGTGGATCGCGAGGCCGTTGTAGTTCGCCTTGATCCATGCGTTGACCGGCTCGCGCTCGACCCGGTTCTCGATGCGCACGAGCGCCTGGTTGACGGCTGCCTTGGAGTACGTGACGTGCGGCCGCAGGCCGGCGTCCACCCGGCCGCCGGTCAGCTGGCGCCACGCGCGCGAGACGAACCAGCCCTTGTGGCTCTGCTGGAGCGCCTGGTCGACGAGCGCGTCGACGTCGACGCGGACCTGCGCCTGCTTCGCGGTGAGGACGAGGCGGCCGCCCTTGTAGGTGAGGATGATCGGCCGCTGCAGCGTCTTGAACTTCGCGAGCAGCTTGACGCGGGCCTCCTCCGCGCTCAGCCCCCCGATCGGAATTCCGCCCACGTGGACGCCCTTCGCGATCATGTCGCTCTCGCTGCGGTCGTACCCGTACGCCGCGGCGGCGACGCCTCCTAGCGCCACGAGAACGACGATCGCCGCGATCAGCAGCCACTTGTGCCAGAAGACGCGGCGCAGTCCGCGGCCGGTCGCAGACCACGAGTTCTTGAGCCTCTCCTTCACGTCTCGAATTGAACCATCCCGGGCGGCCGTCAGACAAGACCTTTTCGACGTAACTGCGCGCGAGCGTTTTCGGATTTCTCCAGCCCTGCCAATTTCATGCCTTCGAGTACCTCCGGGGCCTTCGTGAACTGGATCTCGGCGTACTCCACGACCTGGATAAAGTTGCCCCACGGATCGCGGAAGTCGTTCCCTTTCCCGAAGAGCTCGACGCCGGCCTCGCGCGCCGCGGCGAGCGCCGCTTCCTTGTCGTCGACGACGAGCCCGAAGTGGCGGTCGTCGTCGGGAGGCTGCGTTCGGCCCTCGGCCAGCGCGAGGAACTGGTCGCCCATGGTGATGAACGCCATTCCCGGGATCCGCGACTCCAGCTCGACGCCGAATATGCGCCCGTAGAACTCGAGCGCCTCGTCGAGGTCTCCGACCTCGAGCGCGACATGGTTGATCCCGACCAGCCTGGCGCGGCGCGACATGTCCCTATAGTGCCCGCTTCGGGGGCTGCTACAACGGGCGGATGAGGTTCCTCCTGTGCGCCCTCGCCCTGCTCGTGTGCCTTCCCTCGGCGGCGACCACCGCGGTCTCGCTCAAGCGCGAGGTGGTGATCCTCGAGGTGAAGCCGGGACGGGCGGGCGCCGTCGCGGCCGAGGCGAAAGGGCTCGGAGGACGGGTCGAGGCGAAGCGCGGGAACCTCGTTCAGGTCTGGGCCTCCGATGCCGTCATCGGAAGGCTTTCGGCGAACGCGGATGTCGTCTCTGCCGACCGCCCGCTCTTGCATGTCGCAGCCGACCTCGGCGGTCAGGAGCTCCTGGCCAGTGGCGTCGAAGGTCTGCACGCCGCCGGCGTGACCGGGAAGAACGTGAAGATCGCTGTCATCGACATCGGGTTCGTCGGCGCCCAGGCTGCGATGAACAGCGGCGACCTCCCCTCGAATACGCAGATCATCTCGCGCTGCGGCCCGGGCGATACGACCTCGCACGGAACGGCGGTGGCCGAGCTCGTCCACGACATGGCGCCGGACGCGCAGCTCTACCTGTACTGCGTCGACAGCGAGCTCACCCTGCAGATGGCCGTCGACTACGTCATCAACCAGCACATCCCGATCATCAACCACTCGATCACGTGGCTCGCCGGCGGACGCGGCGACGGCGTCCACAACCGGACGGACAAGGTATCCGCCGACTCCATTGCCAAGGAGGCCTACGACCACGGGATCCTGTGGGTCAACGCTGCCGGTAACTACGCGCAGAGCCACTGGAGCGGTCCCTACAGCCACAAGGCCGGCAGCGTCTTCCAGAACTTCGGCGGTGGCGACGAGGGCAACGCGTTCTCCATCCCCGGCAAGTCGACCGGCTGCGCGTCGCTCGTGTGGGACGACTGGCCGCAGACCGACCAGGACTTCAACCTGGACGTCCTGCAGGTGGGAACGCGGACGCTGCTTGCGTCGTCGAGGACGGTGCAGCGGGACGGGCAGATGGCACCACCGGTCGAGGAGGCGTGCTACGCGAACACCGGCGCCTCGCCGATGTTGGTCTACGCAACGATCCAGGCGATCCCTCCGGCGAGCACGAGCCGGTTCGACCTGTTCGTCACCACGGGAACGCTCGAGCACAGCGTGCCGCAGGGGAGCGTGGCCGGACCGGGCAACTCCCCCTTCGTTCTGACCGTCGGAGCGAAGTGCTGGCAAGTGGGGACGGGGATCCGCCCGTACAGCTCGCAGGGCCCGACGATCGACGGGCGCATCAAGCCGGACCTGACGGCGTACGACGGCATCTCGACCCAGACGTTCGGGCTGTCCAACAACTGCAACGGAGGATTCCTGGGCACGTCTGCCGCCACGCCTGAGGTGGCGGGCGCCGCCGCGCTCGTCCTCGAGCAGCAACCGGGCCTCACGGGGAATCCGGCCGCATTGATGGCGGCGGTCGAGTCGCACACTGCGCTCATCGGCAGCCGCAACAGCGTCTCCGGGCGAGGCCGGCTGTGCTTCTCCGCGTGTGCCGCCGCACCGCAGCCTCCGCCCCCGCCGCCGCCACCGCCGCCTCTCGCGCTCAAGGTCACGCGGCTCGTGACGATCCCGAAGCAGTCACTGGCGGGCAAGCCGCTCGACGCGCGGATGACCGTGGTTCGCACGGATACGGGCGCGCAGGTCAAGAGCGGTGCCGTGTCCTGCACCGCGACCATCGGACGCAAACGGCTGCGCGTGCGGTCGGCGAGGTTCCGGAACGGGCTCGCCGCGTGTTCCTGGCAGGTTCCGTCCTCGGCGGCAGGCAAGACACTGCGCGGGACCGTGCGCCTCACCTTCGAAGGCGCGACGACGAGCCGCACCTTCGTGCGCCGGGTTCAGTCGGGATAGATCTCGGGGTCGGGCTCGACCTGCCGTAGCGCTCTGCGTGGGAGGTCTCCGTCTGCACCCGCCCGGCGCGCAGCTTCGGCGCAGGTGACGAACTCCACGTCTCCACATTCGAGCGCATGCTCGATCAGAGTGCGCAATCCTTCGACGCGGCCCGGCCGGCCGCTCAGGAAGGGGTGCATCGTCAGTACGAACAGGCAGCCGTGCCGGCGCATCCCCTCCAGCTCGGCGCGCCAGAGCGCGATCGCGCGCGACGGCGGATGGACGGTTCCCGGGCCGCTGAGCGGATCCGGGATGTAGGCGTACTGGTTCCAGTCGTCGAGGCTCCAGTGCGGCGGGAGCTCGACGATGGCCCCGTTCGCCGTCTCGAGCACGTACGGCTTGTCGTCGTCCATGAGGCTCGAGTCGTACGCGAAGCCGTGTTCGGCGAGCAGGTCGAAGGTGCGGCGGCTCGGTTCCCAGCTCGGCGTGCGGTAGCCCTGCGGCTTGACGCCCCGCCGCTCGAGGGCCGCGAGCGCGCGCTCGAGGTCGGCGCGCTCCGCGGACTCGTCCATCCGCAGCGGACTGTGGTGGCTGTAGCCGTGGTGTGCGATCTCGTGCCCGCCGGCCGCGATGCGTTCGACCGCTTCGGGGTAGTGGTCGGCCGTGTAGCCCGGCACGAAGAACGTGGCGGGAAGCGAGTACTCCTCGAGCAGCGCGAGGATGCGCGGGACGGCGACCTGCGGGCCGTACGCCTGGTGGCTCATCAGCGTCGGGTCCTGCGCGTAGCGTCGCCCCTCGACCAGGATCGGCGACTCGGCGTCCACGTCGAAGCTGAGGATCGCCAGGGCAGCACTCTCTCCGAGCCAGCTCACGGTCGTAGAATCGCCGAATCGCAGCTTTCGCGCAGCTGGAGAACGTGATCGGTGGGCGCCGCGCTCGGGCCGACGGCGTCGAGTTCCAGGACGTCCTCGATCCGGCGACCGGCGAGCAGATCGCGCGGGTGCCGCTCTCGAGTGCCGGCGCCGTCGACGAGGCAGCGCGCGCAGCCGCGTCGGCCGCGGACGAGTGGGCCGACGTGCCGGTCATGGAGCGCGCGCGGCTGATGTTCCGCGTGCAGGCGCTCCTGGAGCGTGACTTCGAGGAGCTGTCCGAGGTCGTCGTCCGGGAGAACGGCAAGGCGCTGGACGAGGCGCGCGGCGAGGTGCGGCGCGGGATCGACGTCGTCGAGTTCGCGGCCGGGATGCCGACGCTGATGCTGGGCGGCGCGCTCGAGCAGGTCAGCCGCGGCGTCGACACGGAGCTCTTCCACCATCCCCTCGGGGTGGTCGCCGCGATCACGCCGTTCAACTTCCCTGCGATGGTCCCGCTCTGGACGGCGCCGATCGCGATTGCGGCCGGCAACGCGTACATCCTCAAGCCGTCGCCGCGGACGCCGCTGTCCGCGATGCGCCTCGCCGAGGTCTTCGAGGAGGCGGGCTCGCCGCCCGGCGTCTTCAGCGTCGTGCACGGGGGAGAGGAAGCGGTGAACGCGATCTGCGACCACGAGCTCATCCGCGCCGTGTCGTTCGTCGGCTCAGCGCCGGTCGCCAAGGCCGTATATGCGCGCTCCGCCGCCGCCGGGAAGCGCGTCCAGGCGCTCGCCGGCGCGAAGAACCACATCGTCGTCATGCCCGACGCGGACCTGGACGTGGCCGTTCCGGGCATGTTCTCCTCCGCGTTCGCCAACGCCGGGCAGCGCTGCCTCGCCGGCGCGGTCGGGGTCGCGGTCGGCGAGATCGCGGACGAGCTGTCCGAGCGCCTCGCGGGGATGGCTCGCGGCGCCCGCGTCGGGCCGGGGCTCGACCCGGAGAGCACCATCACGCCCGTCACGACGCAGGCCGCGCGCGAGCGCATCGCCGGCTACATCGAGATCGGCGAGCAGGAAGGAGCGCGCATCCTCGTCGACGGACGTCGCGAGGACGGCGACGGGTTCTTCCTCGGCCCCACGATCCTCGACCGGGTACGGCCGGAGATGCGCGTCGCGCAGGAGGAGATTTTCGGGCCCGTGCTCGCGCTGGAACGGCTCGACTCGCTCGACGAAGCGCTCGAGGCGATCGCCCGGAACGAGTTCGGGAACGCGAGCGCGATCTTCACGCGCAGCGGGGCCGTCGCGCGTGCCTTTCGGCGCAAGGTCACAGCGGGAATGGTCGGAATCAACGTGCCGGTGCCCGCCTCGATGGCCTTCTTCCCGTTTGCCGGCTGGAAGGGCTCGTTCTACGGCGATCTCCACGCGACGGGCATGGACGGCGTCCGCTTCTTCACCGAGACGAAAGTCGTAACGACACGCTGGTGAGAGGCTTGAAATAGCGCTTTCGGAGGGTTAGACTCGCCTCTCCGCGCGGGCTGGCGCGCGGTTTTCCACAGAATCCACGAAGGGTCTGTGGAAAGAGCTGCACAGCGCCCAATTGAGCCGCTTTCTCGTCTTCGTACCCATTGCCGCGATTGCCGCGGCCGCGGCCGCCCCGATCGGCGGACATCCGCTGCCGCCGATCGCACACGGCGTGAAGATCGGGGGCATCTCGGTCGGGGGAATGAACGCGGAGACAGCCCGCGTTCACGTCGCGCGCGTGTACGGCCGTTCCGTCCTCTTCACGTACGGAGAGGCGAGCTGGCGGGCGCATCCGGCGTCGCTGGGAGCGCGGCCGCAGATCAACCGTGCCGTGACGCTCGCGCTCCGCGCCAGGCATGCAAAGAAGATCCCGCTGCGCGTCTCTTTCAACCGGAAGCGGCTCGAGCGCTACGTCGCGAGGCTGGACAATCGGCTGTCCGAGCCGGCGTCGGACGCATACCTCGTCGGGCTGGACAACTTCACGCCGGTCATCGCGCCCGGGCAGCCCGGGAGCAGCGTCAACCGCGGGATGATGCTGGGCCGCATCGTGACGACGCTCCGATCGTTCCACCGCGCACCGATCGAGCTGGCCGTCCAGCAGGTCGAGCCGCAGATCACCCCCGAGAACTACGGCCCCGTCATGGTCGTCAAGATCAAGTCGCACCAGCTCCTCTTCTACGAGGGCACGAGCCTGTACACGAGCTTCTCCGTCGCGACAGGGCAGTCGGCGTACCCGACGCCGGTCGGACAGTGGGAGATCGTCACGATGCGGCGCGACCCCTGGTGGATCCCGCCGCCCGACTCCAAGTGGGCCCAGGGCGCGAAGCCGATTCCGCCTGGGCCGGGCAATCCGCTCGGGACGCGTTGGATGGGCCTATCTGCGCCGTACGTGGGGGTTCACGGGACGCCCGACGCCGCCTCGCTCGGCTACTCGCAGTCCCACGGCTGCATCCGCATGGCTATTTCGGACGCGGAGTGGGTCTTCGACCACGTCGACCTCGGGACGCCCGTCTTCACTGTCGCCGCGTGACAGGGTGCGGCGCGAGGCCGCGTCATTCGAGCGCGACGCGACCTCGCACGCGCTGAAGCTCTAGTCCTGGGAGATCTCCTGGACGACCTCGCCGGTCTTGGCGTCGTCGCCCTCCTCGGCGACGTCCTTCTGCGCCACGACGCCCACGAGCCTGCCGTCCTCCTCGACCACCGGAAGCCTGCGCACCTGGTTGCTCGCCATCAGGCGCAGCGCCTCGTCGAGATCCTGCTGCGGATCGACGGTCACCACGTCGGTCGAAGCGATGTCACGCACGGCCGTCGACTGCGGGTCCTTGCCCTCCGCGACGACCTTGATGGCGATGTCGCGGTCGGTCAGCGTGCCGACGAGCCGGTCGCCCTCGACGATCGGCGCGAAGCCGACGTCCTCGTCCTTCATCATCTGCGCCGCGTACGAGACCGGCTTGTCGGCGTCGATCGCGCACGGGTTCGACGTCATCACTTCCCGGATCTGCTTTCCCATGTGCTCCTCCTGTCTCGTTTCGTCTGAACTACCCCGCGCAGGCCCTCCAGAAACGGACACAATGGAGCCGTGACGTTCGCCGACCGGATTCGCGAGCTTGCCCTCTCGCTGCCGGAGACCTACGAGGACGAGCCGTGGGGCCATCCGGTGTTCAAGGTCGCCGACAATCGCATGTTCGCGTCGATGTCCGATGACGGCGTCGCGGTCCTCCTGACCGTCAAGCTGACGGCGGAGGAGCGGGAGATCGCGCAGCTCCTGCCGTACGTGAGCCGTGCCCGCTACGTCGGCCGCTA
>Ga0126307_10001915_pt1 | contig 13914 bp, 13 predicted proteins | sample Plot28_FD_89955 | JGI IMG/M metagenome (GOLD analysis project Ga0126307, IMG submission 89955) | Serpentine soil microbial communities from UC McLaughlin Reserve, CA, USA - Plot28 | ecosystem: Environmental > Terrestrial > Soil > Grasslands | place: USA: UC McLaughlin Reserve, Lake County...
GACCGCACGCCCCGTCAAGATCTCGGCGGCGATCGGCGGCGGCGCCTGCTGCGCCGCCGACGGCAACACATTCACCCCCACCACCACCACACCCAGCAACGCCGCAGCCAACACGGCACCTCGGAACTTGGTCATCTCCTCCTCCTCTCGTTGTGCTTTGAGGCCGACGGCGGGGTCACTCCCGAGCCCTGGCATTGCGAGGGGCCGGCGGCCCCGTGCGGCCGTCTTCGAACGAGCCCACGCTGCCGGGCGGCGGTAACGACCCGGTGTGCACAGCGGTAACGGCCGGTAACGCGCGGGCGAAAGCGTTCAGCGGACGCCAGGGATGAGCGACCAGCCGAAACGCGTTCGCGGCCGTCCCGGCTCGAGTGCCTCGGAGCGCCCCCGCGCCGCACCAAGACCGTCGGCGCGGGCCGCTCGCTGGCAAGCGCGCTGCGGAGCCGGCCGAGCCCTCCTCCGCCAGCGATCGGATAGCCCAACAACAGCAGCCCAGCGCCACGCGCACGCGCAATGACGCCCTCGCGCTCGGGGCTTCCGAGCAGCGGCTCAGCGACCACACCCGCCTGCCTCTGGACGATCAGCGAGGCGTCCGCCAGCAGGCGGCTCGCGTCGCGGCGATCGGGCCGCCCCTCGGAAGCCGCACCGATCAGGTGCAGCGGCGCCCCGGTGGCGCGCCCGACCCAAGCGCCGAGTTCGAGCGCCGCCCAGTCGTGCCATGCGGCGCCGAACCATGCGTAACAACGTCCAGGGCACCACGCCGGCCATGCCGCGCGAGACCAAAGTTGAGCACCAAATAGGTGCCGAACATTGGTCTCGCGTGAGGGAGGCGGCCACGCGATGAACCACGACCGGCCCGGCCTACCCTCGCTGTTCCATGGCCTGACCCCGTCGCTGCTGCGGCTGTTGGCCAACGCGGATGTGCACGAGGACAACCGCTCCGCCGGTTCCAATCACGCGACGCCGCGGCCGTGTACGCCGAGGCAAGTCTCGCGGCGCTGGAGATGGTGGCGGAGCTCGCCGATCGCGAGGCCATCGCGTGCGACCTCGAGCGCCGCCCGGCTTTCACGTATGCGGCGGACGGTGAGCGCTCGACGATCGAGGACGAGTACGAAGCCGCGCGCGAGTCCGGTTTGCCGGTATCGCTCCGTCGAGGACGTGGACCTCCCCTATGCGACGTACGGCGCGGTCCGTCTTGGACGACCAGCTCGAATTTCATCCGGTCCGCTACCTCCAGGGTGTCGCCCGCGCAGTCGACTGCGACGGCGCTGCGTGCTCGAGCAGACGCCGGTGACCGCAGTCGAGTCGGGTGGTCCCTGCCAGGTGCGAACCGCGGGCGGAACCGTGACAGCCCAAACAGGTCGTCGTGGCCACCCACTACCCGCTGCTCGACCGTGGCCTCTTCTTCGCCCGCCTCGAGCCGAGCCGCTCGTACTGCATCGCGGCGCGCTGCCGGGGCACGCCGCCGCAGGGGAGTCGATATCGGCCGGCGGGACCACGCGCTCGGTTCGCTCCTACGGCGACCTGCTCATCCTCGGGGGCGAGGGGCATACGACCGGCGCGCGGCAAGCCGGTCCGGTCGCTACGAGCGCCTCGAGCTATTCGCTCGCGAGCACTGGGAGATCGACAAGGTCTCGCACCGCTGGTCGGCTCAGGACCCGACGAGGTGGGACCTCTTGCCGGTCATCGGTCGTTACCACCCGCGTTCGTCGAGGCTGTTCGTGGCCTCGGGCTTCAACAAGTGGGGCCTTACGTCGGGGACGTTCGCCGCCCGGATCATCCGCGATCTGATCGCGGGCCGGCCGAGCTCATGGACCGACGTCTTTGACCCGAACCGGATCGGGGCGCGCGGGGCCCGAAGCTGGCGGAGATGAACCTGGAAGGCGGCGTTCGACTTCTTCGCGGACCGGGCCGTGCCAGCCCTCACGGGCTCGGCGAGCAGCGTGCCACCCGGCGAGGCGCGCGTGATGCGGGACGGCCTCGGCAAGGCCGGTGTCTTCGCGGACGAGGCCGGGACACTCCACGCGGTCTCGCTGCGCTGCAAGCACCTGGGCTGCCTGCTGCGCTTCAACCAGGCCGAGCGCAGCTGGGACTGCCCCTGCCATGGCTCGCGCTTCGACGTCGACGGCGCCGTGCTCGAGGGGCCTGCTAGGAGAGCGCTCGCGCGAGGACCTGTAGCGCCGCTTCAGCCGGGCTGCTGCGAGACCAGGGCCACGCCCCGCTCGGCGAGCTCCGCGATTTCCTCCTCCGAGCGCCCGAGCTCGCCGAGCACCTCGGCTGTGTGCTCCCCGAGCAACGGCGGCGGCGTGGCGCGCTCCGGGTCGGTTGCGCCCCAGATCGGCGAGCCGACCAGCTCGAGTGGGCCGGCGGTGGGGTGCTGCACCGTAAGCGTCGCCGGTCGGCCCGCACCCGCGGCCGCGGCGAGCGCGTCCGGCACGCTGCGGACCTTCCCGCAGGGCACGCCCGCGGCATCGAGCGCCACGAGCCACGCCTCCGCCTCGCGCTCGCGGAAGCGCGCGGCGAGCAGCGGGACCAGCTCCGTGCGGTTCTCCACGCGCGCGGCGTTCGTTCCGAACCGCTCGTCTGCCGGCAGCTCGCCGAGCCCGATCGCGGCGCACAGCGCCCGGAACAGGCCGTCGTTCGCCGCGGCCACGGCGATGCGCCCGCCGCCAGCCGTCTCGAAGTCCTGGTACGGCACGATGTTCGGGTGCGCGTTGCCGTGGCGCACGGGCTCGCGGCCCGTCACGAGCGCGTTCTGCGCGACATTCACCAGCGACGCCAGCCCGCTGTCGAGCAGCGGCACCTCGATGCGGCCTCCCTGTCCCCCGTGCAGCGCCGCGAGAATGCCGGCCGCGGCGTGCAGGCCGGTGAGCACGTCGACGAGCGCTACGCCCACCTTGTAGGGCGAGCCGTCCTCGGGCCCGGTGATCGACATCAGGCCGGTCTCCGCCTGGGCCACGAAGTCGTAGCCCGGCCGGCCCACCGGCTCGCGCTCCGAGCCGAAGCCGGTGATGGAGCAGTAGACGACGCGCGCGTTGCGCGCCTTCACGCTCTCGTAGTCCACACCGAGGCGGGCCGCGCCACCGACCTTGAAGTTCTCCACCACCACGTGGGCGCGGGCGCACAGCTCGAGCGCGAGCTCGCGCCCCTCGGGCTGAGAGAGGTCGAGCGCGCACGAGCGCTTGCCGCGGTTCACGGACAGGTAGTACGCGGCCTCCCCGCCCGTGAACGGCGGGCCCCAGCCGCGCGTCTCATCGCCGCCCTCGGGGCGCTCGACCTTCACCACGTCGGCACCGAGGTCGGCGAGCACCATCGTGCAGTAGGGACCGGCGAGCACTCGCGAGAGGTCGGCGACCCGAACGCCGCGCAGGGGCTGCAAGGATCCACCAGGTGAGCTCATCGCGGACCGGGATCCTGACAGGCGCCGACCTCGCGGTCGCCGCGCTCGAGGACGCCGGGGTGGAGCTCGCGTTCGGGCTGCCGGGCGTGCACAACCTCGCGCTCTGGAGGGCGGTCGGCGAGTCGGGCATCCGGCTCGTTGGCGTGCGCCACGAGCAGACCGCCGCGTACGCGGCCCACGGCTATGCACGCGCGAGCGGGCGCCTCGGCGTCGCGCTCACCACCACCGGGCCGGGCGCCGCGAACACGCTCGCTGCCGTCGGCGAGGCGTGGGCATCGCGCCAGCCGGTCCTCGTGGTCGCCACGGACATACCGTCGAGCGTTCGCAGGCCGGGCGTCTGGCGCGGCGTGCTCCATGAGGCCACCGATCAGGCCGCGATGTTCCGGCCGGTGGTGAAGGAGAGCTACCGGGTCACGAGCGCGGAGCACGCCGGCGCCGTGGTCGCAGCCGCCGCGCGTACTGCGCTCACGCCTCCGGCCCGGCCTGTGTACGTCGAGATCCCCACCGACCTGCTCGGTGCCGAGGCCGCCGAGCGCTCGGATCCCGACGCGAGCGCCCCCGCTCCGCCGCTCGAGCCGGCTCGCGGACAGCTCGCGCGCGCCCTCGAGCTGCTCGAGCGGGCGCGCTCCCCGCTCGTCTGGGCGGGCGGCGGCGCGCTTCAGGCGGACGCCGGCGAGGCGGTCGGCACGCTCGCCGAGAAGCTCGTCGCGCCGGTGATCCTCACCTACTCAGCGCGCGGCCTGCTCCCGCCCGGCCACCCGTGCCTCGTTGAGGCGGCACCGCATGTCGCGGATGTCGGCGCGCTCTGGGACGAGTCCGACGTGGTCGTCGGCATCGGCACCGACTTCGACGCGATGATGACCCAGGGCTGGAAGCAGCCGCAACCGCCGCACCTCGTGGCCGTGAACGTCGACGCCGCCGACGCCTCGAAGAACTACCGCCCAGACGTCGTCGTGGAGGCCGACGCCGCGCTCGGAGCCGCTGCGCTGGCGGACGGGCTCGCCGAGCGGGGCGGGCACGACGCTCTCGCCCGCCGCATGCGCGCTCTGAACACGTCGGTCCGCGCAGCATTCTCACAGTCCGATCCGGAGGCGATCGGCTTCGTGGAGGCGTTCGAGGCCGCGCTTCCCGACGACGCCGTCGTGGTCTGCGACATGTGCCTCCCGGCCTACTGGCTCGGCGGCTTCCAACGCGTCAAGGCGCCGGGCAAGTTCGCCTACCCCCTCGGCTGGGGAACGCTCGGCTGCGCGTTCCCGCAGGGGCTCGGCGCGGCGCTCGCTGGCGCGGGCCCCGCGGTGAGCGTGTCGGGCGATGGCGGTTTCCTCTACGCGGTCGGGGAGCTCGCCGCCGCGAAGCAGGAGGCGATCCCGCTGACCGCGGTGATCGTCGACGACGGCGGCTACGGCATGATCCGCTTCGACCAGGATCTGCACGGGCATCCGCGCGAGGGCGTCGACCTGGTCAGCCCGGACTTCGTCGCGATGGCGCGCTCGTTCGGGATCCGCGCCGACTCCGTCGACGGCCTGGGCGACCACTTCGCCGTCGCCCTAAAGGGCCACATCGCCCTGCGTGAGCCCACGGTGCTCGTCGCGCAGGCCGCGCTCGGCCCGCCACCGAACGTGTCGCCGCGCTGGTACCGGCGATGAGCGCGAGCGAGCGCCGCGTCGGCCACGCGGGGAACCTGCGGCAGATGCCGGGCGGTGAGCCCGGGCCGGCGCGGGCGTCCGCCGTGCGAGCGGCATCGCTCGCGAACGCGGTGCTCGCGGCGAACGCGGACCTGTCCGCGCTGCACGTGGTCGGTCAGGTCCGCCTGCTCGCCGTGTTGCGAGCGAGCGGCGTTGAGCGCGAGCGCGCGCAGGAGCGGATCCGCCGCGCCGAGCCGCGGTCGCTCGCGGAGCCGACGTGAACGTGGATCTCAGAGCGATCGCCGAGGGCGCCTACGCGGCGCTCAACGCGAAGGACTTCGAAGCGTTCCTCGCGATGATCGACGAGGACGTGGAGTTCACCTCGATGGTCGCGGAGGCGGAGGGCACGACCTTCCACGGGCACGACGGCGTGCGGGCGTGGTGGAACACCGTCCTGGGCAGCTTCGACGAGTCGCACTGGCAGCTGCTGGAGTTCCGCGGCTCTCACGACACCGCCATCATGAAGGTCCGCATGACCGGCACGCTCGCCGGCGTCGAGGTGGCACAGACGATGTGGCAGGTGGCGCGGGCGCGCGACGGCAACCTGCTCGGCTGGACGTTCTTCCGGAGTGAGGAAGAGGCCGAGCTGGTAGCGGGGTTCTAGACCCGCAGCCAGGCGCCGCGAGCGCCCGGATCTAGTCCCAGGCCAGCCGGAAGCCCGTGTTGCCCGTGAGCTCCGCGACCTCCATCTGCGCCTTCTGGAGCTTGCCGGCGTAGTCCCAGTTCATCGACTGCCAGCGGGTGAACTGGTCGAGCACCCACATCCCCGACTGGCGACTGCCGTTGCCGGAGCGGCCGTTGCCGCCGAAGGGCAGATGCGCCTCGGCTCCGCTCGTCGAGTTGTTCACCGAGAGCATCCCGGCGCTCACGCGCTCGCGGAAGCGAAACGCGTTCTTCGCATCGGTCGTGTAGATCGCGGCGGACAGGCCGTAGCCGTGCCCGTTGGCGAGCTCTACGGCCTGGTCGAAGCCGGAGAAGCTCGCGACGCCCACGATCGGGCCAAACGTCTCGGTCGAGTAGATGTCGTCGTCGGCGCGCACGCGGTCGACGATCGTCGGGTGGTAGTAGACGCCGGCGTCGGGATCGCCGACGAAGCCGTCGCGCGGGTTGTCTGACGTGATCCGCCCGCGCCCGCTCGATCCCGAGACCGCGTGGTGGTCGCGGATCAGCCCGAGCCAGTCCTCGAAGCGCTCCGCGAAGCGCTCGTGGATCATCGGGCCGTAGAGCACGTCCTCCGTCGGGTCGCCGATCGCGGCGCCCTCGACGAGGCGCGTGAAGCGCCCCATGAACTCGTCGTGGACCGAGTCGTGCACGATCACCGTGCCGAGCGAGGTGCAACGCTGGCCGGCCGTGCCGAAGCCGCTGAAGAGGGCGCCCTCGGCGGCCAGGTCGAGGTCCGCGTCCGGCATCACGACGAGCGGGTTCTTGCCGCCGAGCTCGAGGCACGGTGACTGGATATGGCGGCCGCAGAGCTCGCCGATGCGCGTCCCCACGGCCGACGACCCGGTGAAGCCGACCTTGTCCACGAGCCCCTCACCGAGCGCCTGCTCGAGGCCCTCGAACGCGGTCGGGCCGTCGCACTGAACGAGGTTGAGCACGCCGTCCGGAAGGCCGCCGCTGGTGAAGAGCTCGGCGAGCGCCTCGCCGACGGCCGGCGCGTACTCGGCCGGCTTCCAGACGACGGCGTTGCCGCACACGATCGCCGGCACGAGATACCACGACGGCACCGCGACAGGGAAGTTCCCGGCGGTGATGATCGCGGCCACGCCGACCGGGTTGCGAAAGGTGAAGAGCTGCTTATCCGGCATCTCGCTCGGCACCGTCTGGCCGTACAGGCGGCGCCCCTCGCCTACGAAGAAGTCGCAGGTGTCGACGATTTCCTGCACCTCGCCGAGCGACTCCGGGTAAGGCTTGCCGATCTCACGCGTTACGAGGCGGGCGAGCGGCTCCTTGTTGTCCTCCACGAGCCGGCCGATCTGCTGGATCGCCTTCCCGCGCACTGGCGGCGGGACGAAGCGCCAGTCGCGCTGTGCCTCCCGGGCGGTGCGGCAGGCGTCGACGAAGTCGCGCGAGCTGCCGAGCACGGCCTCGCACACCACGTCATCGAGGTTGGCGGGGTTGCGCGACTCGACCCGCTGCCCGTCCGTGCGCTTGGCGCCGCCGATGATCGACCCGACCGTCCGCGTTTCAGTGATGCTCATGGCGGCTAGCGTACTCCCCCGGTGATCGACCTCCACTGCCATCTGCTGCCCGGAATCGACGACGGCCCGGCGACCACGGAGGAGAGCATCGAGCTGGCTCGCACCCTCGCCGAGGACGGCGTGCTGCAGGTGGTTGCCACGCCCCATGTGCGGGCGGATCATCCCGCGGTCGTGCCGGCCCGGCTCGCGGCGCTCACGGGCGAGCTGAGCGAGGCGCTCGAGGCGGCGGGCGTCCCGCTCGAGGTCCAGCCGGGCGGCGAGCTCGACATCGCTCGGGGACTCGAGGCGAGCCAGGAGGAGCTGCGGCTCGTGTCGTTCGGGCAGCGCGGCGTCTGGCTGCTCGTGGAAACGCCGTACGGGCCGCTGACCTCTCTCTTCGAGCGCCAGCTCTTCGAGCTCACGATACGCGGCTACAAGGTGCTGCTCGCCCACCCCGAGCGCAACCCGAGCTTCCACGAGCGGCCCGAGCGGCTCGAGGCGATTGTCGGGCGCGGCGTCGCGACCCAGGTCACCTCGTCCGCGCTCCTGCGTCCGCCCCGCCGCTCGCGCACCGGCGCGCTCGCTCGAAGGATGCTCGAGCGCGGGCTCGCGCACGTGATCGCCTCGGACTCCCACGGCCACCACATCGCGCGCGCGACGATGGGCGCCGGCGTCGAGGCCGCCCGCGAGGTGGTGGGCGACGCCGCCGAGCAGCTCGTGACCGACGCGCCCGCGGCGATTCTTGCGGGAGCCGACGCGCCTGCCCCGCCCATGGCCGCGCCGCGGCGCTCGCGCTTCAGGTTGCGGCGCTGAGCTTTCGCTCGAGCGCGTCGAGCTGCTCACGCAGCTCTGCGGGCAGGCGCTCGCCGAACTGCGAGTAGTGCTCGTGCACCTGTGGGAGCTGCGCGTGCCACCGCTCGGGGTCGACCCTCAGCAGCTCGTCCATCGCCCCTTCACGCAGGTCGAGCCCCTCCGTGTCGATCGCGCCGGGCGCGGGCACGAGCCCGATCGGCGTCGCCACCGCCTCGGCCTCGTCGTCGCAGCGGCGGAAGATCCACGCGAGCACGCGGCTGTTGTCGCCGAAGCCGGGCCAGAGGAAGCGCCCATCCTCGTCCTTGCGGAACCAGTTCACCATGAAGATGCGCGGCAGCCGGGTGCCCTCGCGACGGCCGACCTCGAGCCAATAGGCGAAGTAATCGGCCATGTTGTAGCCGCAGAACGGCAGCATCGCCATCGGGTCGAAGCGCAGCTCCCCGACCGTGCCGGCGGCCGCCGCCGTCTTCTCCGAGCCCATGATCGAGCCGAGGAACACGCCGTGGTTCCAGTCGAAGGCCTCCTGCACCAGCGGCACGACGGTCGCGCGGCGACCGCCGAACAGGAAGGCGTCGATCGGCACTCCCGCGGGGTCCTCCCAGTTGGGCGCTATCGACGGGCACTGCGCCGCGGGCGTCGTGAAGCGGGCGTTCGGGTGGGCGGCCGGCTCCGGCGAGTCGGGCGTCCAGTCATTGCCGTGCCAGTCGATCGCGTGCGCCGGCGGCTCGCTCATCCCCTCCCACCAGACGTCCCCGCCGTCGGTGAGCGCGCAGTTGGTGAAGATCGAGTTGGCGTGCAGCGTGGCCATGGCGTTCGGGTTCGTGTCCTCGCCCGTGCCGGGAGCGACGCCGAAGAAGCCGGCCTCGGGGTTGATCGCGTACAGGCGCCCGTCGTCGCCGAACTTCATCCAGGCGATGTCGTCCCCGACGGTCTCGGCCTTCCAGCCCTCGAGCGTGGGGATCATCATCGCCAGGTTCGTCTTGCCGCACGCCGACGGGAAGGCGCCGCCGATGTGCTTGACCTTGCCCTCCGGCGAGGTGAGCTTGAGGATCAGCATGTGCTCGGCCATCCATCCCTGGTCGCGGGCCATGACCGACGCGATCCGCAGCGCGAGGCACTTCTTGCCGAGCAGCGCGTTTCCGCCGTAGCCCGAGCCGAACGACCAGATCTCGCGCGTCTCGGGGAAGTGCACGATGTACTTGTTGTCGGCGTTGCAGGGCCACGGGACGTCGTCCTGGCCGTCCTCGAGCGGCATACCGACCGAGTGCAGGCAGGGCACGAACTCGCCGTCGTCGCCCAGCACCTCGAGCGCGCCCGCGCCCATGCGAGTCATGATGCGCATCGACACCGCCACGTACGGCGAGTCGGTGATCTGCACCCCGATGTGCGCGATCGGCGAGCCGAGGGGCCCCATCGAGAACGGGACCACGTACATCGTGCGCCCGTGCATGCAGCCCTGGAACAGGCTGGTCAGCGTCTCGCGCATCTCGTCGGGCTCACGCCAGTTGTTCGTGGGCCCCGCGTCCTCCTCCCGCTTCGAGCAGATGAAGGTGCGGTCCTCCACGCGCGCCACGTCGCCGGGATCCGAGCGGGAGAGGTACGAGTTGGGGCGCTTGGCGTCGCTGAGCCGCTCGAACGTCCCGGCGTCCACGAGCTGCTTGCAGAGGCGGTCGTACTCCTCCGCCGAGCCGTCGCACCAGTGGACGGACGCCGGATCCGCCAGCTCCGCGACCTGGTCTACCCAGGCGATCAGCTTCTCGTGGGTGGTCGGGGGAGCGGTGGCTGCCTGCGTCACGGGTTCCAGGTTCTCCTTGGTCATTCTGCGACGGCCGGTAACCGTATCCCACCATTCCTACACTCCGCTCCATGCGGGCCGTCCTGCGCTTCGTCGCGTCCGTGATGATCGTGAGCGGCGCGATGCTGATCGCGGACGCCGCGATCACCCTCCTATGGCAGGAGCCGGTCTCCGCGTTCGTCGCCGATCGCCAGCAGGGCAAGCTGAAGGAGGCGTTCGTCGACCCCCCGAAGCGGGTGGTGCTGCGCCGGCCGCTCAAGGGCGACGCGATCGCCCGCATCTCGATGCCCGCGATCGGCGTAGCGGAGTACGTGGTCGAGGGAACCGACCTGGGCAGCCTGCGCAAGGGGCCAGGCCATTACCCCGAGACGCCGCTCCCGGGCGAGCCCGGAACGACCGCCATCGCGGGACACAGGACCACCTACGGCGCGCCATTCCGCGACATCGACGACCTGGACCCCGGTGACCGGATCGTCGTGGACATGTCCGACGGCCGCTTCGTCTACCGCGTCGAGGGCACGCGCATAGTCGACGATCAGGACCTGTCGGTGCTCGATCCGGTCGGCCACAAGCGGCTGATGCTGAGCGCGTGCCATCCGCTCTACAGCGCGGCACAGCGGATCATCGTGTATGCGCGGCAGGTGAGGCGCGCGCCGCCGCGCGTGACGTAGCTTCCGCGAGCTTCTCCGCCGAGCGCGTGGCGGGCCTCAGAACGGCTGCATTGAGGGCGGCCACCCCGGGGGCCGTCGTCACGAGATGCGGATCACCCACCTATACGGTGGTCGATCCTCATCTCGTGCCATCAGAGCCCGCCGGCCTTTGACCCCGGCTCGAGGTTTTCCGCGGAAACGCCCGGCGCCGCCGACGAGCCCTCGACGCGGGACTCGTCCTGCGACTCGAACCAGAGGATCAGCGCGATGACCAGCGCGATCGAGACCGCCAGCACGGCCACCCAGTAGATGATCTTGCTCAGCACGCGTGCGGGATCGTAGGCGGGTCGTCGGGCGACGCAGCCCGTTGCCGTCCGACCCGCCCCCGATGATCGCGTCCATGCAACGTCGCAAGCAAGCTTTCGCCTGCGCGGCCGCCCTCGGCGTGGTCGCGCTCGGGAGCGCCGGGAAGGCGTCCGCCCAGACCGCCAACGACGGCACGACCACGCTCAACGGCTCCGAGCAGACGCTGCCGTTCACCGGCGCCGAGCCAGGCCTCATCGCGGGCGCGGGGCTGCTGATGGCGGGCGCCGGCCTGCTGCTGCGCCGGCGGCTGCAGCCCGGCTGAGCCCTACTCGGGCCTCCGCGGCACGAGCACGGCGCGCTTGAACTCGGCGACGAGCGTGCCGTCCTGCTTGTGCACGCGCGTGTGCACCCGCACCACCCCACGGTCCGACTTCGACTGCGACGGCCGCACCTCGAGCACCTCCGACTCGCAGAAGAGCGTGTCGCCGTGGAAGACCGGCGCGGGATGCGAGAGCTCTTCGGTCGCGAGGTTGGCGATGGCCTTGCCAGAGATGTCGCCCACCGACATGCCGAGCGCGAGCGAGTAGACGAGCGGGCCGACGACCACGTTGCGTCCCTGCTGGGACTCCGCCGCATACACATCGTTGATGTGCAGCGGGTGGTGGTTCATCGTCAGCAGGCAGAACAGGTGGTCGTCCGCCTCGGTGACGGTCTTGGCCGGCCAGTGCTTGTAGACGGCGCCCACGTCGAACTCCTCGAGATAACGGCCGTACTGGCGGGCCCCGGACGCCTCGCGCCCGGCCTGGGTCGTGTCGAACTGCGTCTCGGTGTCGCTCATCGCGCTCCGTTGGTTGACTGGTCAGTCAATCAGACCCGCAATCGTATACTCAGCCGCCCCATGCGGAACCCGAGAGATTTCCTGAAGCCGCTCGCCATCGGCGCCCCCGAGCCGCTTCGCGAGATCCCGTTCAAGCCGTCGCGGATGATCCACTTCCTCGACTTCTCGAACGAGAAGATGGTCGCGAAGGCGCCGGAGATCGCGCCGAAGGTCGACGTCCTGCTCGGCAATCTCGAGGACGCGATCCCGGTCGACCGCAAGGAGGCCGCCCGCGAGGGGTTGATCCGCGTCGGCCGCGAGATGGAGCTCGGCGAGGCCGCGCTCTGGACCCGCGTGAACGCGCTCGAGAGCCCCTGGGTGCTCGACGACATCACCCAGCTCGTCGCGGAGATCGGCGACCGGACCGAGGTCGTGATGGTCCCGAAGGTCGAGGGCCCCTGGGACATCCACTACGTCGACCGGCTGCTCGCCCAACTCGAGGCGAAAGCGCGTCTTGAGCGTCCAATCCTCGTGCACGCGATCCTCGAGACCGCGCAGGGCGTGACGAACCTGGAGGAGATCGCCACCGCCAGCCCGCGCATGCAGGGCATGAGCTTCGGCCCGGCCGACCTCGCCGCCAACCGTCGTATGAAGACGACGCGCGTGGGCGGCGGCCACCCGGGCTACCGGGTGATCGAGGACCCCTCTCCCGACGATCCCGATGCACCGCGCGCGAGCGCACAGCAGGATCCGTGGCACTACTCGATCGCGCGCATGGTGGATGCCTGTGCGGGCGCCGGCATCCTGCCGTTCTACGGCCCGTACGGCGACATCCGCGACGTCGAGGGATGCGAGACCCAGTTCCGAGCCGCCTTTCTGCTCGGCTGCGTGGGCGCCTGGTCGCTTCATCCCGTCCAGATCGAGATCGCGAAGAAGGTCTTCTCGCCGGACCCGGACGAGGTCGCGTTCGCCCGCAAGGTGATCGAGGCGATTCCGGACGGCCGCGGCGTCCACATGATCGACGGCAAGATGCAGGACGACGCCACCTGGAAGCAGTGCAGGGTGATGGTCGATCTGGCGGAGCAGCTGGCGGCGAGGGATCCGGAGCTGGCCGCCGCCTACGGGTTGCAGGCGACGGCCAGCTAGCGGCCCTAACGCGGCGCCCGCACCCGCAGGCGCAGGCCGGTCGTCCCGGCCGGCGACGACGCGTCGCGCGCAGCCACCGACAGCTTGACCGGCATCACACCGCGCCGCAGCACCCGGCGGCGCGCCCCCCGAGCGAGCCGGATTGAGACCTTGCCGGTGCGGCCGGAAGCCACGCGGAACGCCTTCCTGCCGGCGCGGCGGCCCTTGCGCGAACGGAGCGTCAGCCTGCCGCTGCACGCCTCGGCGGCGGTCGCAGGACAGCTCACCCGCAGCACGATCCGCCGACCCCGCAGACGCGGCCTGCGCGGCGAGATCCCGACGCGCGGGGCGCCGTTCGGCAGGGTCGTGCCGCCGGCGCCGTCGCCGCTGCCGCCGCCAGCGCCACCGGGTCCGCCACCAGCTCCGCCACCGCCGGCCCCCGAGGCGCACTCGACGAGCGTGTCGACGCCGTCCGCGTCGACGCTGTCGAGCTCCGCGCCGCAGTCCACCAGGTCGGCGACGCCGTCCTTAGCGAGCATTGTGTCCGCGCCTCCCCCGCCGAAGAGGGAGTCCTTGCCGCCGCGCCCGTCGACAAAGTCGGCGCCGGGGCCGCCGCGCAACACGTTCGCAGCCGCGTTTCCGACGAGCGTGTCGCCCGCCGACCCGCCGACCAGCTGCTCCACCTGCGCGAGGTCACCCTCGGCCTCGGCACCGTCGTCCGCCTGGGCGTCGATGTCGGCAATAACGGTCGTCGTGCGCGCGGAGTAGTCGGCGACATCGAAGCCGAGGCTGCCGATGAGCCGGTCGCCGCCGGCATTTGCGACGAAGCGGTCGCTGCCGGCCCCGCCATTCTCGAGATCGTCACCCTGACCGCCATCCATCGTGTCGTCGCCCGCGCCGCCGAAGAGGCCGTCGACGCCGCCCTGGCCGTACAGCTCGTCCTTGCCCGGGCCGCCGGTCAGCTTGTTGGCGCCCGCGTTGCCGGTGATCACGTCGAAGGTCGACCCACCGGTCACGTTCTCGATTGCCTTGACGTTGTCTTCCTCGCCGGCATAGCCGTCGTTCGCGGCGCCGTCGAGCGAGATGTTAAGGCGACCGATGAGGCGGTCGCTGTAGCTGGCCTCGTCGGTGCCGGCTCCGCCGTCC
>Ga0126307_10001916_pt1 | contig 13905 bp, 17 predicted proteins | sample Plot28_FD_89955 | JGI IMG/M metagenome (GOLD analysis project Ga0126307, IMG submission 89955) | Serpentine soil microbial communities from UC McLaughlin Reserve, CA, USA - Plot28 | ecosystem: Environmental > Terrestrial > Soil > Grasslands | place: USA: UC McLaughlin Reserve, Lake County...
CCGCGCCCCCGCGCGCAGCTTCAAGAAGGACAGCTGGTCCAGCCCGGACCCCTGCACCACGACGAGCCGGCCGCGATCGAGCAGCATCCCGTCGCCGTTGGGCACGGTCGCGCCCTCGACCTCGTCGATGACGTCGATCGAGGAGCCGTCCTCTCCCAGCACGATCCGGAACAGCTTGCCGCTGTGCGAGTCGACGACCACGAGCGTGCGGCTGCCCCGCTTCACGATGCCGTTGACGTTGAAGTCGCCCTCGTACGGGATCGCGCTGACGTCAAGCGCCTGCGGCGTCCCGGATCCAGCGCTCACCTGCTCGGCGGTCACGTGCCACAGCGTCTGCCGGAACGAGTCGGTGACGTAGACGTCCCCGTGGCCGGTCACGACCAGGTCGTTGAGGAAGCCGCCCGCGCCGGTCTGGAAGGTCGCCAGCGTCTGGCCGGACGCGATGTCGTAGACGGTGATCGAGCCGGTCGAGCCACCGGCGACGTAGAGCTTGCCGCGCCGGATCTCGAGGCCGACCGCCGAACGCCCCGCGCCTCCGGCGATGAACGGCGAGATCGTGTCGCTGCCGAGCGTTCCGCGGTAGATCGCGCCGTCGGCCGTGATCGACACGAGGAACTGCTTCGAGCGCTTGTCGAAGGCGATGCCCTCGGGGTTGCCGGCAGGATCCGGCACCAGCGTGAACAGCTTCTCCGCGGCCTTGGAACCGCCGCGGCCCGGCTCAGCGGTCGCGACCGCCGCGCCGCCCACGAGCCCGGCTGTGACCGCCACCGCCACCAGCATCCGCCAACTCATTGCTTCCCCCAGCGTCGAGTGTCCGTATCGGGCGGCGCAGCCGTCGCGCATCCGAGCTCCACCGCGTCCCCGACTAAGGATACGCGCGCGTCTCGGGCAGGTTCACCGGTGCAGCGCGACGCGCCGCCTGCTCGCGGCCGTCAGCCCGCCGGCATCGCGCGCGACCAGCGTCACGTGGACCCGGCGATGGCGCCTGGTCGCCCGCCGCAGCCGCGCGGACAACCGCAGCGTCACGCCCGCGCTCCGCCCCCGGCGCACCTCGTAGCGCTGCGCCCGTACGGCGCGCGCGCCCGCGATCGACAAGCGGCCGGCGCAGCGGCGGGCGCGCGCGGCCGGGCAGGCCAGGCGCGCGTCGATCGCGCCGCGCCGCACGGTCGCCGTCCTGCCGACGATCGCGATCGTGGCGGCGAAGACCGAGACCCCCTCCTCCGTCGCGACGTAGAGGTTGCGGCCGTCGGCGCTGACGGCGAGCCCGCGGGCGTCGTCGAGGTTGCGCGACTCGAAGCACTCCTCGTAGGTGATCTGCTGCTCGGCGCACCCGAACTGCTGCATGCGGCCGGTCGCGGGATCGCGCTGGAACGCCGCCAGGTAGTCGCCGGGGCTCACTACGAACGCGGCGCGGCCGTCGCGCGACACCGCGAGCCGCGTGGCGGAGTCGAGCGCGGAGGCCGGGCCGCAGCCCTCGACCGACGCGGGCCCGGCACCGAACGCGGCGCCGGTAGCGGTGAAGCACTGCACCGGCTCCAGGCTCCCGGTGGCCGCGTCGCGGTTGAAGACGGCCAGAGCGGAGTCGCTCTCGGCCGCGACGAGGAGCTGCTTGCCGTCGGACGTCAGGACGGCGTCGCTCGCGCCGGCGAGCGCCGGCGCCGAGCGGCACGAGCCTTGGAGGGGAGCCTGGTCGACCAGGCACTGGGACGGCGACAGCCGTCCCGTCGCGGCGTCGCGCCGGTAGGACGTCACGGCGCCGGACGCCGCCGCGGTGACGTACACGTCGGCGCCGTCCGCCGCCACGACGACGCTGCTCGCGCCCGCGAGCCCCGTTCCGTTGACGCAGCGCCCCTCCGAGCCGGTGTCGCTCACGCACATCACCTCGTGCAGCGCGCCCGTCTCCTGGTCGCGGCCGAAGACGGTCACGGCGCCGTCGGTCGCCGCGGTCACGTACACGTGCGCGCCGTCGGCGCTCACGTCGACGCCGCTGGCGCCTATGAGCGCACCGGCGGCCCCGCAGCGGTCGCCGCGCGCGAACACGATCAGGCAGCCGCGCTGCGTGAGCGCGGCGGTCGTCGCGTCGCGCTCGAACCAGGTGACGCCGCTCGAGCTGCTCGCCACGACGTAGACGAAGCGGCCGTCGGGCGTGATCGCCAGATCACTCGCGCCCCGGAGGGCGTCCCCGTCGGTGCAGAAGCCGTCGGTGCCGACGCGCCCGTCGCCGCCCGCGTCGCTCACGCATCCCGCGGCGGTCAATGCTCCGGTCGCCTGTTGGCGTGCGAACCCGGCGATCGCGTTGGAGCCGTCGGGTTCCACGCCCGAGACGACGTAGACCTGCCGCTGATCGGGCGTCACCTCGAGCGCGGTGGCCGCGCGCACGGCCCTCGCGCGCGCGCAGCCCTCGCCGTTCTCGAAGCCCGGCTGGACCAGGCAGCCGCTCGTGCCGGCGAGCTGCGCGAAGCTGGCCGACGCCGGAAAGTCCTGGGGCGCGGACTGAGCGGGGAGCGCGAGCAGCGCCGCGACCGCGATGCCGGCGGGTCGCCCGAGCCGAGCGCTTGCTGCCGTCAGCTTCACCATCATGCTCCCCACCATCCCGAGGTCGGCGCCGCGTCAAGCGCTGAACCTACTCAGGTGGCCGCGGAACATCCAGCGCAACGCCGGGGTCGACGAAGCGCAGGACCCCGTCGGTCCGCGTCAGCTCGAACAGCCGCTGCACCGGCCGCGGGCCGCGGACGAGCGCGAACTCGACGCCCGCGGCGGCGCTCCCATCCGCGATCTCGAGGATGCAGTGCAGCCCGCTGGAGTCGATGAACACGACCTCTCGGAGGTCCAGCACGAGCGCCCGGCATCCGCGCAGCAGGTCGCTCAGCTGCTCCCGCAGCCCGTTGGCGGACTCGAGGTCGATCTCGCCCGCGGCGACGACGACGACCGTGTCGTCGTGCAGCTCCAGCTCGGTGCGCAGGCGCTCGGGGATCTGTTGGTCGCGGAATCGGGACATGACGGGCGAGCTGGTCATCGGGGGCTGGGCAGGGCGCTTTCGGGCACCGGGCCGGTCGAGTCGCGCACGATCAGCTGCGGCGGCTCCGGCTCGAAGCGGGGCCGGTGGGAACCCTCGATCTCCGCCAGGAGCATCGCCGCGGCGCACTCGCCGACGCCGGTGTGGTCGACGCGCACCGTCGTCAGCGACGGCGAGCTCAGCGGCGCCAGCGGCGAACCGTCGAAGCCGGCGATCGAGATGTCGCCGGGCACGGCGAAGCCGCGCTCGCGCGCCACGCTCAGGCCTCCGAGGGCGAGCAGATCGCTCGTGTAGACGATCGCGGTCGGGCGGCTCGAGGCCTCGAGCATCCGAGCCGTCGCCGCGCGCGCGGCGGCGTCCTCGGGCACGACGGAAGCCGACAGGCCCGGCTCGAGTCCGGCATGGCGCATGGTCTCCATCCACTCCCAGCGACGTGCCGCGACGTGCTCGAACGAGGGATCGCCGCCGATGAAGCCGACGGAGCGGTGGCCCACCGCGATCAGGTGCTCGACGAGCGCCGCCATGCCGCGCGCGTGCTCGGTCTCGACGGCCGGGAACGGGCAGTCGCCCCAGGTCCGGCCGGCCACGACGGTGGGCAGTCCGCTCTCGGCCATCAGCTCGATGCGGGGGTCGTCGAGCACCATGTCGGTCAGGAGCATGCCGTCGACCCGCCCTGACGCGATCAGGCGGCCGTAGGCGTCGAGGTTGCCGTGCTCCTCCGGCGGCACCACGTGGAGCACCAGCGCGTAGTCGCGCGCCGACAAGGTGCGCTCGACGCCGGCGAGGAAGCGCACGAAGAAGTCGTCGACCTCGAGGTCGTCGGCGTCGCGGGCGATGACCAGGCCGACCGCGCCGGTGTGGGCGTGAGTGAGCGCCCGGGCGGAACCGCTCGGCCGCCAGCCGAGCTCCTCCGCCGCGCGCAGGATCCGCGTGCGGGTCCCCTCCCCCACGCCCGGTCGCCCGTTGACCGCGAACGAGACCGCGGCGGTCGAGACGCCCGCGCGCTCCGCCACATCTGCGATCGTCGGCCGCGAAGCCCGCATCGGCGCAGCGCGCCGGCGTCCGTTCCCGTTCTGCTGAACCGCTTTAGTCGCACGCTGTCGATTGGCTTGAGGCATCGTCAGCACCCGAGTCGCGCGCGGATGGCGGCCGGCGTCGCGCCGAGCGCCGCCAGGATGCGGCCGGCGCTGCCGTCGGCGTCGGCGATCGCCGCGAGCAGCAGCTGGGTGGCGCCCAGCCGGCTGTCGCCGCGGGCGAGCGCGATGCGGCCGGCGCGTCGCAGGATTCGCTGGAGGCACGCCGGATCGTCGTCGGCGCGCTCGAGCGAGCGCGCGCACCCGCGCGCCTTCTCGAGCGTCACGCCCTGAGACAGCAGCGCGCGCGCCGCGTCGCTGTCGGTCTGGAGGATGCCGAGCAGCAGATGCCGGCTGCCCGCGGCGCTCGCGCCGGCCGCGACCATCTCGGCGTGGGCGAGCCGGACGGCGCTGCGCGCCTCGTCGCTCGCCGCCAGCCGCCCCGGCTCGTGGCGGCGTGGCGGAGCGAGGTCGCGGTAGCGCCGGTGCGCGGCCTGGCGCGAGATCCCGAGCGCGCGCGCCAGGTCGCCGAACGAGCGGCCGGCGGCGAGCCCGCGACGGACCTGCGCGTACTCGAGGGCATCGAGCTCGCGGCGCAGCTCCGTCAGCAGGCTGAGCGCCGCCTCGGGGTCGTCGGCTCGCGTCGTCTCCTCGGCGAGACTGCAGATGCGTTCTCCGCGCTGGTTCATGCGGATGGGGAGGTGCGGTGATCGTCTCGCTTCTCCGCCAGGCGCCGGCGCCCCGCCCAGGGGTCGGCGGGGCGCCGTCTCGCGCCTGGCCAGGGCCCCATCGGGGAGAGAATGGGGCTCCCGCTCAGCAAGTAGATCGCGCAGCGCCGTCACGGGATCGCGACCCCGTTCCGACGGCGCGCCAGCGCTCGAGCTGTCTTGTGGATCATGTTCTCGTCTCTCGTGGATCGGCCGCCGGGCATGGGACCTCCTCCTTGGTAGTCGGCGGTCCGGCCGTGTGACCGGGATGGACCATGCGCGCTCTCTGCGCCCGCTCCGGCGCCGAGCGCCGGCCGCAGCCGTCGTCGCGCGCCGCTACTGCCAGGCCGCGGCGGCGATTCCTTCTCGCCACGGCTCCCTTAGGTGTCCCCCGACCAGCCGCGACCTGAACCGCTTTAGTGCCTCTGTCAACGCGCCGTGACGCCTATCGTCAGCACTATGACGCGCCGGGGCCTGACGGCAACGTCTGGTACGTCTCCGGCGACGCGGCAAGGTCGGACGCGTGGCCCTCGGCTGAGCCGCGGGCGTGCGCGGCTGCTCGCGCGGCCGCGCGCGACTAGCTCGTTTAAGTCCGCGCCTGGAGCAGGAAGCGGGCGCGGCGCAGCTCGTCGCGCAGCGGACCGACCTCCCCGCCGTAGAGCGGCGACGTCGCCGAAGTCAGCAGCCGCTCCACGACGGCCACTCCGCGCGGGCCCCCGCCGCCGCGCAGCAGCAGCGCGGAGACCTCGCGCAGGTCCGGCGCGACCGGACGCACCACCCTGAGGCTGAAGAGCGGGCGTGCGGCCAGCACGCGCGCCGGGCTGTGGTCGAGGATCCGGACGGCCTCGCCGATCGAGCGGGCGAGCCTCGCCCGGTGGCGCGCGCTGTCCAGGCGGCCCCGCACGCGCAGCAGCGGCGTCAGGCCGAGCCGCTCCTCCCCGCGGCTGATCAGCTCGAGGCAGACCGACCGCAGCGAGCTGCGTATGGACAGCCACCGCGCGCACAGCCCGAGCTCGACGATCACGGCCGCGACTACGAGCGGCAACCCGATCTCGAGCACGCCGCCGGCCGCGACGCCGGCGACCGACAGCATTCCCTCGACGACGACGCGGGAGGCTCGCAGCAGCCGGACGAGCGCATGGCGCTCTCCCAGCTGCTCGACCGCCGCGGCCACGTCTTCCGCTGGATCGCCGTGATTCGCGCGTCGCATCGCGCTACACCGGATTCCCACGCGCGGAGGGATCTAGCCTGCGTCGGGTCGATCCGGTCACGGGCCGAACGGCGCCCGTTTCGCGACGCTCCCGGCGAGGGTAGGCACGCCACATGTCCGGTGGAATCGCCCTTTCGCTGCTCGCGATCCTGATCGTCGTCGGCCTGATCTTCGCCGTCGTCTCCTACATCACCGGCGGGATCTTCTGGTTCCGCAAGACCGATCCGGAGGAGGACCGCATGGAGCCGACGCCTGACGAGGCCGAGTCGCGGCCCGAGCACACCCGCCCGACGACGCCGGCGCACGAGCACACGGCGTTCGTCGGCACGCCGCACGGCGACCGGGTCCGCGAGCACCACTAGTCGCCCGAGCGGAGGACCGACCGATGACACAGCACGACGTGCACAGCCAACAGCGCGAGCGCTCGACCGCCGAGCTGATGCGCGAGCTGTCGGACCAGACGACGACGCTGGTTCGCAAGGAGGTCGAGCTCGCCAAGGTCGAGATTGCCGCGAAGGGCAAGAGCGCCGCGGTCGGCGCCGGGATGTTCGGCGGCGCCGGGGCGTTCGGCTTCTACGCGTTCGGAGCTTTGACGGCGTGTCTGGTCCTGGCGCTCGCGACGTTCCTCGAGGCATGGCTCGCGGCGCTCATCGTCGCGGCCGTCTACGGCGCGATCGCCGGCGTGCTCGCGCTGCGCGGGAAGCGCCGCGTCGAACGGGCTACGCCGCCGGTGCCGGAGCAGGCCGTCGACTCGACGAAGGAGGACCTCGAATGGGTCAAGACCAGGGCGAAGCAGGCGCGCAGCTAGCGGGCGATCCCGACGACCGGGCGGCGCAGCTCCGCGCCGAGATCGAGGACACCCGTCAGGATCTGGGCGACACGGCCGCCGAGCTGGCGGCGAAGACCGACGTCAAGGCGCGCGCGCAGGCGAAGTTCGAGCAGGTCAAGCGCACGACCGCGTCCAAGCGGGAGGAGCTGCTGGCCAAGAGGAAGCAGTCCAGCGGGGATGCGTCCGGCTCCGCGGTCGAGCAGCTCCAGACCAAGGTGCGGCAATACCCGGTTCCGGCGACCGCGGCCGCGCTCCTCGGCGGCTTCGTCCTCGGTCGGCTGACGCGCGGCCGCGGCGACTGAGCCGCGAGGTGACGCAAGCATGAAGTTCGCATTCCTGCCGATCGGCATCGCCGCCGGCCTTGTCGCCGGCCAGATCTCCAAGAAGATCTTCGACGTGATCTGGAGCGCGTTCGACGACGAAGAGGCGCCGCATCCCAAGCACCGCGAGATCGACGTGATCAAGCTGGGTTCCGCGCTGCTCGTCGAGGGCGCGATCTTCCGGCTCACGCGCGGCCTGGTCGACCACGGCGCCCGGCGCAGCTTCGCCAGGCTGACCGGGAGCTGGCCGGGCGAGGAACGCCCCGAGCCCGAGTGACGGAGGGAGACGATGGCGAGCAACAAGCCGAGCGCCGTGCTGGAGCGGCTGATCGACGACGACTACCTGCATGAGCAGGTGGCCACCGGCGCGTCGCGGTTGCGGCGGGCGTACGTTCGCAGCCGCCGGCTGCCCAAGCGCCAGGCGATCCAGGACGAGCGCCTCTACGATCACGTCCGCGTCGCGGCCGGCGCGCTGACCGAGGCCACGCGCCGGGCGATCGGCAAGCCGGAGCCGAAGCCCGAGCCGAAGCGGCGCGGTCGCAGGCTGCTGCTGCTCGCCGCCGCGGGCGGCACCGCCGTGGCGGTGGCCAAGCGCCGCGGCGGCGACTCCGACCGCGTAGAGGCGGCTCCTCCGGCTACACCCGTCACGGCGGCGTAGGGCTCGCGGCCCGGTCGCCGCCGGCGACGCCGTCAGTTGCGCAGCCGGAGCTTGCTCACGACCCCGCCGTGGTCGGACGGCCACAGCCCCGACGGCGTCCGCTCGCCGGCATCGTGGCCGGTGACGTAGGCCCTTCGCGTCCGGAGCGCCGGCTTGGTCAGGACGTGGTCCACCGTGTGGTCGAAGAACCCCGCCGGATCGAAGAGGTCGTCGTAGCAGCAGCTCTGGACGGCGCCGTTGTCGTTCATCCCGAACCCGGCCAGCGCCTGGAACGCGAGCTCGTCGCCGGGCCGCTCGGGCTCGTTGTGCCTGGCGATCCCGGAGTTGAGGTCGCCGACCAGCACGACCTGCTTGCGCGTGTCGAGCGGCCCGGCGATCAGCTCGTTCGCCTGCGCCTCGCGGATCCTCGGGTCGCCGAACGCCTCGAGATGGGTGTCGACGAAGCGGAAGCGGCTCACGGTCGTGCGGCCGGACCGGGTCCTGCCGCGCACGCGGGCCTCGACCGACGCCCAGCCGCGGTCGACCGGAATGACGACCCCGCCGACGTTCGGCTCGTACCTGGTCTCGAAGTGGCCCTTGCGCGTCCTGCCGAGCCTGACCCTGCTGCCCCTGCGGGCGAGGATCACGTCGCGCATCGTGAGCCGCACGTCGAAGTCGGCGCCGAACACGGCGAGCGGCCCGGTGCCCGTGGCATCCGAGCCGTCGGCGTCGACCGGCAGCTCCGCGTCGAACTCGACCTGGCTCACCACGACCCGGTAGGAGGCGCCCGCCCGTCGCAGCTCGCGCCGCAGGATCGCTAGGAAGTCCTGCTCGACCGCCGTGGCCGGCGTGGCGGTCGGCAGCGGGCTGACCGGCGGCGCGCCGCCGTCGGACGGCGTCTGCCTACGCCACAGCGCGACCTCCTGGAGCCCGACCAGGTCCGCCTTCGACTGCTTGATCTCGCGCGCGAGCGGCACGGCGCGCTCGTGGAATCGCGTGCGCTGGACCTCGTTCCAGATCACGCCCGCGCCGTCGATCGCCTGCGGGATCGAGGATGCGTTGATGGCCGGCGCCAGGTCCGCTCCCAGGAACAGGTTGCGGGTCATGACGGTGATCCTGGGGCCGCTCGCGCCGCCGGCGTTGGCGTCGGCCGTGGCCGGGATCGCCAGCGCGACCGCGGCGAGCGCGAGACAGAGCTTGGGACGGGGCTTGAGGAGCTTCAGCGGAACCGATTCCTTTCCGACTTGTGAGCGGAGAGCAATCTAGCGACCGCGACGCCAGGTCAAAGACCCGTGCCGCGAGCGCGCGGAATCCAGCTCCTGGCACGCGTGCCCGTTAGCCTCCGCGGTCGTGGAGAAGAGCTTCGAGCGAGCGCTCGTGCTCGGCGACCGGGCGGGGGTGGCCGAGGCGCTGGAGGCCGATCGCGGAGCGGCGACCGACCCGGCGGGCGGGCTGCCTCCGCTGCTCGTGCTGCTGCGCCGCTCGACCGCCACGCCGGCCGACGTGCTGGCCTGCACCCGGTTGCTCCTGGACGCGGGCGGCGATCCTGGCAGCCATACCGTCGAGTGGGGCGGGGAGGGCCGGATGACCGCGCTGTACGCGGCCGTCGAGCGCGCGGACGTCGAGCTCGCCCGGCTGCTGCTCGAGCGCGGCGCCGAGCGCGACGAGGATGCCTTCTACCACGCGTGCGAGCAGGGCGACACGAGGTTCCTCGATCTCCTTCACGCGCCCGGGCTGGAGGGCCTCGTCAACCACAAGCTCGACTTCGAGGACGCCCGCGGGCTGCGCTGGTTCCTCGACCGCGGGGTCGACGTCGACGCCCATCGCTGCCTGCATCACGCGATCGCGCGCGGCCGCGGGGTCGGCATCGTCACGATGCTGCTGGACGCCGGCGCCGATCCGGACCTGCCGTGGGACCGCTGGGACGTCGGGCGCCGGCCGCTCGCGCTCGCCGCCCGCTGCGGCCACCTGGCCGCGTACGAGCTGCTCGCGGCGCGCGGCGCGACCGCGGAGCTCGATCCCGTCGACGCCGCGGTCCTGGCCGTCGCGCGCGGGGAGTCGACGCGGCTGCCGTCGGCGCCGCCGCCGGCGCTGGGGATTCCCGCCGGCGACGACTTCGGCTGGATCCTCGGCCAGTTCGCGCTGCTGGGACGCACCAACGTCGTGCGCGCGCTGCTCGACGCCGGGGTGCCGGTGGACACGCGCGGATGGAGCAACTTCACGCCGCTCGACCAGGCCGCGATGCACGGGCGCACCGGCACCGTCCGGCTGCTGATCGAGCGCGGCGCGGACCTGACCGACCGCGCGTTCGACGACGAGGGGCCGACGCCGCTCGACTGCGCCGTCTGGGGCGTCCGGAACAACCGCGCCGGCGACGGCGACTACTCCGGGACCGTCGCGGCGCTGCTCGCGGCCGGCGCTCCGACGCGGCTGTCGCCGCCGTCCGGCGACGAGGCGGTCGACGCGCTGCTGCGCGAACGAAGCGGAAACGCCTGATCGCCGGCCGGCGGCAGCAGCGCCGGGTCGGCGAACAGCGTGCACACGTCCACGCGGGCGCAGTCGCACGAGCGCGCGAGCTGAAGCCACTCCTTGACCGCCTGCGCGCGCGCGATCAGCGCGTCGATCTGCGGGATCTTCTCGTCGGCGACGGCGCGGATGTGCGCGCCGGCGTGGGCGCCGCGGTTCTCCGGGCCGGTGAGCGGTCGGATCTCGTCCAGCGTCAGCCCGGCGCGCTGGGCGACGTCGATGATCGACAGCCGGTGCAGCACGTCCTCGCCGTAGCGCCGCTGCCCGCTGACGCGCTCCGGCCGCGGGAGCACGCCGACGCGCTCGTAGAAGCGGATGTGCGAGGTGCGCAGCCCGGCGCGGCCGGCGACCTGTCCGATCGTGAGCATCTCGGGGCGGTCCTTGACTTGAAGTCGGGTTCAAGGTGAACAATAGACGCCACGATGACCGACCAGCCGATCGCCTGCACGCTCACGCCGGAAGCGATCTCCGACCGGCGCGACCTCGCCGCCGCGCTGGCGGCCGACGCGTTGCTCGACCGCCGCGCGACCGCGCGCGGGTTGCGCCTGCTCCTGCGCGACACGCGCGCGATCGAGCAGCGCGTGCGCGAGCTCGTCGCGGCCGAGTCCGCCTGCTGCCCGTTCCTCGACTTCGAGCTCGGCCGCGAGGACGGCGGCCTCGTGCTCGAGATCACGGGGCCGGCCGAGGCGCGCCCCGTGATCGAGATGCTCTTCGCGGGCGCTTGAGGCGCCGTGGCGGCACGCGGCGTCTACTACGGGCATCGAAGGGTCGGTCCGAAGCCGGCTGGGTGGGCTCCTGGACCGAAACCCATGACATGCATGGGCTTCGGTCCACGAAGGCGCGAGACGGAGCCGGCGCGGCAATCCGTCCCCACCCGTAGATGCCCGCCGTTCAAGACGCCGCGACGCTCAGGCCGCGAGCGCGGAGCGAGCGAGCGCGCCGGCTACGGATGCGCCGGGCCCTCGCGCACCTCGACGACCTCGTAGGACTTGCTCACGAGCACCTCGACCTCGGTCCCGTCGCTCTTGCGGACGTGCGACTCGTACGGGGCGGTCCCGTCGGCGTTCGTCTCGGTGCGGATGATCGTCGCCCCCGGCAGCTCGGCGAGCACGGCGGCCTCGACCTTCTGCTTGACCTCGCCGGTCAGCGGCGTCTCGCCGAAGCCGCCGCGGCGACCGTCCGGCCTGTGCCGTCCGCGGCGGCCTCGCTCGGCCTGCACGGTTGTCGCGTTGAACTCGTCGTCGACCAGCACGACGGCGCTGGTCCCGTCGGCCTTCGTGATGTGCGCGTGGTAGGGCGTCCCGTAGGGCCCGCCGGCCTCCGTCCGCAGGACGGTCGCTCCCGGCACCTTCTCCAGCGCGGCGGCCTTGACCTTGGCCGCGACCTCGCTCGACAGCTGCTCGCGCGCGGGGCGGGTCTGCGCCGTGCCCGAGCCCGACGAATCCCTGTCGTCAGCTGCGCCGGCCACGGCGCCGACGCCGAGGCCGAGGGCGCCGAGCGCGGCGACGGTGACGGCGGACTTGCGGATGGTCGTGTGCATCGATGGTGTTCCTCCGGGCGTGGATTTGCGTGCGGCCATGCTCGGGCCCGCGCGTTGGAGGACCCCGGGAGCTGCCTGAGAGAAGCCTGAGAGCGGCTACGCGGCGGGCGTCACGTCGCTGATCACGAATCCGCTCTGCGGCATGGCCGGCATGCGCGAGAGCCGGATCGAGAGATCCTGGGCCGGCACCGTGTACGACATCCTCGTCGTCAGCGCGCGCACGGCGACCTTCATCAGCTCGATCGTCATCCATTCGCCGGCGCAGCGATGCCCGGCGAGGTGGTCCCCGCCGCTCTGCGGGGATGAACGCGGACGGGTCGCCGTCCCAGCCGTCGAAGCGCCGCGGCTCGGACTCGTCCGGCCGCTCCCACGAGCGCGGATCGCGGTTGGTCCCGTAGATGTCGAGCAGGACCCAGAGTCGCTTCGGGAAGCGGTGGCCGCGCCACTCGAGCTCGCGCACGACGCGGCCGGCGACCGCCGGGAAGAACGGATAGAAGCGACGCACCTCCTGAACGAACGCGGTCAGGTCGTCGTCGCTCCCCCCTCGACGGCGGCGCGCGCTTCCGGGTGCCGGTGCAGGGCCAGCGCGGAGAAGGCTACGAACCGCCCGACCGCGACGGTGGGCCGCAGCACGTTGATCAGCTCGACCGGCGCGACCTCGGGATCGACCAGCGCGCCGTCGAGCTCGCGATGCTCCGCGATCACGCGCGCCGCGCAGCCGGGCGGCGCCTCGAGCTCACCGGCGCGGACCCGACGTACGACGCCCTCGATCCAGTGTTCGGCCCGCCGCCGCGCCACGGCCTCCCCCCTGCATGCAGACTGCCGGCTGGAGCAGCAGCCCCTACGTCGACGGTCATGCACTTAAGCGTCTATTTGACGTTCAAGTCCATGAGCGACGGCTCAGAGCCGGCCGCGCTGCCAGACGCCGTCGTCGTGCTCCGCCCGGAGCCACGCGCGCGCGTCGCGGCGCCCGAGCTCCAGGACGGCGGCGAGGAACTCGTTCGCGAAGTAGAGCAGGCTCAGGACCTCGCCCTGCGCGACGCCGGCGCCGCCGTGCAGAAACCGCCCGAGCACCGCGAGCGAGGGGTCGCGCCCCCACGGGACGCCGCTGCGCACCGAGCGCAGCAGGCCGCCGTAGCGCTCGCGGAACAGCTCCATCGCGAGCCGCGCGATCTCGTCGGGGTCGGGCGGGCAGATCATGATGTACGGCACCACGCGCTCGGCCTCGCCCGCCGCGTCCGGGGCGATCGCGGCCAACTCGTTGCGCCGCGCCATCGTGTGGACGTCGTTGACCAGCGGATCAACGAGCAGCGCCCCGATGAGCTGGCCGACCCCGTCGAACACGGTCGGCTCCGCGGACGTCAGCCCGCCATCGCGTCGCATGAGCGAGTTGAGTGCGATGACGATGACCCGGCCGGCCCCCAGCGCGAGCGCCGGCTTGATCGGCGTGTTGAGCCGCGTGCCGCCGTCGAAGTACCAGCCCGCGCCAGGCCCATCCGGCACGTGGACCGCCGGGAAGAGGACCGGGATCGCGGCCGAGGCCACGACGTGCTCGAGCGACAGATCCGTGCGGACGTACTCGACGCCGCGGGCGACGTCGCGCTCGACGGCGGGCCCGCCGGCGTGGAAGACGACGGTCAGGTTGCTCGACGCGGACGTGGTGGCGACCGCCGCGACGTGCAGCGTCGCGTCCTCGGCGTTCGCGTTCAGACGCTCGAAGTCGACGACCCTCCCCACCGTGTCCGCGAGCGGACCTGGGTCCAACACGCTGCGAACCGGCGCGCCCGGCAGTCCTGCGACGCCCTGGAGGTAGGACCCGAGCCGCAGCGCGCTCGATAGCGACAGCAGCGGCGCCAGCACGTCGCCGTACCCGAACGTGCCCCACATCTCGACCGCGTCGGCCACCTGGTCGGCCACCGGCCGGTGCGCGTTCGCGGCGTAGTAGGCGACGTTGAGCGCTCCGACGCTGGTCCCCACCAGGATCCGCGGCCGCTCCTCCGGCGCGAGCGCCGGTAGCAGCTCGGCGAGCGCGCCGGCCTCGTATGCG
>Ga0126307_10001917_pt1 | contig 13901 bp, 13 predicted proteins | sample Plot28_FD_89955 | JGI IMG/M metagenome (GOLD analysis project Ga0126307, IMG submission 89955) | Serpentine soil microbial communities from UC McLaughlin Reserve, CA, USA - Plot28 | ecosystem: Environmental > Terrestrial > Soil > Grasslands | place: USA: UC McLaughlin Reserve, Lake County...
CAGCCGCGACCGAGCGCTCACCCCGGCAACTGTGCGCCGGGTGCGGCCCTTCCTTGCGCAGATCTGCTCAGGGGGTGAGCGCGATTGCGCACAGAGTCGCCTGTGGCTGAGGGCGCCGGCTCGGCCGCGGTCGGCGGCCTCCGCCGCGGCTGCGAGCATGGGGCCGTGGCCGAGTGGATCTACTTCCTCCATGCGCCGCGCGAGGACTTCGCGGCGACGATGACCGACCAGGAGCAGCAGGTGTGGGGCGTGCACTTCGAGCGCCTGCAGCGCCTGCTGGCCGAGGGCGTGCTGATCATGGCCGGACCGACCGGGGGCCGGATCAACACCGGCATCGCCGTCGTCGAGGCCGAGGGCGAGGCCGCCGCCCGCCGGCTCATGGAGGAGGACCCGGCCATCGCCAGCGGCGTCGCCACGGGCGAGCTGCGGCCGTTCAGCGTGGCCCTGCTTCGGGGGCGCGACTGACCGAGGTCTCGTCGCGCAGGTCGATGACCTGCTCGTCGGGCGCCCCCACCCGGGCCTGCACGCCGGTGAGGAGCAGCTCCACCACGCGGCGGGGCGCCTCGGTGAGCAGCGGGAAGGCGAGCGCCCGCTTCGGGTGGCGCACGTGGCGGCGGCCGGCCCGCACGGCGTCCACCACGGTCCTGGCCACCACCTCGCGGTCGACGTCGACCAGGAGGCGGAGCCGGTAGAGGCGCTGGAACGAGGCGCGGACGGGCTCGCAGCCCTCGACCCGGTCGAGCATCTCGGTGGGGATGGGGCCGAGCTCGACCAGCGTGGTGCCGATCGACGTCCCCCGCAGGTCGGCCCGGAGGCCGGCGGTCAGCTGGGAGAGCCCGGCCTTGGAGGACGAGTAGCTCGCCATCCCCGGGAACACCGCGCACCCGGCCAGGGAGGAGATGTTCACCAGATGGCCCCGGCCCCGCCGCAGCATCCCGGGCAGCACCTGGCGGGTCAGCTCGGCCGGGGTCAGCAGGTTGAGGCGGAACAGGTGCTCGAGGTCCTCGGCGGTCTCGTCGTCGAAGGTCCCCACCCCCTCCATGCCGGCGTTGTTGACCAGCACGTCGACGGGGCCGCCCTCGGCTTCGATGCGCTCGACCAGCCCCCCGACCTGCCGGGGGTCGGTCAGGTCGGCGGCGTGGGCGGTGCCGCCCAGCTCGGCGGCCAGCTGGTCGATGGCGGCGGCGCTCCGGGCCACCAGCGCCACCCGGGCCCCCTCGGCCCCGAAGCGGCGGGCCAGCGCCTCGCCGATGCCCCGCGATCCCCCGGTCACCAGCACCCGACTGCCGGACAGCTCCATCGCGCCCCTCCCCGAGTCCCCTCGGATGAGGCAGGGTAGGGGACGAGCACCGGCGAGCACGTGGGGGGAAGCCATGAAGCAGCTGTCGGGTCTGGACGCCTCGTTCCTGTACATGGAGACGGACTCGCAGTTCGGCCACGTGTCGAGCCTCTCCATCTACGACCGTCCCGAAGGCGACCCCGACTACGAGCCCTTCTCCGCGTGGCGGGGCCAGATCGAGGCCCGCCTGCACGGCCTGGAGCCGCTGCGCCGGCGGCTCCGCAACGTGCCCCTCAACCTCGACCACCCCTTCTGGACGGACGATCCCGACTTCGACCTGGACTTCCACGTCCGCCACACGGCCGTGCCGCCGCCGGGGAGCGACAGCCAGCTGGCCGAGCTGGTGGCCCGCATCATCGGGCGTCCCCTCGACCGCCGGCGGCCCCTGTGGGAGACCTACGTCATCGAGGGACTGCCCGACGACCGGTTCGGCATCCTGACCAAGGTCCACCACGCCACCATCGACGGCGCCTCGGGAGCCGAGCTCCTCACCCTGATGCTCGACACGGATCCGGCCGGCGACCCCATCGAGGCGCCCGAGGGCGAGTGGCGCCCCGAGCGGGCCCCTTCCGACGCCGAGGTCCTGGCCCGGGCCGGCGCCAGCCTGGTGCGCAAGCCGGGCCGGGCCCTGGTGCTCGGGACCCGGACCGTGCGCGACCTCGGCCGCGCCACCCGCAACCCCATCGTGGTGGCCGCCGCCAACCAGGTGCGCTCCACCCTGCGGGGGCCCGTGGGCGCCGTCCTGAACATCGGGCGCGAGCGGGTGCCAGAGGGCGAGGCCGTGGGGCCGCTGCCGCAGGGGGCACCCCGCACGCCGTTCAACGCGCGCATCACCCCCAACCGCCGCTTCGCCTTCAGGTCGACCTCGCTGAGCGCGGTCAAGGGGGTGAAGAACGCCCTCGAGGCCACCGTCAACGACGTGGTCATGGCCATCTGCGCCGGTGGGCTCCGGGCGTGGCTGGAGCAGCACGACGCCCTGCCGGACCGGCCGCTCGTCGCCATGGTCCCGGTGTCGATCCGCACCGGCGAGGAGACGGAGAAGTGGACGAACCGGGTGTCGTCCATCTTCGCCCCCCTGCCCACCGACGAGCCGGACCCGGTGCAGCGGGTGGCGCGCGTGCACGAGGCCATGGCCGGCGCCAAGCAGCTGTTCGACGCCGTGCCCGCCGACTCGCTCACCGACTTCGCGCAGTTCCCTCCGCCGGCGGTCTTCGCCCGGGCCATGCGCACGGCCACCCGGCTCACGGCCCGCAGCTCGCCCGTGAACCTCGTGATCTCGAACGTGCCGGGTCCCCGGCACCCGCTCTATGCCGCCGGCGCCACGCTCCGGCACTACTACCCGGTGTCGACCATCGTCGACGGCCAGGGCCTCAACATCACCGTCCAGAGCTACCTGGACACCCTCGACTTCGGGCTCGTGTCCTGCCGCGAGCTGGTGCCCGACCTGCCGGTGATGCTCGACGCCATCGTCGACGACCTCGCCGCCCTGGGAAAGGCCACCGGGGTCGACGTGTCGCTCTAGCGCGGGCGGGCCGCCTCGGGCACCCGGCGCCTCAGCCGCCGGCGACGTGCTCCTTGGCCCAGCGGTGGTCGGCCTTGCCGCTGGGGGTGCGCCCGATGGCCTCGACGAGGTGGAGCTGGCGGGGCACCTTGTAGCCGGCGATCACCGTGCGGCAGTGGGCGACGAGGTCCTCCAGGGAGGGCTCGCGCCCGGGTCGGGGCTGCACGATGGCGGCCACCCGCTCGGTGAAGCGCTCGTCCGGCGCGCCCACCACCACGGCGTCGAACACGTCGGGGTGGCTCTTCAGCGCCGCCTCCACCTCCTCCGGGTAGATCTTCTCGCCGCCGCTGTTGATGCAGCCCGAGCCCCGACCCAGGAGGGCGATCATCCCGTCGGCGTCGACCGTGCCGTGGTCGCCGGGCACGGCCCAGCGCACCCCGTCCGGGTCGGTCAGGAAGGTGGCCGCCGTCTTGGCCTCGTCCTTGTGGTAGCCGAGGGGGATGTGGCCCCGACGGGCCAGGCGGCCGACGACGCCGGAGCCGGGCTCGACCGGGCGCAGGTCGTCGCCGAGCACGGCGGTCCACTCGTTGGCGGGGAAGCGTGGGCCGACCGAGGGATCGAGCTGGCTCGAGCCGGCGCCGGTCTCCGACGCCCCGAAGCTGTCGACCATGAAGGCGTCGGGCAGGTGGCGGCGCAGCTGGTCCTTCACGGCGGCCGAGAAGATGGCGCCGCCGGAGCCCACGTTGATCACCGACGACGTGTCGTAGGCGTCGGCGGCCTCGTCGAGGGCCTCGGCCAGGGGCCGGGCCATGGCGTCGCCCACCACCGTGATGCTCGTGCACCGCTCCCGCTCGACGATGCGCCAGATCTCGGGGGCGTCGAAGCGCCGACCCGTGTAGAGCACCACCTGGCCGCCGCCGAAGAGGGTGATGAAGGACACCCACTGGGCGGCGCCGTGCATCATCGGCGGCGCCACCAGCGTCACCATGCGGGCGTCCTCGGGGGCGATGCGCTCGAGCACCTCGGCGGCGGAGCGCACGGGGCCCGGCCCGAAGCCGTTCCCTCCCATGGCGGCGAAGTAGATGTCCTCGGTGCGCCACAGCACGCCCTTGGGCATGCCGGTGGTGCCGCCCGTGTAGAGGATGTAGAGGTCGTCGGGCGACCGCTCCCCGCCCGGGCGCTCGGGCGAGGCCACGGCCAGGGCCTCCTCGTAGGGCACCGCCCCGTCGACCTCCCCGGCGGCACCGTCCTCCAGCACCACGAGGTGGCGCAGGGTCGCCAGCTCCCCCCGCAGCTCGTCCACGTGGCCGGCGAAGCCCCGCTCGAAGACCAGGACCTCGACGTCGGCGTTGTCCAGCAGGTAGGCCAGCTCGTCGGTGACGTAGCGGTAGTTGACGTTGATCGGCACCACCCGGGCCTTGAAGCACCCGAGCATGGCCTCGACCCATTCCGCCCGGTTCCAGGCGTAGATACCCATCTTGGCGCCCACGTCGAGCCCGAGTGAGGCCAGGTGGCCGGCGAACCGCGTGGCCCGCTCGTCGAGCTCGCGATAGGTCAGCCGCCGGTCGCCGGCCACCAGCGCCAGCCGGTCCGGGACGGCATCGGCGACGGCCTCGAACAGGTCGGCCAACTGGTAGCTCCGGGGCGCCGACGTCACGGCTTCTCCCTACCACGACACGGGGAGCGCTCGGCCCGCCAGAATGTGCCGCCTTGAGCGCGAATCACTTCGTCGTCGACCTGCGTGACGAGGAGGCCCGGGAGCCGGCCCTCACCGGGGGCAAGGCCGCCGCCCTGTCGGCGGCCGCGGTGGCGGGTCTCGACACCCTGCCCGGCGTCGTGCTCACCACCGCCTTCTCGGACGCCGTGGACGCCGGCGCCGCCGTGGCCGGCCACCCCGCCGTGGCCGAGGCCTTCCGCCGGGCCGGGGGCGAGCACCAGGACCTCGTGGCCCGCAGCTCCTCCGTGGTCGAGGACACCGCCGCCTCCTCGATGGCAGGCCAGTTCGAGTCGGTCATCGGCATCACCGGGCTCGACCGCTTCACCGAGGCGGTGACTGCGGTGCTCGACTCCCGCACCCGCGCCGGCGCCGCCGACCAGCCCATCGCCGTCCTCGTCCAGCCCCTCATCGACCCGGCCTACGGCGGGGTGCTCTTCGGGGTCGACCCGGTCACGGGGAGGAGCGACCGCCGGGTGGTCTCGGCCGTCACCGGCGGACCCGAGCGGCTCGTGAGCGGCGAGGTGGACGGGTCCCGGTACGCGCTCGACACCGCCGGCAAGGCGCTCGACTTCGAGGCCAACGACGGACCGCAGCTGCCGGCCGCCGACCTCACCCGGCTGGCCGGCCTCTCCGCCCAGGTCGAGCAGGCCTTCGGCCGGCCCCAGGACGTGGAGTGGGCCATCGCCAAGGACGGGCACCTGTGGCTGCTGCAGTCCCGGCCGGTCACGACGGAGATCCGGGGCGTGCCGCAGGGACCGATCTACGGGCCGGGGCCGGTGGCCGAGACCTTCCCCGAGCCCCTCACCGAGCTCGAGTACGACCTGTGGGTGCCGCCCCTCCGGGAGGCGGTGCGGGAGGCGGTGGTCCTGGCCGGCGCCGCCACCCGGGCCGACGTCGACGCCAGCCGGGTCGTCGTCTGCATCGACGGCCACGTCGCCATCGACCTCCACCTCGCCGGCGACATCCGGCCCAAGGTGTCGCGGGCCCGCGTCTTCAACCCCATCGCCAGCGGACGCAAGCTGCGGGGGGCGTGGCGCCTGGGCCGCCTGCGCAGCGCCCTTCCCGAGCTGGCCGAGCACCTGCTCGACCGCGTGGACGCCGACCTCGAGGCGGTGCCCGCGCTGCGGGACCTCACGAGCAGGCAGCTCATCGCCATCCTCCACCGCAGCCGCGCCGTCCTGCGCGCCCTCCACGCCCACGAGATCCTCATGGGCATGCTCACCGACACGGGCCGGAACCGCATGACCGGCGCCTCGGTGGCGCTGCGGGTGCTGGCCGAGGCCCGCCAGGACGGGCTGACCGACGACGAGATCCTGGAGCGGAGCCCGGTGGTGCTGGCGCTGACGCCGCCGCGCGTCGCGCCCAAGGCTGAACTCCCCACCGAGGCCACGGCCATCTACACGGGTGAGGACGGCAGCAGCGGCAACGACAACGGGATCCTCCGCGAGGCGCTGCGCCTCCGGGTGCGGTGGATCCAGGAGCTTTCGGGCCGGGCGGGCTGGGAGCTCGGCGTGCGCCTGACCAACGCGGGCGACCTCACCGACCCGGGCCTGATCCGGCACATGACCCTCGAGCACCTCGAGTCGGTGGCCACCAAGCGGGCCGTCCTCATCCCGGGCCTCGTCGACATGCACCGGCACTTCTTCGGGACCCCGCTGCCGGCGCAGTTCCAGGTGTCGGACCGGGGCCGGGCCATCCGGGTCCAGCTCGACAGCGAGGTGGGGGGCGGGACGGGGGCCGGCGGCGGCGTGTGCACCGGGGTGGTGACCCACGACCTCGTCGACCCGCCGACGGGCTCGGTGCTGGTGACCACCACGCTCACGCCGGGCCTCGGGCCGCTCCTGCCCCGCCTGCGAGGGATCGTGGCCGAGACCGGCTCGGTGCTGTCGCACCTGGCCATCCTCGCCCGCGAGGCCGGGGTGGCCACCGTGGTGGGCTACGCCAACGCCACGGAGGAGCTGAAGGAGGGGACCACGGTGGTGGTCGACGGTGAAACAGGACGGGTGACGGTGGAGGAGGACGGGTGAAGGCGATCGCATGGCTGGCCGGGATCGGGACGCTGCTCGCGGCGCTCGTCTACATGGTCGTCTCGCTCAACCGCTGGGAGTGGAACCGGGCGGTGTTCTTCGGGCTCATCGTCGTCATCGCCGAGCTCGCCCTGGCCACCGGCCTCGTGCTGCGCAAGCTCGGCGAGCTCCAGCGGTCCCGGCAGATCGACCCGGCCGTCCTCGCCATCCTCCGCGACGGGCGGCCGCCGTCGCCCGACCGCTTCGCCTGGCTCAAGGAGTCGAGCAGCCGCACCAACGTGTTCATCACCTTCCTCGTGGGCGGCGGCGTGCTGCTCTCGGCCCTGGCGTGGGTGGTCGACCGGGTCGCCTCGCGCACGTCGACGGCGCAGGGCGAGGAGAAGCTGGCTGCCGAGCTGGCCCCCATCAGCTACCCGCGGGGCGGGCTGGTGGTGGACGACGTCACCGTCCTGGCCCAGGAGGTCCCCGGCGCCGACGACGACCAGATCCACATGCTGCTCCGCCGAGCCGGTCACGCATGAGGAAGGTCTCGCCGGTCAACCTCGTCCTCGGGGCCGTGGGCCTCGGACTGGGCGTCGCCGGCGTGCTGGCCCTGCGAGAGGCGACGCTCTCCACCCACCAGGCGGTGCCGCCCGACTCCACCACCGAGGTGCGCTTCGAAGCGGCCACCCGGCACGGCGAGCGGGGTCAGACCCTCGACGAGATGGTGTCCGCCCTGGTGCTCACCTGCCGGCTGGAGGTGTCGTCGGACATCGTGGGTGAGGTCGAGGAGCTCGGGGACGACCGCTACCGAGCCGTGCTCCACCCCGCCCTCGATCAGACCAACCGCCGGCAGTTCCGGGGGTGCGTCGAGGACTGGACCATCGACCAGCTGCAGACGGACGAGCTGAGCTTCGCCGACGGACCACCGGTGGGCCGCCTGCGCTCCTGACCGCTGAGCGGGCACGCCCTCCCGCGCGCGGGGCATCATGGCGACCGGCGGATGAAGGGGGATCCCATGGCGGGAAGGCGGCCTCGGAGCCGGTGGCTGGTGGCCGCGGTGGTGGTCGGAGTGGCGGTGTCGGCCGGCGCTCCGGCGGCGGCCCAGACCGACGCCGCGCCGGGGAACGACGGGCCCACCGTCGTGGTCACCGGCCGGGTGACGGTGGCCGAGGGCGAGCGCACGGACGCCGTCATCATCCTCGACGGGCCGGCGGAGATCGCCGGGCGGGTGGAGGGCCCGGTGATCGCCGCCAACGGTGACATCCGGGTCACCGGCACGGTGGACGAGGACGTCGTCGCCTTCAACGGCCGGGCCATCATCGAGGACGGAGCCCGGGTGGGGGGCGGTGTGACCTCGTCGGAGGAGCCGCGGGTGGCGCGAGGGGCCACCGTGGAGGACGACGTCGAGCGGGTCCGCTTCACCAACTTCTTCAACGCCCTCGGTTGGGTGCTGTGGCTCGTGTGGTGGCTGGCCGTGACCGTCTCGACCCTCGTCCTCGGCCTCCTGCTGGTGTCCCTGTTCCCCCGGGCCTCCGAGGCCACCGTGGCGGCGGCGCGGACCCGACCCTGGCCGTGCATCGGCTGGGGGCTGCTGCTCGGCATCGGACTCCCGATCCTGTCGATCGCCCTCTTCTTCACGGTGCTCGGCATCCCGCTGGGGCTGGTGGGGCTGGCCACCCTCGTGCCGCTGTCGGCGATGGGCTTCGTCGCCGGCGCCCTCGTCTTCGGCCGCCTGCTCGTCCGGGAGCCCCGAAGCCTCGTGGTCGCCTTCCTGGCCGGGTGGGGGATCCTCCGGGTGGTCGACCTCGTGCCGGGGCTCGGCAACCTGGCCAGCTTCGCCGCCACGGTCTACGGGCTCGGCGCCCTGGCCGTCGCCGCCTGGCGGGCCCGGGCCGCCCGGGCCACCCCGGCGTCCCCCTACGCGCCGCCGGCGACGACCGCCCCGACGAACGTCTGAGCGGCGTCAGTACGGATCTTTCGTCGTCCCGGCGCCTGGACGGGGCGGCGAGCCGGCGCGCCGGCTCGGGCAGTGCCCAGCTCACAGGGAGGGCAGGCGCTGCTGGCGGCCGATCACCGGGCGCAGCGGGTCGCCCCGCTCGGCCAGGCGGTCGAACACCGTGCGGGTCGTCCAGCGGTCGGGCCGGAGGTCGGGGTCGTCGAGCTCGTCCCACTCGATGGGCACCGACACGGGCGCGCCGGCGGCGGGCCGGGGCGAGAACGGGGCGACGAGCGTCTTGTTGCGGGCGTTCTGCGTGTAGTCCAGCCGGGCCAACCCCTTGCGGTCGGACTTGGTCCACTCCCACGAGACGAGCTCGGGCACGGTGCGCCCGATGGCCCGGGAGATGGTCTCCACCCAGGCCCGGGTGTCGTCGAACGAGCAGCCGCCGGCGATCGGGACCCACACCTGGATGCCGCGCTGGCCCGTCACCTTGGGCTGGCCCTCGACGCCCATGTGGTCGAGCGCCGTCCGGTACAGCCGGGCCAGCAGCAGCAGCTCGTCCCAGGACGTCTTCGGCCCGGGGTCGACGTCTATGAGGGCCCACGTGGGCTCATGGGAGTCCCGCACCGACGACGTCCACGGGTGGAGCTCGATGGCGCCGTAGTTGGCCAACCACGCCAGGGCCGGGACGCTGTCGGCCACGAAGTACCACTGCGTCTCGTCCGGGTCGGCGTCGTCGTTGTGCCAGCGGTTGAGCCACTCGGGGGCGTGGGAGGGGACCTCCTTGTGCCAGAAGCCGGGCTTCCCCACACCGTTCGGGTACCGGTGCAGGTTCAGCGGGCGGTCCCACAGGTAGGGGAGGAGCCACGGCCCGATCTGCGCCGCGTAGCGGACCAGGTCCCGCTTGGTGACCGGGTCCTCGCCGGCCCGGCCGGGGAACAGCACCTTGTCGAGGTTGGTGAGCCGGAGCACGCGGTCCTGCAGCGCCCACTCGCCCTCCTTCCCGCCCAGCGCGTCGAGCGCAGCCAGCTCGTCCTCGGTGGGCGGCTCCCAGGTGGGCACCTCGACCCGCAGCTGCTGCTCAGCCTTGTCGGCGGGGAGGTCCGAGCGCCACAGGGACGACGGCTCGGCCGCCACCTCGTCGTTCGTGCGGCCGCTCTTGACCGACTGCGGGATGTCCTCGGCGTCCCACCCGGGCACGGCGAACTCGTCGTGCTTGTGGAGCAGCAGCCACTGCTCCTTGCCCGAGCGCGGCGCCGAGCGGTCGGTGCGCACGAGGGCGAAGCGGCCCTGCAGCCGCTCGCCGTGGAGGTCGAAGTGGAGCTCGCCCTTGGCGATGGCCTTGGCTGCGTCCGCATCCTTGGCCTTGGCCGGCCTCCAGTGGCCCCAGTCCCAGACGATGACGTCGCCGCCTCCGTACTCGCCCTTCGGGATGACGCCCTCGAACTCGAAGTACTCGATGGGGTGGTCCTCGACGTGGATCGCCTGCCGGCGCACGTCGGGGTCGAGCGTCGGCCCCTTCGGCACGGCCCAACTGGCCAGCACCCCGTCGACCTCGAGCCGGAAGTCGTAGTGCAGGCGCGTGGCGCGGTGGCGCTGCACCACGAAGCGCCCACCGGGCTCGGCCCCGGGCCGCGCCTCGTCGCCGGCGGGCTCGGGCGTCGCCTCGAAGCGGCGCATCCGGCGGTAGGTGGCGAGCGGGTCGGCCCGTCCAGGCACGAGCTCGTTCCTACCCGCTCAGCGGGCCCGGCGCTTGGGCCGCGGGGCTCGGCGGACCGGCGGCCCGGCGCCCTCCTCGTGGGCTTCGGCGAAGCGCCCGAGGACCAGCGACCAGGCCGTGCTGAGGAACGAGGCCTGCGCCTCGTCGCCGGCGAGCTGGTGCACCTCGACGCGGCTGCCCTGGCCCTGCGGGTGGACCCGGAGGTAGGCCACGAGCTGCTGGCCGGGGAGGGGCACCTCGTCGTCCTCGAAGTCCCAGCGCATGGCGATGAGGTCCGGGGGGCTGACCACCTCGTAGGTGCCGCGCACCTGGGTGCCCCACTCCAGCGTGGCGCTGAAGCTGCGCCCCCGGATGCAGACAGGGGTGCCGAGCCAGGCCGAGTACCGCTCGCCGTCGGCGAAGGCCTCGAAGGCCGTGGCCTGGTCGACGGGGACCTCGACGGAGACGTGCACGGCGAGCGAGCGCCCGGCGGTGGCCCGCTCTCCTTCGGGGAGCTCCTCGGCCTCCACCCAGCGCTCGTCGTTGGAGGCGAGGAACGGGACGAGGGCCCGAACGACGGCCTGGTTGCAGCGGTAGCGCCGGAAGTTGCCGTCCACCCGCATCGTGACGAGGCCGGCGCGGCGCAGCGTGGCCAGGTGCGACGAGAGGCTCGGGCCGGAGATCTCGAAGTGGGCGCCGATCTCCCCGACGGTGAGCTCGTCGCTCCACGTGAGCCACAGGATCTCGCGGCGCACGGCGGACGACACCGCGTCGAACACCGCCTGCCCCTCCGCGCCCACGGGACCAGCGTTGCAGCGGGTTCGGCTCCGATCTACTTTGGACAAAGGCGAACTAGGGGGTCTGCGGTGGGGAAGTACGTGCTCGTGTACCAGGGCGGGGCGATGGCGGAGACGGAGGAGGCCCAGCAGGCGGCCATGGCGGCGTGGGGCACCTGGTTCGGCTCCCTCGGCGCCACGGTGGTCGACGGCGGCGCGCCGTTCGGCCCGAGCGCCGCCGTCGGCGGTGGCGCGTCCCGCACGGGGCTGACCGGGTACTCGATCCTCCAGGCCGACGGCCTCGACGACGCGGTGCAGCTGGCGTCCGGGTGCCCGATCGTGGCCGACGGCGGGACGGTCGACGTCTACGAGACCATCGACGTCGGCGGCTGATCCACCTGCATGGCGGTCGACGTCACCACCGAGACCGTGATCGCCCGTCCCGTCCAGGTGGTCGCCGGCTACGCGGCGGACCCGTCGAACGCGCCCGCCTGGTACGCCAACATCGAGTCGGTCGCCTGGGAGACGGATCCGCCGGCTCAGATCGGCTCCCGGGTGCGGTTCGTGGCCCGCTTCCTCGGCCGGCGGCTCGAGTACACCTACGAGCTGGTCGAGCTGGTCCCGGGCGAGCGGCTGGTCATGCGCACCAGCGAGGGGCTCTTCCCGATGGAGACGACGTACACGTGGGCGGCGGCAGGTGCGGGCTCGACGCGCATGGCCCTGCGCAACCGGGGGCAGCCCTCGGGGTTCTCGAAGCTGGCGTCGCCGCTCATGGCGCCGGCCGTGCGGCGGGCCAACCGGGCCGATCTGCGGGCGCTGCAGGCCATCCTCGAGGGCTGAAGGAGGCGGCCGCCCTTCGTGCATGACTCGCCGCGGCCCGCGGGTAGGGCCGCCGGGTGGCAGCGCTGAGGAAGAAGACGAAGAAGAGCTGACGCGCCGGCCGTAGCCTCCGACCCGTGCGCGTCGTCAGCCTGCTGCCGTCGACGACCGAGATCCTCTTCGCCATCGGTGCGGGGGACGACGTCGTGGGCGTGACCTTCGAGTGCGACCACCCGGCGGAGGCCCGCGCGCGGCGGATCGTGTCCACCAGCACGCTGCCCGAGGGCCTGTCGCCGGCACAGATCGACCTCGAGGTGAAGGCCCGCATGGCCGCCGGCGAGGACCTCTACCGCCTGGAGGAGGGCGCTCTGCGCGACCTCGATCCCGACGTGGTGGTGACGCAGGACCTCTGCGCCGTGTGCGCCGTCGACGTCGGCGAGGTGGACGAGGCGCTCGACCACCTCGGGTGCCGGGCCGAGGTGGTGACCGTCGACCCCATGACCCTGGACGAGGTGCTCCGGTCGTTCGAGGACCTCGGCGCCGTCACCGGCCGGCAGGAGCCCGCCCGCCGGCTCGTGGCCGCCCTCCGCGACCGCCTTGCCGCGGTGGCCACCGCCGTCGCTGGGCGGCCCCGTCCCCGAGTGGCGGTGCTCGAGTGGACCGAGCCCTTGTTCTGCGCCGGCCACTGGGTGCCCGACCTCGTGGCCGCCGGTGGCGGGGAGCCCGTCCTCGCCGCGCCCGGCGGGCGGTCGCACCAGATCGACCCGGCGTCGGTGGTGGCGGCCGACCCGGACATCGTGCTCGTCGCCCCGTGCGGCTACCGGCTGGAGGGCGCCCGCGAGCTGGCCGGCGGGCTCGTGGACGGCGGCACCCTGCCCCGCCGAGCCGCGGTGTGGGCCGTCGACGCCGACGCCCTGTTCGTCCGGCCCGGCCCCCGGGTGGTCGAGGGCGTCGAGGCCGTGGCCGGCATCTGCCACCCGGACCACTGGCGTCTGCCTCCGGGGTCGGCGGCGCTCGTCGCCGCCGGGCGCTAGACCGGCGCGCTCCGCTGGAGCTCGGCGGCGACGCCGTCGGCCAGGCGGCGCAGCTCGGCCAGCTGGTCCGGGCTGAGCAGGCGGGGACGGTGGTCCACCACGCACAGGGTGCCCACCCGGCTGCCGTCGTCGAGCTCGATCGGCGCGCCGGCGTAGAACCGGGCCCGCTCCTCGCCCGCCACCGCCGGGTTGTCGGCGAAGCGGTCGTCCTCTAGCAGGTCCGGCACCTGCATCACGTCGCGACCGAGGATGGCGTGGGCGCACAGGGACTGGTCCCGCGGTGATTCGGCGAAGCCGATCCCGACGCGGGACTTGAACCACTGGCGGTCGGCATCGACGAGGGTGATGAGGGCGGCCGGGGTGCCGAGCAGCCGGCACGCAGCCTCGGTGAACCGGTCGAAGCGGTCCTCCGGCTCCGTGTCGAGGACTCCGAGGCGGCGGAGCGCCTCCAGGCGCCGGTCCTCGTCGCCGGGCCGGGGTGCCGCCAGCCAGCGGCACGCCCGTCGCAGCACCGCCGCCCGCAGCTTCGTGCGGACGTGCCCGGCGCTGGCCGGCCACACCAGCCAGTCCGTGACCGCCGGCACCGACGCCGTCAGCCCCCGGAGGCTGCGGGTGACGGCCAGCACGGCCGGCGTGGGCCACGCGGCACGGTCGATGGCGGCACGGAGCCGCTCGAGCACCCCCTCGCCGTCGTCGAGGTCGACGATGAGCACGGTCCGCCCGTCGCCCAGGCCCACGTCGAGGCCGCCCGATGCCTCCACCACCGTCAGGCGCTCGGCTTCGGCGGCGGCCAACAGCTGGTCGCGCAGTACCGGGTCGCGAACGGCGACCACGATGGTCGACGCCAGCTCCTCGAGCGCCGGCGCCACCGCCGCCGACCGCCCGGGCAGCGACCCCACCCGTGGCGGAGGGACGGGTGAACGGGCCTCGAGCACGTCCCCCTCGGCGGCAGCGACGACCGCCGTCCGCCCGCCGGCCCGCCGGCGGGCCACTTCGACCAGCGCGTCGATGGCGTCGTCGTCGTGGCCGGGGTCGTGGTGGTGGAGGACCGTGCGAGGGACGCCGGCG
>Ga0126307_10001918_pt1 | contig 13900 bp, 11 predicted proteins | sample Plot28_FD_89955 | JGI IMG/M metagenome (GOLD analysis project Ga0126307, IMG submission 89955) | Serpentine soil microbial communities from UC McLaughlin Reserve, CA, USA - Plot28 | ecosystem: Environmental > Terrestrial > Soil > Grasslands | place: USA: UC McLaughlin Reserve, Lake County...
CGGCATCGAGCTGACTGCCTGGTCGCCGAGTGCGGCAGGGTCGACAGGTACGGTCCGCCAGACGATCGGCTCGAGCCCGCGATCGCGTACCGCATCGCCGAGTGCTTGACGCGCGGTGCCCGCTTGTACTTCGTCCGGGGGGAGAAAGGTCATAGCCACGCCGATCTGGCCCGGACCGAGGGCTGGGTGCCCGGCGGCGGCGAGGTGTTCGCTAAAGAGGGCATGGGGAACCTGCGTCAGGACGCCAGCGCCATCGCCAGTACGGGAATCCGCGCCGACGCCTCCGCGATGAGTGAGATTGACCAGCCCGGTCAATGCGCGATCGATGATCTGGCGCGAAGGCCGACCGGCAATGTCGACGACGAGACCGACCCCACAGGAATCGTGCTCGAACGATGGATCCCAGAGGGGTGCGCTGGGGTCGGCGAAGCGGGGAGATGTCTGCATGATCTTGTCTCTCCAGCAGGTATCCACGTTCACGACCCGAGTGCTCAATGGAGCTTGCTGGGCCGGCCGCGAGGGCGAACGGCGCCCCCTCCCGGACCAGCTCCGGACTTCCACTCCAGCGTGGAATTCGAGGGTAGCGCTCAGTACGACACAACCCTACGTCTGGAGCGCCTTGACGAGTCGGCCACGATTTGGGCTATGCGTCTAACGGCCTCGTGCGAGGAATCACCGCCGCACGTATAGGCCCAGCAATCACTCCGGGAATGATTTCAGAGGAGAGACCACGGATAGATTGCCTGTTGGCGCGACGGACAGTACGCTGATCCAAGCGGTCTTGTGCACGCCGCCCAATCGACTTCGCTGGCGGACGAGAGGTGATCGATGGCAACAGAGATGGCGATCCGAGGGGACGCCGCGACACGAGAGGAGCTACTGGAGCGGGTCGTACGCGAAGACGTGCGTCTCGTCGACCTGCAGTTCAGCGACATCGCCGGCGGCGCCAGGGTGATGACGATTCCGGGTCACCTGTTGCCATCCGTGCTGCAGCATGGGTATCGGTTCGACGGGTCCGCGGTCACCGGAGGGCAGCGCGAAGTGGAGATGGATCTCTTCCTGGCGCCTGATCCGGCGACGCTGGTGACCTATGTCGAACCGACGGGATCCGGATGCCGAGCCAGATTCTCCTGTTCCGTCCGCAGGCGAGACGGACAGCCCTTCGCCGGCGATCCCCGTTCGGTTCTGGAACGCACCCTGGGCGAGGCGAAGGCGGCAGGATTCGACTACCGGGTCGCGATCGAGCTGGAGTACTACCTCTTCCAACCTGACAACGCCGGGTTGATGCCGCCTCCGGACACTGCCGGTTACTTCGGCACCGGTTATGGGCTCGGCACCGGCACCCGTGATGACGTGGTCGCTTCCCTGGCCTCGATGGGGATTCAGGTGGGCGGGGCTCATCATGAAACGGGACCTGGGCAGGAGGAGCTCGATCTGTTGACGGCGGATCCATTGCGGATGGCGGACACCGTCCTCACCGTGCGCGAGGTCATCCGCGCCGTTGCCCAGCGGCACGGGTTGCGTGCCAATTTCATGCCGAAGCCGTTGGCCGACGCGCCAGGATCGGGCATGCATATCTTCCAGCGCCTGCACCGTGTGACCGACGGGTCCGATGCCCTTCGTGGCGAGGGGGAAACGATCTCGATGCAGGCGCGGCACGCCATCGCGGGGCAGCTGGCGCACGCCTCAGGCATGACCGCGATCGTCTGCCCGACCGTCAACTCATACAAGCGGCTGGCTGCAGGGCATCGCGCGCCGCGTCATGCCACCTGGGCTCGCCTCAGCCAGGCATCGCTGGTGCGCGTGCCCTCCTGGGGGCCGGCAACTGACTCGATGGTCGAGCTGGAGCTGCGATCGCCGGACAACATGGCGAATCCTTATCTCGCGCTTGCCGTGGCGCTGGCCAGCGCTATGGACGGGATACGGCGGGGAGAAGAACCGCCGTTGGCGTCGGACGAGAACCTGGTCCGTCCCGAAGATGCTGAGCTGAACCGCCTGGGAGTGCCCACGCTGCCGCAGACGCTCGGTGACGCCCTGATGGCGCTGGCCGAGGATGACGTCGTGCGCGAGGCGTTGGGAGACTACGTCTGCGATCAGTTCCTGCTCGTCAAGCGTGCCGAATGGAGCGACTACCGGCGCTACGTCAGTCCGTGGGAACGGGAACGTTACGGCGAGTGAGATTACCGTCCATGGCCCCGCGCGGGACGGAATGAGGCGCAGGGAAGGATGATCACGGTCGAAGACGTCATCACACTTGCATTGCCGGCGGGGACGACCGTCGCCGCTGGAGCGGCCGGTCTTGGGCGCGAGGTGACCTGGGCGGCGCGCATCCGCTCGAGCCCGCCCGCGTTTGGACACCTGGCCGGCGGCGAGCTGGTGCTCCTTCCCGTGGCGATTCTGGCCGAGCTGGACGAGCGGCTGCAACTGGATGAGGCCATTCGCCGTTTGGCTGAGCTCGGCGTTGCCGGAGTGGCCGTCCTGGGCGCTATCGGTAAACCAGCGCGAGAAGCCGCGGACGCCGCTGGCTTAGCCGTGCTGGCCCTACCCAAAGGGTCAGACGTCGCGGCGCTGGAGCGAGATGCGGCGCGACTGATAAGCGAGCGCCGGCGAGCGGTGCAGCACCGGGGCCAGGAAGTGCTGCGCCAACTGATGGATCTGGCCATCGCCGGTGAGCCGCTCGGCGACGTGGTGCAAGAGTTGGCGCGCGTCAGCGGCCGTCCCGTGGCGCTGGAAGGCCGAGACGGCCGCCTACTCGCGTATCACGCGGTCGGCAAGTCGTCGCCAAGCCGCGAGTCGATCGAATTGATGGTGCAGCGCGATCGGCCCGTCGTGGCGCGCTGGCTTCGCACGACGGCCGAGGCCAGCCCCGCCGATCCACCGACCGCGACCTACGAGCTCGATAGCGCTTGGTCGCGGCTCGTGGCCCCGGTGATCGGTCGCGACGGGATGCTCGGCAGCGTTTCGCTGATCGTGCCCCGGGGCAGCGCGACGCCGGAGGACGCGCAGGTCACGGCTCGCGGCGCCGCGGCCTGCGCTGTTGTGCTGGCGCGAGAACAGGCCGCGGCGACCGTGCGGCGCGAGGTGGAGCTCGATGTCCTGGACGAGGTGCTGGACGGCGCGCTGCGCAGTGAAGCGACGCTGTTACAACAGGCAAAGCGCCTCGGGCACGACTTGCTCTCGTCGCATGTCGCCGTCATCGCGCGGATCGACAGCACTGTCGCGGGGCCAGTTCGCGCCAGCGGTAGCGGTGAGCGCTGGGAGGGACTCGAGGCGTCCATTGCTCGCACCGGTACGATGCGGGGTGGCCGGGTGCTCTGGCGCGTCCGCAACAACAGCGCCGAGTTCGTGCTCCCGGCAGCTGATGTCAGTCAGGAACGGCAGTTGGCCGCGACACTGCGGGACGAACTAGAGGCACTGCTGCGCTCGGGAGGAGAAAGCGCGATTTCGGTGGGGGCCGGGACGATCCGCGACGGCATCGCCGGGATTCGACGCTCACACGCCGAGGCACGCCAGGCGCTTCAACTGGGACGCCGCATGCAGGGACCAGGGTACGTGACACTCTTTGGCGACCTCGGCGTCTACCGGCTGATCTTCGCCGCGGAAGGGCTGCCCGAGCTGAGCGATCTCTACGCGCAGTCGCTCGGCAATCTACTTGCCTACGACAGGCAAAACAACGCCGATCTGGTCAGCACACTCGACGCATTTTTCGCGGCGAATGGGAGTCCAAAGGAAGCGGCAGAGCGGCTCGGCGTGCATCGCAACACCGTGCTCTACCGGCTCGATCGGATTCGCGATATCACTGGTTACGACCTCGACGACGCCGGTCTGCGCCTGCGACTGCAACTGGCGCTGCACATCCATCTCGCGCTCGGAGAGAGCCTCGAGACCTGACCCCACGGCAGATTGCGCCTGAGCCACTGGTATGATTCCCGGTCGGGATCGATGTTATTAAGGCGACGCATGCGACGCTTGGCAATGGCGAGCTCAGGGGAGATCTACCACACACAATGGCAAATACTGGACCACTGACTATCGCGGTGTTAATCAAGCAAGTCCCAGACATGAACGCCGTTCGCATCGACCGCGCGACTGGCCGTATCGTGCCCAGCGCGCAGCTCGTCATGAGCTCCTACGACGAGTATGCCGTCGAAGCGGCGCTGCGTTTGAAAGAATCGTTCGGGGGAGAAGTGATCGCGCTCGCCGCCGGATCGGCCCAGGTGCGAGACGTCATAACGCGCGCACTGGCCATGGGCGCGGATCGCGGCGTTCACCTGGAAATGGACGATGTCAACGCCACCGACACTCTGGGCATGGCGTCGATCCTCGCCGAAGCGCTACGGCCATTAGGGTGCAGCCTCATCATCGCCGGCCAGACATCTGACGATCTGGAGGCCGGGCAGGTTGGCGCGCAGGTTGCGGCACTGTTGAATGTGCCGGTCATCTCCAATGTCGTTGAGGTCACCCCCGACGAGGGCGGGATGCTGGTCCGGCGGGACATGGAAGATGGATACCAGACTGTCCGCTCGACTCTGCCGGCTGTCCTGCTCTCGTCGACCGGCCTCGACGAGCCGAGGCTGCCGTCCCTGAAGGGGATCATGGCCGCAAAGAAGAAGCAGGTTGAAAGCGTCGCCACCCGTGTTCCAACGGAGCGTCGTCTCGCCTGGGATTCGCCCCAGGTGCCGGCAAAGACAATTTTTGGCACGATCGTGAACGTACAGGATGTCCCCGCCGCCGAGGCGGCCAAACAACTGGTGGCGTGGCTGCAAGAGCAGAAGCTGATTTGACCTGGAGCGCTCACCCGCTGGGCTGGTGAGGGAGGATGTCGTGCAGGGAAGCGGGAACGTGCTCGTGGTCGGGGAGGCTGGGGCCGACGGGTCACCGCGCACTATCTCGTGGGAAATGCTGACGGCCGCGCGACAGGTGGCCAACGAGCTGGGTCATGGGAACGTCACCGGGCTTTATATCGGAAACGGGATCAGCGAGGCGGCACGGATCTGGGCGAGTGGGGGCGCCGACCGGTTACTGATCGCGGACAGCGAAGGGTTCGCCGGTCTGATGCCGCTCGCCGGCGCCGCCGCGCTGACGCGCGCGATCGAGGCGACAGAGCCCGCCGTCGTGCTGGTTCCCGGAACGACAGCTGGTCGCGATTACGCGCCACTGGTTGCGGCCCGGCTGGGGGCGGGACTGGCAGCCGACTGTGTCAGCTTTGCCGTCGAAGACGGCGCATTCGTGGCCACGCGGCCGGTGCTCGGCGGCCGCGCGCTGACTCGAATCACGTTTCCCGGCGGCGGACCGAGCATCGCGACGGTGCGATCGGGGAGTTTCGCGAAAGCAGAGCCCGGCGTGACTGAGCCGATCGTGGAGATGCTCGACGTGGCGCTGACGCCGGATGACCAGCGCGTATCGCTGGTGGAAACTGCCCCGAAGGGAACAGGAGCGTCTCGGCTTGATTCCGCTGACGTGGTCGTGAGTGGAGGGCGCGGACTCAAAGAGCCTGCCCATTTCGCCATCGTGGAGGATCTGGCGGAAGCGTTCGGCGCGGCGGTTGGAGCTACGCGGGCCGTTGTCGATGCCGGGTGGCGACCGCACCACGAGCAGATCGGCCAGACGGGAAGGACGGTTTCGCCGCGCCTCTACGTCGCAATCGGCATCAGCGGGGCAGTGCAGCACAACGTCGGGATGCACGGTTCAGATTACATCGTGGCGATCAACCGCGATCCGGACGCGCCGATCTTCAAGATCGCATCCTTCGGGATCGTCGGCGATCTCTTCGAAGTCGTTCCCGCGTTAGCCGCGGAGGTGCGTAACGCCAAGAGGTGATAGGGACATAACGTCGAACGCCGAACAGGAGCTGAGGACGAACTTGTGGGATCTCCCACGGGACACCTGGAATCGGCTCGTGGTCACGATGCGCAGGGCTCTTGGCCGGCATTGCCCATATTGCGGAAGTCCCGGGATCTTCGACGGCTACTTCGCACTGCGCGAGCGTTGTCCTAGATGCGGCGTTCGATTCGAGCGGGAAGAGGGGTACTTTCTCGGCGGCTATGCCCTGAATCTGATCGTGGCCGAGTTCCTCGGGCTGGGACTCGCGATTTTCCTGATCTTCCGGACGGAATTGCGGAACCTGCCATTGGTCTGGCAGGAAGTCATCGCGGTGGCCCTGGTAATTGTGTTTCCCGTGGCCCTCTTCCCGTTCTCACGGACAGTCTGGATCGCGATGGACCTCATCTTCCACCCGCCTGGGCGCCGCTCCGAACAACAGCTACGGGGAAGGTTGACCGAGCGCGACGACGACTATTCAGGTTGACGAGCGACGCGCGGTCCGCGCACGAGATCGCCGGCGACCACCTTGTGAATCTGGTGTGGACGCTCCTCGATCAGCAGGCCTCCATCCTCGTCGACTCCGACGAACTTTCCCGTTCGTGAGCGACCCGCATCCTCGAGGGTGACTACCTCTCCGAGTAACGCCGCGCGAGCGAGCCATCCGGAGAGAGACGGCCGGCCATCCCCCGCGACAAAGGTGGCATACGCGTCGGAGAAGCGCTCCAGCAACGATTGGAACACCTGGTCCGGCGTGGCAGTGACTCCGGTTGCCGCCTGGATGGTTGTTGCACCTTGCGGCAGCTCCTCGGCATCACCCAGGACATTTATGCCGACGCCAACCAGCACGTGGTCGACGCTACCTCCGCGCAGGCTCGAAGTCATGAGGATGCCCGCCACTTTCCCGGTGGCGTCGTCAGTCTCGAGCCAGACGTCGTTGGGCCACTTCAACAAGGGGGCGCTGCCAGCAATCTGCTCGATGACCTCCGAGACGGCCACTCCGGCAATGAGCGGCAGGGTCGAGAGGCGATGGACGGCAACAGGCGGTCGCAGGATGAGGGTGGTGAAGAGCGCGCTTCCCGCGGCGGCTTGCCAGGGCCGCCCACCCCGGCCGCGACCGGCGGTTTGCTCTGCAGTGACGACGGCAGTTCGCTCGCGCGCGCCGAACCGGGCGAGCTGGCTAGCGACGTCCATGGTGCTGGCCACGCTATCGTAGCGATGGATCAACCAATCGGAGTCGTCAGTCGTGGGTCGTGGGTCGAAAGAGCTGGCGACTGACAACTCACGACTCACGACTCACGACTTCTTCGGACTCCATGGGCAGGTCGTCATCGGTAAGTCGAGTTAGGCGCAGCCGACGCAGCCGGTTGCCTTCGACGTCGAGAACCTCGGCTCGAATTCCGTGGGCGTCGAAATGGTCGCCCTCCCGAGGCATGCGGTCGAGATGCCAGTGGACAAATCCCGCTGCCGTGCCGTAAGGATCGTCGTCTCCAGTGAGGGTGGTCCCCAGGGCCCCCTCGATCTCCTCAATGGGGAGGCGACCGTCAACGATGATCTCGCGGTCGCTGATCGACTCCAGGAGCGTTAGCTCCTCGTCGTATTCGTCTTGAATCTCGCCCACGATCTCTTCCAGGATGTCTTCGATGGTGACCAGCCCGGCGGTCCCACCATACTCGTCGGCCACGACGGCGATGTGGACGCGGTTGCGACGCAGCTCCCCGAGGAGATCGTCCAGCCGTTTCGATTCCGGGACGACGTAGACCGGCCGCAGGAGCCGCTTGATGGGGAGCGTCCGCGTCGAGCCGATCACGAACGGCAAGAGGTCCTTGGCATAAAGGATTCCGACGATCTCATCTACCGACTCGCGGTACACCGGCAGGCGGGAGTGGCCCTTCTCCGTGATCACGTCGACGATGTCCTGTGATGAGGCGTCCTCGGCGACGGCGACGATGTCGACGCGGGGAACCATGATGTCGCGGGCAGTGGTTTCTTCCAGGCGCAGGACGTTGTCGATCATCTTGCGCTCTTCTGGTTCGATCACGCCATCGTCGTGGTCATCTCTCGTGATGATCAACAACTCGTCTTCGGAACCGGCGGGGACTGTGTCAGGATGCTCACCACCGAACAGCCGGGTGAGAAGGTCGGCTGCCCCGTCAGAGAGAGCCGAGAGAGGGCGAACGAGCGTCGCCACAAAACGGCAGAGGGTCAACAGCGCTCCGGCGGTGGCGCTCGGTCTAGTTCGCGCCAGTGCGCGCGGGACGGCCTGGCCGAGGAAAAGGAAGAGCCCGCTGATTATGACGACCGCCGTTACCACTGGTCCCCAGCCGCCCTCTCGCATGATGACGTAGGTGATCAGGCTGGCCGCCAATGCGATGGCGATCGCTTGTACCAACTGCAGCGCGGAGACAAGCGAGCGGCGAGGATCGAGCAGACTCTGGACGCTGCGCTCGCGGTTAGAGCCGGAGGCCGCCTGGCGAAACCGCTGACGGCTGATCAGTCCCGCGCTTGCCTCGACCGTTGCGGCGCCGGCCATCACCAGGAGTGCAACGACCGCGATCAAGATCAAAGTCCAACTGTCGCCGCTCACGGGACCGATGCCTCCCGCAGATCCGCCACAAGCCCTCCTCAGGTGAAGAGGGCGCTAATACTGAGGTCTTTGTGGATGCGGGTGACCGCCTCCGCCAGCAACGGAGCTACCGAGACGATCTCGATCTTGTCGGTCGGTCCGTTGTCCGGCAAGGGGAGCGTGTCCGTAACCAGGACCTTGTCCAGAGGCGACTGATGGATGAGCTCCAGCCCCTCCTGAGCGAAGATGCCATGGGTCGCCGCCGCGTAAATGGGAGACGCCCCACGCTCTTTGAGTAGCTCGGCGGCCAGTGCCAGAGTGCCGCCGGTTGAAATCATGTCGTCGACGATCACGGCCGGCTTACCGCAGACGTCGCCAACCATCTCCAGCGCCTCGGAAATGTCTGGACCGGGATGCCGCTTCGAGATGATCGCCAGCGACCCGCCAGTGCGACCACGCAGCTCTTCAGCACGCGCCACGCCGCCCGCGTCCGGACTGACGACGGCGAGATCCCGTAGACCTTGACGATTGATATGGCGCGCGAGAATCGGCGCGGCGCGCAGGTGGTCGACCGGAATATCAAAGAACCCCTCGATGGCCGGCGAGTGCAAATCCATCGTCAGGATGCGATTTGCACCGGCTACGGTGAGAAGATTGGCGACGAGCTTGGCGGAGATCGGCTCGCGGCCAGACGTTTTCTTCTCTTGCTTCGCGTACGCGAAATATGGAATCACCGCCGTGATGCGAGCCGCCGACGCGCGTCGCAGCGAGTCGACGATGAAGAGCAGCTCCATGAGATGATGATCGACCGGGGCGCTCATCGACTGGATGGCGAAGACGTCGGACCCGCGCACATTTTCCTCGAGCTTGACTCGGGTCTCGCCATTTCGCCAGAGGCCGACTGTGGCTCGGCCAAGTGGAGCCTCTAGCTCACGCATGATCTCAGTGGCCAGCGCTGGATGGGACGTTCCCGCGAAGATCTGTAAACGCCCGTCCACCTAGCCCTCCCTCATCGCGAGTCAGTAAGTCGGGGAGTCGGTAAGTCGGTAAGAGGGCTGTCTCCACCGACCGGCTTACCAACTTCGCCAGTGGCAACTTTCTTCCGACCCCCTCCGGGCGCCATTAACCTGGCCGGCATGCCGACGACGGTCGCGCCATCGGGCACGTCTTTTGTCACCACCGATCCAGCACCGGTACGCGCGTCATCGCCGATGCTGATCGGAGCTCGCAAGATGGTGTCACTGCCGATGAAGGAGCGGGCGCCGATGGCGGTCTGATGCTTTCGCGAGCCATCGAAGTTGGCGGTCACCGTGCCGGCGCCAATGTTCGTTTCCTCGCCAACCGCGGCGTCTCCGATGTAGCTGAAGTGCCCGATCTTGACACCTGATGCGAGGTGCGCGTTCTTGATCTCGGCGAAGTTTCCGATGTGTGTGTGCGGTCCGATCTCGCTGCCGGCTCGCACATGGGAGTAGGGACCGACGTCGGCATCGTCGGCAATTACAGAATCCTCGACCGTCGACGAGCGGACAATGACTCGATCGCCGAGCCGCGAGTTGACGATCACCGCGGCGGGTCCGATGACGCAATCGAACCCGACGACCGTGGCGCCAGAGAGATGAGAATATGGCAGGATCACTGTGTCGGCGCCAACTCGAACGTCCTCGTCGACGACGATCGTCTCGGGCAGCCGCATTGTGACACCCTCGTGCATCATGCGCAGCCGCTTTCGCTCCCAAGCCCGCGACTCGGCGTGCGAGAGATCCGCGCGGTCATTCACGCCGAGGGCGTCATCAGGTTCTCCTGCGACCGCGGTGACGGGCCACGGCTCATCGTCTCGAGCGTCGGCAACGGCGATCGAGACCAGGTCCGTCAGATACAGCTCACCGGTAGCTCCGCTGGGGTGGATCTGATCCAGCGCCCGTCGCGCCCACTGTGCATCGAGCGCCATCATTCCGGCATTGATCTCGGTCGGACCGATGCGCATCTCTGCATCATCGTCGCGTCGTTCGGCGATCCCCGCAGGACGCCTATCGGCGTCGCGGATGATGCGGCCGTAGCCGGCGGGATCCTCGAGGATGGTGGTGAGGATCGCGACCTTGGCGCCGGAGACGTGCAATCCCGCTAGGAGCTTCTCGACGGTTGAAGGTTCCAGGAGAGGGTGATCACTATAGAGGACAATGAGTCGGTCGACCTCGGGCAGGGCGGTGAGAGCGCATTTCACCGCATCGCCTGTGCCGCGAGGTGAATCCTGGACAACAGTGAGGATGCTGTCCGGCAATTCAAGCCGAGGGGCGAGATCCGCGGTCTGAGGCCCGACGACGAGGACCCGGACGACTGGTCGCGCGCCTTCCCCGGCCCGCAGTACACGCTCAACCATGGGGATACCGGCAACGGTATGCAACGGTTTCGGGACCAGTGACCGCATGCGGGTGCCTGCGCCGGCAGCTAGCACGACGAGGCCAACCTGTTTGTCTTGTCGTGGCGGTATGCCCACGGCGCTCGTAGAGGTCCTTAGCTCTTCTGGGAGGACGCGAAAGCCTGGTGGGGATGCGGCTGGCGGGCCAGGATTCGAACCTGGAACAAAGGTTCCAAAGACCCTTGTGATACCATTTCACCACCCGCCAACGGAGAGAACAGATCCGACCGGCGCGCTGACGCGGGAATGGTGTCTGCCTTCACCGGGGGAGTATACCAGCGTCTTCCCAGGGTCCTCGCGGTGAATCACGAAAACGTGCAGCAAGGCGCGATTTGACGTTTGTGGCTAGGCGAGTCCAGTCCCTGAAGGTGTTGCTTCTATCGCAACGCGTCCTTCACCCGGGAGAAAAATGTTCGCTCGCCGTCACTGCGCGTCACCTCAGTATCGAGTGAGGCGGCGAGCTGCGCGAAGAGCTCGCGCTGCTCCGGTGTCAGCTTCTTGGGCGTGACGACCTGGACGGTGACGATCTGGTCACCGCGATCAGTTCCTCCAACGGTCGGCGCGCCGCGTCCCTTCATGCGGAACTGCTGACCGCTCTGCGTACCTTCGGGGAGCCGGAAGGCGACCGGCCCATCGATGGTTTCGACTTCAAGCTCGTCGCCGAGCGTCGCCTGCGCGACGTTCACCCGCACCTGATGAAAGATGGTGCGGTCCTGGCGGGTGAACAGTGGATGGGGCGCGACGATGATGCGCACGTAGGCGTTACCGGAGAGGCCGCCATCGGGGCTGGCCTCACCCTGACCGGTCAGGCGCAGCGAAGAGTTGTCGTCGATGCCCGCGGGGATCGAAATCGTGATGGTGCGGGTTCTGGCAACGCGGCCGCGACCCCTGCAGTCCGGGCACGGGTCGGTGATGCTGACGCCCTCACCGCCACAGATGGAGCAGGGCGTGCTGGTCATGAATTGACCGAGAATCGTCTGCTGGGCGCGGCGGATCTGGCCAGTGCCATTGCACGCCGAGCAGATGGGCGGCTTCTGACCATCGCGCATACGAGATCCGTCGCAGCTCTCGCACAGCTCGTGGCGGGTGATCTCGACATCCTTCTCGGCGCCGAAGATGGCTTCCTCGAACTCGATGGTGAGCGAGACCTGAATATCCGCACCCCGAGAGGGCGTGCGTGGCCGGCGCGCCGTGCCCGGGGCGCCAAAGAACGTCTCAAAGATGTCAGCGAATGGCGACCCCGCGGCGCCGCCGAAGCCGAATGGGTCAGCGCCACCGGAGAATCCGCCAAAGCCACCCGGCATGCCGGTCGCGGCGTGCCCAAACCGGTCGTACGCGGCCCGGCGTGAATCGTCTGAGAGGACCTCGTATGCCTCGTTGATCTCCTTGAAGCGTTCCTCGGCCCCCTCGGACGGATTCAAGTCAGGGTGGTACTGCCGGGCCAATCGCCGGTAGGAGCGGCGGATCTCGTCGCCGGAGGCCGACCGATTGATTTCCAAAACCTGATAGTAGTCGCGTTTGCCAGCCATAGTGTCCTGAGACATGTTCGACCTATTCCGTCCTCATGGACGGCTGCTAACACTAACGAATCCGCGGGGACCTGCGCCGCGCGGGGAGGTGGAATCGGAACGCCCTATGCGCGGTTGCTCGTGGGCAGGCCAGATTCTCTGCCGAGCGACTCTACATTGACAATATCTCCAGCGTCAACCGAGTTCTGGCAACCTACAGCGGGGACTGCCAGGATCGCTACCGGTCTTCGCCTGGGCAACCCTGTTCCTATACTTCTGTCTCGGGATTGTCTTTCACTCTAGCCGGTACTCAAGGCATTCGAGGTGGCTGTGGCACTGAAAGCAAGAGTAGCTCGCGGGGTTCGCCGCCCGGTCATTCCCGCCGAGTTGGCGCATCGTGTTCCGCCCGGGCAGGTGATTGCCAGTCGCTGGCCGGTTCTCCATCAGGGAAACGTCCCACCGTTCGACCCGGCAACCTGGGACTTCCGGATGTGGGGCCTTGTCGATGCCGCAACGAGCTGGAGCTGGGCTCAATGGCAAAGTCTGCCGACCGTCACGGTTGACGCGGATCTGCACTGTGTGACGCGCTGGTCATCGCTTGGACACACCTGGACTGGCGTGTCAGGACGGGTCCTGTGTGATCTGACCCAAGTGCGGCCATCTGCTCGCTTCGTGGTTCTTCACGGCGAAGGTGGGTACTCGGCCAATCTCGCGATCGAGCACTTTTTAGACTGGCAGGTGGTACTGGCCACGTACCATGACGGAGAACCACTGACGCCTGAACATGGTGCCCCTTTGCGCGCGGTTATCCCCGATCGCTACGCCTGGAAGAGTGTGAAATGGCTCCGCGGGGTCGAGTTCCTGGCGGACGACCGACCAGGTTTGTGGGAGTCGTTTGGCTATAGCAGCAGTGCCGATCCATGGCGCGAGGAGCGCTTCGAGCCCGAATAAAGTAATCCGCTCCGAGAGCCTTCCACAGAGATCCTCGCGGCGAAACAGGAGCCATCTGTACTGTACGTTCACAGTGACCATTCGGCACGCAATCGGAATTTGATGTGGTAGGATCAGCCCAAGATTGGCGCTCGCCACAGCAGGTGGTGCGCCTGGCTTGGGGACACCGAGTCTTGATTCAGGAGGGGATCCGGGTGCCGAAAGCTGCCGCCGCGCTGACTATCCTGGCCATGTTCATCTCGTCCTTTGGCAGTTTCGCTCCGTCAGCTGCCGCTCAAGCGACTGATCTTTCCCATGTTGGCGGCTGGGCAACGCTTGGATCGGTCACCCCCGCGGCCGGTTGCTTGCTGGACGCCAGCATCGAGGTGAGGGAAGCCGGCAGTGGCGTAGGCGACGTCACGGTCGGTGTCAATCTCGTCCGCGACGGAGAAGTCGTCTGGTCAGATTGGGGGATGACGGACGCCGATGGGCTCGCCTATTTGAGCGTGGACACGAGTTGGGCAGCGCCCGGCTACGAGGCCTGGATGGACGTGTTGGTCGGCGGCGAGTACGCGGGTGGGATGCCCGTCTCAATTACCGAGAGCGGTGGCTGCGCCGACAATCCTGACATGGTTGAGCTCAGTGCAGACGTGGCAATAG
>Ga0126307_10001919_pt1 | contig 13900 bp, 10 predicted proteins | sample Plot28_FD_89955 | JGI IMG/M metagenome (GOLD analysis project Ga0126307, IMG submission 89955) | Serpentine soil microbial communities from UC McLaughlin Reserve, CA, USA - Plot28 | ecosystem: Environmental > Terrestrial > Soil > Grasslands | place: USA: UC McLaughlin Reserve, Lake County...
CTGCTCTTTGCCGCCGGTGTCATCGGCGAGATCGGCAGCGTAGATGAAGGCAGTACCCAAACTGATACATTAACGCTAGAACGGCAGCGCGGCATCACGATCAAGTCCGCCGTCGTGTCGTTCGTCGTCGATGACGTCACGATCAACCTGATCGACACGCCGGGCCACCCGGATTTCATCGCCGAGGTGGAACGGGTGCTCGGCGTTCTTGATGGCGCGGTGCTGGTGATCTCCGCCGTAGAGGGCGTCCAGGCGCAGGCCCGCGTGTTGATGCGAACGCTGCAGCGACTGCGTGTTCCCACCATCATCTTCGTGAACAAGATCGACCGCGGTGGCGCGCAACGAGAACGCCTGCTGCAGAGCATCTGTGAGAGACTGACCAAGGCGATCATCCCGATGGGATCGACGAGCGGGCTCGGCACCCACGGCGCCCTCTTTGCACAATACGGTCCCGCCGACCCCGATTTTCCGCCCAGGCTGGTCGATCTGCTCGCCGAGCGCGACGACGGGCTTCTGCAGGCGTATGTAGAGGACGAGACGAAAGTCTCCTACGGTCGACTTCGCGGCGAGCTTGCGTCGCAGACCGCTCAGGCGCTCGTGCATCCGGTCTTCTTCGGCTCGGCGATCACGGGTGCTGGCGTGGATGAGCTGATATCCGGCATCACGGGGTTGCTGCCCGCGGCCGAGGGTAATGTCGAAGGCCCCATTTCGGGCACCGTTTTCAAGGTCGAGCGCGGTCGGGCCGGGGAGAAGATCGCGTACGTTCGTATGTTCTCGGGTACTGTAGGAGTGCGGGATCGGCTGCGATTCGGCCGGGATGAGGAGGGGAAGGTCACCGCCATCAGGGTATTCGAGCGCGGCTCGGCCGTCCAGCGTGCGTCGGTAGCAGCGGGACAGATCGGGAAGCTCTGGGGCCTGGGCGATATCCAGATCGGCGACACCCTCGGTACGTCTCGAATGGCCCCAGAGCGTCACTATTTCGCCCCGCCGACGCTGGAAACGGTCGTCGTTCCCAGCCGCCTCGCCGACAGGGGCGCGCTATACGTCGCGCTCGCCCAGTTCGCCGAGCAGAACCCGCTGATCGACGTGCGCCAGGACGACAGCAGGCAGGAGATCTTCGTCTCGCTCTACGGCGAGGTGCAGAAAGAGGTCATCCAGGCGACGCTGGCGAACGACTTCGACATCGAGGTCACGTTCCGCGAGACGACGATGATCTGCATCGAACGGCCCATCGGCGTCGGTGCTGCCGTCGAGCTGCTCCCCAAGGCACGTTCGCCGACCACTCCTTTTCTCGCCACGATCGGGCTGCGCATCGAGCCGGCCGCGCCCGACTCGGGGGTGCAGTTCGCGCTGGATGTCAAGGTGGGGTCGATACCGACTCACGTCCACAAGACGGTCGAGGCCTTTCATGAAGCAATGGAGCGCACCGTGCTAGAGACCCTACGGCAGGGAATCTACGGATGGGAGGTCACCGACTGCACCGTCACCATGACCGACTGCGACTACCAGTCCCCACCACGACGGTGGCCCGGGACCACCGCCTCTGACTTCCGCCTGCTGACCCCGCCGGTACTGATTGGCGCGCTGAAGCAGGCCGGCACCGTGGTGTGCGAGCCAATACACCGCTTCCACCTCGAGATTCCGTCGGACACGTTCGCGGCGACGGTGTCAGCGATGGCGCGGCTGCGCACCGTTGTGCAAACACAGGAGATGCGCGGGTCGTCGTACACACTGGTGGGTGAGATCCCGGCGGCCCTGGTGCACGAGCTGAAGCAAGGGCTACCGGCGATGACCCGCGGCGAAGGCCTGGTGGAATTCGCATTCCACTCCTACCGACCGGTCCGCGGCGAGGTTCCGACCCGGCCGCGGACGGACTACAACCCGCTCAACCGCAAAGAGTACCTGCTGCACGTCATGCGGCGGGTCTAGCGTAAAGGGAGGTTTCCATGAAGGACTACGAGCCAATCATGAGTTTTGGCGAGGATGTCGCCAGGATGTACGACGACGTGCAACGCGGCGACGAGAGTGCGGCCGTCGCGTTCTTGGAGAAGCTGGCGGGTGGTGGTCCAGCGCTGGAACTCGCCGTCGGCACCGGTCGGATCGCGCTGCCGCTCGCCGCTCGGGGGATCCGCGTGGACGGGGTCGACATCTCACCCGCGATGGTCGCGCAGCTGCGCACCAAGCCGGGTGGCGACCGGATCTCGGTCACGATCGGCGACTTCGCCGATGTGCCTGTCCCTGGCACATACCGCCTGATCTACGTCGTCTTCAACACGCTGTTCAACCTGCTGACCCAGGAAGACCAGGTGCGTTGCTTCGAGAACGTCGCCGCCCGCCTCACCGACGACGGCTCGTTCGTGATCGAGGCGGGCTCACCCGCCTTCCTCTACCGGTTGCGTGATGACCAGCACGTCGATGCTGAGTCCGTCGAAGTCGAGGAGGTACGGCTCGATGTGCTTCGTCACGATCCGGCGAAGCAGATGCTCGACGAGAGCCACGTGTCCATCTCTCGCTCGGGCGTGTACCTGAATCCGGTCGTCCAGCGATACGCATGGCCGGCCGAGCTCGATCTCATGGCGCGGATCGCCGGGCTGCGCCTGAAGGAGCGTTGGGACGGCTGGAACCGCGAGCCGTTTACCGGCAAGCGAAACGTCGTATCGGTCTACGGACGCTGAGCGGTAGGTGTTTTGACGTCACGGTTGACCCGTGGAAAGCGAATCCGTTGAGATAGGCCTGTGCGGGTTCTCGGAGGCTGCCGGCACGAGTGCTTGCTCCGTGCACCGAAGCTTGTGAGGATTAGTCGAGGTCGTCTAGTTCCTCCAAGCCCTGCATCCGCGTTGCTTCCACCTCTACCTGCTCCCAGAGGGGCAAGTCCTCCAGTATCTCGTAGAGCTCTTTCTCGGTGTTCGCTTCCACCAAGAGCACGATGGCCGGCCGCCGATGGGGTATCCCCCCGAGACTACCTTGCCTTGCGCTAGCAACCGCGTGAGAGCCTCCACCGAAGGTAGGATGGCGCCCCTTACGAGCTCGGTCAGCTGGTCAACGGGCAGCAGGGGGTCGGCCCTGCGCAAGTTCATCGATACCAGGTACATAGGGATGTCGTCAACGATAACAATACTGCCCGAAATTGTCGACGTTCAGGGATGTTCCGGCCCGCTTCCTGACCCTCAAAGCGGTTTGCAGAAGGACTGCGTCCTCGGCGCACCGCGGCTACAGGCAACAGGTATCAGGCTTCAGGAAAGTCCCTTAGAAACCCAAAGCCGCGCGCGATGACTTCCCGACCCCTCGAAGCTCACTCGATGTGCATACCGCTGTATGCACCCGGGTGTGTGGAGGGTGGATGCTGGAACTCGGCACACCTGCTCTTGCATAGCTTGACCTCCGAGTGTCCTGGGTGCCCGCCTGGAGAGTTCAGCGGTAACGGCTCGTTATCCCCGGGACGAGGAGCTTAGGAAAGGTTAGCCCTTCTTAACCGGCTGGTGTCCGATCTGTTACGCCCGTCCGCTACAGTGCCCTTCAAGCTACGGACGGGAGGTGTCTTCTGTGGGAGAGAGGACGAGGCTCGGGCTCGCGGTTCTCGGCGTCGCGCTGGTGCTCGGCGGTCTTGGAGACGTTCTGCTACGCGCTACGCCGTGGGGCATCAATCTCCTCATCTGGGTGACGGCCCTGGTCGGTCTCGCCGTCTTGATCGCCAAGTGGGGACGCGTGGGTAGCGGAGGAGGCGGCAAGTGGCTGGTCTTCGTTGCGGTCATCTTCGCCGCCGGGGTCCTCCTGCGCGACTCTCCCGTAGTTGTGTTCCTCGATCTTCTTGGCGTCCTGATCTCGCTCTCACTCGCCGTGTGGCGTGGCCGCGGCGGGAGCCTCAGGCGCGCGGGCATCTTCGACTACGTTCTTGGCGGGGTCTATACCGGCGCCCTCACCTCCGCTGGACCGCTGCCCGTAAGTGTGGCCGACATTGAATGGCGCGAGGCTGTTCGCGGACGGTGGAAGGGGCAGGCGCTCGCGGTGTCGAGGGGCGTTCTGCTCGCCGCCCCGCTCTTGCTCCTGTTCGGCACGCTCCTGGTAGCGGCCGACGCAATCTTCGAACGGCTAGTAATCGACGTCTTCGGTTTCGACCTCGCCGAGGTCTTCTCACACCTGTTCCTCGTCTGCCTTTTCGCCTGGATCTCGGCAGGGGTGCTCTGGGCAGGACTGATGGCGCGCGTCCCCGAGAGCTTCGCGGTCCCACGTCCGAGGGCCCTCTCGCTCGGCATCGTCGAGGTAGGGGTAGTGCTCGGTCTCCTGGATCTCATGTTCCTGACCTTCGTGGTTATTCAGATCCGCTACCTGTTCGGCGGCGCCGGACGCGTAGCCGCCACTGCGGGCCTGACCTACGCTGAGTACGCCCGCCACGGATTCTTCGAGCTGGTAACTGTTACCGCCCTAGCGCTCCCACTCCTGCTCATCGCCCACTGGCTACTCAGGGCCGAGAACCGGGTCCACGAGATCCTGTTCAAGGCGCTGGCCGGGATCATGGTCGCCTTGCTCTTCGTCGTCGTGGCCTCCGCGCTGCAGCGGATGTACCTCTACCAGCAGGAGTTCGGCCTTACCGAGCTGCGCCTCTACACGACCATATTCATGGCCTGGATCTCCATCGTCCTTCTCTGGTTCGTCCTCACCGTGCTGCGCTCCAGACGTGACCGCTTCGCTTTCGGCGCCCTCCTCGCCGGCTTCGCTGCCATCTTCGCGATAAACGCCATGAACCCCGATGCCCTCATAGCAAGCACGAACATAGACCGTATGGAAGAGGGAAAGCGCTTCGACGCCTACTACCTGACCACCCTGAGCGCCGACGCCGCGACCGTGCTAGTCGAGTCGCTCCCCGAAATAGGCGACAAACGCCTGTGGAAAGACTACACCGTCGAACAGGCAGTCGTGCATCGCTGGAACGCTAAACAGGCGGACTGGCGTACCTGGAACCTGGGCCGTTCGAGGGCCCGCCTACTGATCAGGAGCTACGTCGAAGACCAGACCAAAGATCAGGCCAGACGAGCACCAGGCATGACCAGCGTCAGCCCTCAGCACCAAGATAGGGCGTTTATGCACCGTCCGGACCGAGTTATCCACAACATGTTGTGGATAAGAGACGCACAACGGGGGATAAGTGCATCAACGGTAACAAGCGGCTGACAACAAGTTTCAGGAATCGACCACGAGCGAGAGGCAGTAGGCGAGAACAAGAAGCTGACCAGATGAAGTGCTGAAATGCTCTACTAGCGTGGAAAAGCGTCCTCGAGGCATTACAATCAGCGTGAAGAAAGGATGCCGACAAGAGGTGAGAGAGTGATAACCGAGGAGCGCGTGCAGGACCAGTTGAGGAACGTGATAGACCCCGAGATCGGGATGGACCTCGTCGAGCTCGGCCTGATCTACGACGTCGGAGTGCACGACGAGGGCCGCCACGTCGACGTCACCTTCAGTCTCACCAGCCCGATGTGCCCGGTTGGGGATTTGATCCAGGAGCAGGTCGAGACGGAGACGCTCTCCATAGAGGGCGTCGAGACAGTGAACGCTCAGCTCACTTTCGAGCCGATGTGGAGCCCCGAGATGATGAGCCCCGCCGCCAAGCTCTTCTTCGGCCGATAGGAGAGCTTTACCTCACACCCTCTCTGGCGGCGGGTTGCCCGCTTCGGTGATGGCGCGACGCACGTCGACCATGGTCAGCAGCACGAAGCCGAGGACGAAGAAGACGATCAGTGAGGCGAGCGAGCTGCGGTAACTGCCGGTCAACTGCAGCGTAAGACCGAAGAGAAGCGGGCCCAGCCAGCTCGTCCCGCGCTCGCTGATCTCGTAGAGGCTGAAGTACTCCGCTTCCTGTCCGCCCGGGATCATGTGAGAGAACAGCGACCGAGAGAGCGCCTGGCTACCTCCGAGCACGATCCCGATGAAGGCCGCCAGCAGGTAGAACTGCCAGACCGCGCCGGCCTGGAGGAAGTAAGCGCCAGCAACGGCCCCTGTCCAGAGGACGAGGCTCGCCAGCACGACCCGTTTGGCGCCGAAGAAAAGTGTCAAGGCGCCAAGCAAGAGCGCCCCGAGGAACGCGACGAATTGCACCATGAGGGTCACGGAGATGATCGTGCCCGTACCGAATCTCAACTCTGCTTCGCCGTAGACCGCCGTTAGGGTGATGACGGTCTGGATGCCGTCGTTATACAACAGATACGCCGCGAGGAACAGAAGAGTCTGCGGGTAGGCCCGCGAGGCGCGCAGGGTGCCGAGCAACTGACGAAAACCGGCGGTAACGACGGCCGCGCCCCGTTCGCCCGAGCGCGCAGACCTCCGATCTCGCAGCGTCCTCAGCGGGATCAGGGTGAACAGCGCCCACCACACCCCTGCCGAGAGCAGGCTGATGCGGACCGCATGCCCCGCCGAGAGCCCGAGGGACTCGTGCGCGCTGAACAGCGCGAGGTTCGCTACGAGGAGCAACCCGCCGCCAAGATAGCCGAGGGCCCACCCGCGGGAAGAGACCCGGTCTCGCTCGTCGGGCTCAGCGATCTCGGGCAGAAAAGCGTTGTAGACGACGACCGAGGCGCCGAACGACAGGTTCGCGATGACGAACAGCAGCCCGCCGAACAGGTACGCGGAGCCCTGGATCAGGTACATCCCCATCGTGGCGACCGCGCCTATGTAGGCAAAGAGCGCAAGGAGCCGCCTCTTGCGCTCGACCCGGTCGGCGATGGCCCCGGTGACCGGCAGCAAGAAGACCTGCAGAACGACGGAGAGGGCGAGGATGTAGGGAAAGAACGACCCGGCGAGGACTGGGATTCCGAGCGGGTGTACGTAGCCGGCCGTGTCGGCCGCGTTCTCGGTCAGGGCGAGCAGGTAGGGTCCGAGGAAGACTGTAGCCACCGTCGTCGAGAAGGCAGAGTTGGCCCAATCGTAGAAGTACCAGCCTCGCTGCTCACGGCGGCGGGTGTGGGTCACGAGCGTTCGCCCAGTTCCGCCACGCGCTCGCGCACGGCCTCGACGATTTGCTCCTGGGGCCTGGAGGTCTCATCCGAGCCGCGGGGGTCGAACGGTTCGCCGAAGGTGACGGTGATCTGCTCCAGACCTCGCAAGACCGTTCCCCTTGGCATGGCCTCGTATGTGCCCCGGATGAACACTGGCACCACCGGCACCGGATAGTGACTCAACAGCACTCCCACGCCCGGCTTGAACGGCTGCAGGCTTCCTGTCGGTGAACGTTCGCCTTCAGCGAACCAGACCAGGCACCGTCCGCGAGCTAGCACCGCCGCCCCGAAGGCAAGGCTCGAGAGGCCCGCGCGGGCAGGGTCGACAGGTACCACCTGAGCGAGACGGCTCACGAGACGGGTAGGCGGATTTCCGAAGGCCGCGCCGGTCCATCCGGCCCAGAACGTACGCCGCAGCACGCTATGTTCGAGCGCCGCGGCCACCGCGAACGAATCCAGGTAGCTGACGTGGTTCGGTGCGATGATGAACGGGCCCGTATCAGGCAGGTTCTCGATGCCTTCCACCCTCAGGCGAAACGGCCCGCGCATCAACATCCGGTTGAGGACGAACATGCTCCTGGCCATCGCCGAGCCCACCGGCCCCAGCGGCTTCAGCCATCGCCTCTGCCTGTCATCCAGGACCTCTTCGGGCCGTCCGAACGGTGAGACATGTTGTGCGGTTCTGCCGGCTCCGGAGGCTACCTCGCGCAGCAGGTCACGGACGGTGTCGATGCGTTCGATCGCCGCTTCGTCCAACTCCACGCCGATCTTCTCGCCGATCTCCAGCGTCAGGTTCACCCACCCCAACGAATCGATGTCGAGGTCGAGCTGCGGGCTCGCGTCGGGCGCAAGCCTCCTGTCGCGATAGCGTTCTGCGAGCAGCCTCCAGACGCCCATCGCCACGGGGTCTTCAAGCAACGCGCGGTCCTCACCCGACATCTCCTCGAGCGCGACAGGTCCTGAAGCTGCCTTCCCCGAGCCTCTCTCACCTCTCTTGGCCCGCTCGTAGCGTTCATTCAGGACGTGTCGCCTGAGCTTGCCGAGCCGCGTGTACTCCAGGGGTTCGCGGCTTATGGCGTAGTCGGAGATGCGCTGGTAGGAGGGCAGGCGTTTCGACCCGGCCTCGACCGCCTCGCGCATCGCGCGGCGGATGTCGCCGAGACGCCGGACCTCATCCATCTCCGGCACGATCACGGCGACGAGCCGGCCGTCTTTTTGCAGAACGCCGATCTCACGGACAGACGGGTTCTCCAGGAAGGCTCCTTCGACCGCCTCGGGCTGGATGTTCTTGCCGCCAGGGGTCACGATCAGGGTCGAAGCCCTGCCCGTGACGTATAGGTAACCGTCATCGTCGAAGTAGCCAAGGTCCCCCGTGCGGAACCATCCGCCGTCATCGAAGACCTTGCTGGTCTCTTCAGGCCTGTTGCGATAGCCGGCGAAGACGTTCGGCCCGCGGGCGAGGATCTCACCTTCCCCACGAGGCGTGATTCCTCCCTCGGGTTCCTTGGGCACAGCAGAGGGGTCGATGCTTATCTCGACGCCGGGAACCGGACGTCCGACGCTGCCAAGCTTCTTCCCGTCGGGAGGATTTAGCGTCAGGAGCGGGGCGGTCTCGGTGAGACCATAACCGACGGCGATCCGCCATCCCAGGCCCTCCAGCTTCGCCGCAAGGTCCGGGTCCAGCGCCGCGCCACCTGAGGCGAGTACCCGCAGTCTCGGCCCGAACCGTCGGCGCAGCGGGCGCAAGGGTAGTCTGCCGACGTCCAAGCCCGTCTGGCGACGCAGCCTGACGCAAAGGCCGACGACGCCACTGAAGAGGGCAGCCGCGAGACGGCCACCGGACCCCGCCCTCTCCTCGATCCCTGAATACAGCGCACCGTAGAGCCGGGGGACGCCCACTATCAGGGTAGCCTCTCCTTCTCTCAGGGCGCGCATCAGCTGCGGGCCCGTCGGTGATCTGGGCAAGACGATGGGCAAACCGGCCGCAAGGGGCGTGAGCATTCCCATGACGAAGGGGTAGACGTGGTGCAGCGGCAAAGGCAACAGAACACGCTCGTCCTCGGAGATCAGGTCCGCGCCAAGCAGGCTGTCGATCTGGAACACGAGATTGGCGTGGCTCAAGGGCACTCCTTTTGCCGCGCCCGTGGTGCCCGAAGTGTAGAACAGCGCGGCCACATCGTCAGGTTCGACCGGCGGCAGATCCAGGTCCTCATCCGTCAGCAGGCGTCGCCAGCTACGCCCGTCATCTTCCCCGACGTCGAGCAGGATGGTCCTCAACCCGATGTCCTTATCTACGTCCCCCAGACGTCCGGCCTGGTCAGCCGTGGTGAAGACGTGCCTGGCACCACTGTCCACCAGGATGCGACCCAGGGACTCGTCGCCGAGTTGGGCGTCCAGAGGCACGACCACGGCCCCGGCCGAGATCACCGCCAGACAGGCCGCGACCCACTCTTTGCTATTGCCCCCGAGGAGCGCCACGTGATCGCCATTCTCCACCCCAGCCCCACGCAGGCTCCGCGCAAGACCCAGCACCCGCCTGGCAAGCTCCTCATACGTCCAGATCTCCTTGCCTTCCTCGTCAAGCGCCACCAGTGCCGGCCGCACACCACGCGCAGAGAGCCCGTCGACCACAGATCGTAGCGTGCGCACCCCGCCCGTGACCCCCACTACTACCCCAGCCCGATCAGCCATCAGCCTTCTCCTTACGTTGTAAATTTACAACGTAAGCATAGACTGCTACATCTTCGGTTGTCAAGGCCTTCCGGGGTTTTTCGGTGGCGTTCGCGGCTGCGATTGGTACGAGGGGCGAGGTTGGCCTGTGTCTTGCTACTGTTCGCGTTGGTGCGTGTGGCCCATGATGCGTGCATGGTTACAGAGCGATTCGAAGAGGTGTCTACCTACTTCGAATCGCCTATTAGGCTACGGTGAAAATGAGAAGCTGACAAGCTGACATGCTGACAAGCGGAGGCTGAAGGCCGGAGCGGGCTGACAAGCTCCTTCAGAGGTCGCTAAGCTTGCTGGTCTCGAACCTCTTCAGTATCAGCTCGAAGGCCCCTGTGCCGATACGAGCGCCTCCTGAGAAAGGATGCTCCAGGGCGCCGATGGTGAACAGCACCAGCCCGATCACCGCTGCGAGCGTCAACACCATCAGCCTGTGCGCCCACGTGTTCTCGAGGCCGAAGAGGTAGGTGAAGCTTACGGCCGCTATCCCCCCGAAGATCAGGACGGCCCAGAGGACCCCGGGGATGCCCTCCTCCGCCGCGACCAGGCGCATTCTCCTTGCGTCGGCCAGCCTCTGGACCTGGTCGAGTCCTTCCGCGTAGAGTTGCTCGTCGGCCTTTGAGTGTGGCTCGACCTCCTGCATGGTCGCCCTGATATCGTCGATAAGGGTCCAGCCGTCTGGAACCCCTTGCCCGCGCACCATCAAGGGCGGTTCTCCTTGCTCCATTAAAGGATACTCCTTATGGACCACCTCCTCGGCGTAGGACCGGGCGAGTTCCTGGAGGTGGGGACCTTTGGGTTCAGGAAGCCGATGTCCAAGCCAGAAGATCTCGGCCACGGCGTTGGACTCCTGCTCGACCGTCTCGCTGGCCGCCTGGTATTGCTCCCACACGGCGATGACCACGAGCGCCAGCAGCACGGCGTAGATCACACCGAGGGCCGCGTAGATGAAGCCGGCCACGTCGTTGTGGGGCTGGCGCGAGTCGGCGGGCACGAGGCGCTGCACCAGCTCGAGCCCAGCGAGCGCGACGAGGCAGATCACCCCGATCACGAGCACGCCATAGACTACGGTGGTTAGCAGAGCGGACCTTCCCTTCGGGGCACGGTTCGCGTAAGGATAGCATCCGCCAGGCGGGAGTTGCGCTCAGGCGGCCAACCTTCGGCCTCCGAGTCCTGACAGGTATCGTAGGTGTGGTCTCACGCGTTTCGCAGCACTATGATGCGTGCATGAGCATTAAAGGTCTCTTGTTGGATCTCGATGGAACTATGTATGTCGGAGGAGAACTCGTAGCCGGGGCGAAGGAGGCGGTCGAGGCGCTCGAGGCCTCAGGGCTCGTACTCCGATACGTCACGAACACGACCAGGATGCCGCGCAGCGCGGTGGTCAAGAGGTTGCGGACGCTAGGGTTTCGGGTCGAAGAGGGAGAGGTTTTCACGCCGGCTTGGGCGGCTGCGCGTCTGCTCGGGGGCAGGAGCTGCCTCGCCCTCGTGGACGCGTCTCTACACGATGACCTTGGCGACGCCCGGCTCACCGAGGATTCCCCCGAGGTCGTGCTGGTCGGAGATCTGGGAGAAGGCTTTACATACGCGCGTCTCGACGCCGCGTTTCGATGCCTCATGGAAGGGTCCGAGCTCGTGGCGCTGCAGAAGAACCGCTACTGGCACAGCGGGAGCGGACTCTCACTCGATGCGGGGCCCTTTGTGGCGGCCCTCGAGTACGCGAGCGGGAAAGCAGCGGTCGTCGTCGGCAAACCGGAGGAGAGCTTCTTCCGGATCGCGCTCGAAGACATGGGCCTCGAAGCCCACGAGGTAGCCGTGGTAGGCGACGACGCCGAGGCCGACGTCGCAGGCGCGAAGAGGGCAGGGCTCTCGGGTATACAGGTAAGGACCGGCAAATGGCGTCCCGGTGGCGACGCGGAGGAGGCGGACCTCGTGCTCGACAGCGTCGCCGCTCTGCCGACGGCTCTGGAAGGAGAGGGATGAAGATCAGCGAGATACCGGTCGAGACGAGCGAGCGTTACGAGCTGGTCTCGATCACGGAACAGGTAAGGAGGGCTGTCGAGGATGCTGGCGTCCACGAGGGTATCTGCATCATCGCATCTACGCACACGACAGCAGCCGTGACGGTCAACGAGGACTACGACAGGGACGTGCCCGGGGACTTGGCCTCCGCCTGCAGGGCTTTCCTTGGTGCCCTGGACGTACGTTTCGAGCACGCCGAGGGCAACAGCGACTCCCACTTTCTGACGAGTCTTTTCGGAGGGTCGCAGACCCTTTTGGTGAGAGAGGGAGGGCTCGACCTCGGACGCTGGCAGGGTGTGTTCCTCGCCGAGTTCGACGGGCCGAGGAACAGGACCGTCAGGGTGGCGATCTCGTAGCCGACGCTGTTTAGTTGGGCCCCAACTTTCGGTAAGATAGGTTTGCGGATCGTAGAGTCGCGGGCTGGGATGCCATGGCCAGCCAGAACAAGTCTTTGCAGGAGGCTCGTATGAACGGATTGGTCAAGGGCGGGCTGGCACTCGGCGGGCTGGTCTTGGGGCTCGGGGCCCTGAGGCGGGCGCTCAACCCTACGCCGAGGTACGCTCCGTGGGAGAAGCCACCCTACGGCGAGTTCGAGAAGAAGGTCCTGATCGTCGGTGGGGGCTTCGGGGGGTATACGGCGGCTACCGACCTGTGCAAGATGACCGAGAGCCGCGACGACGTTGGCGTCCTCGTCATCGCGCGGGACAACTTCTTCACGTTCTGGCCGATGGTGCCGGGGATCGTCAGCAGCGACATCGACGCGCGCAACGTTGCCCAGCCCTTGAGGCGCGCCCTCATCCTTGCCGGGGCTAGCTTCAGGCGGGCCAGGGTCACGGGCGTAGATTCCGAACGGAAGGTCGTCGAGGCCGACGGGGGACTCGAGTTCCCTTACGACCAGCTCGTAATCTCTCTGGGCGGGCAGCCTAACTTTTTCGGCATACCAGGTGTCGAGGAGCACAGCATGACCATGAGGGGGGTCCAAGACGCCGAGCGCGTGCGCAACCGAGTCATAGAGCGCTTCGAGGAGGTCTCCCTCATCCGCGACGACGTGCCCGACGCCAAGCTGACCTTCGTGGTCATCGGGGGCGGGGCGACGGGGGTGGAAGTGGCCTCCGAGATCCACTCCCTCGTCCACGAGAACCTCGCCCCCGACTACCCGAACATCGACGTCTACCGCGTCAAGATCTACCTCCTAGAGGCCCTGCCGAACATCCTGCCCGAGCTCGACCCCGCCCTGCGGCGCGCCGCCCGCACCAGGCTCCTCAACGAGCGCATCGAGGTGCTTACCGGCGCCATGGCGGAGGAGATCACGGGCAATTCCGTAAAGCTCAAGGGCGGCAAGCAGATAGACACGGAGAACGTGATCTGGACGGCAGGCAACCGCCCGAACCAGGCTGTACAGGATCTCGGGTTGCCCTACGACGAGCGGACGGGCATAAAGGTAGACCTCACTCTGCGGGTGGAGGACCACAGCGACATCTGGGCCATCGGCGACTGTGCGGCCGTCAGGGACGTCAACAGGGAGGACGGTGGGGTCGTCCCACCCACCGCCCAGGCCGCGATCCAGGAGGGCCACCTGGCAGCCCGCAACGTGCTCAAGACCCTGGACGGTGAGGGCGAACTCGAACAGTTCGAGTACAAGCCGCTCGGACAGCTCGTCGAACTCGGGAGCAACTTCGCCGTCAACGAGGTGATGGGGGTCAGGTTCAGCGGGGCGCTCGCCGCCGTCTTCTGGCGGCTCGTCTACCTCGTTCGCCTGAACAGCCCCCAGAGCAAGGTGCGGGTCGCCGCGGACTGGATCTTCGGCCTGTTCCTGCGGCCTGCGGTCACGCAGATTCGTGGCTCTTCAGAGGAATAACGGCCCTTGAGGCGCGGCCACAAAGGTGCTAGGTTGACCTTGGCCGAAGGAGGAAAGATGCTCAGGGACATCGTGGCAGGACATGAGGGACGGGGGCCCGCATGAGCTTCGCCAACCAGCTCACCCTGATCCGGCTGGTCGCCGTCGTGCCCGTGATGGGCGCGCTGTATCTGCCCTTCGAGTGGGCGCGTCCCCTCGCCGTCGTCCTTTACGCGGCCGCGATCCTGACCGACTACTTCGACGGGATCATCGCCCGTCGCAACAACGAGGTCACGGGCTTCGGCAAACTGATGGACTCCATAGCCGACAA
>Ga0126307_10001920_pt1 | contig 13897 bp, 11 predicted proteins | sample Plot28_FD_89955 | JGI IMG/M metagenome (GOLD analysis project Ga0126307, IMG submission 89955) | Serpentine soil microbial communities from UC McLaughlin Reserve, CA, USA - Plot28 | ecosystem: Environmental > Terrestrial > Soil > Grasslands | place: USA: UC McLaughlin Reserve, Lake County...
GCTCATGTGGGCCGAAGTAACCTGCGTACGCGACCTCTAAACTCGGATTTTCGGCACCGAAGCGTGAGCTCTGTTCGCGGATGCGCTTTTCCAGAACGCCGGTAGAGAGGAAGTAGGAGAAGACCACGATCTGTTTCGCACCTAATCCCTTGAGGCGGTCGAGACCTTGTGCGACGTTTGGGGGAGTCATGCTCACGAAGGCGGGTTCAACCATCGGGTAGGGGCGGCCCTCGTAGAAGAGGCGCGAGACCTTGAAGAGGTCTGAGTTGGCGTCGGGGTCCGAGGAGCCACGGCCCACTATCAGGACCGCTGTCTCCTCTTTTTTCTCTTCAGGAACCACGGCAGAGATCCGCTCGTCCATAAGGGAGAGGAGCTCGGGCCGGATGCCCAGAGCCCGGCCGTACACGAAGCTGACGTCTGGGTAGCTCATCTTCTCGCGCACCAGGGTTGCGGGGATGTCGTCCTTGGCGTGCCCGGCGGCGAGCAGCATAAGCGGGACTGCGGCTATCCGGTGTGATCCACCCTCCGCCAGGCGGTTCACGCACTCCGAGATCGGCGGCCGCGAGAGCTCTATAAAGCCGCCCTCGACTGCAAGCGAAGGATTTCGCTCCCTTACAAGAGCGACGAGTTCGTGGAACTCTTGGGCTCCCCGAGGATCTCTGCTTCCGTGCCCGACAACGAGGAGCGCCCGGTCAGCACTCTTCCCGTTAGCTTTACCAGCTCCGTTCTTTGCGGTGATGAGATCTCTCATATCAGTCCTCCTCATAGTATAAGAGCGCGTTCAGGGCCGCTGCCGCGACCGCGGAGCCGCCCTTGGGACCGCGGTTAGCGATCCCAGGTAGCCTGCTCCCTAGCAACTCCTCTTTAGACTCGGCGGCGCCGACGAACCCGACGGGTAGCCCGATCACAAGCGCCGGATCCGCCTCCAGATCCAGGAGCTCGAAGAGCGCCGTAGGCGCGTTCCCAATGACCCAAACAGCGCCAGACCCGGCTTCTCTCGCCGCGAGCCTGAAACCGGCCGCCGAGCGGGTAATCTTTAGTTCCTCGGAGAGCTCGCGGGTACGGGGATCGGAGACGTAACAGCACGCTTTTCGGCTCGTGATGCCGGCGGCGACCATCTTTACATCCGTCACGATAGGGGTGCCACCACGGAGCGCTGCAAAGCCCCCGGTCAGGGCCGCTTCGTCGAGCACGAGGCTCTCGGCGTACTCGGGGTCTGCTGAAGCGTGGATCACGCGCTCCGCGACGGTCCTGCTCAAAGGCCGAAGATGCGAAAGATCCACGAGCTCGCGCAAGATACGATAGCTCTCAGCCTCTATCGGGTGCACCCGCGTCACGTTTCCTCCAAAAGGACTTCGATGCAAGCGGCGACGGGGCAGACCTCCGCGCACTCGGCGCACCCCGAGCAGCGGTCTTCGAGAACTATGAGGGGCGAGGAGTGGTCTCTCGGGGCGGGTCGTATCGCCTTTTCCGGACAGGTTTTTAAACAGGCGCCGCAGCCCGCGCAAGCGTCCGTCACAGCGAAGATTTTTTTCATCCCAGGTACCACCCGCGGGGTGTGACCATCCGGCCAGCGACGAGCCTGGTCTGGGAGCTGCCGACGACTACTATCGTCAGCATGTCCACATCCTCGGGGTGTAAAGAGGCAAGGTCTGTCAGGATGATTCTCTGGTTCTCGCGATAAGCGTCTTTAACGATGCCGACCGGGGTATCGGGGGGGCGATGCTCCAGCAGTATCTTTTGCACCTTGCCCAGCTGCCAGTCGCGGCCCGTCGAGCGCGGGTTGTACAAAGAGATCACGAAGTCCCCCAAAGCCCCCGCCCGCACCCGGTTCTCTATTACCTCCCAGGGGGTGAGAAGGTCGGAGAGGCTGATCGAGCAGTGGTCATGCCCCAGAGGCGAGCCTAAAAGCGAGGCCGCCGCCTGCGCAGCTGTGATGCCGGGGACCACGACCACGTCAACGTCCTCCCCGGCAAGCTCCAGCGCCGGCGCGGCCATCGCATATACCCCGACGTCGCCGCTCGAGACGATAGCTGTGCTGCCCCCGGCACGTGCCTCGGCCAGGGCTTCTTCGGCTCGCGTAACCTCATCCCCCAAAGGCAGCGTGAGCACCCTGGTCCCTGGCCTCAAGAGGTGCCGGACCCGAGCTATGTACTGCTCCAATCCTACGACAAGCTCTGCTTCCGCTAGCGCGTCGCGGGCGAGGGGTGGTATGAGGACATCGTTCCCCGGACCGAGGCTCACCAGGGCGAGCCGGCCCCGCACCAGAAGACGCCCGATCGCCACCGTGGCGTTCCTCGATTTTCGCTTCTCCAGAAGAAGCTGAGCACCCGCGGCGAGTACGGCAGCCTCGGCGACACTCGGGGTACCGACCGCGCCCGCCACAACCGGCGAGGGGTTCGGAACCTCGACCGCCGCGAGCTTCTCAGCGGTGTAGAAGGAAAGCGGTACGCTTAAAGCTTGTGCCGCCTCGAGCAGCCCGGCCTCGTCGGACTTTACATCGATACTAGAGAGGCTCGCAACGCTCTTTTGCGAGAGCCCAGCCTCGCGAAGTGCGGACTCAAGCAGACCCAGGATCTCTGCGGCACTCGCCCCGCGGCTGCAGCCGACGCCGACGACGAGCGACGGCGGCCGGTACACAACCGACGGGCGCGGCGCATCCGGGAGGAGTTGATCGGTGATCAGGATAGAGGGCCCTTCCAGCTCCCCAAGAGATGTCGAAGCCTGCACCGAAGCTACGTTCTCCGGTAGCGGCCCGATAGGCCAGCGCCGCTCTGACATAAGCTGCACCTTTTCTCCGGAGATGAGCGCCGCCCCAACTGCCGCGAGATCAGAACCCTCCTCGACCTTGAACCCGAGCTTCTCGCCCAAAGAGTCCAAGGCAGGGACATGGAGAGAATCGCTCGCAGTGGTGACCACAGCAACTGCACCCAAAGCGTCTGCTACCCGCTCGGCAAGCTCGTTGGCGCCCCCTGCGTGCCCCCCGACAAGAGCGACGGCGAACCTGCCAGCGTCATCCACGCACACCACGCCGGGGTCACGGCGCTTGTCCTTGAGCAGCGGGGCCAAGAGACGGACGGCGGCACCGGCAGCTAAAAAAAGGACGAGTGCGTCATCCTCGTTCCAGGCGGCGGCGAGCGCTTCCTTGGGTTTGCCCTCGTAGAGACGGGCGTCTTCAAAGACCTGTGCGAGATGTTTGGCCTGGCAGCGACCGTTCGCGGTTGCGGCGACGAGCCCTATCATGGCCTATCCCGGCGCCTTCCGAAGACGACGAAGACAGGAGTCTCAGGGGCGAGCCGGTGGAGCACACCTAAACCCTTTAAGCGGGAGGTTTGCAGGAAGGTGGTCTCGACCTCGAGGTCACAGCTCTCCAGGAGCTTTGCGGCTGGTATTACCCGTTCAAGGGTCACGAGGGTTATGACGACCGAACGGCGTGTCTGGTCAGCGGCAAGCTTGACAATCTCCTCGAAATAGTTGGTTCCTGTCCCACCGACGAACACAGCGTCGGGTTCTGGCAGATCGTGAAGCGCATGGGGCGCCTCACCCTCGATAACCTGTACATAGACCTCGTGGCGAGCGGCGTTTTCGCGGATTCGGTCGCAGCTTTCAGGGTCTTTTTCGACGGCGACTGCGGCGGCGCCGAAACGGGCGCACTCGATCGCGACCGAGCCGCTCCCCGCGCCAACGTCCCAGACGAGGCCCCCGGGACCGGGACCGAGCCGGGCAAGAACGAGGGCGCGGGTCTCGGCTTTGGTGATCATGCCGGAGCGGTGTTCGAACTCCGCCTCGGGGAGCCCCCAACGGCCGCGACCCTCGGCCTTAGAAGAGATCCAACCCTTCCCCCCTACCGCCCGCGCAGGATCGTAGACCAAAACCACGTTAGGATCCTCCCATTTCATCCCCGCTACTTCCCCGGCGCTGCCCTTATACGTCCTCTCACCTGGCTCTCCGAGCTTCTCAGCGACGAGAAAGGCCCGGTCGAGGCCGTCCAGAGCCTTGGCGAGTTCGGCGGCACCAAACGTCGGTGAGGTCAAGACCGCAACCTTGGGGTGGGCCCGGCAGACGTTCAGCGCCCGGCGCTCGTCGCGTCCATGAGCGCTCACGATCACAGCATCGTCCCAGCTTATACCGGCTCGGGCAAAGGCGCGGGCGACGGAGGACAGCGCGGGGAAGACGTGCAGGTTCTCCGGCCCGAACCGCTCTCCCAAAAGGCGTGCGATGCCGAAGAAACCTGGGTCCCCGGAGGCGAGTACGACTACCGGACTGTTGGCGTGTTCTATATGCTCTAACGCCTCGGAGAGATCCCCCTTGAGGACGATGGCGCGTTGAGGCTCCACACCCAGCATCTTGAGGTGACGTTTGCCCCCGAGTACTAGAGTGGCGCTCTTTAGCAGCCTCTCGACCTCCGCCTGTAGAGGTTTGCCATCGAGTCCTACCACGGAGATCTGGTTCAAGAAACGGTCCAGATGGTCAGGTCGAGGGCGCCCGGGCTAGCGCCGGCAGGCTCTAGGGTGTCGAAGTCCACCATGATGACGTACACGTCTAGCTTCCCCTTGGCATACTCCTTGAGGTTCTCCGCTGCTAAAGTGCAGAGCAGGTGCGGGGCCTTCTCCAACTTCGCGTCCTGCCAAAGCTCGTAGGCGTGGCGGGCGGTGTTAGCTCTTTTCATCTCCTCGACGAGCTCGGGATCACCCCCGGTCTTCGCGGTGATGTCGGCGAGTAGATCGTTGTCTACCTTTGAGCGGGTCCAGTGAGTCATCATGATGCCAGCGGCGAGCTTGGTAAGCTTGCCGACCATCCCGACGAAGAAGACCCTTTCAACGTTGTTCTTGATTGCCCCTTTGAGAGCATGTCCGGTGAAGTCCCCAACCTCGATAAAGCACACCTCTTCGAGATCGGGTAAAAGGCGCATGGCGGCCTTTTCGGTGAGGCCGCCGGTCGAGAGGACAAGGGTATTATAGCCTTGGGCGCCTATGACGTTCACGGCTTGGCCGACGCTGGCGCGCCACGAAGCGGTCGAGAACGGACGCACGATGCCGGTGGTGCCGAGAATGGAGATGCCGCCCACGATGCCCAAGCGAGGATTGGTGGTCTTCTCGGCCATTTCTTGGCCGTTTGGGACGCTTATGACGACGAGCACGCCGCGCTCTTCGGTGTCTAAAACCTCTTCTATAGAGTAGGAGATCATACGGCGAGGAACGTCGTTTATCGCCGGGCCCCCGACAGTGAGACCCAAACCCGGCTTGGTAACGGCACCAACCCCCTCACCCCGGTCAAGCTCGATGCCTACCCCCTCACGCCAGGAGACGCGGGCGGTAAGATGTGCCCCATGAGTTACGTCCGGGTCATCGCCTGCGTCCTTGACAACGACGGCCTCGGCCCAAGCTTCGCCCACCGCACACCGTTCGACGGCGAAGCGTACGCGCTTCTCCTCGCCCTTGCGGGGGAGCTGTATCTCCACCTCCTCTTGCGCCTCGCCGCTCACGAGCGCTTCGGCAGCAGCTTTGGCGGCAGCGGCGGCGCAGATTCCGGTGGTCCAACCGGTCCTGAGCTTCTCGCCCTTGACCCTGCTCATGCTCGGGGGCATGGAGGGTTCGCGAATCTTGCGCCCAGACGGCAACGCTCTTTAAGCCCCTTTTTGCGCTTTCCGGAACGAGTGCGAGAAACCAGGACTATAGAGGTGCGAGCGTGTTCCGCCTGCCTTGAGGCCCGGCCCCACAAGTACGAGGGCCTGCCGCGTGAAGCCGGCCTCGCGAATGCGGTCGGCGAGCTCACCCAAGGGACACTCTATGATCAACTCGTCCGGCCAGCTCGCCTTGTAGACGATCGCACACGGCGTCTCTGTAACATAGCCACCTTCCAAGAGCTCCTCCTGCAAAAGGCGCGGCCTGGCGGCGGAGAGGAAGATCGCCATGGTAGCCCCGTGGGCGGCGAAGCTCCTTATGCTTTCGTTGTTTGGCATCGGGGTGCGGCTGGCGCGGCGCGTCAGGATCACGGACTGCGAGACCTCGGGTACCGTGAGCTCGCGCCCTATGGATGCCGCCGCCGCTCCCAAGGACGAAACGCCGGGGACTATCTCCCAATCAAGGCCAAGCTCTTCGCAGAGCTCTATTTGCTCCTGGACGGCGCCCCAGAGGCTCGGGTCGCCGGAGTGAACGCGAGCAACTTTGAGGTCCTCCCGAACAGCCCGCTCGTAGAGGTCGCGGACGCCTTCGAGCGGGATACTGGAAGATTCAACGATCTCCGTTTCGGGTCTGGTGTGCTCGAGGACAGCCTCATCCACGAGGCTCCGCGCCCAGGCTACTACATCTGCCTCGGCAATAATCCTTGCACCCCTAATCGTCAAGAGATCCGGGGCTCCAGGCCCCGCCCCAACAAACCAAACCTTGCTCAATCAGACCTCCCAGCCTCGCTCTTAGTGAAGATCACCGTCGAGAGATACGTTCCCTCCCGCTCTAACATCTCCGACGGGCGGATAACCTCTTCGCCCTCCATACCTAATCGTGAACCGTAGATCCCATCTTCGATGCGCCCGGCTTCTCCTGCGACCTTCAGCACCTCTCTCAAGCGTCCTCCACCTTTGTAGCACACTACGGTTTCAAAGCCGTCCAGTGTGCTCCGAAGCGCGCTTTCTCCCGCGGTAAAGGGCAAGAGCGCTAACCGTTCGTCCCCGATGAGGAGTACCGTCCCACTCCTCGATGCCAGATCCTGCATCGCCGCGATCCCCGGCACAGTACTAACTTTAACTTCAGGTATATGCTTTATCACAGTACGTGCCAGGTAAGTAAATGTAGAGTAGATATTTGGATCTCCGATAGTGGCGAAGGCGCAGATCTTCCCCTGGCGAAGCGGTCCGGCTATTGTCCTCGCTGCCCGCTCCCAGTTCTCGGCGCGCGCTCTTTCGTTGTCGGAGAGGGCGAAGAGGAGGCGTTTGATGTGCCCTGGTTCCAGGTACGCCTGCACCACGGCCTCCGCCCGGCCGATCTCGCCCGTATCTCCTACGGGGACAAAAACCTCGTCGGCCTCCTGCAAGGCGCGGAGGCCCTTGATCGTGAGCAGTTCCGGGTCTCCTGGTCCGACCCCTACCCCCACGAGCCGCCCGATAGCTCGCTCGGTCATGCCAGTACCCCAGCGCTGCGAGCGGCACGCCACGCGGCGTGCCGTACGAATCGGCGTGGCGCCTCCGGGGTAGCTGCCCAATGGGTGTGCAGGTAGCTCGCGTGTACTCCGCCCATAACGAACCCCTCCTCCCCACGTCCCGAGAGTCCCCAGGCGGGCGAGGCACCGGGCGGGGCACCGGCTTGCGGCTCGACGGTCGAGTAGTGAAACTCGTGGCTGCGCATGGAGTCGCCGCGCTTCGCCAGCGGTGAATCGGCGAGCGCCTCAGCCTCCCGGTAGCCGAGCGTCAGGCGGTCCGTCGTCCGGGCTTCGGCGTCGAGGACGCCGCACATCTCTTGCCCGTCCAGTTTTCGGCAGAGGTACAAGAGGCCGCCGCACTCGGCGGCCACGGGGCGACCGCTTTCAGCAAATTTGTGGACCTCTTCCCGCAAAGACCCGTTCTCCGAGAGGGCCTCGGCGTACGTCTCGGGGAACCCGCCGCCAAGGTACAGGGCGTCTGTACGCTCCGGAAGGGCCTCGTCGGAGGTGGGGTCGAAGATTACGGTCTCGGCCCCGGCGCCCCGCAAAAGCTCCAGGTTCTCCTCGTAGACGAAGCTGAAGGCTGGACCGCTCGCGACCGCAACCCGCACCGCCGAAGGCTCCGGCTCGGGGGCATCCGGAATCCAGGGCTCCACACGGAGCGTACTAGCGGAAGCCGCGAAGCGCACGATTTCTTCAAGATCGCAGGAAGAGGAGGCCCTCTCCCCCACTACGCTCAACGCCCTTCTGGCCTCGGAGCGACGTTCGGCAGCGGGGACGAGACCCAGATGCCGGTCGGGGGTAGAGATCTTCGCGTCGCGACGGAGGATGCCGAGGACGGGGATGCCGAGAGGTTTTAGAGCCTCGCGGAGCATCGTCTCGTGGGTCGGGGAGCCAACTCGGTTTAGGATCACGCCAGCAACTCTTAACTCGGGGTCAAAGGTAGCGTACCCGTGCACGAGCGCTGCCACCGAACGCGCCATCGCCCCGGCGTCCACGACCAGGAGGACCGGTGCATTCAAGAGCTTAGCGACGTGCGCGGTAGAAGCAAACTCCCCACCCCCGCTCTTGCCATCATAGAGGCCCATCACGCCTTCTAAGACCACGATATCGGCCCCTCTAGCGCCATGGGCGAAGAGGGAGCCTACAAGCTCCGGACCGGAGAGCAAAGCGTCGAGGTTGCGTCCAGGGCGGCCGGTAGCGAGCGCATGGTAAGAGGGGTCTATAAAGTCCGGGCCGACCTTGAAGGGGGCTACGCGAAAGCCCTTCGCAGAGAGGGCGGCCATCAGGCCTGAGGCGACGGTGGTCTTGCCGACCCCGGAGTGGGTGCCCGCGACTACGATCCGTGGCGTTTCTACCTCAATCCTCACAACTATCTTCCTTTACGCCCAATCCGTCCATCTCTTTCTTTGAGCACGAGCCAACCTGTCATTCAGAACGTTGTTCGCGAGAGCGTATTACTTCAAGCGACGCTTTCGAGAATTCTCCTGTACTCATCTCATCAATGTCGAAAGTCATTTGCTCTTCTAGGCGAGCAAGTGCCTCCGGTGTTTTTGAAGGGGGAGGATCTGTAACGATCTCCAGTTCGGGAAACTTGCGCCGAATTTGCTCCTCTGACTCAGCCCGCAGGTATGCCTATATCCCTCCCATCCCGTAGTCGTCCAAGACTAAGAACTTCCGCTTCGCCGACACTACTACCACTCGATTCCCTTCTGGCCCCGGTACCCCTCATCGAAGGGGTGCTTGACCTTGTTTACCTCGCTCACGAGATCGGCGAGCTCTACGAGCTCTTCGGGGGCGTCGCGGCCGGTGATGATGACGTGCTGGAAGCCGGGGCGGTTCTTCAAAGCCTCTACGACCTCCCTTGTGTCAACCCAGCCAAACTTCATCGGGTAGGTGAACTCGTCTAGCAGGAGCATGTCGTAGGTCTCGTCGGCGAGGCGCCGCTTGACCTCCTCCCAGCCCTCGCGGGCCTTATCTGCGCTCTCCACGAGATCCTTCGAGGTCCACGTCCAGCCGTCGCCCATCTTGAACCAGTCTATGTTGCCCAAAGCGAGGGCAGCCTGATGCTCACCGACCTTCCACTTGCCGCTCTTTACGAACTGGTAGACGCCTATCTTATAACCGCGGGCCCAGCCGCGGAGCATGACGCCAAACGAGGCCGTGGACTTCCCCTTGCCGTGCCCGGTGTTCACTATGAGGAGGGCTCGCTCTCGCCTGGACCTCTGCCGCAGTCGTTCTTCGCGAGTCTCGCTCCGCGTCTCTCTTTGCGCCTCGCTCTGTACTTCGCTCACGCCACGCGCCTCCTCTCCACGAGTTTTGCCAGGGAATCGGCCCGGAGGTCCTCCAGGCGCAAACACTGCGCGTTAAGAGCGTTGGCGATCTCCGCAGCCATGCCCAACCTCACGTAACCCTCCTCCGTATCCACCACGATCGCGGCGGCTTCAAGAGCCCGCAACTCCGCCGCCGCCCGGTGCGGGTCATACCCGAACGTGGCACGCCCGTCGGTGAGGAGCACCAGCAGGGGGCGACGCGCGCTATCTCGCAGCAGCTCGCGAGCGAGGATTTCTGCCGCCTTACATAGGCCCGCCGTTAAAGGCGTGCGGCCTCCGGTCGGTAGCTCTTCGAGGCGGGGTGCGGCGAGCTCTACGCTGGCGGTCGGGGGTAGGAGGACTTGCGCCCCCTCACCCCGGAAGGAGACGAGACCGACCTTGTCCCGGCGCTGGTAAGCGTCGGCGAGCAGGGAGAGGATTGCACCCTTCACAGCGCTCATACGACGACGGGCGGCCATCGAACCGCTCGAGTCGACGACGAAGAGGACCAAGTTCCCCTCCCGGGCCTCCCGGACCTTCTCCCGCAGATCCCCCGTATGCACCACGATACCCGGTCCATCGCTCCCCCGCTCCCTCTGATGCGGCGCAGCGGCCCGCACCGTAGCCGCGAAAGCCACGTCCCTCACAGGAGCTGCGACGTTCTCCCGATCTCCAACGGGCTGGCCGAAGAGGTCGCCGAGAGTGCGACTCCGGCGCCCCAAAGGACCACCTCGGCCCTTATCCGGCGCCTCCAGGCGGACCGGCCTGAACGTATCGGCGGCGGCATGGTTCCTCTCGCTAGTGCCTGAACGCGCCTCGGACGCTTCTCCCGTAGAGCGCTCCGGCCCCGACTCGCGCCCTTCGCTATCCTTGGGGGGTAGGCTTCCACCGTTCGGTCCATCAGGGGGTTCAGGGTCCGGCTCGTCCGAGAGGGTGTTCTCGAGTTCGTCAGGGTCTATACCCGGCTGCTCGAAGGGGCTGCGCCGGCGGCGATGCGAGAGCGCCAGAAGGGCGGCCCGGCGCACGTCTTCCGTAGCGACCTCGTCCCGACCTTCCCAGGAGGCCAGAGCGCGGGCGGTCTTCGCGGTAACGATGTCGCCACGCAAACCGTCAACCTCTAACTCGGCGCAAAGAGCGGCTATCTTATAGAGAGCGCTCTCGGGTATGTAGGTCTCCCCCAACCTCTCTCGTGCGGTCTCGACGAGTTGGGCGAGCTTACCGTCGGCGGCGGACCACTTCTTCGTGAAGTCCTCGGGATCGGCCTCGTGGTGAAGGCGTCGACGAACTACCTCTACCCTTTCGGCAGGGTCGGGACTACCTTTCACCTCGACCGTGATCCCGAACCTGTCTAGGAGCTGGGGCCTGAGCTCGCCTTCTTCGGGGTTCATGGTACCTACCAGGATAAACCTCGAGGGGTGCCGGACGCTTACACCCTCGCGCTCGACGTGGTTCACGCCCATCGCGGCTACGTCGAGGAGAAGGTCCACGAGGTAATCCGAAAGCAGGTTTACCTCATCTACATACAGAATACCCCGGTGCGCCGCCGCCAAGAGCCCCAGCTCGAACGCCTTTTTGCCCTCGGCGAGCGCCTTCTCGATATCTAAAGTCCCAGCCAGGCGATCCGTGCTCGCCCCAACCGGCAGCTCCACGAGCCGCACAGGGCGCTCTTCGACCGGCGTGTCTTTAGGATGCGGCCCCGCCAGGCATTTGGGGTTAGGTGCTACGGGATCGCAGGAGTAAGGACAGCCGGCTACGACACGAATCGGGGGTAAAAGCCTCGCAAGCGCCCGCACGGCGGTTGACTTGGCCGTACCCTTCTCGCCCCGCACGAGGATCCCGCCGACCTCGGGCGAGACGGCGTTTAAAAGCAGGGCGAGCTTCAGGTCCTCTTGCCCTACGATGGCGGAGAAGGGGTATGGTTTTGTTGTCATCGTAGACCTCTCCAAACCTTCCATAAGCACCCCACGCGTAACATTACACCGATTCTCACCAGCGTCACGGCTACCCACCAAAGCACCACAGCTACCGACGTTAAGCCAAATAGAGGGATGAACTCGACAAAGTTGTCTTCCCAATCCAATACGGCGGAGCTTAGGTAAAGCAGCGCGACACCCGATAGGGCAGACAGAACGACAAACAGCAGAGTAATGAGTTCGATAAGGCTTGCGCGTAGCCCACCGATCAACACCCTCACGACCGCTCCTCCAGCATCCCTTCGTTCTCTAGATAGACCTGCTTGAGCCCGTCGAGATCCTCGGGGTCCGGCTCTGTCCAAAGACCGCGCTCGGCGGCTTCTAAAAGGCGCTCGGAGATAGCGCGCAAAGCCCAAGGGTTAGACTCTTGCATGAAGTCGCGCACCTCCTCATCCAGCACATATTTCCTCGTTACGTCGCGGTACATCCAATCCTCGACGACGTTGGCGGTTGCGTCGTAGCCAAAGAGGTAATCCACCGTAGCCGAAAGCTCGAAGGCACCCTTGTAACCGTGGCGCTGCATTGCGGAGATCCACTTAGGATTCGCCACACGTGAGCGAAAGACGCGGCGCGCCTCTTCGGAGAGGGTGCGGGTCTTCGGGCGCGAGGGGTCGGCGGAGTCTCCTATGTAAGCCTTCGGGTCACGGCCGGTCAGGGCGCGGACGGCGGCGATCATACCGCCGTGGTACTGGAAGTAGTCGTCTGAGTCAAAGAGGTCGTGCTCGCGGTTGTCCACGTTCTTGACAGCGACCTCGGTGCGCCGGAGGTTGGATTCCATCGCCCCCCGCGCTTCGACGCCGTCTAAACCCTTGCCGTAGGCATAACCGCCCCAGACGGCGTAGACCTCGGCGAGGTCCTCGTCGTCTCTCCAGTTGCGCGCGTCCATAAGCGGCAGGAGGCCTGTGCCATAGGCGCCAGGCTTGGAGCCGAAGATGCGGGTCGTCGATCCCCGCTCGTCAGCGCCCCTTTTCTTCTCCTCCCGGGCATGCTTTTTAACGAAGTTCAGCTCGTCCGGCTCGTCGAGGACAGCAACGGTACGGACGGCCTCGTCTACGAGCGAGATCAGGTTGGGAAAAGCATCCCTGAAGAAGCCGCTGATGCGCACGGTGACGTCTACCCGGGGGCGTTTCAGCTCTTCGAGTGGCATCACCTCCAACCCCGTCACTCTCCGGGACTCCTCGTTCCAGACCGGCCGCACGCCCAGAAGGGCGAGTATCTCCGCGATATCGTCCCCTTGGGTCCGCATCGCCGCCGTGCCCCAGACCACGATCCCGATGGTCTCAGGGTAACGCCCCTCGTCTTCGAGGTAACGTCCTAGCAGGTTGTCCGCCAGCTCCTGCCCGACCTCCCAGGAGAGCTCGGACGGCAGCGCCTTCGGGTCCACCGAGTAGAAGTTGCGCCCCGTGGGCAACACGTTCACCAGCCCGCGCGTTGGCGACCCGGACGGTCCCGCCGGCACGTACTCACCCGCAAGGCCCCGCAAGAGGTTCCCCATCTCCTCCGGCGTGCACTCAAGACGCGGCACGACCTCCTCAGCGGCAAAGGAGAGTGAACTCATCACACCTTCGTTGGCGACGCCAAGGGCTTCTTCGCAGACTGAAAGGGCCGCCGAGACATCCCAGCCACGCTCCTCCATCGTAAAAAGTAGGGCCTGCGAAGCTTTCTCAAGCAGATCGAGTAGGTCGGAGGCGGTCACGGGCGGAGCCACGCCGGGGAAACGGTCAGCCAGTTCCCCGGGAGCCTCGACGCGTGCGCCGCCGTTCTCCGCCAGGAACCTCTCGTCGAGACCGTAAGCAGCCCCAACGGCCTTACGTAGACCGGGGACCTCTCCGGCCCCGAGCCTCAAGATGGCCGCGAGGAGGTGGCGTAAAGGCTCGCCCGCGGGGGATTCGCCTAGGACGTGCAAGCCACCCCTTATGGGCAAATCCTTTATCTCGCAGAGGTAGCCATCTACGTGGTTAAGAAAGTCGCCGAACTGCTCGGGTTGCTCCTCTACTCCTAAGTCCCGGTGCAACTCGGCGTCGCGTAGGGTCTCCCAGATCCTCACCCGTATCGCCGGAAGCTTCGATGGGTCGAGCGTCTCGACCTGATAGTACTCGTCGAGGAGTTGCTCCAGGCGGGCGAGATCATCGTAGGTCTCAGCCCGCGTCATCGGCGGGATGAGGTGATCCACAACACAAGCATGCGCTCTCCTCTTGGCCTGCGTCCCCTCGCCGGGATCGTTGACGACGAACGGGTAGAAGAGCGGCACGTCGCGCAAGGCAGCGTCCGGAGCGCAAGAAGGCGAGAGCCCTAAACTCTTGCCCGGCAGCCACTCCAGAGTCCCGTGCTTGCCAAGATGGATGACAGCGTCGGTGCAGAACTCCTCGATCACCCACCAGTACGCCGCCAGGTAATGGTGCGTTGGTGGCAGGTCGGGGTCGTGATAGATCGCGATCGGGTTCTCCCCGAACCCCCTCGGGGGCTGGATGCCGA
>Ga0126307_10001921_pt1 | contig 13891 bp, 11 predicted proteins | sample Plot28_FD_89955 | JGI IMG/M metagenome (GOLD analysis project Ga0126307, IMG submission 89955) | Serpentine soil microbial communities from UC McLaughlin Reserve, CA, USA - Plot28 | ecosystem: Environmental > Terrestrial > Soil > Grasslands | place: USA: UC McLaughlin Reserve, Lake County...
AAGGTGTCGGTCCCGTCGGTCCCGGTGCGGTCGGTCACCTTGTCGGCCCCCAGGTTGCCCCGGGCCTTGTCGTTGCCGGCGCCCGCCTCGATGACGTCGTCGCCGCCGCCGCCGACCAGGGTGTCGTCACCCTGGGCGCCGAAGAGCCGGTCGGCGTCCGTGCCGCCGTAGACCGCGTCTCCGTCCTCGTCGCCCCACACCTCGTCGGTGCCGGGGCCGCCGCGCAGCTCGTCGGCCCCCGGGCCGCCGTGCAGCAGCTCGCGCACGCTGGACGTCTGGGGGTCGTCCGCCGGCACGCCGACGTTGTCGCCGCCGAGGACGAGGTCGTCGCCCAGGCCGCCGGAGAGCTGGTCGGCGCCGCCCTGCCCGTCGATCCGGTCGTTGCCGTCGCCGCCGTCGACGACGTCGAACCCGGTGGTGACCGCGCCCGGGCTGCTGCCGCCGGTGTTCTCGAGGCTGTTGTCGCCGGCGCAGATGACGTCGTCGCCGGCCAGGCCGGTGATGGTGTCCCCTCCGCCGAGCCCGGCGATCACGTCGACACCGGCGGTGCCGGTCAGGGTGTCGGCGGCCGGCGTGCCGACGATCGTCGGGGTGAGGCCGAAGCAGGTCAGCGGCGCCGGCGTCGTGGTCGGCGTGCCCGTCGCGGTGGTGGTGCCCGGCGGCGTGGTGGTCGGGGGTGCGCCCGTCGCGGCGTCGCTGCTGCCCGTGCCGGTCAGCATGGTCGCCGCGGCGACGAGGGCGGCCGCTCCGACCGCCAGCAGGGGGGCGCGCAGGGCCGGCGCCGCTCCGTGGGTGGTGCTCACCAGGTGGTCCTCCGTCTCGTGGGATGTCCGGTTTCGCTCCAAGGACGCTGGACCGAGCCGGTCAGTTCGGACCATTCACCATAGATGGGACGCCGGCCGAGCATCGTCGCGCCCGCTGGACGAGGGGTGCCGACATCCGGTGCGCGCGTGCTTTCATGACGCGGTGACCGGGGGGACCAGATGACCGACCAGACCAACCAGACCGGCCAGACCGCCCCATCGGCCCAGGCGGACCGGGCCACGCCCGAGGAGTCGCGCCGGATCGCCAAGGCGCTCCTGGACTTCCTGTCCTGGGCGCACGTCGTCGGCGACGAGAGCTCGCGCAACCCGGCCGTCCGGCTCGTGCAGGACCACCTCGGCGCGGCCGGCCGGACGCAGCCGGTGGTCGGCAACGAGCTGCCGGTGTTCGAGCAGGTCAACCTGCAGGTCGCCCTCGACAGCTGGTCGGGGGAGACCGGTCGCCAGGTCGCGGTCCGCGGCATCACCCTTCCCCCGCACTACGAGTCGCCGAGCCTGCAGCAGCTGGTGCACGGCGACGGGCTGGGGCCGGTGCGGACGTCGGCTCCCGACCTCGTCGACCTGGCCTCCGGCCCCGGCCGCACGACTGCCTGCCTGCGCCGGGCGCTGCTGCTGGTCTCGGACGCACGCGGCAGCTACGTCGTGATGGTCCGCGGCCCGGACCGTCACCAGGAGCCGAGCCTGGCGGTAGAGGTCGCCGGCCTGCCGACCGCCGAGGCGCAGGCGGTGCTGCGCGAGCTCGCCGACCTGCGGAACCGGCTCAACGTCTACCGCGGCCAGGTGATCGAGCTGACGACGACCCCGATGGGCGGGCTGTCGGTCTCGTTCCCGGTGCTGCCGCCGACGGCCCGCGACGACGTCGTGCTGCCCGAACGGACCCTGCGCCGGGTCGAGCGGCACACCCTCGACGTCGTCGCCCACCGCGAGGCGCTGCGGGCGGCCGGCCAGCACCTCAAGCGCGGACTGCTGCTCTTCGGGCCGCCGGGCACCGGCAAGACGCACACGACCCGCTACCTCGTGCAGCAGCTGGCCGGCAGCACCGTCCTGATGCTGTCGGGCCAGTCGCTGCACGCCGTCGGCCCGATCACGACGATGGCCCGCGACCTGCAGCCCTCGGTCGTCGTGCTCGAGGACGTCGACCTGGTGGCGGAGGACCGCGGCTACGGCCCCGGACCCAGCCCGATCCTCTTCACCCTGCTCGACGCGATGGACGGCGCAGCGGCCGACGCCGACCTGCTCTTCCTCCTCACGACCAACCGGGCCGACCTGCTGGAGCCCGCGCTCGCCGCCCGGCCCGGCCGGGTCGACGTCGCCGTCGAGATCGCGCTGCCCGACGCGGACGGCCGCCGCCGGCTGCTCGAGGTCTACACCCGCGGGCTGCGGCTCGACCTCACCGAGGCCGACGTCGACGAGGTCGTGGAGCGCACCGACGGGGTGACCGCGTCGTTCGTCAAGGAGCTCGTACGTCGCGCGGTGCTCGAGTCGCTCACCTCGGGCCGGCCGCCCGGCGAGCCGCTGGACCGCGTCGCGGTGACCCGCGCCCTCGACGACCTGCTCGACAGCGGCCAGCGCGTCACCCGGGCCCTGCTCGGCGTCTCCGACGGCGACGGCCCCGCCTCAGCGCAGGGCCCCGGCGGACCCGTTCCGGGCCTGGCGCCGCACCGGCACGAAGGGGCGGGCTGGCTGGGTGCCCCCGCTGCCTACGGGTCGCACGTCACATTCACCGACGGCGCCTACACCGACGGCCCGTACACCGACGGCGACTGGTCCGACGACGTCGAGTAGCCGCCGGCATCAAGTCCGCGGGTCAGCGGGGCCACGAGCGCGGCCGGGCGACCCACGCCGAGAGCCGGGTCGACGCGTCACCGCGACCGGCCGCCACCTGCGACGGCGTCAGGTAGAGCGCGTCGCGCAGGTCCGCACCGGCCAGGTCAGCGCCGCGCACGTCGGCCCCGATGACGTCGGCGCCGCGCAGGTCCGCGTCCCGCAGGTCGGCCCCCACCATGAGCGAGCCGCGCAGATCCGCGCCACGCAGGTCCACGCCGCGCAGGTTCGCCCCGGCCAGGTCGGCCCCCGGGCCCGGTCGCCGCCCGGAGCCGGGCGCGGTCAGACCCGCGACGACGCACGCCCTCACCAGCTCGCTGGCCGCCGCGAGGAGCGGTCGCAGCGCCGCGCGCTGCTGCTGCACGTCCACGACGCCGACCCCGGTCGGGTCGAGCCGGGTCAGCCGGTCCACCTCGTCGTGGGCCGCGCCGAGGCGACCGTGCAGGTCATGAGTCTCGGGCCGGCGCCGGGCGTCGCGCAGGTACCAGAGCAGCTCGTGCAGCGGGCCGACGGTCCGGAAGGCCGCGGTCAGCTCGTGGCGAGGCGTGGAGGCGTCGCCGGCGAACACGACCTGCACGACCTTCTGCCCGGCGCCCAGGCAGTCGTAGGCGACGCAGCCGGGGAACCCGGTCTCGGCCAGGACCGGGTGCACCGCGCACCGGTGGTCGGCCAGCAGGTTGGGGCACGGCTCGTCGGGGGCCTTGTCGATCGCGAAGTCCGCCGAGCGGGTGAGCCCGAGAGCCACGCAGCACAGACCGACGCAGGATGCGCAGTCGGCGACCAGGTCCTCCGGCACGGTGCGCAGTCTGCCGCCGTCGTGACCCACCCCACCACCGGCGGTCGTTTCGGTCCCGTCGTGCCGGGCACGGCGACTACAGACGTGCTCAGCACAGACCTGGCCGGCAGGCAGAGCGCCGGCAGTCGTTACCCGACAGAGAGGCTCCACCATGACCCGCAACACCGTGTCCCGCTCGCTGCACGACGTCGGGCTCGCCGCCTGGTTCGGCGGCACGCTTGCCAACTCGGTGGCCCTGAACCCGGCCGCCGGCGAGGCCGCCACCAAGGAGTCGACCGGTGCCGTCGCCAACGCCGGCTGGGACCGCTGGACCCCGGTGAACGCCGCGGCCATCGGCGCCCACGTCGTCGGCAGCCTCGGCCAGCTAGCAGGCAACCGCGGCCGGCTGGCCGGCCAGCGCGGCGTCGCCTCCATGGCGTTGGCAAAGACCGGCCTGACCGCCGCGGCGCTCGGCGTGACGGGTTACAGCCGCCTGCTCGGCCGCAAGGTGTCGGCCCACGGTGACGTCCCCGCCGAGTCGGCCACCGAGCCGACCGTCGGCACCCCGCCCGAGGTCGCCCGCGCCCAGAGGCAGCTGGACTCGCTGCAGTGGGCGGTCCCGGCACTGACCGGCGCGCTCGTCGTCCTCAGCGCCTTCGCCGGCGAGCAGCAGCGCGCCAGCGAGGCCACCGGCGGCACGCTGCGCCGCCTCGTCCCCGGCCGCCGCTGAGCCATCAACCGGGCCGCCGCTGAGCCGTCAGCCTGCTCGATCAGGCCGCCGGCTGCACCCGGTAGACCAGCGCGGTCCCGTCGAGCACCACGTCGCCGGCCTGGTTGGTGACCACGGTCGCCAGCCGGGTGATCGGCTTGTCGGTCCGGGCCTCCAGCACCTCCACCTCGGCGGTGATGGTGTCGCCCGGCCGGACCGGTGCCCGGAACGACCAGTCGACGTGCAGGAAGACGCTGCCCGGGCCGGGCAGGTCCTCCGCGACGACCGCGTTGAGCAGGCCGGAGGTCACACCCCCCTGCACCACGAGGCCGCCGAACCGGGTGCGGGCGGCGAAGTCCTCGTCGTAGTGCAGCGGGTTGCGGTCGCCGGTCAGCTCGGTGAACAGCTCGATGTCGCGCGTCGTCACCTCACGGGTGCGACGCGCCCGCTGGCCGACGGCAGGCGTCTCGGGCACGTCAGTCCTCCTTCACCAACAGCTCGGCCCAGGTCGACTTGCCGTCGCGGGTGACCCGGAAGCCCCAGGTGTGCGCGAAGGCCGCGACGATCGGCAGGCCCCGGCCCGACTCGTCCCGGCTGCCGGCAACCCGCTGGCGAGGTCGCAGCGCAGACGTGTCGGCGACCTCGACCAGCACCCGCTCGCGGGTCACCGCGGCGCGCAGCCTGGCCGGCGGGCCGGCGTGCGTCATCGCGTTGGCGAGCAGCTCGGCCGTCACGGCCGACACCGCGTCGACCAGCTCCGGCACCGTCGTGCGGACGGCATCGGCGAGCTCGCGCCGCGCCACCGGCACGTCGGCGACCTCGGTCAGCTGGTGCCGGACCCGCACGGTCTGCGCCCCGGCCGGCAGGTAGTGGAGCAGCACCAGCGCCGTGTCGTCGGTGCGGTCCGCCATGCCGAGCAGCTGGTCGGCCATGTCCTCGAGCGACTGGTCGGCGTCGAAGGTCTCGAGCGTCGCGGACAGCTCGTCGATGCCGGTCTCGACGTCGCGGGTGCGCGACTCGACGAGCCCGTCGGTGTAGGCCACCAGGATCGAGCCGGCCGGGAAGGACACGACGAGGTCGTCGTAGCTGCTGCCGCCTAGACCGAGCGGCGGGCCGGGAGGGGCGGTCACCTGCTCGACCCGACCCGAGGGCAGCCGGATCAGCAGCGGGGGGTGCCCTGCCGAGGCGACCCGCAACGTGTCGTCGAACGGGTCGATCACCGCGTAGGCCGCGGTCGCGAAGCGCGGCGGCAGCCGGGACGGGTCGGTGTCGTCGATCCTGACCAGCTCGCTGACCTGGGCGTCGAGGACTGTGAGCACGTCGACGGGCGGGAGGTCGGCGTGCGCCGCCGCCCGCATCCCGGCCCGGGCCTGGCCCATGACGACGGCCGCCGGCACCCCGCGACCGGACACGTCCCCGACCCCGATGCCCACCCGCCCGGCGCCCAGGTGGTGCACGTCCCACCAGTCGCCGCCGACCTCCACGTCGGCGCTGCCCGCGACGTAGCGGGCGGCGACCCGCAGCCCAGGCAGCTCGGGCGGGTAGGCGGGGAGCAACGAACGCTGCAGCTGCAGCACGAGCTCCTGCCGGCCTGCAGCGGTCCGCTGCTGGGCCACCACCGCACTGGCCCGCGCCGCCACGTCGGCGAGGAACGGCCCGTCCGCATGGCTGAACGGCTCGCGCTCCCCGGCAGCGAGCAGGACGACGGCACCGCTGAGGTCACCGGCCACCGCGAGGGGCACCACGGCGATGTTGCGCGTGTCGGCCGCCTCCAGCCAGCGGGTGCTCGGCGTGTCGTCACCACCCCGGAGAACGCGTGCCTCGGCGGGATCGATGAGCACCAGCTGACCCGCGGCGAGAGCGGCGTCCCAGGGCGACGGCCCGGCGCGGCGGTCCGCGGGTGGCGGCGGGCCGGCCCGGTCGATCAGCTCGGGCGAGATCGCGATCGCCGCCGGCTCGGTGCCGCCGGACCCGGTCGGGCGGCGGCCCGGCGGGATGATGAAGACGGCAGCCACGTCGGCCAGTGCGGGCACCAGCTCGGCGGTCAACGCCCGCAGGGCGGTGTGCGGGTCGGGCGCTGCGGTCATCCGCTGGGTGATGAGGGCAAGCAGCTGGGCCCGCGCGACGGCGGCCTCGGCCTTGGCCTGACCCGTCTCGTCGACGGCGGTCATGACCAGGCCGTCGTACGGCGCCCGCAGCCCGATCGGTGCCACCACGTAACGCAGCAGGACCTCGTCGCCGTCGAGGTTGCGCATGCCGATGTCGCGCCGATCCATCGCGACGACCTCACCGGTCCGCAGCACCTGGTCCAGGACCGGCATCGAGCGGCCCTTGAGCTCCGGGAACGCCTCCGACAGCGGCCGGCCCAGCTCGCGGCAGCCGAAGTGCCGGATCGAGGCGGCGTTCTGGTAGACCAGCCGGTGCTCCGGGCCGCGCACGACCGCGACCAGCGCCGGCGAGCTGGCCCAAGCCGCGCGCAGCGGGCCGAGCACCTCGAGGAAGTCCACCGCCTGCTCGCACGGCTGCTCCGACGTCACGCCGGAACGCTACCTTCCGACCGGTCAGCGCAGCGCGTAGAACCGCCAGCACCCGAAGTCCCCGGTCGGCAGCACTGCGGGGTCGCTCCCGGCGTCGGACCTCGGCTCAGGCACCGCCAGGTCGGTGGTCATGCGATCCTCCCCTGCCGCGGGCACGCCGGCGCGTGCGTACCACTCTAGGGTGGCGGGCTTGTGAGCCGACTGACCGAAGCCGCCGTGCCCGCGCGGCTCGGCGTCGGTTTCCGCTGGCTGCTCGCGTCGTCCTGGTCGTCCAACCTCGGCGACGGCATCGCGCTGGCGGCCGGCCCGCTGCTCGTCGCGTCGCTCACCGACGACGCGTTCCTGGTCTCGCTCGCGGCCACCATGCAGTGGCTGCCGCCGCTGGTCTTCGGGCTGGTGGCCGGCGCCCTCACCGACCGGCTGGACCGCCGGCTCATCGTCGTGACAGTCGACCTCACCCGGGCCGCTGTGCTCGTCCTGCTGACGGTGGCCGTCGCCCTCGGCCAGGTGCCGATCGCGGTGGTGCTCGGGGCGCTCTTCGTCCTCGGCACCGCCGAGGTCTTCGCGGACAGCAGCGCGCAGACCCTGCTGCCGATGCTGGTGCACCGCGACGACCTGGCCGTCGCCAACTCGCGGCTGCAGGGCGGCTTCATCACGTTCAACCAGCTCGCCGGCCCGCCCCTGGGGGCGGCCCTCTTCGCGGTCGGGGCCGCCTGGGCCTTCGGGACGCAGGCAGCGGTCGTGGCCCTGGGCGCGCTGCTCGTCCTGCGCGTCGCGCTCCCGCCGCACCGGCGCGACCCGGCGCACAGCAGCCGTCTGCGCCACGACATCGCCGAGGGCTTCCGCTGGGTGCGCCACCACGCCGCTGTGCGCACCCTGGTGCTGACCATCTTCACCTTCAACATCACCTTCGGTGCCGCCTGGTCGGTGCTCGTCCTCTACACCACCGAGCGCCTGGGCCTGGGCGAGGTCGGCTTCGGGCTGGTCGCCACGGTCAGCGCGGTGGGCGGCCTGGTGGGCACGGCGTCGTACGGCTGGATCACCCGCCGGGTGAGCCTCGGCGACCTGATGCGGATCGGCCTGATCGTCGAGACGCTCACCCACCTGGCGCTCGCCCTCACCACCAGCCCGTGGGTCGCGATGCCGGTCTTCTTCGTCTTCGGCGCCCACGCGTTCATCTGGGGCACGACTTCGGTTACGGTGCGGCAGCGCGCGGTCCCGATGCCGCTGCAAGGGCGGGTCGGTGCCGTGAACCTGGTCGGCGTCTACGGCGGGCTGGTCATCGGGTCCGCCATCGGGGGGGTGCTCGCGCAGCACCGGGGGCTGGCGGCGCCCTTCTGGTTCGCTTTCGCCGGGTCGGCGGTCTTCGTTGTGCTGATCTGGCGCCAGCTGGCCCACATCGCCCACGCCGACGAGCGGGACGAAGCGCTGGACGCCGGCCCGGCCGACGGACCTTAGGGTGGCGCCATGGCCCCGCCCCGCCGCCCGGACCCGGAGCCGCTCGAGACCGACGACGTCCGTGCGGTCACCGTGGGCACGGTCGCGTGGGGCGTGCTGCTCCTGGCCCTGCTCGCGGCCTACCCGCGGCTCGACGACGACGGCCGCGGCTCGTGGGTGTGGATCGCGGCCGCCGGCTTCGGTCTCGGCCTGGTCGGCGTCCGCCACGTCCGGCGCCGGCGGACGGCCCTGTCCCGCACGGTCCCGCCGCCGGCTCCCGGTGCGACCGACGACGCAACCAGGAGCAGCGACCCCAACGCCGGTACGTCGCCCGGTCGCTGAGCCGTTCGCCGCCCGTCAGTCGGCGGGTGGGTCGTCCGCCAGCAGCGACTCGGTCAGCAGCTCGGCCGCCCGCGCGGGGTCCTCGAGCAGGGCGGCGACCGGCCAGCGCGCGGCCCAGTCACCGGCCGCCCAGGCCAGGCCGCGGGCCAGCCCGTCGGTCGTGGCCGCGTGCACCGTCCCCCCGGCGTCGACCCACCAGGTCACGTCGTCGCCGGCGACGGTCAGCTCCTCGTGCTCCTGCCACGAGTCCGGCGCGGCCGGCAACAGCCGGCGGACCCCTTGGGGCACCGGCCGCGCGACGCCGGTCCCGTCGGGCGCGGCCGCAGGCAGCCGCTCGGTGCTGGTGTCCAGCTCGAGCACGTCGGCCAGCCTTGCCGCCCACCCGAGCGGCAGCACCAGCGGCGGTTCGGGCCACCGCACCTGCAGGTGGTGCGGCGCGGTGACGACCACGACGCGGTCCGCGGGCAGCACCGTCGCCGGGTCGACGCGGACCGTCTCGGGTGGCGGCACGGTCGCCGGGTCGGTCCCGGCCAGCGCGCCGTAGGCGGCCCGCAGGGTCCGCTGGTCCACCCGGCGATCAGGGTCGGCCAGCCGCCGCAGCAGGTCTCTCGGGCCGTCCGCGTCGGCGAGCAGGTCCCCTAACCCGGTGCGGAACCCGGCGGCGCGCAGCACCTCGTCGTCCACGGCCACCCCGGTGAGCTCGTCCCACAACCCGGTCAGCCGGCTGCCGGTCACGGCCAGCTCGGTCGGCGGCCGTCCGTCGAGCCGGGCGTGCGTCCGCAGGAACCAGCCGGCGTACGAGGCCACGGTCAGCCGACCGCCGCCACCGAGGTCGACCGGGACGGGGGTCACCAGCGCTGCCCGGAGGGTTGGGTCGGCGGCGACGTGCCCGAGCAGGGCCGCCCACCCGCTGTCGCCGACGACGTCGAGCTCGGGGACCGCCGTCATGGCCGGCACCGTCGGCGGCACCGCTGCCGGGCTGCCGCCGTGCCGGGACACCTGGTCGGCCACCCAGATGAGCCAGTCGGCCAGGCCCGGCACCCCGGAGTCGTCCTCCGCCGCCTCGGCGAGCGCCGGGTCGACCGCGAGGTCGCGGAGCTCGACGACCGTGAGGTCGCCCAGCACGCCGGCCGCGGCGAGCACGTCGCCACCCCACCGGTCGACCAGCGCCGGGTCGACCCGGGCGAGGCCGTCTGTGTCATCGGAGTCGTCGGAGTCGTCGGAGTCGGCGAGGCGGGCCAGCACCGACCCGGGCAGCACCAGCTCGTCGGCGGCAGCCGGCCGGCCACGGTCGTCGGCGAGCACCAGCCGGGAGAGCCAACGCAGCTCGCCCGGGCGCAGCCCGGCGGCGGCGACCAGCCCGAGCACGGCGTCGGCGACGGCCGGCGGGTCGGCGTCGTCGACGTCGTCGGCGTCGTCGGCGTCCCACGCCGCGTCGACCGCGGCCCGGACCTCGGGCCGGTCGAGCACGGTGCGCGGGGTGGCCTCGGCCGCGCCGAGCCGGGCCAGCAGCGGGTGCGCGGCCTCCGGGTGGACCGTGCGCAGCCCGAGGTCGGTGAGGTCGGCCGGGAGCCCGGGGCCGGGCAGCAGTGCGCCGCGGGCGCCGCGGACCAGCCGGCCGTCGACGAGCGGGACCGGGAGGGCCCCGAGCGCGTCGAGGGCGGCCCCGGGCAGCGGGCCGTCAGCTGCCAGCGCGGCGTACAGGCGGTGCCACCACGACGGCGCGCGGGCCACGTCGGCCAGCAGGTCGACGACGTCGGCCATCGACAGCCGACGGCCGCCGAGCACGGTGAGCCGTCGGTCGTCCTCGACCAGGCCGGCCACGACGTCGGCGAGGGCGCCGGCGAGCGCCGGTCCGGCGCCGACGACCGAGACGGCGTCCCGCGGCGCGACCGGGGCCGGCACGTCACCGCCGGCGGGCAGCGTGCGCAGCACCGGGGCGGACCCGAGGGCGTCGACGACGGCCGCCCGCAGGGCACCGTCCAACCGGCCGACCGCGACCGGGCCGGGCACCAGCCCCCACCGGTCGGCCGGGTCGCCGACCTCGAGCACCAGGTCCACGTAGGCCGCGGCCGCCTCCGCCACCAGGTGGTCGGTCAGCGGGCCGGGTGCCACGTGCCGGCGGGCGGGGTCGAGCGGGAAGGTCCCGACGAGCAGCGCGGGCAGGTCCAGGCGCTCGTCGGTCGGGGTCGGCGAGTGCAGCACCTGGGGCACCGGCCGGCCGTCGAGGGGACGCGCCCAGGTGAGGCTCCAGCCCGGCCGGTCGCGCTCCTCGACCGGCCGGTCGGCGAGCAGGTGCGGGTCGAGGGACCCCGTCCGGCGCACCACCTGCCACCGGCCGGTGCGGCTCACCGACCGGGTGGTCCCGTCGACCTCGACGTCGACCCGCTCCAGCGCCGGCAGCGCGAGCAGCAGGGCCTCGTCCACCTCGGCCAGCAGCCGGACGACCAGCTCGCGGGCGGCCGCGTCGCGCAGGGGGAGCTCGACCGCGGTCGTGGCAGCCGCCGGCGGGGCGTCCGGCGCGGCGTACGGCAGGCGCAGGACCGGCAGCTGCCCGCCGCGGCGCGCCATCTCCTCGGCAAGTGCCGGGAGCGCGGCGAGCTCGGCTGCGGCGCGCCCGGCGTCCCACCGGACGGCGCCCGACGTCGACGCGATCCGCGGTGCATCGGTCACGGCGAGGACCGCGGCGAAGCCGACGCCGAAGCGCCCGGCGGAGGACTCCTCGGTGCGCTTGGTGGAGGCCCGCAGCGTCGACAGCGACTCGACGCCGGCCGCGTCGAGCGGGGCGCCGGTGTTGGCGGCGACGAGGAGGTCGCCGTCAAGACGGAGGCTCAGCACACCAGGGGCACCGCCGCGGGCGGCAGCGTCGGCGGCGTTCTGGGCGAGCTCGACCACGACCCGGTCGCGGTAGCCGCCGCGGACCAGGTCGTCCTCGGCGTTGGCGTCCTCGCGGAACCGGGCGGTCGACGCCGCCCACCCGGCGAGCACCCGGTCGCGGATCGCCGCCGTGCCGAAGGGGTCGTGGCTCACGGCTACCGCACCGGCCCGCCGCGCGGAGTCAGGAGTGGCCGAGCTCTTCGGTGTCACCGGTGTCGGCCGCGTCGTCGACGGAGCCCGGCGGGTGGTCCGACGGCCGCACCGCGATGACGTCGTAGCCGAGCTCGTCGACGAGGGGCGGCGTGACCTCGACGGGCGCCGGCAGCACGGCGAGCTCGGAGTGGGCACCGCACCCGTGGTCGTAGGACACGACCCGGCCGTCGCTGGGCGAGTACGCGTTGGCGCAGACACCGAACACCCGGCGCAGCGAGCCCGCGAGCGGGGTGACGAAGCCGCAGGTGGCGCACTGGGCCGGCGCGGCCTCGGCGACCGGGGCGGTCGGCCCGCTGTCGCCGGAGTACCAGCGGTCGACGGCATCGTCGCGGCCGAGCGGGGACAGGACCCGCGGCCGGCCGAGACCGAGCTCCCACACGGCGACCCGGTCGGAGTCGTCGTCGATGCCGTCCGCATCCTCGTCGCGGCTGTCCGGACCGGCCGCGGTGTAGCCGGGCTCCAGGCGATCGTCGTCGGCGTCGGTGGGCAGCAGGTCGCCGACGCCGAGGTCGCCCGGCGCCAGGCGCCGGCTCCAGGGCACCCAGGCCTTGGCCAGCAGGGCCGCCGGGCCGGGGAGCAGGACGCTGTCGCACACGGTGACGCTGCGGCCGCGCGGCACCCGGGCGACGGTCACCGCCCAGTGCCAGCCCTGGTAGGCCGGGTCGAGGCAGGCGAACCTGTGGGTGACGAGGCGCTCACCCTCGGCGTCGGCGCCGAGGTGCTCACCGACCTGGCCGGGGGCCGCGGTCTCCTCCGCCGCTGCCCGGGCGACGTCGACCGCGCCGATCAGCACCGCGTCGGTGGCGGGTGAGGGGGCCGTGGTCGGGGTCCGGGTCGTCACGATCGGCGATTCTCCCCCATGCGCGGACCGTCGCGCGACCCGTGTCGCCGCCGGGCGGCAGGATGGGGACCGTGTCTCGTCCCGAGCGACTCGCTGGTCTCGGCCGCGGCGCGGCCCGAGCCACCCGCTCCGGGGCGATGCACACCGCCCGGCGGGTGCGGCGCGCGACGCACGCCCACGGGGCGGGCGAGTCGGGCCTCGGCCGGCTGATCGAGCTGCACGGGGTCAACACCGCCGGGGACGCCATGGTCGCGGTCGCGCTGGCCAACACCCTGTTCTTCTCGGTGCCGACCGGGGAGGCCCGCGGGCGGGTCGCGCTCTACCTGCTCATCACGATGGCGCCCTTCGCGGTGATGGCGCCCGTCGTCGGCCCCCTGCTCGACCGGTTCCGGCACGGCCGGCGCTACGCGATCGCCGCGACCATGCTGGCCCGGGGCTTCGCGACCTGGGTGCTCGCCGGCGCGATCGCCGGCAACGACCTTTCGCTCTACCCCGCGGCGTTCGCCTGCCTGGTGGCGTCGAAGGCGTACGGCGTCACGCGCTCGGCCACGGTCCCGCGGCTGCTGCCCCAGGGCTACACCCTGGTCGCCGCCAACGCGCGGATCTCGCTGGCCGGCATCCTCTCCGGCGCCGTCGGTGCCGGCCTGGCCGGGCTGCTCGCCATAGCCGGTCCCGCGTGGCCGCTGCGGCTGTCCTTCGTGGTGTTCCTGGTCGGCATGGTGCTCGCGCTGCGGCTGCCGCCCAAGGTGGACTCCACCGCCGGGGAGACGCCGACGACCCTCTCACTCGACGACACCGGCCCGATCATCCGCAAGACCAGCGTCGGCCCGGCCGTGGTCGCGGCACTGCGGGCCAACGGCGGGGTCCGGGCCTTCTCCGGCTTCCTCACTATGTTCCTGGCCTTCCTGCTGCGCGAGCACCCGGTCGGTGACCTCGACGACACGGTGGCCTTCGGGCTGGTGGCCGGCGCCGCCGCCGTCGGCAGCTTCACCGGCACGACGGTCGGCTCCAGGCTCCGCACCCGCGCCCCCGAGCTCGTCATCGTCGTGGTCCTGACGATCCTGACCGTCGCAGCGGCCGCCGGGGCCCTCTTCTACGGCGTCGTCTCGGTCGTGGCGGTGGCCCTCGCGGCCGGGCTCGCCCAGTCGCTGGGCAAGCTGTCGCTGGACGCCGTCGTCCAGCGCGACGTGCCGGAGGCGGTGCGCACCTCGGCCTTCGCCAGGTCCGAGACGCTGCTGCAGCTGTCATGGGTGGTCGGCGGCGGAGTGGGCATCGTCCTCCCGTTGAACGGCGCGCTGGGACTGGGGCTGGCGGCGCTCGGGCTGGTGGTGATGCTCGTGCTGACCGTCCGGGCGGTGCGGGCCCTGCCACCGACGAGGTCGACCCGGTCGGCGCGCACGACGGGGCCCGCCCCGTCGTAGCAACGAGACTGGGCACAACGACCGGGCACGACGACTGGGCACGACGACGGGAGGAGACCCGATGGAGACCCGACGACTCGGCCGGCTCGGCCAC
>Ga0126307_10001922_pt1 | contig 13889 bp, 14 predicted proteins | sample Plot28_FD_89955 | JGI IMG/M metagenome (GOLD analysis project Ga0126307, IMG submission 89955) | Serpentine soil microbial communities from UC McLaughlin Reserve, CA, USA - Plot28 | ecosystem: Environmental > Terrestrial > Soil > Grasslands | place: USA: UC McLaughlin Reserve, Lake County...
AGCGGCACCACCACGTGGCGGGGCTCGAGCGATCCCGACGCCGCCCCGGGCAGGAGCGGCGAATAGAGCAGGAAGTTCACGTCGCTGACGAGGATGATGCGCGCGGCGTGACGCGGCAGCCGCCGCTCCAGCCGCCGGGCCGCATACAGGCCGCCGAAGCCGCCGCCAGCGATCACCACGTCGTGTGCCACGGCCGGCGAGGCTAGACGATCGGCTCCGAGTTCAGGGCACTGCCACCGAGACCGAGCGCGCAGCGTCGAGCGCAGGGCGCATATGCGCGGGCAGGCGCCGGCGGACGCGCCAGGGCGCGCCTGCGAAGGCGTGGTTGGCGACCGTGGCGAAGCCCTCCTCGTCCACGCGCAGCGCGAGCAGGAGGTGGGCGATCCGGTCGGACGGCGGCAGGTCGGGGTCGGTCGCGCGCACGCAGAAGCAGTGCACGCGCCGGCCGCCCGGCGTGACGAGCAGCGCGCCCGCCTCGGCCACCAGCCAGGTGCCGAGCTCGGCGCGTTCGAGCGCCAGGCCGGTGGCCTGCTGGAGCCCACGCTCGCGGTGCGCGAGCAGGTCGCCGAGGAGCCCCTGTGCGACCGGCTCGGCCGCGTCGTTGCGAGGCCCCTTCGGGCGGACGACGCTCGCTCCCCTGAACGCGTACAGCTCCGGTATCAGCCAGGCGTGCGCGAGCACCACGATCGCCACGGGAGCGGCGATCGGCGCGAGCCACAGCATTCCGGCGCCGGCGATCGCGAACGGGACCGTGTAGAGCAGGGTCCACGCCGTCCAGAGTCGGCCGTAACGCCGCAGCCAGCGAGCGTCGGTCGGCCGGCGCCAGGGGACCGACGCCAGCTCGGGAAGAGCCTGGCTGGTCGCCACGGCGCGCCCGGGCTCAGCCGCCCGCGATCGGGCGCCGCATGATCACGAGGTCGGCCTCGCGCGGCAGCTCGCGGACGTGCGTCGCCTTACCCGGGCCGTCCGGGACCGTGCCGATGTATCCGAGCCCCTGCTGGGCCCCGAACTCGCGCACGGCGGCCTCGAAGGCGAGGTCGTCCTCGGCGGTCCACTCGGCAAGCGTGGTGTGGCCCGTGCCGTCCATCCGGATGAGTCGCGCCATGGGCGTGATTCTACGCCCCGATCTTCTCGCGGATCAGCCGCTGAACCTCGCCGCCGTCGGCCGCCCCGCGGGTCTCGCGCATCACGGCGCCGACGATGGCGCCGATCGCCTGGCCCTTGCCGGCCCTGATCTTCTCGACCGCGTCCTGGTTGGCCGCAATCGCGCGTTCCACGACCTCGGCGAGGTCGCCCGCCGCCGCCATCCCGAGCCCGCGCTGCGCGACGATCGCCGCGGGCTCGCCGCCCTCGGAGACGAGCACGTCGAGCACCTCCCTGCCCGCACCCGCGGAGATCTCCCTCGCGCCCACCATCCCCACGAGCCGCGCGAACGCATCCGGCGAAAGCGGGGTCTCAGCCGGGTCGCCGTCGCCGATGCGCGCCGCCAGCTCGTTCGTCGTCCAGTTGGCCAGCATGCGAGCGTCGGCCCCGTCGGCGCTGATCGCCGCCTCGTAGAAGTCGCCCAGCTCGGCGCGGAAGGCGAGCAGCCTGGCGGTATCCGCCGGCAGCCGAAGCTCCCGCTCGAGCCGCTCCGCGCGCTCCGCCGGCAGCTCGGGCAGCGCCGCGCGCGCCCGCTCGAGCATCTCGTCGGTCGGCGCGATCGGAACCAGGTCGGGCTCGGGGAAGTAGCGGTAGTCGTGCGCCTCCTCCTTCGAGCGCAGCGTCGTGAGCGAGCCGCTCGCCGGGTCGTAGTGGAGGGTCTCCTGCTCCACCTCTCCCCCGTCGCGCACGAGTGCCTCCTGCCGCTCGAGCTCCGCCGCGATGCCGCGCTCGAGGAAGCGGAACGAGTTCATGTTCTTCAACTCGGTCTTCGTACCGAGCGTGGCCTGGCCGGCGGGCCTGATCGACACGTTCGCGTCCATCCGCAGCGAGCCCTCCTCCATGTTCACGTCGGAGACGCCCATGCGACGCAGCGTGGCCTGGAGCAGGCGACCGAACTCGCCCGCCTCCGCCGGCGAGCGCAGATCCGGCTCGGTCACGATCTCCACGAGCGGCGTGCCGCCGCGGTTGAAGTCGACGACGCTCGCCTCGGCGCCATGGATGCGGCCCGACGAGCCCGCGTGCACCAGCTTCGCCGCGTCCTCCTCCAGATGCACGCGGTGGATGCGCACGTCGCCGAGCCGGCCGTTTCGCGCCAGCGGGATGTCGTACTGACTGATCTGGTAGCCCTTCGGCAGGTCGGGATAGAAGTAGTTCTTGCGGTGGAAGATCGAGCGCGGCGCGATCTCGCAGTCGAAGGCCATCGCGATCATGAGCGCGAAGTGCACGGCCTCGGCGTTCGGCACGGGCAGCGTCCCGGGGTGGCCGAGGCAGACCGGGCAGGTGCGCGTGTTCGGCTCCTCTCCGAAGGAGAGCTCGCAGCCGCAGAACATCTTGGTGCGCGTCTTCAGCTGGGTGTGGATCTCGATGCCGATGACCGGCTCGTACTCGCGCGCGTGCGGCTCGGTGATCACCGGACCGGCACCCCGTCGAACCCGATCGCCCGCTCGAGGGCGTGGGCCGCGTCGAGGATGCGCGTCTCGCTGAACGCCGGCCCCGCGATCTGAAACCCGACCGGCAGCCCCTCGGACAGCCCGCACGGGATCGATATCGCCGGGATGCCGGCGAGCGGCATCGGCACGGTGAAGTAATCGGACAGGTACATAGCGAGCGGATCGGCGGTGCGGGCCCCGAGCTCGAACGCGACGGTCGGCGAGGTCGGCGTGACCACGAAGTCGACCCGCTCGAACGCGCTCACGAAGTCCTGCGCGATGCGCGTGCGCACCTTCTGGGCCGTGCCGTAGTACGCCTCGTAGTAGCCCGACGAGAGCGCGTACGTGCCGATCATGATGCGCCGCTTGACCTCGTCGCCGAAGCCGTCGTGGCGGGTCCGCTCGTACATCGACGTGAGGTCGCCGTTCGCGTCCGAGCGCGGCCCGAAGCGAACGCCGTCGTAGCGAGCGAGGTTCGCACTCGCCTCCGCGGGGGCGATCACGTAGTACGCCGCGATGCCGTAGCGGGCGTGCGGGAGATCCACCTCCTCGAGCGTTCCGCCGAGCTCCTCGACCTTCGCGAGCGTCGCCGTGACGGCGTCGGCGACCCCGGGCTCGAGCCCCTCCTCCTCGAGGCCCCACACACCGAAGCGGAGGCCGTCGAGGCGCTCGGCGCTCGGCAGCGTGACGCCGTCGGGAATCCCGAGCGACGTCGAGTCGCACGGGTCGCGGCTCTCGAGGTGCGAGAGCAGGATGGCGGCGTCGGTCACATCGCGGGTGAGCGGGCCGCACTGGTCAAGCGACGACGCGAACGCGATCATCCCGTAGCGGCTGATCGCGCCGTACGTGGGCTTCATGCCGACGATCCCGCACAGCGACGCCGGCTGGCGAATCGACCCGCCCGTGTCGGTGCCGATAGCCCACGGCGCGGTCCCGGCGGCGACGGCCGCGGCGCTGCCGCCGCTCGATCCGCCCGGCACACGCGTGCGGTCCCACGGATTCTGCACGGGCCTGTAGCCGGAATTCTCGTTCGACGAGCCCATCGCGAACTCGTCCTGGTTCGTCTTGCCGAGCACCTGGGCGCCCGCCGCCTGGAGGTTGCCCACGCTCGTGGCTGTGTAGGGCGGCCGGTAGCCCCGGAGGATTCGCGATCCGGCGCCGCTCGGCACGCCCTCGACACAGAACAGATCCTTGACCGCCACGGGCGGGAGTGAGCCGCCGGCGTTGTCCTCCGCGACCCAGAGGTAGGCGCCGAGCTCGTCGCCGGCCGCGCGCTCGCGCCAGAAGTCGAACACCTCTTCGCCGGAGGCCTCGCCGGACGCGATCAGCTCGGCCTGAGCGGCCGCCGTCATGCCGAGGGGATCCGCGCTCATCCCGCCCCCGGATGGGAATCCGCGCGCACGCGGCCGAGCCGCGTGCTTGCGGCCGCCGGCACCCTGAAGCCGCCGTCGGCGGCGTCAGGTGCCTGCTCGAGCGCCTTGTCGCGCGGCAGGCTCGGGCGCGGCGCGTCGTCGCCCAGCACGTTCGTGAGGTCGACGACGTGCGACGTCGGCTCGACGCCATCGAGGTCCAGCTCGTTCATCGTCTCCACGTGCCCAAGGATCTTCGAGAGCTCGGGCGCGAGCCGCTCGACCTCCTCGTCGCTGACGCGAAGGCGAGCGAGCCGGGCGACGTGCAGGACCTCATCGCGATCGATCATGGCCCGCGATTGTAGGAGCGATCAGCCGCCGAACCCGCTGCGCTCGATCACCCGGCGCTCGTGAGTCCCCACGCCGATCGTGCGGTCGTCGTAGGTCACCTCGACGTCGAAGCGCAGCTTGCGATCGTCGATCACCTCGCGCAGGCGGACGCTGACTCGGCAGTGCGCGCTCTCCGGTGCCGCGGCCACGTGCTTCACGCAGACCTCGAAGCCGACGGTCGCCTTGCCGTCGGGCAGGTTCTCGTAGCTCAGGATCGACGCGCAGCGCTCCATCATCGAGATCATCCCGGGCGTCGAGAGAACCTTGACGCCGATCGTGCCGCCGACGTCGGTGAGCAGCCGGTCCTCCACGACGAACTCCTCGGTGCGCTCGATTCCGGGCTCGAGGCTCACGTGGCCGCGAGCGGTGCGCCGGCCTGCACCGTGGTGGACGCGTCGAAGCTCACGCCGGCGCCTTCGGCGCGGGCAGCCGCTCGACGTCGGGCGATCCCACCGTCGCGCCGCGCTCGTCCTTCATCGCCGCCAGGCCCGCGGCGACGGTTCCGGCGGCGGCAGCCATGGCCAGCCACAGGCCCCACTCGCGCGAGGCGGCGAAGTCCGGCACGTCGAGGAGGCGGATCGCCACTAGGACGACGGCCACGAGCCCGGCAATGGTGACCAGCGCGTCGACCGTCAGCGGCACGGCCGGGACGGCCTGCGCGGCTGTGATCGGGACAACCGCGACGGCGGACGCACCGATCAGCGCAAGCACGATGTCGAGCACGGACAGCGCTTCGAAGCCTGAGGTGGTCGCGCTCGATTCGACGCCGTACCACGGCAGGAACAGGCTCGCCAGGAGCAGCGCGCCCGCCGCTGCGAGGAGCCAGTCGGCCGGGCGGACCCGTCGGAAATCCATCGGGGCAGCGTATCGGCGCGGCACCACTGGCGCGCCGGTCGGGGACACGCTCCCGGGTCGCCATGATTCCGCGTCTATGACCGCCTCGGCAGCTCGACTCCCGCTTGCAGGCGCCGCCTTCCTCGCGCTCGCAGACACCGCGGTGGTCGCGCTCGCACTGCCGCCGATCTTGCGCGAGCTCGACACCGATGTGGCGGGCGTGGCGGCCGTGCTCGGCGTGTACGCGGTCGCGCTTGGCGCGGCGCTGCCGCTCGCCGAGCGCGCTCGCGCCGCCACCGGGACGCGCTGGGCGGGCCTGGCGGGCGCGGCGCTGTTTGCCGCGGGCTCGATCGTCTGCGGCGTCGCCGGCGGGCTCGGGTTGCTGCTCGCCGCTCGGGCGCTCCAGGCCGTCGGCGGCGCGCTCCTCCTCGTGACCGCCTACGCGACGCTCGCCGTCGATCGGCGCGGGGTCTCCGCCTGGCGGCTGGCCGCCCTGCTCGGCATGGCGGCCGGCCCGGCGATCGGAGGCGCGCTGACTCAGGCGTTCGGCTGGCGCTCGATCTTCCTGCTGCAGGCGCCGGCCGCGCTCGCCGCAGTGCCGGGTTGTCTGCTGGCCGAGAGCCGCGGTGGGGCGTTGCCCGCCAGTCGCGGGGCCTGGCGGCGCCCAGCCGTGCTCCGCACCGCCGCGCTCGCACTCCTGTCCGGCGCGGTCGCGGCCGCACTCTTCCTCACCGTGCTCCTGCTTGTACTCGGCTGGGGCATCGAGCCGCTGAGCGCCGCGCTCGCGGTGACCGTGATGCCGCTGTCGGCGCTCGCGGTCGCCCCGGTGCGCGCCGGGTCGCCGGCCGTCCGCGCGGCCGGCGGCGCGCTGTTTGTGGCCGCCGGGGCGGGCGCGCTCACGTTCCTCGCCGACGCGAGCGTGTGGTGGACGGTGCCGCCTCAGCTCGCCGTAGGGGCCGGCATGGGGCTCGGGCTGCCGGCGCTGGCAGGCGAGCTGCTGCCCGAGCAGCGCGGCCGCGATGCCGCTCGGCTGCTTGCCGTCCGCCATCTCGGGATCGCGCTCGCGCTGCTGGTGCTCGCCCCAATCGCGCAGCACGAGCTCGACACGACGCTCGGGGACACCCGGGAGCGCGGCGCGGCGCTGATCCTCGACGCCTCCATCGACCCGCGCGTCAAGCTCGACGTGGCGCCGAAGCTGGCCGGCGCGGTCGAGACCGAGGACCCGCGCGCTGGCCTCGAGCGCGTCTTCGCCGAGGGCCGCGCGGACGTCGAGGAAGACGAGCGCACCGCCTACGACGAGCTCGAGACCCGGGCCGACGAGACGCTCGTGGACGGTGTCAACGATGGCTTCGCCGTCGCCTTCCTGGTGACGGCCGCCTTCGCGCTCGCCGCGGCCGCCCTGCTCGCACCGCGCGCGCTCGGGGTGGCGCATCAGTCGGGCCGGCTCACCGTGCCCGGTCGGCCGCTGGCACGAGCGGCAGCCGCGATCGCGCTCGTCTGCGCCGGCGTGGCCGGCTTCGGTCTGGCCGCAGCGGCAGAGCGTCCGCCGCGGGTGGAGCTCGCCGATCCGTGCGCCGACCGCGACACGCCGGGCAGCGGCGGCGTGACGGGGTTCCTGCAGGACGCCGCGCTCGTGGCGCTCGACCACGTGGCCTGCCGGGCGGGCTCTTCGCGCGAGGAGCTCGTGCTCGCGCTCGTCGACGACGCCGAGGCGGCCAGCTATGAGCAGCGCTACGGAGTCGATCCGCGCTCGGCGCTCGATCTGCTCGAGGTCGCGCTACCCGGCTGACGCGCGCGCGGCCTTCAGGGTGTTCGCGAGGAGCATCGCGCGCGTCATCGGCCCGACGCCGCCCGGCACCGGAGTGATCGCGCCCGCCTTCTCGAACACCCGCTCGAAGTCCACGTCGCCGACCAGACCGTCGTCGGTGCGGTTCGTGCCCACGTCGATCACCACGGCGCCGTCGCGCACCATCTCGGCCGTGACGAGGCCGGGCGAGCCGACAGCCGCGATCAGCACATCCGCCTCTCGACAGACCGCGGGCAGGTCACGTGTGCGCGAGTGGCAATGTGTGACGGTCGCGTTCGCGGCGAGCAGCAGCTGCGCGAGCGGCTTGCCTACGAGAATCGAGCGACCGAGCACCACGGCGCCCGCCCCCGAGAGGTCGACGCCCGCCTCCCCGAGCAGCTCCATGACCCCGGCGGGCGTACAGGGCACCATCGCCTCCTCGCGCCCGTGCATGAGGAGACCGGCGTTGGCAGAGGTAAGCCCGTCCACATCCTTGGCCGGGTCGATCAGCGAGATGAACTCGTCCTGGTCGAGGTGCCCAGGCAGCGGCAGCTGCAGCAGGATGCCGTGCACGCGCTCGTCCGCGTTCAATGAACGGATCAACTCGCCGAGCGTCTCGGGCGCGACGTCGCCGCCCGGCTCGTGGTGGAAGGACTCGATGCCGACCTCGGCGGAGTCCTCCCGCTTCATGCGCACGTAGACCGCGGACGCCTCGTCGTCGCCGACGAGGATCGTGGCGAGCCCCGGCCGCACGCCGAGCGCGTCGACCTCGCGCGCCACCTCCGCCCTTACACGCGCGGCGACCGCCTTGCCGTCGATGATGCGAGCCGCCATGCGCGCGGGAGCCTAACCGTAACTTCGACCCCACGGACGGGTTCAGGGAACATGCGACTCGCCGCTCGCCTCGCACTGGCCGCGATGGTGATCGCGGTGCTCGCCGCTCAGGCGGCCGACGCGCGCGTGATTCGCACGGTCGCCCCGGCCTCCGAACTCGTCGAGGGCCCGGTCCTCGCGGGCGCGCGGGTGGCGTGGGAGGAGCGGCGCTGCCCGGGCCAGCCGAAGTGCGGCTTCGACGTGAGCGCCCGCTACCTGATCCGCGCCGCCGGGCCGCGTGGCACCGTCACCTTGAACCGCGGTCGCACGCGCTCGGCGCCCGGCGGTGAGAACGCGTTCTTCTCGAGCGTCTCGTTCGACCTCTCCGCGCGCCGTTTTGCCCTCGCGCGCTCGGTGGTGAGCGTGCTCTCAGAGGAGGAGACCGGCGAGGCGAAGCTCTCGGTCGGCGGGCGCGACGGCGGCGGGCTGCGCCAGCTGCTCGCGTGTAAGCGCGCGTTCGCGGTCGACAACCCGTACGCGTTGTCGAGCGACCTGATCGCGTACGACCCCAACCCGTGCGACGAGCTGCCTCGGCTCGCCGTCCGGAACCTCGCCACCGGCGGGACGCGGGACATCGAGTTCGGCCCGCCGGGCGAGACGCTCAGCGCCGTCGCCATCGCGGGGCGCTACGTGGCCCACCTGCGGGGCGCCACCGTGGCGCTGCACGACCGCGTGACTGGAGCCGAGCTCTTCAGCGCGGCCCTGCCGCAGGGCACCGCTCACGGCATCGACGTCGCTCGCGACGGCCGGCTCGCCGTTAGCGTCGGCTCGCCGCTCCTCGCCGGGCGCACCTGCTGGCAGAGCCGCCTCTGGGTGCTGCGCGCGGGCGGCGACGTCCTCGAGGAACAGGCTGCCCGGCCGTGCTGGGACGCGCGGCTCACCGCGACCGGCGTCGCGTACCTGCGCGGCGGTCGACGGCCGACCGCGCTCGTACACGCCGATACCGCGGGCGCCACCCGCGCGATCGTCCGGTTCGGGGAGCGCCCGGCCTGGCAGGACTTCGACGCGCAGGGCGCCCGCGCCGCCTACGGCGTGAGATGCGAAGGCCGCATGCTGATCCGCGTCGTGACGCTCGGCGCCTCTCACCCGGCCTGCGGATGACTGCTGTCAGACTGCCGGGTCCGTGCCCGACTACGAGCGCCGGACCACCGCCACAAGGCTCGACGCCCTGCCAGAGCCGATTCGCGCCGCCGTGCGCGAGCGCGCCGACGGGCTGCAGCTGACGCTCGCGCCGGAGGCGCCCGCCTTTCTGACCCACAGCAGGCGGCTGAAGAAGCCCGGCCTGTTCGGGCGCCTGACTGGCACCTCTGATAAGGACGTCGAGCATCTCACCGCCATGGTCCTCGGCAACAGGGACATCCTCGTGGCCACGCACGGGGACGTCCGGGGTACCACCGTGCTCGCCGCGCGGCTCGACGACGTCGAGGTAGGCGCGCTCGACGCCCGGATCGCGGAGCTCGGCGGGACAGCTCGAAGCGATGGCGTGAGCATCGGCGGCTTCCCGGTCAGCTCCGAGGGCACCACCGGCCGCGGGTCGTACTACGTCGGGCTCGGACCGCCGGACGGCGAGGCGGCGCGGGCAGCGCTCGAAGACGCGGTCCGGCGCGCCAAGGCGTGATGCTCAACGCCGCTCGAGCGGCGCGTAATCGGCCATCAGCTTGCGCTCCGAGCCGTCGGCCGCGAAGCGCACGACGACGAGCCCGCCCGGCTCCACTCCGACGACGACTCCCGCGCCGAACTGCGCGTGGACCACGTCCTCACCGAGCGCGTACGTGGCACCCGCCCGCCGCGGCTCTGGTCCATCCGCGGAGGCGCCGCCGCCCCAGGTGGCGGCGGCCGCCCGGCCCGCGGGAGCGCCCGGCTCGGCGTCCGTCAGCTCGACGGGGATCTCGTCGAGGAACCGGCTTCGCATGTTCCAGTCGCGGTTGCCGAACAGCGCGCGCGTGCGCGCGTGGGTCAGGTAGAGCTCGCGTTTGGCGCGCGTGATCCCGACGTAGGCGAGCCGACGCTCCTCCTCGACGTCGCCCGCCTCGATCGCGCGCATGTGCGGGAACACACCGTCCTCGAGGCCGATGATGAAGACGATCCCGAATTCGAGCCCCTTGGCGTTGTGCATGGTCATGAGCGTGAGCACGCCCTCGCCGTCGCGCAGGTTGTCCTGCTCGGAGAAGAGCGCCACCTGCTGGAGGAACTCCTCCGCGGAGGCCTCCTCGGCGCTCGCGTCGTACTCCCGCGCCACGCCCACCAGCTCCTCGAGGTTCTCGAGCCGCACCTGCGCCTCGACCGTCCGCTCCGCCCGGAGCGCCTCGAGGTAGCCCGACTCCTCGAGCGTCTCGGCGAGCAGGTCACCCACGGCGGCGTCGCCCTCGGCACGCTCGCGCAGCCGATCCATCACCGACATGAAGCGGTCCACGGCCTTCACGGCGGCCGCGGCCAGGCCGGGCACCCGGTCGGGTTCCGCCGCGATCTCCCAGACGGGCTCGCCCAGCGTGTTCGCGTGGCCGACGATCCGCCCCTGTGAGGTGGCGCCGATGCCGCGCTTCGGCTCGTTCACGACGCGCGCGAACGCCACCGTGTCGGCCGGGTTCACGAGCAGCGTCAGATAGGCGAGCGCGTCCTTCACCTCCTTGCGCTCGTAGAAGCGCGGCCCGCCGATCACCTGGTAGGGCACGCCGTAGCGCACCAGCTCGTCCTCGAGCACCCGGCTTTGCGCGTTGGTGCGGTAGAAGACCGCGATCTCGTCGCGCGACTCGCCTTCGTCGACCAGCCGCTCGACCTCCGACACCACGAAGCGAGCCTCCGCGCGCTCGTCCTCGAGCTCACGCAGGTGCACCGGCGAGCCCTCGCCCAGCTCACTCCAGAGCTGCTTCGGCTTGCGCTGGCGATTGTTCGCGATCACCGCGTTCGACGCGTTCAGGATCGTTTGCGTCGAGCGGTAGTTCTGCTCGAGCTTCACGACCTGGGCGTCCGGGAAGTCGTGCTCGAAGTCGAGGATGTTGCGGATGTCGGCGCCGCGGAAGCGGTAGATCGACTGATCGTCGTCGCCCACGACGCACAGGTTGCGGTGCTCCTCGCAGAGCAGCTGCAGCCAGCGGTACTGCGCCCGGTTCGTGTCCTGGTACTCGTCGACGAGCACGTGCTTGAACGCACGTCTGTAGCGGTCGCGCACCTCAGGGAACAGCTCGAACAGGTTCACGCAGCGGAACAGGAGATCGTCGAAGTCCATCGCGTTCGCCGCGTGCAGCCGCTGCTCATAGAGCTCGTATACGTCGGCGGCCGTCTGCTCGAAGAAGCTCGACACCTTGAGCCTGTAGGCCTCGGCGTCGAGCAGCCCGTTCTTGGCGTCGGAGACCTGACGGCGGATGCCGCGCGGGGCGAAGCGCTTCGGGTCGACGTCGAGCTCCTCGACGCAGTTCTTGACGAGCCGCAGCGAGTCCTGCTCGTCGTAGATCGTGAAGCCGCGCGTGTAGCCGAGCCGCTCCGCGTCGGAGCGGAGGATCCGCGCGCAGGCCGAGTGGAAGGTCATCACCCACATCGCCCGTGCCCGCCCGCCCACGAGCGCCCCGACGCGCTCGCGCATCTCCTGCGCCGCCTTGTTCGTGAACGTGATGGCGAGGATCTCGGCCGGGCGGGCTTGGCGCGTTCCGACCAGATGGGCGATCCGGTGGGTCAGCACCCTCGTCTTGCCGGAGCCGGCGCCGGCGAGGATGAGGAGCGGCCCCTCGCCGTGCAGAACCGCCTCGCGCTGCGGACCGTTCAGGCCCGCGAGCAGCTGGTCGGTGGCGGGCGAGGCGCTCACTCAGGCGAGGATAGATGCGAGGGCGGCCGCCCTCAGAGGTCGCGTCGCGCGAACGCTGCCCGCGCCGCCAGCCCCACGATCGCGAGGTACGCGAGCGACCAGAGCCAGAGGAGCGGCCCAGCCTCGCGGGCCCCACCGAACGGCCCGAGCTGGACGATCACGCCGGTCACCCCGCCCACATCCTCGGTGAGCGCGTCGAGGCCCGCTTGGTAGAGAGCCTCGAATGGCAGCAGCCACGACGTGGCGGTGGCCACGTCCTCGAGCGTTTCGACCGCGAGCGCGTCGCCGATCTGGCCGAGCAGGCCCGCGGCGAGGCCGGCGCCGAACAGCATGAACACGGCGATCCCGTTGGCCGTGGCCGACAGGAAAACCGATCCGAGCAGCGACAGCGCGGCGATCACGAGCACGCCCACCACGAGCCCGAGCCCGGGGGTGACTATTCGGTCCGGCCACCAGCCGCCCGTCGCCGCGGTGATCAGCATGGCCGCGAGGTAGACGCCCGCCACGTAGACGGCGCAGACCGCCGCCGCGCCGAGGAAGCGCCCGAGCAGGAGGCTCGTACGCCCCACGGGCCGCACCACGAGCGGCTGCAACAGCCCCCGCTCGGCATCGCCGCCGACGCTCGAGAGAGTGAGAAACGCCGCCAGCACGGCGCCCAGGAACAGAGTCGTGAACATCGCCAGGCCGAACAGCGTCGAGCCCGTGAGCACCTGCTCGTCGAGCTCCGAGCCGCCCTCGCCAAAGCGCTCGACCTCGTCGAAGGCGGCCTGTGCCCCGAGCCAGTAGAGCGCGAGGAAGCCCGCGGTCAGCAGAAGCACGACCACGATCACCCGCCTGCGCACCGACTCGCGCAGCGCATATCGGGCCACGACGAGCGCGCCGCTCACGCCGCTCCGACCGCCTCGAGGTAGGCGTCCTCGAGCGTCGAGTTGAGCAGCTTCACGCCGTAGACCTGCTCTCCCTGCGCCACCAGCCCGGCGACCAGGCCGGGCACCTCGGCGCGCGCGGCATCCGGGAAGGAGCGCACGCCGCCTGCCGTTTCGATCTCGACCCCGCGCGGCCGCGTCAGCTCCATGGGCGTGCCGCCGGCGACGATGCGCCCGGCGAGCAGTATCGCCACGCGGTCGCACACCAGCTCGACCTCGCTCAGCAGATGAGAGCACAGCAGTACCGCGACGCCGCGCCCGCGCAGCTCGGACAGCAGGTCGCGAACGATGCGGCGGCCGACCGGGTCGAGCGCGCTGGTGGGCTCGTCGAGCAACAGGAGCCGCGGCGATCCGACTAGAGCCTGCGCTATGCCAAGCCGCTGGGCCATGCCCTTCGACATCGCGCCGACCCTCGTCCCGGCCGCGTCCGCGAGTCCGACCAGCGTGAGCAGCTCGGCGCGCTCGCCCGCGCCGCCGTCGGAGCCCGCAAGCGACTGGTGGAGCTCGAGCAGCTCCTCCGCGGTCAGCCAGTCCGGGAAGCGGAAGAGCTCCGCGAGGTAGCCGACCGCGGCGCGGGCGGGCGCACTGCCGGCCGCGGCGCCGGCGACCTCCGCGTCGCCGCCTCCGGCTCGCACGAGCCCGCACGCGATCTTCGTCAGCGTGGATTTGCCGGCGCCGTTCGGCCCGAGCAAACCCACGAGCTCGCCGGGATCGACGCTCAGGCTCACGCCCGCGAGCGCCTGCGTCGCGCCATACCGCTTGGTCAGCTGGCGGCAGGCGAACGCGGGCGGCACCGGGCGCAGTGTAGGAAGCTGCCGGCGTGGACCTGACCGACCGTGTGCGGGAGTCGTGCAGAGACATCGCCGCGTCGGCGCGCTCGGTGTCGATCGACTTCGAGCGCCTCGACCCGGTCGAGGCGGTGCCGGCCGAGCCGCCCCAGCTCGACCGCGAGCGCCACTATCTCGAGGGCTCCCGCGACGACGTGGCCGCGTATTTGCTCACCCTCGACGCGATCAACTTCGGCTCCGGCTGGTTCCCGACGCTGCGCAAGCGGCCGGGCTGCTCGGGCTACTACACGGTCGCGTGGGCGCTCGCGGACCGCTGGCGGGCGCAGGGTCCGCTGTCTCCGGCGGAGCTTGGCTCGATCGATGCCCGCTCCCTGGCCGAGATGCTTGGCCAGGAGCCGGACCACGAGCTCATGGAGCTCTACGCAACCGCTCTGCGCTCGCTCGGGTCGTTCCTGGGAGAGCAAACCGCGCTAGGGCTGGCCACGGCGGCCGAGGGCTCGGCGGAGCGGTTGGCGTCGATGCTCACCTCGATGCCGTTTTTCGACGACGTCGGGTTCTGGAAGCGCGCGCA
>Ga0126307_10001924_pt1 | contig 13882 bp, 11 predicted proteins | sample Plot28_FD_89955 | JGI IMG/M metagenome (GOLD analysis project Ga0126307, IMG submission 89955) | Serpentine soil microbial communities from UC McLaughlin Reserve, CA, USA - Plot28 | ecosystem: Environmental > Terrestrial > Soil > Grasslands | place: USA: UC McLaughlin Reserve, Lake County...
ATGCGCGCGCGTGCGTCGCACGAGATCGACGGCGTAGTGCTGAACACCAGGCTCCATCTGTGCCCGCGCAACATCCGCGCGGCAATGAATGATAGCGGCTGGATCCTCGAGCGGTTTGATATCGACCTCATCCAGGCGTTTTGAATTGAACCCATCGTTCCAGCGCGCGACCACTTCGCGCTCGTGCTCTTCGCCGGGATAGCCCAACAATATCTTAAGCTGGAAGCGATCGAGTTGTGCTTCGGGAAGTGGGTAAGTGCCTTCGTACTCGATCGGATTCTCGGTGGCCAGCACGGTGAAGATTGAAGGCAGCGGGTATGCTTCGCCGTCGATCGTTACCTGGCGTTCTTCCATCGCTTCCAACAGTGCGGCCTGCGTTTTTGGTGGCGTGCGATTGTTCTCATCAGCCAGCAGGATGTCGGTGAAAATTGGACCACGACGCAGGTTGAAGTTCGAGGTCGCGATGTTGAAGACGTTGGTGCCGGTGATGTCGGAGGGCATGAGGTCCGGCGTAAACTGGATGCGACTAAAGCCGGCGTTGATGATGCGCGACAGCGTTTTAACGGTCAGCGTTTTCGCCGTACCGGGCACGCCTTCGATCAGCGCATGCCCTTCCGCCAACAAGGCGATCAGGATCTGTTCGATCGCGTCGTCTTGTCCGACGATAACTTTTCTTAGTTCGGTGCGAATGTGTTCGACAGTGGAGGCGACGGTCTCGGGCATATTTGTGCTTTGTGCTTTGTGCTTAGCTACTAAGTACAAAGTACTAAGCACAAAGTTCAACGTATCGTCAAATGTTTTCTGCGGCCTGTCGGACGTCGCGTGAACGCATGCGCAGGCCGAGATCTTTCTCGACCTCGCGCAGACGACGCACCAGGTCGAGCGACTGCCGCCAACTGATCGGCGCCCCATTGATCGCTTCTTCACATTGACGCATCAGCGTTTCCAACTTCTGACCGTCGATGTTTGATCGTTCCGCGACGCGCGTCGCGATCTCAGAACGCGAGCTGTTGTAATCCATGCCGGCATGTCGAGCGAGGACTCGACGCGTGCGCGTGTAAATATTCTCGATCGCCAGATCGAACGCTCGCGAACGTTCCTGTAACTCAGCCATCGACGCAACAAACTCCAGACTCGAGCGTCGATCGACGTGCGGCAACGGCAACGGACGTCCGAACCGGCGCGCGTTGGTCCAGAGAATAAGCAGGATCACCAACACGATTTGCGCCGCAAGGGCCAGCACCGGAGTTCCGGCAAAGTAACTGGCGAAAGCATTTTGCGTAACGCCTCTGCCCTGGTGATATTCGTCGAAGGCTATCAATCCTCTACCGGCGGCGAGAGTGTTGATAGCGAGCTGCAGATTGTCGTTCAACTTGATGCCGCTGTTCGTGACCATGTAAGGATCGCTAAGCACGACGATCCGGCCCGCCCCATAAGCGTAGTCGACCAGAAGGGCCCCATCGCGGTTGCCAATGTGCACGACTGGCGCAGGCGTCGAATAAACACTTGCCCGGTTATCGTGCGACAACTCCGAGTCTGAATCTTTAGAAAAATCATCCTCGACGACATCCTGTTCGCCGCGCGGAATGATCTGGACTCGCGCCGCAAACCGCGAAGGCATCACTGACTCGATCGTGCTCGTCAGAACCGTCGGCTGTACGGGTTGCAGTGCGGTTACACCCCTGGTCATCAGCGCGGAATCGCCCGGATTGTCCTCCATGGTGGGATAAGCGAATTGCAGTGCTTTGACACCCCAAGCGTCAGACTGCGGCGCCAAATCAGGATCCACTGTGCGATCGATGAGTACCAGCCGGCCGCCTCTCCATACCCATTCACGCAAAGATTTCGCTTCATCGTACGTAAACTCGATCTTGGTGCGACCTATCACCACAAAGGTGTTGACCAATTTACCGGACTCGCCCAATAGCCTGTCGGGCGTGTCGCGCCAGCGAATAACTTTGTAGCCTGACTCGTTAAGCAGATCGTGAAGAGCGCGCGTGCCGGTTGGTCCACCGTGATAAGTGGAGCGATTCGGAGTGATTTCGAGATCTCCTTTTTTGTCCTCCTGCACGTAGCTGACCGTGTTGAGAATCACGAGCAAGCCGATGATTACCACGAACGTCAGAATGATGGTGATTCGCTGGCGCATCTGACTTAACTTTCAGCTCGCAAACCAGCGAGATAACCGGCGCGAAAGTCCTGCCAGTCGTCTGCCGTTGCCTGTTCAAATCCATACCAGTGACGCTCGAAGCTGTCGGTGAGTCCTCTCATCGTTGCATGAAGCGGCGGAACGCTCCTCACTGAATTCAGGTAATCGCGATTGGTTTTATGTTGGGCCAGACTAATCATTTTGCGATCGCCCAACTCCACCAGGAACGCGATGTAAGCTTTGCGTATGGCGGCGCGCAGATCGCCGTTGCGAGCGAGCACTTCGGCCTGTGACAGCAGATCCGTGGCGGTCGCGTCCGGTTCGAGCCGCTCACCCAGCACGATGCGAGCCTCTTTCTTTCTGGGCTTTTTAGCTTTACGCGTGCGACCAAACCGGGTCAGCAAAATTTTCACGACGTAAAGCAGCACCGCCAACGCAACGCCGATCACCAGGATCTGCGCTATCAAACTGATCAAATCCACGCGACCTGGTTCCACCGCGCGCCGCTTGGGGAAGAGGTTCTGTAGCCAACGTATAAAATCGCGGATCAAGCGACTGATTGCGTTGGGACCGCGCTGCTCGGTAGCGTATTCCGGTCGCGCCAGAATGGTTTCGAGTTTGCTCTTTGCCTGTTCCTTACTCTCCGCAGCCGCAACGGCCGTCTGCCGTTCGGTAATTCGCGCTTCAATTGCCTGGAGGAGCTCGGTTATCTTTTCGACTTCTTCGAACTGCCTGGCACCGGGTAACTTCTTAAGCTCATCAAGGCTTTTGTGAAGCGATGAATTGTCGACGTTGCAAACCTCGCCATCAACCTCGACCGTCAAGTGTTCCGGCAGTGTGACGCGAACAAGCTCGACTGTCTCGAGCATTCGATTTTCGAAATCGGTCTCGTCAAAATCTTTACTGACCTCTACAACCTTTACGAGCTCGTTAATGACCTGCTTGAGTCGTTGTTGATACTCACTAATCGGAATCGCAGCGACGTTCACCGGACAAACAAACAAAAAGCCCACCAACACAACCACACATGCGATGCTGCGGCGATGCGTTTTGGAGATTTGAGGCATTGCGAGCTTAACTGAGATTCAGAATGCGGCCCGTCGCCATCGGCCCGGGCGGTGGCTGTTTGGCTTCAAGTGAATGGAGTGCGGTTCCCAACGGCGACGACACGTTCACATCGGGAAGCTCGCCCAGTTGACGCGCCGCCATCAATTCAATGTCGTAACCTTCGTGCCTGACGCGCTCATCCAAGTAAAGCAGCGAAAGACCAAGCATCCAAACCGGTGTGAGCACGATAGAGCTCAGTGGTCCAAGCACGCTGTAGGCGATCGCGTACCACGCCGGCCACTGCTCCGAGTTCCACGGATCGATTCCACTCAGATACCCATACCAGCCAAGTGGAATTAACAGAATCATCAACGCCGAGTAAGTGGCGAACGTGGTAAACAGCGTCATCGCCATCAAACGACGTACGTTGCCGCGCGCCAGCGAGAAACTGCGTCCCACCGCTTGAAATACGCTTTTGCCCTCGACAAGCATCACCTGCGGGACATAAGCCACTCGTCCCACCACGAGAAAAAAGACCCAGACAGCCAGCACCGTTGCGATCAAAATTCCGACCGTCATGATGATCCCTGATAGCCAACCCGGGCCAAAACTCGCCGTCGCCATCGAGCCGATAATGAAGATAAAAGCCGCGATTTCCCATCCGACGAAAGCGGCAGTGAAAGAGGCGACGATCCAGGCGAGCACAATCAACGAAGCAGCCAGGAGGCCCCAAAACCTTGCTCGCACAGCGGCGTAAGTTGCTTTGGCGGTGACGGGCTCATTCCGGAGCAAGTGGGCCACGAGCGTGCGCGTTGCGCCGCCCATTACCACCAGCATAAACAGGTAGCCGCCCAACATGATCGCCATTGAAAGCAGCCACAGGAGGACGTAAAGCAGAAGGTCGGTATCGCTGGAAGTGGCAAATACGCGTCGTATGCTGATCGAAAACAGTATCCAGCCTGCGGCAACGATGATGACTGGCGGCGCCGCGGTTCGGATGAGGACGAAGAGATGGCGTCGGTATAGCCTTACAGCGCGATCGATCAGATCGCCGGCTCCGAGAGGCGCGATTGAGAGCTGGGTAGCGGACCAGGAGGACATCGGACGTAGTGTACAACTTATTATCAGCACAAAGGCACAAAGGAAGTTTTTGTGTCTTAGTGTTTTTGTGGTTAAGACAGTCTCAGTACTCGTCGTACGAGAATCTGAACGGTCATCCATGAATTTGGAGATGGCATTGATGTCGGATGACCTGGTCTCTACAAAACGACGATCTTGGGCCAAAACCCGAGGCCCCTGTTTTCTTTCAGACTGGCTTGCAGATTGCTTTTATTGGTTTTCTCAAAATAGGTTACAGCCTTTTCGCATAGCCATACCGTCGTTCATAGTGAACTCCTAAGCCTTAGGAGTATCCAAAACCTTTGGGAGGAAAACCATGAAGAGGAGTCTAGCCCCGATATTGAGTCTGCTAGTTATCGCGCTGTTCTGCGCGTCGTCCAAGGCACAAGTTACGAACGCTGGATCGATCTCAGGATCGGTTACCGATCCAACGGGCGCCGTAGTGGCGGGCGCCACAATTGTCCTGAAGAACAATGAAACTGGTGTTGAGAACACGACGACGACCTCGGAAAATGGGACATTTACTATTGCCCAACTACCGCGCGGTACTTACACCTTAACTGTCCAAGCCACATCCGGCTTCAAGAAATTAGAAGTTACGAGAGTTAGCGTTAACGTTGGGACGCCCACAACGGTCAACGTGACGCTCGAGCCGGGTGCCCCACAAGAAATCGTCACGATCGTGGGCGGCGGCGAGATCTTGCAGACGCAGACTGCAAACATCGGCAACACCATTACCGGCCGGCAGATCACCGAATTACCGTTTACTTCGCGCGACGCTCTAGACCTCGTGCTTGCCCTGCCAGGCACCCAAACGCCTGCCAGGCCTCGTTCCTCAACGATTAACGGCTTACCCAGAGGAGCCGTCACCATCACCATGGATGGTCTGCCCGATCAGGCAAACGATGCCAAGTCAAACGATGGGTTCTTCACTTTTGTGCGTCCCCGCATTGATGCCATTGAAGAGGTGACGCTCTCATCCGCTGTGCCTGGCGCAGAGAGTTCCGGTGATGGCGCCGTCCAGATCAAGTTCAGCACCAAAGGCGGCGGTAGCGAATATCATGGGAGCGGTTACTGGTACCATCGCAATACCGCACTCAACGCCAACTATTATTTCAATAACATCTCCGGTCAACCGCGACAGCAGATGATTCTTAATCAACCGGGAATCCGCGTCGGCGGCCCCATACTCATCCCGAAGTTGCTCACGAGTCGGGACAAGGCTTTCTTCTTTGTGAATTACGAGGAATTCCGACTTCCCGGTTCAACGGCTCGCCAGCGGGTTGTGCTGACACAGGATGCCGAGCGAGGGATATTCAAATACGGTTCCGGCGGCGCGCGCAGCAAAGATCTTCTGGCCCTGGCGGCGGCAAATGTCCAGACTGCCACTATTGATCCAACGATCGGTTCAACACTGGCCGCCATTCGTGGGACGTTTAGTCAGGGTGGACTGACGCCGCTGGGCGATAACCAGCAGCGTTTCACCTGGAATAGCCCGGCAAGTCAGGTACGTAAGTTCACTTCAGTTCGCCTCGACTTCAACCTGACGCCCAACCATCACCTGGACAATGTTTGGAACTACAACGTGTTTGCGTCTTCCCCGGACCAACTGAATAGCAGGGATGCTATTTTTCCGGGTCTACCCATTGGAACAGGAGGGCAGTATTCCGATCGCTTCTCCAATTCGACTGGGCTGCGTTCAATCTTGACAAAGAATCTCACGAACGAACTTCGCTTTGGTCTCGGCGCCGGGGGAACAGTGCTTTTCTTCCCTGAAACCAATCCTGGCGCTTTTTCCACATTGGGCGGATTCAACACTTCGTTCACCGTTTTCAATCCCGGCGGTAACAATACCAGCAGCCCGGCGTCTGGAAGCAGTTCTTCCCGCAACAATGCCCCTTCGTTGGTGTTGCTTGATAACCTATCGTATGTAAAGGGTGACCACACCCTTAACTTCGGTGTTGATCTTGCACAGCACAAGTCCTGGTCGTTCAGCGTAACGCGAGTGGTTCCGGCAATAACCTTTGGCCTGGACACCAATGATCCGGCAAGCGCCATGTTTACCGCTGCCAACCTTCCCGGCGCTTCCGCAACCGATCTAACCAACGCCAGAAACTTGTACGCGCTGCTGACGGGCCGAGTCACGACGATTACCGCCAGCGCCTTTACTAGCGAGGACACAGGCAAGTACACCTACCTTGGAGATTTTACCCAGCGCTCACGCCAACGCACGGCGGGTTTTTTTGCTCAGGACTCGTGGCGCTTCCGGCCCAACCTGACTATTAACGCCGGCGTTCGTTGGGAGCTTCAGTTCCCATTCACAGCGCAAAACAGCAACTACACCCAGGCAACATATGACGGGCTATGGGGAATTTCGGGTGTGGGTAACCTATTTAAACCCGGAACGCTGACTGGGAGCGTTACTCAATTCACTCCGTTTCCAAAAGGCACGCAGGCGTACAACACCGACTGGAACAATATTGGTCCTAGCATCGGTGTTGCCTGGAGCCCAACTTTCAAAAGTGGCTTTCTGCGACGGCTAGCAGGAGATTCGGGTCAGACGGTGTTTCGCGGCGGCTACTCGATTGCGTTTGTTCGGGAGGGGAGCGATGTATTTAATTCGGTCGTCGGCGGTAACCCCGGGGGCACTCTTACTGCGAACCGTAGCGTTGCCCTGGGTAACCTGACTGCCGGGACTCTGTTCCGCAACGCGGCCGCCCTTGCTCCACCTGCCATTCCTAACGCTCCGAGTTTTCCTATTACTCCGACATCTAATCCCCCCTACTCTCCGGCAGACAGCGCGAATGCATTCCTGCCAAACCTGAAGATCGGTTATGTGCAGTCGTGGTCGTTTGGCATCCAGCGGGAACTTAACAAAGACACGGTCTTAGAGGTTCGCTATGTCGCCAATCGCGGTACGGATCTCTGGCATCAATTCAACCTCAATGAGACCAACATAACTGAGAATGGCTTCCTTAACGAGTACAAGTTGGCCCAAGCCAATTTGATTAAAAATGGAGGGACAAACTTCCGCTACCTTGGACCAGGGACAGGAACATTTCCTCTGCCGATCATTGCGGCCTATTTTGGCGGCTTTACAAACGCCCAGGCAGCCAACTGCGGTGCTACTAACCTTCCTGGACTTCCTAGCTGCAGCACGGTATATGGTTCGGCAAACTTCGCCAGCTCGACGTTCATAAACAACTTGGGGGCTAACAATGCGAACGCTCGCGCTTTTGCCGTAAGCCTCTTCACCGATCTCGGGCGTCGTAACAATGGAGCAGCGGCAGGGCTTCCGGCGAACCTCTTCATTGTTAACCCAAACTTTGTCAACGCGGCCCTCGCCAATGGGGGTGCCTTCCTTGTGGATAACAGCGGTAAGACCTGGTACGACTCATTGCAGATTGAGCTGCGCCGCCGACTCTCGCGGGGGCTGCTGGTTCAGGGAAGCTACGTCTTCTCAAAATCGCTCAGCAATACGTATGGCACCAGTGGCTCGGTCTTTTTTCAGCCGAGTACTCTCCGAGACCCGTCGCTGGACAAGACTCTTTCCCCGTTCGATCTCGTCCACGCTTTCAAAGCCAATTGGATTTGGGAGCTGCCCGTCGGTAGAGGTCAATGGCTGGCGAGCGGCGCCAATGGACTGGTTAACGGTTTCGTTGGAGGGTGGGCAATTCATGGTCAAGCACGCATTCAAAGCGGCTCGACCTTCAGTTTCGGAAACGTCCAACTGGTCGGCATGACAGCGAAAGAGTTGCAGGATGCGATTAAGATTCGGCAAGACCCGAGTGGGCTGGTCTTCTTTCTGCCGGACGACCTAATCCTGAATACCCGGCGCGCATTCAACTCGACGGCAATCGGCTTTTCGAGCCTGGGCGCACCCACCGGCAAGTATGTTGCACCGGCGAACAGCAATGGGTGCATTCAGGAGTTTGCCGGCCAATGCGGATCTTCAAACCTGATTCTTCATGGTCCAAGTTTGACACGGTTTGATATTAGCATTGTCAAGAAAACCCAGGTGTCAGAAAAGGTAAACATCGAGCTCCGAGCTGAATTCCTGAACGCCTTCAACAACATTAACTTCAAAATCGGCAGCCAAACGGCCGCCGATACCAGCATTACTAATTTTAGCGGCGCCACTTTTGGGCAAACCGCAAATGCTTATCAGGATCTCTCCACCACCAATGACGTAGGTGGGCGAATGGTCCAGATAGTGCTCAGAATTAACTTCTAATGGCAGGCGGATTAGGGGTCTTCAGGGGGAGGAGCGGCATTCCGTTCCTCTCCCTTTTTTGGTGTAAAAACGTTCTGCAGCAGGACCTTATTTCACGACTTCCAACTCGAAATACAATTCCTTCCCGCGAAAGATCGTCGACAGGTAAAATTCCCAGAACTTCCGCGTGAAGCGAAACGAAGGCCAACGTTGATCGAGATTGACGAGAAGCTCGATTCCCAACGCGCGCCAGAGATTTGCCAGACTGACGTGCGTCGTCAAAGGTTTTAGTTCCGCGGTCGTGTAAAACGGAAAGGGCGCGCGTGAAGGAATAAAGCACGTGAAGGTATAACTGTTGAAATGGTTGCGGTGTGTTGGATCGGTTGCCCAGTCAGGATTCGAGTAGTGAGGAGTGACGATCTTCAGAATGCCGCCGGGTTTCGTGATGCGATGCAACTCGGTGATAAAACCAAGCACGTCGGGGACGTGTTCGATAACGTGCCGGCAAATGATCTCTTCGAACTCGTCGTCGGCGAAAGGATACGGAAACGTCCCCAGATCGTGAATGACGTCTGCGTGACTTCTACTATTAGCATCGATGCCGATCGCGCCGGGAAACTTGTTCTGACCACAGCCGACGTCGAGGATCTTTTTCCTTTCGGGCATGCGTTAGTTTTTGCTCAGCAGCAGGGTCGCTAACTCTTTCAAGTTGATGGCATGGACCGGCTGGCCTAACGCGCGCGAGACTTCGGCGAGGTTCATTCCGTCCAACATTATCGCTTCGTCACTCTTCAACATCTGCCGCGGTATGCACACAAACTCACCCGTGACGCGCTCGCGTGCCTGCACGAGATCCTGGCCCGTCAGTAGGCCTGCCACTGAAACGTCGCCGCCAAAATAACTATTCTCGAGTGCCTCAACGACTAATCTGGTTCCAAATCTGGCGTTGAGTTTGTCGATCATTTTTCTGAGCACGGGCGCGAAGAGTGTGCCCGTGAAGATGGTGCCGCTGGTGTTGCTTGCGCTGGTCCATTGTTCGCGTTCGAGCCGGCGCACCAGTGCGGCAAACTCATTCGCGAAAGATCGGACCATGCCGACTCCGTCTTCAATCTGCGGATAGTCGCCGTAGTGCGATCTTCCCGGAATGCGTCGTCCTGCTCGCAAATAGATCTCGTCACCTAAGAGTGCGAAGTTTGTTCCGATCCTGGCGTGAAGTTCGATTTGAATGGCTGTTACCTGATCGATCACGTTGCGACAGAATTCCGGCGTCACGCGCGTAAGGAGCGGATCCGTGTTGTAACGAGTGAGACCGAGCGGCACGATCGCTACGCTGGTGATGCGCGGAAACTCAGCCGCCAGATCGAAGATCGTTTTCTTCAGCACTTCGTCGTCGTTGATTCCCGGACACAACACCACCTGCGCGTGCACTTCAATGCCCGCCTCGAGCAGGCGTGAAAGCTTCCCGGAAATGTCAGCGCGCTGCTTGTCGATACCGAGCAGGTAAGCGCGCACGTCCAGATCCGTCGCATGAACCGAAACGTATTGCGGCGAGAGACGCTGCTCGACGATGCGGCGCATCTCGTCTTCGGTTATTGACGTGAGCGTGGTGTAGTTGCCGTACAGGAAAGAGAGACGAATGTCTTCGTCTTTGATAAAAAGCGACGGCCTGGCATCAACCGGATTGCCGTTACAGAAACAGAAAATACACGCGTTGGCACACTGGCGCGGAACGATCTGCTCGAACGCCAGGCCAAAGTCTTCTCCCTCGGCGCGCTCGAGCTCGACTTCCCAGTCTTCGCCGCTCTTCTTGCGAACCTCGAGCACGAGCTCAGTTTCACCGGCGGTGTGAAAACGAAAGTCGAGATAGTCGCGGACGACGCGCCCGTTGACTTTTATGATTCGGTCGCCGGATTCGAGGTCGATTTCGGCGCCCAGGCTGTTCGGCGCCACCTCGAAAATCTCGACCCCGCGGCGGCGAATGTTTGTAACTGCTGGCGTAACTGCAAACTCGTACATATGGACATACTGTGCCACAGATCCTGGGAAAAAGTCGCCATTAGTCGTTTGATCCTACTCCTTATGAAAAGACCTGTCTCAATTGCCCTTTTCGCTTCTCTTCTCCTGGCTTCCTTCGCCATCGCGGCAGGCCAGGAATCGGCCGGTTTCGTGCCCATCAAAGCGTCGGTTACCGATTCGCGGGGCGCTTCCGCTCCGGCGCAATCGCTGACCGAAGTCTATCGTGTCGACGTGGGCGACGTGCTCGACATCCGCGTCCTTAATTCGGCCAATAGCAGATCCACATTGTTTACGGTAATGGAAGGCGGTGTGATTGACCTTCCCATCGCAGGCGGCACAGTTTCAGTCGCGGGATACACGCCGAACGAGATTCAGAACCTGATTGCAGCAGAACTGAAGAGACGAGCCGTGGGAGAAAAGGTCTCGGTTGGGGTGCGTCAGTATCTTAGCCACGCCGTCACCGTGACCGGCCTCGTCGTTCATCCCGGTACTAAGTTTTTGCGACGAGAGATGGTTCCTCTTTACGTTGTTCTGGCCGAGTCACAACTGCGAAACGACGCTGGCCGCGTGGTTATTATGCGCGCCAGCATGCCCAGCGAATCTCACAACCTCAGCGATCCGGCAACTCTCAACCTCAACATTCAATCCGGAGACGTGATCACGATCTCGAGCCGGCCGCAGGAGTTTTACTACATCGGCGGTCGCATCAGTTATCCCGGACAGAAGCCGTTTCAGCCCGAAATCACGCTGCTCCAGGCGATTCTGGCGGCGGGCGGACCCACGCGTCAGGAGAGCAAAGTGGAAATCTCGCGCGAGGGCTCGGACGGCAAGCTGGTTACGATTCGTTACAACATCAAACAGATCAAGTCAGGGGCCCTGGAAGATCCGAAGCTTAAGGCTGGAGATCGTATCGAAGTCGCCCGCTAAATTCATTGACAATCCCCGCCCTCTTTGTTAGTTATTCAAGCGTTTCGTGCCATCCAAAATCCAACTTAAGTCAGTTGCTGGATTCACTTTCAGTCTGAAAGAGTGCAAACCCAATGAATAAATTCAAGCCGGCACTGTTGGGAGGCTTAGTCGTAGGAGTCCTCTCCTCGATCCCTTTCATCAACTACTGTTGTTGTATTTGGGCAATAGGTGGCGGTGGTTTAGCCGCCTATCTTTACATGAAATCGTCGCCCACGCCGATCGGGCCCGGAGACGGCGCCGTGCTCGGCGCGCTCGCGGGCGTCGTCGGGGCCGTGCTTTACCTGATCATCGGTGTTCCAATTGCTTATTTCATCAGCGGCGCCGCGATGGAAGACGCTTTCAGGCAAGCAAACTTACAGCTTCCTTTCACCGGGCCGTTGCTGTTCATTGTGAGTGGTTTGATCGGCGGTCTGATTCTGTTGGTCTTGTCAGTAATCGGCGGGCTTGTCGCGGTTCCTGTTTTCGAAAAACGGAAGAACGCGCCACCACCACCGCCACCGCAGGATTTTACGGGCGCAATTTAAGACATCGACCACTACCGCGCAGCAGGAGAAGCTGAATGTCTCAAGAATGGACTCCCCCGCCTGTGTCAGACACGCCTGACAAGGTTCCAAACTACTTAATCCCAGCTATCATTTCAGCGCTCTGCTGTTTTCCGCTGGGAATCATCAGCATTATCTTTGCCGCCCAGGTGAACGGGAAAGTGGCTTCCGGCGATATAACCGGAGCGTTGGACGCGTCCAGGAAGGCGAAGATGTTTAGTTATATCTTCATCGGACTTGGTATCGTCGTCTGGCTTTGCTACTTCATTTTCGGGGCTGGAATAGTGGGCTTAAGCATACTCAGCAACGCATAAAAGAAGATGACCAGATACTGTACAAAATGCGGAGCCATCAACGATGAATTGGCGCAGTACTGTACGACCTGCCAGTCGCCACTCTCGGCCGTAAGCACCGGTTATCAACCGATGCAATCTGTTAATCCCGGGACACTCACCGATTGGAAAGCGCTCGGCGGTGACAAGAAGATGGTCGCCGGCATAGTCGCGATCCTCGTTGGCAGTCTTGGGGTACACAAATTTATTCTCGGCTATACGACCGAAGGACTCATCATGCTCCTGTGCACCGTGTTGACGTGCGGCATTTTAGGAGTCGCCATGAGCGTGGTCGGCATCGTCGAAGGCATAATGTACCTCACCAAGACAGACGAAGAATTTGTGAGGACGTACATACAGAGCAAGAAGGGCTGGTTCTAATTTAGGCACGGATAAACACGGATTTCAGGCACGGATTTCTTTCTTTTAATCTGTGTATGAAATCCGTGTTCATCTGTGGCTAAAACTCAATGAAGTGATGTACCGCCGCTCAACCGTCATTATTATCTGGTCGTTGTTACTGGCTGGCGCGGCTTACTTGTTCGTGTTTGAGCCGGGTAAGTCGGGCTTCTTTCCGGGTTGTCCTTTTCGCTTGTTGACCGGGTTTACTTGCCCTGGCTTCGGCACCACCAGGGCCCTGCACCAAATTCTTCATGGCCATTTCGCGACGGCGTTAATGCTCAACCCGCTTTTGCTGCTGGCCATTCCGTTTCTTTTGTTTGCATTGCTTCGCTACAGCGTAATCGTGATGCGCGGTGGCGTGCCGCGCCCCAATGCGCTGCCTGCGCCCGTTATTTACGGTTTGTTCGTCGTCATCGTCTCGTTCTGGATCTTTCGTAATACGCCGCTCTATCCGTTTGTTTCGTGAGTTCGCGGCTTAGGAGGTTTGAAATTATGCGCGTTGCGCTCGTTGTTCTGTTAATGCTCGCGTTTGTCTTTTCAACGTCAATCGTTCCGGGAATCGCGTCTGACAGACCATCGATTCCTGCGCGGCCCGTACACACTTTTTCGATCGTTGCGCGTGATCCCGACACGGGTGAACTCGGCGTTGCGGTGCAGTCACACTGGTTCTCGGTTGGGCCAATTGTGCCGTGGGCGGAAGCGGGTGTGGGCGCAGTAGCGACGCAATCGTTTGTCGATCCGAGTTACGGAAAGAACGGACTCGACTTGATGCGAGCCGGCAAGAGCGCGCCCGACATATTGAAGGAATTGCTAGCGAAGGATGAGGGACGCGAGGTCAGGCAAGTGGCGATGATCGATGCGCAAGGGCGCGTGGACGCGTGGACCGGCAAGAACGACATTCAGGCAGCAGGCCACATCGTGGGGAAGAATTTCTCCGTACAAGCCAACTTGATGCTCAACGACAAAGTTTGGCCGGCGATGGCGCAGGCCTTCGAAAGTGCGAAAGGCGACTTGGCGGATCGCATGTTGGCGGCGCTGGAAGCGGCGCAGGCAGTCGGCGGCGACATTCGTGGGAAACAGTCAGCGGCGCTGA
>Ga0126307_10001925_pt1 | contig 13881 bp, 13 predicted proteins | sample Plot28_FD_89955 | JGI IMG/M metagenome (GOLD analysis project Ga0126307, IMG submission 89955) | Serpentine soil microbial communities from UC McLaughlin Reserve, CA, USA - Plot28 | ecosystem: Environmental > Terrestrial > Soil > Grasslands | place: USA: UC McLaughlin Reserve, Lake County...
GCGGAGCTCTCGTCCTGCGCGGCGAGGCCGGCGTCGGCAAGTCGGCCCTGCTCGCGGCAGCCTGCAACGGTGCAGCGGACATGCGCGTCCTCGCCTGCCGCGGCACCGAGTCCGAGACGCAGCTGCCGTTTGCGGCGCTGCATCAGCTCGTACGTCCGGTCCTGTGTCACGCCGACGCGATCCCGCCGGTGCAGGCCCGTGCGCTGAACGCAGCGCTGGGACTCGAGTCGGACGCGCGCCCAGAGCGGTTCGTCGTCTCACTGGCCGTCCTCAGCCTGCTGGCAGAGGCCGCCGAGGCGACCCCGGTGCTGTGCACGGTGGACGACGCCCACTGGCTCGACGACGCCTCGGCCGACATCCTCACGTTCGTCGCGCGGCGCCTGGGAGCCGAGCCGATCGGGATGCTCTTCGCAGCGCGCGAGGGCGACGACGCGCGCTTCGATCCGCTCGCTCTGCCGCAGCTGCGACTCGAGGGCATCGACGAAGCCGCGGCCCGAGCGCTGCTCGACCGCTGCTTTGGGGGCGCGCTCTCGCCCGCAGTGCGGGACCGGCTCGTGGCCGTGACGGAGGGCAACCCGCTGGCGTTGCTCGAGCTCTCGGCGGCACTCACCGACGCGCAGCGCGTGGGCACCGAGCCGATCCTTGGACCACTGCCCGTCAGCGCTCGCGTCGAGCGTTCGTTCCTCGGCCGCGTTCGGCGACTGCCGCGTCCGACGCAGACGCTGCTCCTGATCGCCGCCACGGACGAGGGCGGCGATCTCGCGGTCGTTCTCGATGCCGCGGGGCAGCTGGGCGTTCCGGCGGAGGCGCTCGACGCCGCCGAGGAGACGCGGCTGGTCCGCGTGCGAGGCATGCGGCTCGAGCTTCGACATCCGCTCGTGCGCTCCGCCGTCTACCACGGCGCGCCGCTCAGCCAGCGGCGGGCGGCACACCGTGCGCTGGCGCAGGTGCTCGTCGGAGAAGGGGTGGCCGACCGGCGCGCGTGGCATCGCGCAGCCGCCAGCCTCGAGCCGGACCCGAGCGTCGTCGAGGAGCTCGAGCAGGCGGCGCGACGTGCTCACGCCCGCGGTGGCTACGACGCCGCCTCGCTGGCGCTCGAGCGGGCTGCCGCGCTGACGTTCGACGACGGGCAGCGTGCGCGGCTACTCGCCGGCGCGGCCGAGAACGCGTGGCTGCCGGGACAGGTCACGCGTGCGCGCGCGCTGCTGCAGCGCGCGCGTGCGCTGGCGGACGACGCCGTCCTGCGCTCCGACGTCGATCGCCTGTCCGGACTCATCGAGCTGACCTGTGGTGTGCCGGCCGACTCCTGCCGGATCCTTCTCGCGGCGGCGGGCGAGGTGGCAGCCGCGGACGCCGAGCGAGCGCTGTACCTGCTCAGCCTCGCGAGCTGGGGCGCCGCGTTCGCGCGCGACGGCGAGGCAATCGTGGCGATCGCCCAGAGCGCCGAGCGGCTCACGGTCCGCGACACGGCGGCGAACCGCTTCCTGATGACGCGACTCCTGGCGCTCCGGGCTCACTTCACCCGCGACTTCGATGCCGCCGCGCCCAGGCTCCGGGCGACGCTCGCGCTCGCCGACCGAAGCGACGATGCAGGCGCCGAGGGAGTCGCCGATCGGTTCAGCCTCGCCAGTCCCGTGGGGCTGTTCCTGTGCGATGACCGCCCGATCCTCGCGCTCCATCGCCGCGTGGCCGCGCGAGCGCGCGAGCGAGGAGCGGTCACGCTGCTCACGCAGACGCTCCCCTGGCTTGCGCTCGGCGACATCTGGGCCGGGCAATGGGCGTCGGCGTCGGCCCAGCTCGACGAGGGCCTGGAGCTCGCGCGAGCAACCGGGCAGCATCAGATCACCGCCCATCTGCTCGCCGTTCAGGCGCTGCTCGCGGCGCTGCGCGGCGACGAAGCTCGGTGCCGCTCACTCGCGGCTCGCGGCTTCGAGCTCGCATCTGCTCGGCGCCTGGTCCACGTCACGTGCTGCGCGACGTGGGCGCTCGCCGTGCTCGAGCTCGGGCTCGGCCGGCCGGAGGCGGCGGTCACGCACTCGCGCGCCCTGCCCGCGACCGCCGGGATCGAGTGGGACGCGCTCGACCGCATCGAGGCGGCGACGCGCGCCGGCGATCTCGACACCGCGCGGCGCTGGCTGGATGCCTTCGAGCCGTGGGCCGACAGCAGCACGGCCTCGTGGGGACGTGCGGTCGCGCTGCACTGCCACGCGCTGCTCGCGGCGGACCAGGCCGAGTCGGAGCGGCTCTTCCGGTCCGCCCTCGCCGTGCATGCGGATGCGTCGCGGCCGTTCGAGCGAGGCCGTACGGAGCTCGCATTCGGCGAGTTCCTGCGCCGGGCGCGGCGCCGCACGGAGGCGCGCGACCACCTACGCGCCGCGTTCGATCTGTTCGAGACCTTGGGATCGTCGCTGTGGGCTCAGCGCGCCCGCGCCGAGCTCCGTGCGAGCGGCGAGCGGAGTCGCAGGCGCGATCCGAGCACGCTCGACGAGCTGACCGCCCAGGAGGTCCAGATCGCCAACCTGGTCGCCCAGGGGCGTACAAACCGGGACATCGCCGCGCAGCTGTTCCTCAGCCCGCGCACGATCGACTTCCATCTGCGAAACGTGTTCCGCAAGCTCGGGCTCACCTCCCGGACCGAGCTGGCGCGGCTGGATCTCGCTCGTGCGGGAGCCGACGGCACGATCGACGCCCGGGCCGCTTGACATCGGTTGCCCGTCGACGGGCACGTTGCGCGAAGATTCCTACGTTCACCCCAATAATCGGGGTCAACGTAGGAATCATCATCACCTGGACCCGAGCGGCGCCCACCCCACTGCGCCCCAACGTGCGGTCAGCCGCACTGGAACGCGGCCGTCGATCCGGTATCTCCAGTGCGGCAATGACGCCCGCCCTGGAGATCACGGACCTCGTCAAGCGCTATCCGACCGGCACGGAGGCGCTCAAGTCGGTCTCGCTCGAGATCGGCGCGGGCGAGTTCTTCGGCCTGCTCGGACCCAACGGCGCGGGCAAGTCGACGCTGATCCACTGCACGACCGGGCTCGCGCAGCCGACCACGGGCGAGATCCGCGTGTTCGGCCATGACGCCGTGCACCACTACGCGGAGGCGCGGCTGGCGGTCGGGCTCGCGCCGCAGGACCTCAACCTGGACTGGTTCCTCACCCTCGAGGAGACGCTCGACTACCACGGCGGCTACTTCGGGATGCCGCGCAAGGAGCGCAGGGAGCGCTCGGCCGAGCTGCTCGACGCGTTCTCGCTGACCGCGAAGCGGCACGACCGCACACGCACCCTGTCGGGCGGGATGAAGCGCCGGCTGATCCTCGCGCGCGCCCTGATGCACCGGCCGCGGCTGCTGATCCTCGACGAGCCGACCGCCGGCGTCGACGTCGAGCTGCGGCTCGAGCTGTGGCACTACGTCCAGCGGATCAACGCGGAGGGAACGACGATCTTGCTCACGACGCACTACCTCGAAGAGGCCGAGCGGCTGTGCGATCGGATCGCGTTCATCAACGGCGGGCAGATCGTCGCGCAGGGATCGAGCGCCGAGCTGGCCGCGAAGTATCGCGTCGCCAGCCTCGAGGACGCCTATCTCGAGCTCGTCGGCCGCAAGGAGCTGTCGCGCGCGCACATCGCCGGGGAGGCGGCTTGACGGCAGCCCAGATCCGCTTCCTCACGCTGGTCCGCCGCGAGGTCACGCGCTTCCTGAAGATCAAGCGCCAGACGCTCGGCGCGCCGCTGCTCGAGACGTTCCTCTACATCTCCGTCTTCGGCGCGGCGCTCGGGTCGCGGATCGACAAGCTGCACGGCGTCGACTACGTCGTCTTCATCGTGCCAGGGCTGATCATGATGGCCTGGGCGATGAACGCGTTCTCGAACAACTCGTCGTCGATCCTGCAGCAGAAGTTCCAGCGCGCGATCGACGACCAGTTCTCGTCGCCCGCGTCGCCGCTCGAGCTGCTGCTCGCGTTCACGCTCGGCGGGTTCCTGCGCGGGATGCTGGTCGCGGCCCTGACGTTCGCCGCGGCCGCGATCCTCGTCGGGGTGCCGGTCGACCACGTGCTCGTGCTGATCCCGGCGCTGCTGCTGGTCGGCTTCTTCTTCGCGCAGCTCGGCGTGCTCGTCGGCGTGCGGGCCGAGCAGTTCGACGACGTCTCCTTCTACCAGACGTTCGTGCTGCAGCCGCTGATCTTCCTCGGCGGCGTGTTCTACTCCGCCTCGCTGCTGCCGGAGCCGTTCCAGACGCTCACGTACTTCGATCCCGTCTACTACATGATCGGGCTCGTGCGCTACGGCTTCCTCGGCTACTCCGACACCAGCGTCGCGCTATCGCTTCTCGCGCTGACGGCGGCGGCAACCGCGCTGTTCGCTACCAACTACCGGCTGTTCGCGCGCGGGTACCGCCTGCGCGCGTGACTTCGGACCCCCGAGACGTCGACGAACACGCGCGTCCCGTCGACGGGCCAGACGCGCCGCTCGCGGTGGAGCGCGGGGGGTCGCGATCCGGACGGCGCCGGTCAGCCGGTCGTCGCCTGCTGCGTCGCCGCGCGGCGGTCCTCGATCGCCTTGACGATCGTCGCGTGGACGGCCGGCATCGAGCGGTCGATCGCGCGGAACGCCTGGCGCGTCATCACGAGCACGCGCATCGGCGACGTCGCCGTCACGGTCGCCGTCCGGCGCTCCTCGTCGACGAGCGCCATCTCGCCGAAGAAGTCGCCGGGGCCGAGCTCGGCGAGTCGCGTGTCGCCGCGCGTGACGTCCGCGGTCCCGTCGAGGATCACGAAGAACTCGTGGCCGAGATCGCCCTGGCGCGCGAGCACCCTGCCCGGCGCGACGTCGATCTCGTCGATCTGCTGTGCGACCGTCGACAGCTCGCGCTTCGACAACGTGCTGAAGAACGGCACTTCCTTGAGCTGGGTCTCGAACATCGCGTCGCCTCCGTTTCGGTAGGGCGACGGTAACCGCTCGCTTGCGCCGGCGCAAACGCTAGGTCGTCTTGACGAGGAAGACCGAGCAGTGGGCCTTGTGCGTGACCGAGTTCGGCACGCTGCCCAGGACGCGGCGGTGCATGCCGCGGTTTCCGATCACGAGCACGTCGGCGTCGTGCTTGTCGGCGAGCGCGATCAGCACTTCGGCGGGGTCGCCCTGGGCCGCCTCGCTCGCCCACTCGAGCCCGCGCTGCTCCGCCAGCTCCTCCGCCTCGCGCAGGGTCGCGTCGACGTCTTCCTCCGGGTTGATCGCCCACTGCACCTCTTCGGGGGCGTCGCGCTTCTCGCTGCGGAGCCGGCCCTCGTCGACCGGGTGGTAGGCGCTGATGAAGACGATCCGGGCGCCGAAGCGCTCCGCCAGCTCCAGCGCCTCGCGCACGGCCTTGGCGGCCGTGCCCGACCCGTCGGTCCCCACCGCAACGGTTGCGATCATCGTCTCTCCTCGGATAGCGTCGGCGGTCTCAGCGGCGTCGGAAGGAGGAGTATCGTGACCCGCGGCTCGGTTGCACAAGGACTGGCGATGGCCGGACTGATCGCGGGCTTCGCCTATCTCGTGGTCAGCAGCGCCGACTCGTGGGGTGACTGGGTCGTGTTCGGAGTCGTGACCCTGACGGCGTTCGGCGCCGCGATCGCCGTGCACCACCGCGAGCATCCGACGCGCAAGCGCGCCTTCAGCCGCTCGTCCGACACCCGGCGCTGAGCCTAGGCGGAGCCGACCTTAAGCGCCTGCGTCGCGCGCACGCGCTTGACGAGCGCCGTGAGCAGCGCCCAGGCGACGTCCGGATGGTCCTTGACGAACGGGCGGAAGATCCACGACGTCATCGCGGCGCAGCGCAGCGGCTCGTCGGCGTGGACGGAGGCCGTGCGGTCGTCACCGTCGATCAGCGCCATCTCGCCGAAGTAGTCACCGGCCGCGAGCATCCCGACTTCCTCGCCGTGGCGCGTGACGCGAGCGCGGCCCTCGAGGATCACGAAGAAGCCGACGCCGCCCTTGCCCTGGGCGACCACCTCGTCGCCGGCCGCGAACGACATCTCCTTCATCGAAGCGGCGAGCCGCTTGCGGTCGCGATCCGAGAGGTCGGCGAACAGCGGGATATCACGGAGCGAGTCTGCGTTGACGGTCATCGGCCGACCCTACTCCCGCGCGTCGCCACGTGCACATTTCCTGCGACCGCCGGCTACGCGCCCAGGACGAGCGCGGCGGACGCGCTCGCGTGCTCGGGCTCGGGCTCGTCGTCGGAGCCGAGCAGCTCGGCGCCGAGCACCGCCGCTCCGAAGACGAACGCCACAGCGGCGACGATCCCGACCGCTCGGGGCGATGGACCACCGTGGATGCCCGTCTCGTGCACGACTGCGTGGCCCCTGCCGCGGGCGATCAGCCAGCGGTTGACCGGCAGCGCGACCGCGCCGGCGATCACGAGGGCGAACGCAAGGCTGCCCCAGAACAGCAGCGCGTCGAGGCCGGCCTCCATCGCGCCCGGAACGGCGAGCACGATCGCGTTGTCGACGATCTCCATCGTCGCGATGCTGAGCGTGTCCGACGCCAGCGCGATCGGCACCACGGCGGCGAGCGCCATCCCGGCGCGCAGCAGCGGCAGGCTCGTCAGCCCGTAGCCGAACACGAACGCCAGCACGACGGCGAGCGCGATCGTTCCGAGGTTCGAGAACCCGAGCGCCGTGCCGATCAGCATCCCAAGCACCTCGCCGATCGCGCAGCCGGTCAGGCAGTGCAGCGTGGCGCTCAGCGCAACGAGCGTCAGCGCGCTGCCGCCGGTCGGCATCTCGTCGTGGTGCTGGTGCTGGTGGGCGGTCGCTTCCATCGCCATCATGATACCCCTGGCCCGTATCTTCAGTCGATGCTCGCGGCGAGCGCGCTGTCCATCAACGCGCCTCGACGGTGAAGATGACCAGTCCGGTCAACAAGACGCGCCGGCGGGCCCGACCAGGTCGGCCGCGCGCCCGCCGAGCCGCAGCCGGCTGCCGAAGACGAGCGAGTAGCTCGTGATCGTCCAGCCGAAATCAGACATCGATGTCTGAAGTCAAGCCGGCGCGCACGCCGCGCCAGCGGCGCGGCGAGTCGCCGCGCCGGCGAGGACTATGATGCTCCGCGCAGACCGTGGGGCCCGGTCGCGCGTGCGGAGCGGCTGGGGCCGGCGTGCACGTCGGCCGGCGGCCGGCGCGTTCCGCAGGGGAGCGCCGGACACCGGATCGTAATGCTCGAGTCGATCCGAGATGACTGGCCGATGATGGCGTACGAACCACGATCGCAGGACAACCGACCATTCAACGTGGAGGTGCGGCCGGCCGGCGACCATGTCGTCGTTGCGCCGGTCGGCGAGCTCGACATCGCCACCGCCCCGGAGTTGGAGCAGAAGCTGCGCGAGCTCGCCGACGCCGGGTGGACGCACCTCGTGATCGATCTGCGCGAGCTCGACTTCCTCGACTCGTCGGGCATCCGCCTGCTCGTGGCGCGCGACCAGCTCGCCCGCAGCGACGGGCACGACTTGACGCTCATCGAGGGCAGCGCGGCGATCCAGCGCACCCTGCGGCTCGCCGGAGTGGCCGAGCTGCTGAGCTTCCGCGCCGACGGCTGAGCGGCGACCTCAGCCCGCCACCTGCGCGGACGACGAGCAGCACGGCGCGACGCCGAACGCGCGCAGCGCTCGGCGCGATCGACTACGGCGCGTCGCCGGCGATCACCCAGCCGCGCGCCTGGCGCCGGACGATGCCGCGCTCGGCGAGCTTGGCGAGCGAGGAGGAGACCGATGGCCGCCGGGCGGCGGCGAGATGGCTGATCACCTCGTGCGTCAGCGGCAGGTCGATGTGCACGCCGTCGCGGTGGACCGTGCCGTGGCGGTCGGCAAGCTCCCAGAACAGCAGCAGCAGCCGCTGCTCCAGCCGCGGCTGCTGGACGATTGCCATCACGGTCGCCAGCCGCAGCGATCGCTCCATCGCGCGGCCCGCCAGCTCGGGGCCGACCTGCGCGAACGGGGCCATCCGCGCCGCCCATCGCCGGTCGAGGATCGCGAGCCGGGACGGCGCGACGATCCGCCAGGCGGTCTCGAACGGAATCACGCCCGCCTCGCCGTCGTGCTGCCACGGCCGCAGCAGGTCGCCCTGGGCCAGCAGCTCCGCTCCGTAGCGCCCGTCGACGCCGACGCGGCGCAGCAGCACCCCGTCGAGCACGAGCAGGCCGTAGCCGCCGCGCGCCAGCCCGGCCTCCTCGCGCGCGTTCCACGAGCCGGCCGGCAGCGTCAGCACGACGGCCGCGCTCGCCTGGCGCGCCCGCGTCACCCGCTCCTTCGGGACGACCTCGCAGAGCCCGGGATCGTCGTCGAGCACCACGGACCTGCGCTCCACGGCGACCGCGTCGGACGGCGAAGAGAAGAGCGACATGCCCCTCCCGGTATACCCGCCCCGCGCCCTGTCAGGCGACCGACGGCGCGGCGGGACCGCGCGCGCCGCGCGGGTAAGCAAGAGCGGACCGCGAAACGAAGGGACACCATGTCCGAGAACGTCGCCGCCTTCATCCTCAACCGCCTCGCCGACTGGGGCGTGAGGCGGGTCTACGGCTATCCGGGCGACGGCATCAACGGGCTGCTGGGCGCGTTCCACAAGGTCGGCGAGCGGGTCGAGTTCATCCAGGTGCGCCACGAGGAGATCGCCGCCTTCGCCGCCTCCGCGCACGCCAAGTTCACCGACGAGCCCGGCGTCTGCATGGCGACCTCGGGGCCCGGCGCGATCCACCTGCTCAACGGCCTCTACGACGCCAAGCTCGACAAGCAGCCGGTCGTCGCGATCGTCGGCCAGCAGCCGCGCATGGCGCTCGGCGCGGAGTACCAGCAGGAGGTCGACCTGATCGCGCTGTTCAAGGACGTGGCCCACGAGTTCGTCCACGTCTGCAACGCGCCCGAGCAGGCGCGCCACCTGGTCGACCGCGCGATCCGCGTGTCGCTGGCCACGCGCTCGCCGGCCTGCGTGATCGTCCCGAACGACGTCCAAGAGCTGCCCTACGCCGAGCCGCCGCGCGCGCACGGCTCCGTCCACTCCGGCATCGGTTACGCCAAGCCGCGGATCATGCCGGGGGAGGCCGAGCTGCGCGCGGCCGCCGCGATCCTCAACGCGGGCGAGCGGGTCGCGATGCTGATCGGCCAAGGCGCGATCGGCGCGGAGCACGAGGTGATGCAGGCGGCCGAGCTGCTCGGCTGCGGCGTCGCGAAGGCGCTCAACGGCCGGGCGGCGCTCCCCGACACGCTGCCGTACGTCACCGGGTCGATCGGGCTGCTCGGCACCAAGCCATCGGACGAGATGATCGAGCACTGCGACACGCTCCTGATGATCGGGTCGAGCTTCCCGTACTCCGAGTGGCTGCCGAAGGAGGGCCAGGCGCGCGGCGTGCAGATCGACATCGACGGCCGCCTGATCGGGCTGCGCTACCCGATGGAAGTCAACCTCGTCGGCGACGCCGCCGAGACCTTGCGGGCGCTGATCCCGCTGCTCGAGCACAAGCAGGCCCGCTCGTGGCGCGAGCAGATCGAGGCGGAGGTCGATCGCTGGTGGCGGATACTCGACGACCGCGCCCTGCAGGACGCCAACCCGGTGAACCCGCAGCGCGTCTTCCACGAGCTCTCCTCACGCCTGCCCGACCGCTGCATCCTGACCGCGGACTCGGGCTCAGCGACGAACTGGTGGGCGCGCAACCTGCGCCTGCGCGAGGACATGATGGCCGCGCTGTCCGGCACGCTGGCGACGATGTGCCCGGCGATCCCGTACGCGCTGGCCGCCAAGTTCGCCCACCCGGACCGGCCAGTCGTCGCCGCCATCGGCGACGGCGCGTTCCAGATGCTCGGCGTCAACGCGCTGATCGACATCGCGCGCTACCGCGACCGCTGGTCCAACCAGCAGCTCGTGATCTGCGTGCTGCACAACGACGACCTCAACCAGGTCACGTGGGAGCAGCGCGTGATGGAGGGCGACCCGAAGCTCGAGGCGTCGCAGGAGCTGCCCGACTTCCCGTACGCCGCGTACGCCCGGATGCTCGGCCTCGAGGGCATCCGCGTCGACCACCCGGGCGAGGTCGGCTCGGGCTGGGACGCGGCGCTGAGCGCCGGCCGGCCGGCGTTGCTCGAGGTGATCACCGACCCGGAGGTGCCGCCGCTGCCGCCGCACATCCGCTTCGAGCAGGCCAAGGGCTTCGCGAGCGCGGTGATCGGCGGCGACCCGGCCGCCAAGGAGATGGTCAAGGAGTCGATCAAGGGCAAGGCGGCCGAGTTCACGAACCGCTGATGCAGCGCGCGCTGCGGAACATCCGGTCCGGGCGCCTACAGCGCTCGCTCGCGCTCACCTCGGGGCTGAGCACGCTGCCGCTCGCGTTCGAGATCTACCTCGAGCACTACAAGGGCTCGTTCGGCGACAAGTGGGAGTGGAGCCCGATCGCGCTCACGCCGCCGCTGCTCGCGGCGGGGATCGCGGGAGCGCTGCCCGGCGGCGAGCGCGCGGCGCGCACGGCGCTGCCGGCCGCCGGCGCGCTGTACGCATTGAACGGGCTGCTCGGCACCGTCCTGCACGCGCGCGGCGTGGCGCGCAAGCCCGGCGGGTTCTCCGAGCCGACCTACAACCTGGTCATGGGCCCGCCGCTGCTGGCGCCGGGATCGCTCGTCCTGGTCGGCGCATGGCGGTGCTGGCGGCGCTGATGCGGCGCGAGGGCTGATGGACTACCGCGCGGCCGGCCACCTCCCCAAGCGGCGCCGGAGCGGGCTGCCGCCGCCGCCCGCGGGACTGCCGCGCCAGCGCCGCGGCACGACGCCGCAGATGGTCGGCCGCTACCCGGACTTCGACGTGCTCGAGCAGGCTGACCACTGGGACGAGGCGACGCGCCGAGTCGTGCTCGCGCGTGTCGCCGAGCACGGCCCGCTGCGCTTCTTCGACGCGGCCGAGGCGGCGACCCTGCGCGCGTTCTGCGACACGGTGACGGCGCAGGACGAGCCGCCGCGGATCCCGGTGCTCGAGCTGGTCGATGCCGCTCTCGCCGACGGCAAGCTGCAGGGCTATCAGTACGCCGGCCTGCCCGACGACCGCGACACCTGGCGCTTGGCCGCGCGCGGGCTCGACGAGGCGGCACGCGCGCACGGCGCCGCCTGGTTTCCCGCGGTCGACCCGGACGCGCGGATCGAGATCTGCTCGCGCTTCGCGGCCGGCGAGCTGGCGGGCGGGAGCTGGGAGCGGATCGACGTCGCGCGCGCCTGGTCCGTCCTCTTGCGCGACACGCTCAGCGCGTTCTACTCGCATCCGTGGGCGTGGAGCGAGATCGGCTTCCCCGGCCCGGCGTACCCGCGCGGGTATAGCCGGCTCGGGATCGGGCTGAGCGAGGCGTGGGAGGCCGAGGAGGCGTTCGAGCTGGATCCCGTCCGCGACGTTCGGGAGCGGGGCGTGGACGTGTGAAGCGGCTGGTCCTCAAGGGCTCGCTCGACCCGCCCGGCAACGACTCGCACAAGCTGCTCGACGTGCACTCGCGCGCCGTCCCGCAGCAGCGCTCGATGAAGCGCTACCGCGACTCCGACGAGGTCGACATGGTGATCGTCGGCTGTGGCGCCGGCGGCGCGGTGCTGGCGCAGCGGCTGGCACGCGCCGGCTGGCGGGTCGTGGTGCTCGAGAAGGGGCCGTTCTGGGACCCCGACCGCGACTGGGTCTCCGACGAGGCCGGATCCCACAAGCTCTACTGGACCGACAAGCGAATCATCGGCGGCGATGATCCGGTCGAGCTCGGCAAGAACAACTCCGGCCTCGGGGTCGGCGGCTCGATGATCCACTTCGCCGGCTACACGCCGCGCTTCCACCCCTCCGACTTCCGCACCCGCAGCGAGGACGGCGTCGGCGTCGACTGGCCGTATCCGTACGAGGCGCTCAAGCCGCACTACGAGCGGCTCGAGCGCGAGCTGCCGGTTGCCGGGCAGGACTGGCCGTGGGGCGATCCGCACAGCTATCCCCACAGCGCGCATCCGATCGCGGGCGCCGCGGCGCGCGCCTGGGAGGGCGCGCGCAACGCCGGGATCGCGATGCGCGTCGGGCCCGTAGCGATCGCCAACGGCACGTTCGGCAACCGGCCGCACTGCATCTACCGCGGCTTCTGCCTCCAGGGCTGCAAGGTGAACGCGAAGGCCAGCCCGCTCGTCACGCACGTGCCCGACGCGCTCGCGCACGCCGCCGAGGTTCGCGCCGACTGCATGGCGGCGCGGATCGAGATCGACGACTCCGGCCGCTGCACCGGCGTCGCCTACGTGCACGAGGGGCGCGAGCGCTTCCAGCGGGCGGCGACTGTCGCGGTCGCCGGCTACGCGATCGAGACGCCGCGGCTGCTGCTGCTCTCGACCAGCGCCCGCTTCCCGCACGGGCTCGGCAACGACGCCGACCAGGTCGGGCGCTATGTGATGGTGCAGGGCGCGCCGCAGGTCGCGGGCCGCTTCCCCGAGCTCATGCGGATGTACAAGGCGCCGCCGCCGGAGGTGTCGAGCGAGCAGTTCTACGAGACCGACCGCCGCCGTGGCTTCGCCCGCGGGTTCTCGATCCAGACGATCTCCCCCCTGCCGATCGACTGGGCCGCGCACGTGCTCGCCGACGGCCACTGGGGCACCGCGCTGCGCGAGTACATGCGCGACTACAACCACTGGTCCACGCTCGGCGCGCTGTGCGAGCTGCTGCCGCTGCCCGGCAACCGCGTGACGCTTGCCGACGAGCGCGACCAGTACGGGCTGCCGGTCGCGCGCTTCGATTACGCGCAGTGCGACAACGACCGCGCAAGCATCGCCCACGCCAAGCAGCTGCTGCACACCATCTGGGAAGCGGCCGGCGCGCAGGACGTGCTCACGATCGACCGCTACGCGCACCTGATCGGGGGCTGCCGGATGGGTACCGACCCGGCCGAGAGCGTCTGCGACGGGGACCAGCGCGTATGGAGCGTGCCGAACCTGTTCATCGCCGACGGCAGCGCGATGCCGACGCAGGGAGCCGCCAACCCGGCGCTGACGATCATGGCCGCGGCGGCACGACTGGCCGAGCGGCTGATCGAGAAGCGCGGTGTCGTTCGGCGAACAGTCCGGCCGGAGCGCGCGTCGGTCGGCTGACCGGCACGCGGCGCAGATGTGCCGGCGAGGGGTATCGGCGTGTTACATGCACGTGCCCGACATCGCCGACTACGGGCTGATCGGCGACTGCCACACGGCGGCGCTCGTCTCGCGACGCGGCGCGATCGACTGGTGCTGCCTGCCGCGGTTCGACAGCGGTAGCGCCTTCGCGCGCCTGCTGCTGCCGGACGGCGGCACGTGCATCGTCGCACCCGACGACGACGGCGCCGAGCCCTCCTTGCGCGAGTACCTGGATGGCACGCTCGTGCTGGTCAGCACGCTCCAGGTCGCCGGCGGCCGGGCGCGGCTCTACGACTGCTTCGCGATGGACCGCGGCACCGAGCGCGGCGAGGACCGCCGCACGCTGCTGCGGATCGTCGACGGAGAGCGAGGAGCGCTGCCGCTGCGCATCCTGATCCGGCCGCGCTTCGACTACGGCGAGGTCGAGCCGTGGATCCGCCACCACGGCCGCGAGCTCTACTCCGCCGTCGGCGGGGACGACGGCCTGCTGTGCTGGAGCGATGCCGGCCTCGCACCCGACGAGGAGCACGGGCTGGTCGCACAGACCGTCGTGCACGCCGGCCGGCGCGTGCGGCTCGTGATCGAGTTCCGGCGCCCGGAGCAGCTCGACGACGCGCCGCAGCCGCCCGAGCCGGCCGACGTCGACCGGCGCCTGGAGCAGACGATCGCGTGGTGGCGCGAATGGTCGGAGCGCGCGACGCTCGACGGCCCCGACGCGGCGGGGCTGCGCCGGTCGGCGCTCGTCCTCAAGGGCCTCA